>Ga0111538_10005815_pt1 | contig 16796 bp, 17 predicted proteins | sample SoiMethybrSBSTD1_FD_79669 | JGI IMG/M metagenome (GOLD analysis project Ga0111538, IMG submission 79669) | Bulk soil microbial communities from a Populus tree surrounding site in Tennessee, USA - Soil MetaG P. TD hybrid SBSTD1 (version 2)... | ecosystem: Environmental > Terrestrial > Soil >...
GACCCTCGATACGGTGTGCAACCAGGTGCTCCAGTGCGGGCTCGGAGGCTGGTCGCTCCAGACCGCGTGCGATCCCGGGGTGACGTGTTTCATGAGCACGAGCCGCACGACGGCGGCTTGCGGCACTACGAACCTGTACTTGCCGCTGGCACAGCCGGGCGCCGTCTGCGGCGGCGCGAGCGACACCTTCGCGTGCAGCCTCGATCGCCAGAGCACCTTGCGCTGCACCGACGGCGCCTGGGAAGTCTACCGGAGCTGCTCGTCGAGCCAGTGCCGCGCGGTGCCGAGCGGCGATCCGCTGTGTCCGAGTTCGGACACCTTCTGCGTGGGATGCAACTGAGCGCGCGCCGCGATAACCTGCGAAGCGGGTGACCGCATCGCGAGCGCTGACGTTTCGACGGATTCGGATCGCGCTTCTGCTCGCGGTGCTCGCGGTGGTGGTGCTCGCCGCGCTCGCCGACTACTGGAGGCGTCACGAGCGGACCCAGTGGCAGCGCCCGCTCGCGATCGCGCTGGTCGTGCTGCGGCGCGGCCCGGTCGAAGAGTCGAGCCTTGCCGCGCTCAAGGAACGCGTGCACGAGCTCGAGACAGTGCTGGAACGCGAGCAGGCGCGCCACCTGGTTTCGAATCCGATCAAGCCGTTCGAGTTTCAGGTGTTCGGCCCCCTCGACGTTTCGGCTTCGGCGCCCGCGCCGGACGGAGACGCCGTTTGGGATCTCGCCGTTCACGCCTGGCGAACCTGGCGCTTCTACGGCTCGATCGACGAGCGCGTCGAGCTCGAGTCGCGCGCCTTCGACAGCCGCATCTACCTTTTCGTCCGGCCGGCCGATAGCGAGCGGCAGCAGAGCGTCGAGGGGCTGAGCGAGCAGGGCGGGCGCATCGGCAGCGTCGAAGTCGAGCTCGACGACGGCATGGTCGATTTTGCGCTGTTCGTCGCGACGCACGAGCTCTTCCACACGCTCGGGGCGACCGACAAGTACGACGGATCGGGACGCGCGCTTTTGCCCCAAGGGCTGGCCGACCCGGACCAGGTGCCGCTTTATCCGCAGGCTCGGGCCGAAATCATGGCGCGAAATCTGGTGGTAGCCCCCGGTGTCGAGCGCCCGCCGGAGAGCCTCGCCGAGATCCGGGTCGGACAGGCCACCGCGCGCGAGATCGGCTGGCGCGATTGACGGGTGTTGCCTCGACGCCGAGAATGCTAGATCAAAGTTCGAGGTGGACGTGGCTCTGAGCGCGGCAGTGCCGGCCCCCGAGGCCGATGATCCGGACGCTGTATCGGTTGCCCTAGAGGCGGCCAGGGCGCTTTGGATCAGTGGCGAAAAGTCGGAGAGTGTGCGTTTGCTGCGGCGCGCCGCAGAAGCGGCTGAAGAGGCGGGCAATGACCTGCGGGCATTGAACCTGGCCCGAACCGCCGCTGATCTGACCAGCGAGCTGCAGGCGGCCACGCCGGTCACGCCCGCGGTCGTTTCGCGTCCGCCGGAGCCGGCCGCTCCCGTGGTCCCCTCGCGTCCGCCGGAACCGGTCACGCCGCCGATCGCTTCGCGTCCGCCCGAGCCGTCGCGAGCCCCGCCGTCGGGCAGTCCGGCCGAAGGCCGGCGCCCGCTCCCTGAGCCGTCGGCGATGGGCTCTCGCCCGCCGCCGCCTTCGAGCCGATCACGTCTGCCCGCTCCACCGCCGCCCGCCTGGAAGGCATCGTCGCCCGTCACGTCCCAACCTCCCGCATCGCCCGTCACATCCCAACCTCCCGCATCGCCGGTCACGTCGCGCCCTTCGGTGTCGCCCGTCACGTCCCGTCCGCCGTCGTCGCCCGTTGCGTCGCGCCCGCCGTCGTCGCCCATCGCGTCACGCCCGCCGTCGATTTCACGTCCGCCGCCGCTGCCGGCATCGAGCGCGCCGGCCGTGAGCGGTTTGAAGAGCCAGCCGCCCGGGGTCTCGACATTTCCGAAGTCGAACCCCGGTGCGTCACAGCGCCCGCCGCCGCCGTCGTCGCGCGGCCGGAACGGTCCACCGCCGTTGCCGCAGGAGCCGCCCCCGGCCAACGAGCCACCGCCGAGCAGCGCCGCGATCAAGTTGGGGCGCAATGCGACGGAGGGCGAGCAAGGTGCGGACATCTGGTACGGCTTGCGCGTGGCAGTCGAGCCTTCGCCGCGTGATCCGAACCTCTTCGTCGTGCGCCGTCTCGAAGCGAAACAGCCGGTGCCAGCGGGAAGCCGAGAAGCGCTGATCGTGGTCCTCGACTCGGGCGCGGATCTCTTCGGATCGGCGCCAGCGCTCGCCCGCGCGAACAAAGCCGACTGACGACGCGTGGCGTCGCGCGCTCGCGACGCGCGGCGCAAAGTTCCTCGATCCGATCGCGATCGTCCGCGCTGGCAATTCGTTCGCCTCGAGCGGCCTCTAGCTCGCGCTCGCGTCATACTTGATTCAAGATGGCTTGGCGACTTTGGTCGCTTCTGCTTTCGACGGTGGCCGTAACCTGGGCCTGCCAGCCCGCGCGGTTCCACAAGGACGCAGCGCCCGTCGCGAGCCCCGACGAGCCGAAGGTCGGGGATGCCGAGCGCCACACGATGCGCCTGGCCACCTTCAACGCCGGTCTCGCGGTCGGCGTTCTGGAGCACGCGGCCGAGCGCGCGCCGGTGGTCGTGTCGGCGCTTCAACGCGAACCGCTCGACGTACTGTGCGTACAGGAGTTCTGGCACGAATCGCACTGGCGCGATCTGGTGAGCGGCTTGAGCGGCCGCATGTCGCAACGGCTGCGCCCGCCTCCGATCGGCTCGGCCGTCGGCGCGCCCTGCAAGCGCCGCGAGATCGCCGCCGCCGAAGCGTGCGTCAACGCGAACTGTGCCGGCGTTCCGAGCTCCGAGCTCGCGTTCTGCGCGATGCACAGCTGCGCGAAGTTCGCGCTCGATCTTTCCTCGGAATGCATGGGCTGCTTGAGCCGCGATCCGCTGCGCAGTGCCCACGAGATCTTCGCCGAGTGCGTGGAGCCGGTGCCGGCGACTGGTGCGCCGGCGGTGGCAAAGGCAGCCAAGGCCGCTCCACCCGCCGTGTCCGTCGGCGAATCGACCGAATATTACTATGGCGGTTCGTCCGGGATCGGCCTCCTCGTGGGGCCGCCGCTGCTCGAGGCGGGCCTGATGCGCTTGCCGTCGACGATGCACCCGCGCGCGGTGCTTTACGCGCGGCTCGCCGGCCCCGCTGGCGCCGACCTCCACGTGTTCTGTACCCATCTCACCCCGCTCCTGCGTAGCGTTCCCTACCGTGGGCGCGGCAGCTGGGAAGCCGAGCAGGCGCGCCAGATCGACGCGCTGCTCGGTTTTATCGAGGCCAAGACCAAAAACGGCGGCGTGGCCGTGTTGCTCGGTGATCTCAACACGGGCCCCGCGGTGCCGCCGCGCATTCTCGGACGTCTTCCCGATCACTATGCGCGCCTGGTAAGCCACGGATTCATCAATCCGTATCTGGAGGCGCCCGCGCCCGAATGCACCTTCTGTTACGACAACCTCGTTGGAGGAGGCTCCGGAACGGATGGAATCCTGATCGATCACGCGCTGACGCGTGGCTTTTCGGGAACGGCGCGAGCCCGCCGTGTTCTCGATCAAACCGTCAAGATAAAGGTGCGGGGGGAAGAGCTGTCGACTGCCTATTCCGATCACTACGGAGTCGAGCTCGAAATCGACTGGTAGGCGGTAGGGGGCAGTGGTGATAGTATGTGGTTCTTATGGCTGGTTCGCGTCCCGAGGACGTGCTCGAAGCGTTGCGCAACCTGCTCGAGACGCGCCGGGCCGAAGTAGCGAACCGCGCTGAACGAATTCGGGCGGCCACCGACGCCTACGTCGCGGCTTTGGATCAGGAGCTCGCGGCCGAGCTGGCGGAGCGCGCCGGGCTGTCCGGCTTCGAGCCGGGCGCGGGCGGCGCTGCTGCCAAGGCGCTGCTCGACCTGGTTTCGGCGCTGCCGGAGCTTTCGGAGCCCGACGCAAGCCGCCCGCGGGCCGTCGACGCGCCACGGCCCGCGTTGGCCATGGCCGAGCACGCCGAGGCCCCGGTCGGGCATGCCAACGCGTTCGTTTACGAAGCCAGCGCCGAGGCGCGCGCGCTCTTGACCGAGGTGCACTCGCTCGACCTCGAGGGCATGCCTGGACAGCTATTTCGCGCTTATGCCTCCGAGCTCGCCGCGCGCGCTCGCAGTCTGCAGGACCGCGGGCACAATGCCGAGGACATTCCCGGCCGCGTGATCCGGAAATTGACGCGCTTCGCTTACGATCGCGGCGTGCTCGTGTTCGGGCTCAAACGTAGCGACAAGGCGGATTGGGGCGACCTCGCGCGCAAGCACCGCGCGGAGCGCGATCGCATGCTGGCCGGAGAGCCGAAGCAGCTCACTCACAAGCTGCCGCTGTCCAGGCGCGAGGAGCTCAGCTCGCCGACCGCGGCCGAGGAAGAAATCGAAGAGGAGGAGGAGAGCGACGATCGAGTTCAGCTGCCGAACTTGCAGCAGACGACGCGCGATCGGCCGCTCGTCCTGGTCGGCGGCATCAGCAAGCAGGACAAGCTCGATCGCCTGCAGTCGCGTTACGGCATCCAGGCCGAGTGGGTGGAGACGCAGCGCGCCGGCACGCACGCGATTTCGACGCTCGAGCAGCGCGTTCGCGACGGTCGAGTCGCCGCCCTGGTGGTGCTCGATGGGCTGCTCGGCCACAAACACTTCGAGCCGATCGTCGACGCCGCGCGGCGCGCACGCACGCCGATCGCCTATGGAAACAAGGGCGGCAAGGCGTCGATCGCCGGCGCGCTCACCGAGATCGAGGCGCAGCTGACTCCGGCTGCCGGCTCGGCCTGACGCGCGTCCTTCACGGCGACGGATCCCACACGATTCCGACGCGCAGCCCGCCGCGAATGAAGTCCGCGGCCGGGCGGCCACCGCTTTCCAGGTAGTGCTCGTAGGCGATGGCGGCGCCGGCCCAGGGCAACACGCCGCGAGTTCGCAAACCGAACACGCCGGTAGCGAAGCCGAGCCGCCCGCCGAAGCTGAAGTCTCCGTCGTCGGCCTGGAACAGCGCGACCGGCGCTAGCTCGAAGTCGTAGTGCCAGGCGACGTCGTGCACGCGCACCACCACCGGCAGCGCGGGAAAGTAGTTGATCACGAATTCGGTGGGATCGGTGTTCGGCCGCAACATGGCTCCGCCGCCGAACTCGATGCCGGCGAGCAAGCTGATCGCGCCGCTGAACCCGTAGCCAGGCAGAATCCGCGCGAGGCCGCCGCCCCCGAGCGTCCAGGTTCCGGCGGTTTGCCGCAGCTGAGCGTTACCGCCACTCTCGACGCTGATCGTGAAGCGATTGCGGTCGGTCTGGCGACCGCGAAAGTCCGGATCCGGTTCGATCCAGAACGGGCAATCGCGGGTGACTCCCGCGAGCGCGACCTCGAAAGCGCGCAATTCCCGCGCGGCGAGCAGCGCGTCGTCGACTTCCGAAGTGCGCTGCCGGCCGGCGCGCTCGTAGACCAGCCGCGGATCGCCAGCGGCGCGCGCGCGTTCCGCGAGCTCGGCGCGAGCGGCGTCCCGGGCCGCCGGTGTCGCGCGGCACACCGACTCCATCATGTCCTCGTACATCTCGCGGTACGCCTCGTCGTCGACGAACCAGCTGCCCGCTTCCTGGGCGCTCACGATGCGTTCGACGTCCGTCACCAGCCCTTCGACCGCGTTGGCGGACGCGGCGGTTTGCGCGGCGGCCGAGCCGGAGAGGGAAAATGCGCAGAAGAAGCAGAGCCGTGATGTTGAGCGCGACAAGCGGCTCGGGTTCTAAGCCAACTCGCAGCCGCGTCCAGCCCTCGTTGCACCGCGCCGAGCCCCCCTTGTCGAGTTGCGGTACCGTTCCCGGCGGCATGGTCAGCCCCATCGACCCCGAAAGCGACCCTGCGATCGCGCTGAAACCGATCGGCGTGATCCGCACGCCGTTCAAGGAACGCGCCCAGGCGCCGCGCCAGCCGCGATCGGCGCGGGGCGCGCGCGGCACGATCGAGCTCTTCTCCGGCACCGGCATCGAGCACGCACTCGAGGATCTGGATTCGTGGAGTCACCTTTGGGTGCTGTTCTGGTTCCACTTGAACGAGAGCTGGCGCCCCAAGGTCCTGCCGCCGCGGGCATCGCGCCGGTGCGGCGTGTTCGCGACCCGCTCACCGTATCGGCCGAACCCGATCGGCTTGAGCGTCGTCGAGCTCGAGGCCGTGGACGGCCTGAGCTTGCGGGTGCGCAACGTGGACATGCTGGACGGCTCGCCGGTGCTCGACATCAAGCCGTATCTGCCCTACGCGGACGCCGTCGCCGGCGCGCGCAGCGGCTGGCTGGAAAACGATCCCGCGCCGGGCGATTCGGCCGAGGCTCCCGACGATCCGCGGCCGGCGTACGCGGTCGTGTTCGAGGAGCAGGCGCGGGCGCATTGCGAGTTCCTCGCGGCGGGCTTCGGGATCGAGCTCGCGCGGCCGATCGAGAACGTGCTCGCGCTCGGGCCGCAACCCCACGCCTATCGGCGGATCCGCGCGGTGCCGGGTGGCCTGCGGCTCGCGTTCAAGGACTGGCGTGCGATTTTCCGCGTTCAGGGCCGGGCCATCCACGTGCTCGCGCTCGGCACCGGCTATCGGCCGCGGGAGCTCGAGCGCGGCGTCGATCCGGCGCTCGAACCGCATCGCGCATTCGTCGCACATTTTGGCTGGACCGGGGCCTCGAGCACCACCCACCCCGATCGCTGACGTCGGACCGGGGTTTTCAACTCGAAAGCCATGGTTAGGGAAGGGTACTCTCGCGGTCCGTTCGACACGGAGACCCACATCGGAGGAACCAATGGCCGAAAGCGTCTACAAGATCATCGAAATCGTCGGGACCAGCACGGAATCGTGGGAGAAAGCCGCGAGAGCGGCGGTCGACACCGCGTCGAAGTCGCTGCGCGATCTGCGCATCGCCGAGGTCGACAAGCTCGACATGCACCTCGAGGACGGCAAGGTGCTCGCTTACCGCGCGCGGGTGCGGATCTCGTTCAAGTTCGAAAGCGAGTAGTCGCGATCAACGGAAAGCGTTTTCCGGATCTACCGGAGGCGGCGGCGGGATCTCGGTGAAAGCAAAGTCGTGGCGGCGCGACAGATAGCGCGGCGCCGGCGGCCGGAGCCCGAGATCGATGATCGAAAACAGCGTGATGGCGAGCAGCGCGCTCAGCACTCGGAGCTGGCGGTCGAGGCTCTGCAAGGTTTGTGGCAGCTCGCCGCGGATCAACGTTCGCGGCGGTCCCGTGCGGTACGGATCCATGCCAGCAGCGGTCGCGGCGGCGTAGCAGGTCTGGCCCACTCCGAGATCGAGCAGCGCCGCGCCGGGCGTGGGGGCCGAACGCTCCTGTCGCTCGGCGCCAGCCGCCGCTCGCCGCAGGCCGAGCCGGATCGCGATCTCCCGGCACAGCAGGACCAATAGCGCGCTGCCCGCGCAGGACGCGAGCACGAGCGCGAGCGGATTTCGTCGTGGCGAAAGCACGGCGGCGAGCGCGCAGCCGAGGGCGATCACGGCGAACGCGGCGAGCCAGACTCTGCGCCGATCGCGCTGATCCAGCAGCGAGCCCGGCCGCGCCGTGCCGACGCGCCGCTCGAACGCGTAGACGACGGCGAGCGCCGGCGTGGGCAGCAAGCAGAGCGGCACGATGAACAGCGCCGCGCCGAGCGCGAGCGCGACCAGCTCGGAAAAGGGCTCGTTCACGCCGGAGCTCCTCAGTGCGGTGAGGAGGAACGGAATCGCAGCAAGCAGCCCGCAAAGCGCCGGAATTGCTACGAGCAGCCACCAGCCCGAGCGCGAGCTGTTGGGAGCTCCGAGCACGAACCCAGAGACCCCGGCGGGTAGTGCCAGCAAGACGCCGATCACGATCGCCAGCCCTTCCTCCGCGTGGTCGAGGGGCGTCGAGGCGCGTTTGCAAGCGTCGATCAAGAGCGCGCTCGCGCAAAACCCAACCAGGGCGAACGCTCCCGAAAGGACGAGGCGGCGATCGCCCCGATGCGCGCGGTGGAGCAGAGCAGTCGTGCCCGCTTATACGCGCTACCTGGTTGCGAGCTTCCCGCGCCTCAGCGGGCGACCGACGTGGCGGGTGCCGGTGCCGATGCGGCGGGAGGTGCCGCGCTCGCAGCGGCCACGCTCGCGACCTCCTTGACCAGCCCGGGCAGCTCGCCGGCGCTCAAAGGTTCGATCACGAGCTCGATGCGCCGGTTGTCCTGGCGGCCGGCGGGGGTGCCGTTGGTCGCGATCGGGTCGAACTGGCCGAATCCCGCGGCGACCAGATTGGTCGGCCGGAGCCCGGCGCTGATCAGAAACTCGGTGACCATCACCGCGCGTTCGGCCGACAGCTCCCAGTTGCTGCGGTAGTTGGCGTCCTGAATCGGCTGGCTGTCGGTGTGTCCCGCGACCATCAGCCGGCGCTTCGGGTCGCCCTTCAGAACGGCGGCCACCTGGCTCAGCGTGGTTTTGCCCTCCGGCGAGAGCTCCGCGCTGCCCGAGGCGAACAGCACCGCCGCCGGCATTTGCACGATCATTCGCCCGCGGCGCTCGATCAGCTTGAGCTTGCCGTTGTCGATCATCGCCTTGAACTTCTCGGTCAACTCCTTGACGAGCGCGAGCCGCCGTTCGGCTTCCGCGCGCTGCTGCCGGAGCTGCTCGATTTCACTCTGGGTGGCCTGGAGCGATTGCTTGGTTGCCGTCACGCTCTGCTGCGAGGCTTCGCGTTCCCGCTTGATGCGCTCGATCTCGTTTTCGAGCTCGGGCACGCGCGCCGCCAGGGTTCCTCGTTCGGCGACCAGGCTCTCGTAGTGATGTTTGGCCCAGAACACGCCCAAGGTGAGCGCGATGCCGAGCAGCACGAGAAAGACCCATCCTACGACTTTCATTCTTCCCAGCTTAGCGCGAAGACCGGGACGGATTTGCGACAATCCGACCCGGTCTGGGTACGTGGGCGCGCGCGAGGAAAGTTATCAGCGCAGGGTTTGGCTCACGCGTTGCATGATGGCCCGTACCGCGGGCCGATAGCCGTAGTCGGCGCGCGAATTGTCCGTGTTGTTGCGCGGGCAAATCGAAGCCACTGCGGCGCGGTCGCCGAGCTGTTTCATGAGCTCGAGCTGGCGCAGCGAGGGGTACGCCTTGCCGTGCGTTTGCGTCGTGCCCTGGCAGAGCGGCGAATTGGTGAAGCCGTTCACAGGAGCGCACACGCAACCCGCATCGTTGCCGCACTCCCTGGTTTGCTCGAGCGGATAGATGCAGGCGTACTGGAGGTCGTTCCCCAGGTTGCCGTACTCGTGGCCGTTGATCGGGTTCAGCGCCGTGGTAGTCGCGGGCGCGATCGAATCGCCGGTGAGCGGGTTTTTGCCGCTGCGCTCGGATGGGCTCGCGATCATGAACGGATCGGTCGGAGCCACGAAGCCGGCGGGATCACCGACGATCGTCGGCCAGCGGCCGTTACTGCGGAGCTCCGCGGCGGACATGAACTCGAGGTTCTGAGGATCGCCCGGATTTTTCGCGATGTCCTGCCACGGCAAGCCGACGATTGACGCCACCGAGATCTGCGACGGATCGCGGCCGTCGCGGAAGAGCGGATTTTGCACGACCGTGCCGGCGTGAGTGTGAATCGTGCGCTGCGTGAAGCCTTCGACATAGCGCTCGATGCCGTACAGGAAATTGGTTCCGAAGCGCCGCTTCTGATCCCAGCAGCGCAGATTCAGCGGATCGGTCTGCTCGTCGTGATACGGATTCTGGCACCCGGGATCCGCCGTCGTCGCGACGCACCCGGCGGGCGGCCCATCGTTCTCGACGGAGTTGCACGAGCGGCAGCACACGTCGTTGGGATTGGAGGCACAGGCGCTCGTGGCTTTGGGTAGCACGAACTGGCTGCCGCTCTGGCTCGCTCCCTGCATCGAGATCCAGCTACCCCCTCCGTCCACGGTGCTGCAGTCGTCTTCGTCGCTGAGGATCACGACCAGCACGGAGGAGTCAGGACGCAAGAACGCTGCGCGTTGTGCGAGCAGCTCGTTGTCGGTGCCCTCCGGCACTGCGTTTTCACCTTGCGTGACGACGTCGGCCGGCGGCGCGGGATCGACGAGAAAACGGTATGCGGCCTCGAGCGGCGCCTCGAAACCGCATCCCACCTCGCCCGCGGCGAGCACGTGGTCGTGGAGGGCTCGAGCCAGCGCCTGCGCGTTGCTCTCGCCGGGCGGGCTCGCGGTCGCATTGGGGTCCCACTTGAGGAACCCGGAGTTGTCGTACGAAGCGACGCCGCTCCGTACCGCCGGGATCAGGTGGGCGCGGTCGTTCTGAGACGGGTCGAACGCGACGCCGCTTGAGGGATTGCACGTGTCGGCCCCGTGCCCGCCGATGCTCGAGCTGATCACGCCGAAGTGGATGTCGTCGGCGACGGGCGTGAGCTGATTCACGAGGTCCGTCATCGCGCGGGCAAATACCCGCTGTTGCGCCGCCATCGAGCGCGAGTTGTCGACGAGCAGCACCACGTCGAGCTTCTCGCTAGTGACTTGCGCCCCGCCCCCCGGCTCGCCGCCGGTGCCCGAGGTGCCACCCTCCCCGAGTTTCCCGTTGCTTTGACCCATTCGGGCCTCGCCCCCGCAGCCACCGATCAAGGAAGCCAGCATGAAGAACCCCCCGAACCTCGTAAGAACACCGCGCATGGAAACCCCTTTTGAACTGGATCGTGGCTCGAGAACGAGCCCTTGAACCGTAGATGCCGGCACTCGAGAGCCTTGATCAAAAATCCTGGGCACAAAAAAGCGTAGGCCGGGACGGTTTCGAAAATCCGTCCCGGCCTCGCTTCGCGCCGCCAGAGCGACGCGCTTCTCAGCGCAAGGTCTGACGCACTCGCTGCATGATCGCTCGCACAGCGGGGCGATAGCCGTAGTCGGCGCGCGTGTCGTCCGTGTTGTTGCGCGGGCAGATCGAAGCCACCGTGGCTTGGTCGCCGAGGTGCTTCATGAGCTCGAGCTGGCGCAGCGAGGGGTACGCTTTGCCGTGCGTCTGCGTCGTGCCCGCGCAGACCGGCGAGTTGACCACGCCGCTCGTAGGCTCACATACGCAGCCCGCTACACCGGTCGAGCAATCCCTCGTTTCATCCAGCTGGTAGATGCAGGCGTACTGCAGGTCGTGGTTCCTCGGGGTTCCGAACTCGTGTCCGTTGATCGGACTCGCGAGCGTGGTCGCCGTCTCCGGGACGATCGGGTCGCCGGTGATCGGATTGCTTCCGCTGCGGGGCGTCGGGCGCGCGATCATGAACGGATCGGTCGGAGCCACGAAAAGGGCCGGATCGCCGACGATCACCGGCCAGCGACCGTTGCTGCGGAGCTCGGCGGCGGACATGAAGTCGAGATTCTGGGTGTCCGCCGGATTTTTCGCGATGTCCTGCCACGGCAAGCCGACGATCGACGCCACCGAGATCTGGGACGGATCGCGGCCATTGCGGAAGAGCGGATTTGGTATGAGCTCGCCCAGGCGATTGTGAAGCATGGGCTGCGTGAAGCCTTCGACGTAGCGCCCGATGCTGTTCATGAAATCGACCCCGAAGCGTCGCTTCTGCTCCCAGCAGCGCAGATTCAGCGGGTCGGTCAGGTCGTCGTGGTACGGGATCTGGCAAGCGGGATCGGCAGTCGTCGCAACGCAGCCGCTGGGTGGACCGCCGGCCTCGATGGCGTTGCAAGAGCGGCAACACACGTCGTTGGGATTGGTGGCACAGGCGCTCGTGGCTTTGGGGAGCACGAACTGGCCGCCAGTCTGGTCAGCGCCCTGCATCGAGAGCCAGGCGATCCCCCCGTCAAACGTGCTGCAGTCGTCCTCGTCGCTGAGGATCACGATCAGGACCGAGGAATCCGGACGCAAGAAGGCAGCGCGTTGCGCGAGCAGCTCGCTGTCGGTGTTTGCCGGCTCGGCAGTGCCGCCGACCTGTATCATGTCGAGCGCCGGCGCGGGATCGACGAGAAAGCGGTAGACGGCCTCGAGCGGCGCTTCGAAACCGCAGCCGACCTCGCCCGCGGCGAGCACATGGTCGTGGAGGGCTTGAGCCAGCGCCTGCGCGTTGCTCTCGCCGGGCGGATTCGCGGTCGCATTGGGGTCCCACTTGAGGAACCCGGAGTTGTTGTACGAACTGACGCCGCTCCGTACCGTCGGCATCAGGTGAGCGCGGTCGTTCTGCGTTGGATCGAAACTCGGACCGCTCGCCGGGCTACACGTGTCGGCCCCGTGTCCTCCGATGCTCGAGCTGATCACGCCGAAGTGGATGTCGTGCGTGACCGGCGTGAGCTGATTCACGAGATCCGTCATCGCGCGGGCCAACACCCGCTGTTGCGCCGTCATCGAGCGCGAGTTGTCGACGAGCAGCACCACGTCGAGCTTGTCGCTCTTGACCTGCGGCCCGCCCCCCACGCCGGCGGAGCCACTCGCTCCGCTGCTGCCGGCGCTCCCCGCGTCCCCGCTCGCCCCGCTGCTGCCAGCGCTCCCCGCGTCCCCGCTCGAGCCACCGGGGGCCCCCGCTTCGCTCCCGGTGCCCGAGGTGCCCCCCGTGTTGCCCCCATCCAGACCCCCGTTTCCGTGACCGAGCCGGGCCTCGCCCCCGCAGGCGCCGATCAAGGAAGCCAACATGAAGAAACCCCCGAACCTCGTGAGAACGCCGCGCATGGAAAGCCCCTTTTTGATACTGGATGGGGGCTCGAGAAGGAGCCCCGTCGTACAAACCGTAGATGCTGGCAGATGAGAGCCTTGATCAAAAATCGTAGCGGTGGCGTCCGCTAGTGATGCGCGGCCTGTTTTCGGCGGCCCTCGCCGCGCTCGCGCTGCTTTCGGCGTCCAGTATCGAGGCTCAGGGCGAGCTTGCGGTGACACTCGAATTCGCGAGCCCGGCGACGTGTCCCGACCGCTCATTATTCATGCACCAAGTGGAGCTGCGCGTCGGGCGACCGATCCGCTGGCAGGGCGGTGACGTAACGATACGCGTGCAAGTGTCACCGCAGGCCGAGGAGTTTTCGGGACACCTCTGGCACGCGCGTTCGGGAGCGGCCAGCACCGAACGCGAGCTCACGGGTCAGAAGTGCGAAGACGTCGTGTCGGGCCTCGCGCTGGTCGCCGCGCTGGCGCTCGATCCGAATGCGTCGGCCGTACCGAGCGCCGAGCTCGAGGCCGCGCAGCCGCCACCGAGCGCGAAACCACCGGCTCCCGCTCCTACCCAACCGCAAACACCCGAGCCGCCGCCCGCGCCGCCAGTGGCGCCACCGCCCGTCGCACCGCTGCCCGCCGACGCGATCGACCAGCGTCCGGCGCCGCTCATGCTCGGCGTGCTCGCCATGGTCAGTGCCGACGCGGGCCCGGCGCCCGACGCGCTGATCGCCCTGGGCGCCCGCTTCGAGGCGGAGCTTCGGCCTTCGAAGCTTTGGCGGCCGTCGTTCGCTCTGGCCCTCCAGTACGCGCGCTCGGGATTTCTCGGCGCAGAATCCTCGGACGCGCGCTTCGATTGGCTGGTGGTAAAAGGCGCGTTCTGCCCGGTCGCCCCGGACCTTTTCGCGAGCGTCCAATTGCGCGCCTGCGCGCTGGCCGACGTGGGCTCGATGTCCGCCGAGGGGCGGAGCGAGGCGATCGCAAATCCCGAGCGGACCGACCAGCTCTGGCTCGCGGCTGGGCTGGGCCCGGCCATCGCCTATCGGCCTGCATGGCCGTGGATCATCGAGGTCGGGGGAGGGGCCCTCGTCACAATGACGCGACCTGAATACGTTTTTGCCGATCCGAGAACCCCCGTTCATAGCGTGCCGGCGCTCGCCTGGACGGCCTACCTCGGCCTCGGCCTGAGCTTTTTTGATCAATGATCCTCGCTCGACGCATCTACGGGTCATGACGGTACCGCTGGCGTCCCTTCCGCTCGTTCCGGCGAGCACGCCCAGCGGTCTCTCCCAGGCCAGGGCCGAGCGCTTCGAGCGCATCGTGTCCGATCATTTTTCAGGCATGTGGCGTTTTCTGCGGCGGCTCGGCTTGTCCGAGGCGGACACTGACGACGCCGCGCAAGAAGTGCTGCTCGTGGTCGTCGCAAAGCTGGATGCGATCCATCCCAAGAGCGAGCGTTCATTTCTGTTCAGCACCGCCTTCCGCATGGCGGCGCGCGTCCGCCGCGGGCGAAAGCATCAGGACATCGACGAGGTGGCCGCCGAAGATGCGGACGCCGATCCGGAACAGCTGCTCGAGCTCAAGCGCGCCCGCGCCATGCTCGATCGCTTGCTTTCGCCGATGCCGATCGATCTGCGCGCCGTGTTCGTGCTCTACGAGCTGGAGGGGATGACGATGGCCGAGATCGCGAGCACACTCGAGCTCGCTCCCGGCACCGTGGCTTCGCGCCTGCGCCGCGGGAGAGATTTTTTCAACGCGCGCTTCGAAAAAGCGAAGGCGCAAAAACAAGCGATCGGAGCAGAGCCATGACCGAACCGACGCGCCTGTTCGAGGATGACGACGCGCTCAAGCGGCTGATCCTGCGTTCGTCCGAGCTCGACGTGCCCTCGCCGCGCGCTCTGAAGCGCGCCCACGCGCTCGCACTCGGTATCGCTACTTCGACGGTGGCCGGCGTTGGCACGGCCGCCAGTGGAGGCGCGGCTGCCACGGGTGCGCTGCTCGGATCCGCGGGGACGCTCAAGGCGATCGCGATCTGGGCCGGCGTGGGCGTGCTGAGCGGCGCGCTCGTGAGCGGAACGGCCGTGACCGTGCTCGACCGCGGTACGCCGGAGCGCCGCGAAGCGCCGGCGGCCACTCACGTTGCGAAAGCCCAGGAGGCGCGAACGCCGAGTGCACCGGTCCGCACGCCGGGCGCTCACGAGGCGCAGAGCGAAACGGTGGACGAACCGGATCAACGGCCGGACGAGCCCGCGAGCACGAACGGGTCCGCGGCGGTCTCAGGCAAGGTTTCCGGATCTCTGCGCGGAGATCCGGGCACGATCCGTCCGCTACCCGAGACGAATCCCGGGCCGAGCGCGGCGAGTTATGCACCGCTGCCGTCGCCCGACGAGCTCGCCCGAGAGCTCGGCATGGTCGACCGCGCGCGGAGCGCGTTGCGCAGCGGTGACGCCGCGGGCGCGCTCGAGCAGGTGGCGCGCTACGAACGCACCTTCAAGCGGCAGCGCTTCGCTCCGGAGGCGAGCGCGATCCGCATCGAGGCGCTGATCGCCCAGGGCCGGCGCGCCGAGGCGGCCCGGCTCGCGCGCTCGTTCATGGCGAACCACCCGGGCCACCCGCTCACGCCGCGCCTGCGCGAATTCTTGGGCGAAACTCGCTGACGGAGGACGATCCGGCGCATGTGAGCCCACCGGGTTCCACGAGGCGCGTTCTCGGCAGACTGAACGTCCGGTGGTACGCTTTTGGGGTCCAATGTCACAGAGTCCAGACGACGCCGCGATTTTGCGCCAATTCGGTCTGGAACCGGATCCGGTGATCGAAGCGTACAAGAAGGACGTCGATCGCACGCTGCTCAGGCAAAACCTGATGCGAACGCCCGACGAACGCTGGAAGCTGTTGACCGCTCAGCTTCGTCTCGCCGAGGAGCTGCGCCGGGCCGGAGCCAAAGCGCGTGGCGAGTGATTTCGCCGGAATCGTGGGTGCACTTGTCGACTCCGGCGTGGAAGTGATCGTCATTGGAGGGCTTGCCGCGCAAGCGCACGGCGCCGCGCGCCTGACCCAAGACGCAGATTTTCTGTATCGGCGTACCCCCGAAAACATCGATCGGCTGGCGGCCGCACTTCGGGCTCACGCGCCGTACTTGCGCGGTGCTCCGCCGGGTCTGCCATTCCGCTTCGACGCCGCCACGATTCAGCGCGGGCTGAACTTCACGCTCACCACGGCCTTGGGCGACGTGGATCTGCTGGGAGAGATCGTGGGTGGCGGTAACTACGAGGACGTCATCGAGCATAGCTCGAAGTTGTCCGTATTCGGACGCGACGTGTCGGTGATTGATCTGCCCGCCCTGATCCGCGCGAAGCGTGCGGCGGGTCGTCCCAAGGATCTGGAAGCAATAGCCGAACTCGAGGCGCTGCTCGCAGAACGCGAGCGGTCGCGCGAACGCTGACGATGCAAGCCTAGAAAGCCCGTGGAAGCTTGGCTGAGAACGCTCAGGGAGTGTCAGCCACAATCCCGCTTTCGTTGATGATCTCCTCGACCAACTTACGTTCCTTATCGGCTGTGCCCGGCGGGCGCTCGTTTGTCGGGCAATCGCGCCGCGTGAGGCCGCCCATCTTGCAGCTCGAAAAGACGTCAATCGAGTCGCGGTTGATCAGCACGCGGTAGGACAGCCACACCTTGGAGCCGGAGGCTCCGTAGGTGCCGTCCTGTTCCACCCAATCGGTTTCGACCGCACGCGCTTGGGGATCGCGCGATTGAAAGTTCCAGCCCTTTTTCAGAAACACGCGAACGGCGGCTGCGTAGAGCTTGTCGGGATCCTGGGACACCGGGACGTGGGTGCTCGTGTACTCCGCCATTGCCGCACCGCACGCCGCGAGTGCCAGAGCAAAGATGGACCACGCGATTCGCACCGCCCTGATGGTAGCCGCACGCGGCCCCGGGTGTCTCCCCCTGAGGCGGCGTAGCCGCCGATTTGGGGGAGACCGCAGGCGCAGAGCGGCCGGAGGCCGCGAGCACCTGCGAGTGGCCTGCGAGTGGGGGCAGCTAGTTTTGCGGGGCGATCAAACGGCTTCGATCAGACCGGCCGCGCCCTGGCCGCCGCCGACGCACATCGTGATGATGCCGTAGCGCTTGCCGCGGCGCTTGAGC
>Ga0111538_10005816_pt1 | contig 16793 bp, 10 predicted proteins | sample SoiMethybrSBSTD1_FD_79669 | JGI IMG/M metagenome (GOLD analysis project Ga0111538, IMG submission 79669) | Bulk soil microbial communities from a Populus tree surrounding site in Tennessee, USA - Soil MetaG P. TD hybrid SBSTD1 (version 2)... | ecosystem: Environmental > Terrestrial > Soil >...
GGAGCATGCCTACATCGTCCTTGCCAATCAGCGATTGAAGCTCGATAACAACTCTCCTGGTGAATTTTCTTATCTCTTTGAAAATGTCCAGGAAGCATTTAGTTTCCAGGTTGAGGCCGCCGGTTTTTTCTCTGATACGTACGAAGTCTCATTATTAAATCGTCCTGAATTATCCCGATTCAATGTAAGTCTGGTTTATCCTCCATACCTGAACCGAAAAAACGAGTCCTTGTCAAATTCTGGTAATCTTGAAGTGCCGGAAGGAACAGAGGTGAGATGGCAGATCTCCACGGCACACGCCAACCAGGCTTCCATGCTATTCGGATCAACCCGTCAGCCAGAGGACTTTCAAGTGACTGATGATCAGGCATTTACGTTTCGGAGGAGGTTCAAACAGCCTGATACTTATGAAATCGTGCTCAAGAACGAATTCACTCAAAACAGGGAACGCATTGCGTATAACGTCAACGTTATAAAAGACGAATTCCCCAAGATTGAGGTGAATCAATTTAAGGACTCGGTTCTTTACAAGATGCTTGTTTTAAGTGGAGTTCTCAGCGATGATTATGGTGTTCGAAAACTTGCCCTCCACTACAAGGTTCGAAATGAGGAACAGAAGGAAGTTGACTCAAGAACCAAAGCCATCAACATTGTAAAAAATCAGACGCAGCAGAGTTTCTTTTATCCATGGACGCTTGACTCAATAAAGCTTAGCCCCGGACATTCTTTAGAATATTTTCTCGAGGTATGGGATAACGATGGCGTTAATGGAAGCAAGTCAACGAAAACATCTACATACACTTTTTACGTTCCCAGCGAAGACAACCTGGTAGCTGATATCAACTCGTCGCAGACTAAGACACAGCAGAAGATTGATCAGAGTGTAGGCAAGGCCAACAAACTGCAGGATCAGATTGAGCAGGCAAATCAGAAACTCAAAGGAAAGCAAAACCTTGATTGGCAGGACAAAAAAATGCTCGAGGACATATTGGAGCAAAAACAAACTTTGAACCAACTTGTAGATGAGCTTAGAGAACAGAACAAACTTCTTGATCAGAAAAAGGACGCATTTACAGAGCAGGATGAACGCATCCGTGAGAAAGCGGAGCAGATACAGAAGTTAATGGACGAACTGTTGGATGAAGAAACCAAGAAACTTTTTGAAGAGCTTCAGAAGCTGCTAAAAGAAAACAGCGACATTTCCCAGATTCAGAAGATCCTTGACAAGCTGAATCAGAACGCTAATAACCTGGAGAAGGAGTTAGAGCGCACGCTCGAATTATTCAAACAACTTCAGTACGAATTTAAGCTTGACCAGGCGATTACTGATTTAAAGGAACAAGTAGAAAAGCAGAAAGAGTTGCTGAAAAAAACTGAGGATCTGGACAAGTCAGATTCCAAGGACAAGTCCAAGAATGACAAGGAGCAAAAAGATAAGTCACAAGACGCAAAGTCAGACAAGGATAAATCTGGACAAGAATCCAAAGAGAATAAAGACAGTGAAACACAAACTGAAAGCCAGGAGCTAGGCAAGGAGCAAGAGGAGCTGCAGAAAGATTTTCAGGAGACATCCGAAAAGTTAGAAGAGTTAAAGGATCTAGGCGAAGAGTTGGATAAAGGCCAGGATGATCTTCCATCAGAGGAAGATTCGAAAGACGTAGAGCAGCAGCAGGAGCAGAGCAAGGAGATGTTGAATCAGAATAGTCCATCGAAGGCAAAGAGCCCTCAGCAAAAAGCATTGCAGAAAATGCAACAAATGCAACAGCAGATGGAAGGCGCCGAGAGTTCGATGACGATGGAGATCGATATGCAAAATCTTGAAGCCTTGCGTCAGATTATTCACGGATTGGTCAAGTTATCGTTTGATCAGGAAAACTTGATGAAAGGTTTTGGAGAGCTAAGCCAAAACGACCCAGGGTTCAACGGCATCGCTCAACGGCAGCTCAAGTTAAAAGATGACGCTAACGTATTGGAGGACAGTTTGTTAGCTCTCGGAAAGAGGGATCCGTTTACGGGTTCTGTAGTTACTCGGGAAGTAAGTGACCTCAACGAGCACTTAGATAAAGTAATCGAAGCCAACCGCGAGAGAAGGAGGCCGCAAGCTTCCAACGAGATGCAGCTGACAATGACTTCGATCAATAACCTGGCATTGATGCTCGATGAGCATTTCGATATGATGATGGAGATGATGGCCAACGCACAACCATCAATGGGGAAATCCAAGAAGAAGGGGCAAAAACCATCTTTGAGTCAGATGCAGCAGCAGTTGAATCAAAAGATACAGGAGTTAAAAGGCAGTGGCAAAACAGGAAGGCAATTATCAGAAGAGCTTGCAGAAATGGCGGCGGAGCAAGAGCGTATAAGAAAAGCATTGCAAGAGATGCAGGAAAAGATGCAGGATGAGATGAAGGACGGCAAGATGCCTGGTGGAGAGCTGCCATCGAAGATGGAACAATCAGAGATGGATTTGGTTAATAAGCAATTGACTGATCAGCTGATTAAGCGTCAGCAAGAGATTGTAACCCGGTTGCTTGATGCGGAAAAATCGATGAGGGAACAAGACATGGATGAGGAGCGTAAAGGTGAGACGGCAAAGGACTACGAGAAAGAAATTCCAAAGGCGTTTGAAGATTATTTGCGACTCAAAGAAAAAGAGGTAGAATTGCTGAAAACAGTTCCGCCAAAGCTTTACCCATATTATAAGAAAGAGGTGAGTGAATACTTCAAACGAGTTGGTGAAAAGTAGTTTAAGGCGAATAAATCTGAGAAAAATATAGGCATGAATACTATCAGTATCCAGGTTCCGTCCATTTCGGAGAACATTAGAATGATCGAGAGTTTTATTGACAATGCGAAAGAGCGGTTTCACCTGGATGACGATATGTATGGAAATATTATGATTGCTGTGACCGAAGCCGTTAACAATGCAATCAAGCATGGCAATGCAAATGACAGGTCCAAGAATGTATTCCTTAGTCTATCGTTGGACGACTCAATGTTAAGATTTGTGATCAAGGATGAAGGTTCAGGGTTTAATTATGAAAACCTTCCAGATCCGACTGCCCCCGAGAACATCGAGAAGCTTGGAGGGAGAGGCATCTTCTTAATGAAACATTTGTCAGACGAGGTCGACTTCAAAGAAAATGGCCGGGTTGTCGAGCTTAGTTTTTACATGAATTCCTGAATGCCCGTTATCCAATTTTTTCAGGAGAAAACCCGTTTCAAACTTCCCCATCCACGCAAGACCTCCCGGTGGATCCTTTATGCAGCCAAGTCTGAGAAAAACCACGTAGCCGGAATCAACTTCATTTTTTGCTCCGATCAATATCTGAAGACCCTCAATCTGGAGTATCTGGCGCACAATACGTTCACCGACATCATCACCTTCGACTACAGCGACGACTCGGGGATCCAAGGGGATGTCTTCATAAGCATTGAGAGAGTGCGAGAAAATGCAGAAAAGTTCCAGACGGATTTTGATGACGAGATCCATCGAGTAATAATCCACGGTGTACTGCACTTAATGGGATACTCCGACAAATCGAAGACCGCGAAGGCTCGCATGCGAAAAAAAGAGGACGCTTACTTATCTTTGCGCGGCTGAGTTCCACGTGAAACCAGGATTCAACAGCGTTTGTTTCCATCCGTTACCACTTTTCAAAAACCATTGTGGAATTGTTGAAAGATTTTGTGGGTAAAAAAACGGTTCCACGTGAAACTTATTTTGAAACGTCCAAAATGTTCGAAAAATACGATGTCATAGTAGTCGGCGCGGGACATGCGGGTTGTGAAGCAGCGGCCGCAGCAGCTCGCATGGGTTCAAAGGTGCTCCTTGTCACCATGAACATGAACACGATCGCCCAAATGTCCTGTAATCCAGCCATGGGAGGCGTGGCAAAAGGCCAGATTGTACGTGAGATTGATGCCCTTGGCGGTCTATCCGGTGTCATTTCTGATCGATCCATGATCCAATTTAGGATGCTAAATCGATCAAAAGGCCCGGCAATGTGGAGCCCGCGAACGCAAAACGACAGAATGAAATTCTCGGAGGAATGGCGTCTTGCCCTAGAAAGAACTCCAAACTTGGATTTCTGGCAAGACATGGTCAAGGAAATCCTGGTCAAAGACAACCGAGTGGCAGGCGTCCGGACCAACCTAGGAAATGAGATACTCGCCGACGCGGTAGTTCTTACGAACGGCACATTTCTAAACGGCAAAATTCATATAGGCGAAAAAAACTTCGGAGGTGGCCGAACCGCTGAAAAGGCGGCAACAGGACTAACTGAGCAACTTACTTCCCTAGGATTCGAATCCGGCAGAATGAAAACCGGGACGCCGCCAAGAATTGACGGTCGTACACTGGATTACTCCAAAATGGAAGAACAACCCGGCGATGACAACCCAAGCAAATTCTCGTACTCTGATACCCAACCCTTGTCAAAGCAGGTCAGTTGTTGGATCACTTATACCAATGATGCAGTTCACCATGAACTGAAGACAGGTTTTGACAAATCCCCTATGTTTCAGGGTCGGATAAAGGGTCTGGGCCCACGGTACTGTCCCTCAATAGAGGATAAGATCAATCGATTCGCTGAGCGCGAACGCCATCAAATATTCGTCGAACCGGAAGGATGGAATACTATAGAAATTTACGTGAATGGCTTTTCAACATCTCTCCCTGAAGATGTTCAATTCCGAGCCCTAAAAAAGATCCCAGGCTTCGAGAACGCCAAGATGTTCCGGCCTGGATATGCAATTGAGTACGATTTCTTTCCACCTACACAGCTAAAGCTCACGCTTGAGACACAACTCATTGAAAATCTGTACTTTGCAGGTCAAATAAATGGTACAACTGGATACGAAGAAGCTGCCTGCCAAGGTCTAATGGCCGGCATAAATGCGCATAACAAAGTCCACGAAAAGGAGCCCGTCATCCTCAAGCGCTCCGAAGCTTACATAGGGGTGCTTATAGACGACCTGGTTAACAAAGGCACTCAGGAACCATATCGAATGTTTACATCACGAGCTGAATACAGAATTCTTCTTCGCCAGGACAATGCAGATCTCCGCCTCACTGCTCTCGGACATTCGATCGGCCTTGCGACTGATGATCGGCTTCAAAGAATGGAATCGAAGAAAGCTGCGATATATCATCTCAGTGCAGACTTACAAAGAATCAAGCTCGAACCTACCGAAGCCAATCCATGGCTTGAAGAACTCGGCACATCACCCATTTCAGAAAAAGCAACTCTGGCAACTCTTCTCAAGAGACCCCAGGTTAACAATACAGACCTGGCAAAACTCTCACGGCACGACATTGAAGACCTATTCAAAAACTATCCGACGGAAGTCCTCGAGCAAGCCGAAATTATCATTAAGTACGATAGTTACATTCAACGTGAGCAAGTGTTAGTCGAAAAGCTTGGTTCATTAGAAGACTTTAGGATACTGCCAGACTTTGATTATGACAGAGTAAAAGCACTGTCTTCCGAATCGCGCGAAAAACTCAAGCGCATTCGCCCGGAAACTATCGGTCAAGCGTCAAGAATAAGCGGAGTATCACCAGCAGACGTATCCGTACTTACTATTTACATGGGCAAATGACTACGACCTCACAGTGCCCCGCATGCGGAGAAACAACACAATCACCCTTTCTAAAATGTATTGATCACACGGTTTCACATGAAACATTTTCAATTGTAACATGTACGCGTTGTCAATTTGCTTTCACCAACCCATATCCTGATCCGTCAAAACTTGGTGACTACTATTTGTCCACCGCTTACATCTCGCACTCCTCGAGACCAACAAACTTAATTGACCACGCCTACCTCCTCGCGAGAAGACAAACCCTCAAATGGAAAACGGGATTAGTCAAAACTTATAGCACGGCCAATTCAAAAAATCTCCTCGATTATGGATGTGGGACAGGCGACTTTCTCAGTGCATGCAAAATGAAAGGCTGGAACATTACTGGTGTCGAACCATCGGCTATCGCAAAACAAATCGCCGTAGAGAAAACAGGCCAGGCAATCCACTCGACTATAGACGAACTCCCGCCGTCAACTTTTGACACCATCACACTCTGGCATGTCTTAGAACACGTACCCGATCTATATAGATTGCTCTCCACATTAGCCAAGAAACTCACGCAAACTGGCACTATTTTTATAGCAGTACCAAATCGCAGTTCCTGGGATGCAAACTACTATAAACAAACATGGGCAGGGTACGATGTGCCTCGTCATCTCTGGCACTTCAGACAAAAAGATATGCAAAATATTGTGAATGCGCATAGCCTTAACGTTGTCACAACGCTCCCTATGAAGCTCGACGCATATTACGTCTCGTTGTTAAGTGAAAAATATCGTCACGGGAAACTCAACCCTCTGACTACATCCAGAGCAATCGTCAATGGCTTAAGATCAAATATATCCGCCAGGACAACCACCGAGTATTCCAGTCTTATTTACGTGATTAAGAAATGAAAATACGAAACCACCTTCACTGGTTTATCTACGCTCTCTTCTTCCTCGGGTGCGCCAGGCAAACCTCGCCCACAGGTGGTCCGAAAGACACGATACCTCCGACACTGATCCAGTCCAATCCCATTGACGGGCAAACCAATTTTAAATCACAACAGATTGAACTCCTTTTCGACGAAACCATAATCCTCAACAACGCAAAAGAAGAACTTATCATCACTCCTGACATCAGGAAGCAATATGAAATCAACGCAAAAAAAAATAGGGTAATTATTAAGCTCACGTCCGAACTTCAGGACACCACCACCTACGCGCTCAACTTCCGTGAAGCCGTCCAGGACATCACCGAAAAAAACGCACCACTTGATCTCAAGCTCGCATTCAGCACCGGCGATTACATCGATTCATTATCCCTGGAAGGACGCGTATTCGATCCTCTAACATCTAAGGAGGTAAAAAACGCAACAGTCGCCATCTACAAACAAGACACCTTCAACATATTTCAACACAAGCCCGAGTACTTCGCCAAGAGCAACGAGAAAGGCCTCTATACTATAGCCAATCTAAAACCTGGCAATTATCGCATATATGCATTCGAAGACAAAAACAAGAATCTTATCGTTGACAGCAAATCCGAACTATATGGATTCCTGCGCGACACAATAGTGCTTACAACAAATTTAAGATTCCTCGATATTGCCGGGATCCATCTCGACGCCCGGCCTCTCAAAATCACAAGCGCCAGACCAGCCACCACATATTTCAACATCAAGACAACGAAAAACCTAAAAACGTATACATTGACGTCAGCAGAATCCCCGACAATTTATTCTTCCTTCGGAGAAGATAATGCGAATATACGCGTCTATAATAATCTCATAGATCGAGATAGCATTCCTATGCATTTTGTTGGGATCGATAGCATATACAACAAGATTGACACTACTCTTTATTTAAAATTCACCAAGCGGACCGTCAAACCTGACCCTTTCAAAATCACTGCAACCAACTTCCAGGTTCTGGCTCACAAAGGAATCCTCACTGGCACTTTACAATTCACCAAACCTGTACTTCATATTAACTACGATAGTATACTCTATCGAATAGATTCCGCCAATGTTATGCAGATTCAACAAACTGATATTGCCATTGACAGCATTCACAATACGCTCAAAATCCATAAGGCCTTCGACAAAACTCTGCTTATAAAAAAACCATCACAGACTGATCTCGCTGACAAGGAGGCGAGGCAAAAGGCCGCACTCGCTCGCCAAACCCGATCTCAATCCATCCGCAATCAACTTTATATCGCCCGGCAATCATTTATTAGTATAGAATCAGACAGCAGTGAACGAATCGTTCAAACCATCGATCCCGTTTCTTTAGAAACCACGGGAGTAATACATGTTCAAATACAAACCACCGAACCGAACTACATTATTCAACTTCTGACTAAACAAAATGAAGTGGTCCAATCCAAAGTCAACACACCAGCTGCATCTTTTGAAGACCTCATTCCTGGCGACTATCAGATCCGTGTCATACTCGACCGCGATGCAGATCAAAAATGGTCACCAGGAAATTTCTTGAAAAACCAGGAACCCGAACCAGTCCACTTTTATAAGAATGAAAAAGGAAGTCCATCAGTTAACATTAAGGCAAATTGGGAGCTAGGGCCATTGTTGATAAAAATCTAACAACCTGTTAATAACCTCACGTGACCAAGACTAATTTACCCCCATTAACGTTAACACACCTAAAGTGACTCCCATCGTGTTCATAAAAAGGAATCCATCCACACTCTAACTCCCGCAATCCGCCCACACTCAAATTATCCACACAAAATCATGTTGTGCAAAACGCACTAACCGTTTGAAAAAGAAATGATTAAGAAGTCCAAGAATTATACATAAATTCCACAAACCATTAGTAGGGCAGAAGTCCACAATTGCACATGACTAATTATATCTATATAAATATATATTATATAAGAATAATAAGCGCTCTCATCCTGGGGATAACCTTCATGACTTTCCCTACGTCTTTGCAAGCACAAGTACAAGAACAAATTCAGTTGGCTAATGAGTATCTTGCCAAAGGCGACAAGAAAAAAGCGCTAGACCTTTATCGCGATCTGGCAAAGAACGATGTGAATACTTCCTTCATTTATAACAACTACCTTAATGTCCTTCTTGATCTTGGGCTTTACGACGAGGCACAAAATTTCTTGAAAAAGATCACAAGGCATGATCCACAAAACTTGCAATTCCGTCTCGACCTTGGACTTACCTACGTCAAATCGGGTGATCTGACTAAAGCTGATAAACATTTCAAGGAACTTATTGGGGAGAATAAGGGTAACATGCAGCGCATAAAGGTTATGTCTGATTACTTTATGTCACGCTCATTGCCTGACTATGGAATTATGGCACTCACAGAGAGCAGGCAAGTTCTGGGAAATCCATACTTATTCTGCCTTGATCTCGCGATGTTATATCGCGTCAAAGGCAACCAGGACAAAATGGTCCAAGAATATTTAACCTATGTCACCCAGAGTTCGGCGAATATCCAATACGTAAAGAATGTGCTACAAGCTTTGCTGACTAAGCCGGAAGAGCTGGAGAGCCTTGAAAAATTACTCTACGAAAAGGTGCAGCAATTTCCCGATGTCGAGGTGTATGCCGACCTATTGGTATGGGTTACCATGCAACAAAAGAACTTCTATGCATCCTTTATACAAGCCAGGGCTTATGACAAACGCTACAAACGTGAAGGCGAGAAAAGTATGGAAGTAGCGAAGGTAGCATTGGACAATGAAGACTATGATAACGCGCTTAAGATCTATCGATATCTCATAAAAGAGTATCCTAATTCTCAAAATTACCTGCTTGCCAGGCTCGGACTTATTAAAACCAGAGAAGAGCGTGTCAAAAAAAGTTTCCCCGTCAAGAAGGATTCAGTTGCTATTCTTATTGCTGACTACAAGAATTTCATAAAGCAATATCCCGATAATGCAAATGCCCTCGAAGCATCGAAAAATCAGGCGTTGTTATATGCTAATTATCTAGATCAAAAAGATTCCGCGATTCTGATATTAAACAAGTTAATTGCTAATCCGAAAGCGTCACAATATCTGAAAGCAAAGGCAAAGCTTGATCTCGGTGATATCTATATCCTGAAAGGAGAACCGTGGGAATCTACCCTGCTATATTCACAAGTGGAAAAGACACAAAAGGAAAATCTTGTTGGTTACGAAGCAAAACTCAGGAATGCAAAACTATCGTACTACAAAGGTGACTTCCGGCTTGCTCAGGAACATCTGGATATTTTGAAACAAGCGACGACACGCGAAATAGCCAATGATGCGTTGGAGCTAAGCATGCGGATTAAGGAGAACATTGCGTTCGATTCTGTAGGTGCAGCTCTCAAAGACTACGCAGCAATTGAACTACTTCTCTATCAAAATAAAACTGACGATGCCCTGAAAAAAATCGAGGACCTCAAACAGGGAATATCGACCGGCGGAACTTCTATTTCCAACCAGACTATACTTGACGATGTCTATTGGCTTGAAGCTAACATAAGAATGCAGCGTGGAGAGTTTGATAATTCCGTGGCCTTGTTGCAAAGAATACTCGACGAATATGGAGAGGACATCCTGGCGGATGATGCGTATTTCCTGCAGGGTGAAATCTATGAGCGTCAATTAGGCGACAAAGACAAAGCAATGGAAATATATCGCAACTTCCTCACGAAGTTTCCCGGAAGTGTCTATGCAGCCGAAGCGAGGAAAAGGTTCCGTCAGCTAAGAGGAGACTTTTCCGGGCAACAGGCCCAACCACAATTCTAGCGGTTCCTATTCTTGACCCAAGGGTTATTCGCTTCGAAGTGAATTTACCGGATTCGACATCGCAGCTTTGATCGACTGGTAACCCATAGTTGCCCACGCGATCAGGAACGAAACCAGCCCTGCCAATACATACACTAAAACGCCGACTTCCACTTTGTAAACATAGTTGTCCAGCCACCAGCTCACGCCGTACCATGCCAAAGGGATGGCTATCAAAAAGGCGATGATGATCAGCTTTCCAAACTCTTTGGATAAAAGGATAACTATACTTCCGACCGACGCGCCGAGCACCTTCCTGATGCCGATTTCCTTCGTGCGCTGCTCTGCTGTGAATGAGGTAAGAGCAAACAAACCCAGGCATGCAATTACAATGGCAAGGCCGGCGAAAATCACAAAGACTTTTCCGAGCCTTTGTTCAGCGGAATACATGCGGCCGAAATCCTCGTCAAGAAATGAATACTGAAATGGTTGACCTGGAGCAAGCCTTGTCCAGGTCTTTTCAATCGCGGCTATCACATCCTGAGTATCGTTTGCTTTGAAGCGAAAAGCCACGCTACCATTACTTGCTTTAAGGAAAAAGGCGAGTGGACTAATGTGTTGCTTAAGAGATTCGAAATGGAAGTCCTCAACTACCCCAACTACTGTTAAAGAAACGATCGAATTAACATCGGGTGATCCGTCCGGGTTTGTCCCGCTGAAGGTCGAGATCTTTTTTCCTAACGGATCAGGTTCAAGATTGAACTGCTTCACCGCTGCTTCATTAATCACTATTGCTGTCGAATCCGATGGAAATTCTTCCGAGAAAAATCGACCAGCTTTGATCTTCATTCCTAATGTCTTCAGGTAATCATAATCCACAGTCCAGTTCTGAAGCCCAACCATATTCTCCTCAGTGGGCTGCGTACCTTCCGGCCAAAACGTGTTATCATTTCTCCAGGTACCAGATACAGGTAAATAACCGGAAATCGTTCCGCTTTCTATGAAACTATTACGAAGCACCTCAGACTTAAATGCCTGAAGGTTTTCGCTAAGAGCATATGCATCTTTGATGACAATTACCTGATCTTTTTCGAAGCCTATCTTTTTATTCTGAATGTAATTTAGTTGACGGTCGACCGTGAAAGTGCCGATCACTAGCAGAATAGAGATAACAAATTGGAAGACAACCAGAGTGCTTCTTATTCTTCCACTTTTCATTCCAAGTGCAACATTTCCCTTCAAGACATTGACCGGTTTAAATGCTGACAAAAAGAACGATGGATACAATCCCGCCAGTACACCTACAAGAAGCGCTGCTAAAATCAAACCACCATAGAAAAGCGGCTCAGCGAGTGGAAGAATTAGTGACTTTTGTGAAAGGGTATTAAATAAAGGCAATAGAGCATAAGCGATGCCGACGGCAAGCACAAATGAAAAAACGCTTAGAAGAAATGATTCTGTTAGGAACTGTCTAACAAGATGCGACCTTAGTGAGCCCATTACTTTTCTTACGCCTACTTCTTTGGCTCTGTTGGCGGATCGCGCCGTGGAAAGGTTCATGAAGTTAATGCAGGCGATGAAAAGTATAAACCCTGCAATAGCAAGGAACAGATAAACGTAAGTGATATCGCTATTTGGAGCAAGCTCAGCCGTGCGATCGGAATGAAGGTGTATGTCGGTCATCGGCATCAGGGTGTACTCCAGAATATTGCCCGATTCTCTGAATTTGTCCATTGAGAATTCGCCCCCCAATACCGCAGCCGCTTGTGGGCCGATGTATTTGACTACAAGGGCAGGTAACTTCTTTTCAAGCGCATTCGCATCTGTGCCTTCCTTCATCAATATGTAAGTATTGAAATTGTTGCTTAGGAAATTGGTTGATTCCGCTTCCTCAAATCCCGTCATTGATACCAGCAAATCGAACTTGAAGTGACCAGTTGATGGCATGTCCTCATAGATCGCTGTTATTTTTACAGCCGTCTGATTGTCAAGTATCAATGTCTTTCCAAATGCATTTCCCTCTGGATAATATTTTTTCGCAATACTTCTGCTAATCGCGACGGAGTTAGGTTCACTCAAGGCGGATTTTTCATCGCCTTCAATCACCGGCACGCTGAAAACTTTAAAGAAAGTGCTGTCCGTTCGGTTAACATTATATTCTTTGATACTGGTTGCGCCACCTTCGGCCCTTACCAGATATGAGCCTTGCGATCTGAATCGAACTACATTATCTACCTCGGGAAATTCATTCAATATTGTCGACGCGAGCGGTGCAGGACCTACTGCCAACTTCCAGTGGTTGCCGCCAAACTTTATTTCACCATTCACCCGGTAAATGCGCAATGCATTCTTGTAATGTTTGTCATAACTAAATTCATTCAATACATAAAGCATTATAATCAAACACGAAGCTATGCCGATCGAAAGACCGCTGACATTGATAAATGTAAAGAATCGATGCTTATTCAGATTCCGCAATGCGATGGTTAGATAATTCTTGAGCATAAGCGTTGTTGTTTTATTTTCAACCTTTAGAATTTCTTTTTGTGTTTCCCTTAACCCAGTGTTGTGTCCGAACGAGCGGAGAACTTTGTGATACGCGTCTAAGAATCTTGAACCGCCTGCCATCTCTTCCTCGACAGCGCTGCAGACATGATCGATCAATTCTTCACGGACTTCATCTGCTACAATGCCTCTGTGGTTAAGATCTTTTATGATGTGGGCAATATGTTGGTCATTTAAGACTGACATCACGCCATCCTAAGCTGCAGTACTGCGGCCATGGTTCTGATAAAATCCACAAAATCGTTAACGCGTTCTTTTGCAAGAGATTTTCCTGAGGCTGTGAGCGAATAATACTTACGAACACGACGACCAATATTGACGGTTTCAGTTTTTAACAAACCATCACCTTCAAGTTTATGCAGTGTTGGATAAAGCGCGCCTTCAGTCAAAAAGATCCTGTTGTCAGAAAGCTCCTTGACGCGCTGAGTGATCTCGTAGCCATACATCTTTCCATGATCCTGAAGGACTTTAAGAACAATGGTCTGAAGGGTCCCCTTTAATAATTCCGGTGAATGCATAAAAGTCTAATACATAATTGTCTTATGTATAGACGCCCTTTTGCTAATTCAGGTTGCACTTATATCCCCGGAAAATTTTCCTGAGGACGTCAAATGTTCCACCAATACGTGAATTTCAGGACTAGAGAGCGGTTTTTTACACCAAAAGTGTCGGGCAAATAGTTGTCGGTGTATACGATGAAGAGGTCGGATGCTGGGCGGTAACGCCATTGCAACCTGGTATTAAGGTTGACATTGTTTTGTTGCTCATTGTACTGGGCAAAAGCCGTAAAGAACAATTTGTTCGTCATCGTCACATCAAGCCGTGGACCGATTAGCCAAAATGTATTCTTACCCCAAGGCTCGGGCAAACGAATGTCATTGTAGTTAAATGTCACTGCAAAGCTTAGGTATGGCTGAAAACGATACCCCACTTCGCCGCCAAGATTCAGGCGAGTGCCATCGGCGTAATATCCACCGTATCGTGTCGTAAAGAGATAAGTGAAAACGCTTTGGGGTTTCGAAGTGAAGTCAACGCCGAAAGAATTCCAGCGGTGTTCTGTTCCCGCTGCCAGCGAGTCTTTCCCGGAGTTAGTAGGATCAAAAGGTTTTAACAACTTCACATAGTCATGTGCAGTCCAAGCGGTAAGTACGCTTTGAGTTCTGAAAGTGACACCATACGAGAAAATACTGGTATTATCGGTTTCATTGAATGCGTCGTCGTAATAGTAGATCCCGCTGAATTTTGGGCCATGACTTAACACAGTTTTTCCTTTCGGAAAGAAAAGATAACCAGCTTGTGGATTTAGCTTAATGAATTTTGTCCTTGGAACATATCCAACCTCGGCGTTGTAATTCTCTCCTACATACTCATGCTGCCAACCAAGAAGAAGTTTACGGTCCGAATACTGGAGATTCGCGGCGTGCGTAAATTCCTTTCCGCTTTTGTCAGGGCTGAAGGATTTTAGAAAAAGCGCTTTTCCTGTCCACAAATTATTCGAGGAAGCAAGGTTGTATTCTAGCCCTATGTTTCTGTTGTATTGCGAGTATATGGGAACCTCTGGGTCTTCGCTCGGTTGGTAATCAAGCGATTGTTTGTTGATAAAAATTAATCCTACGTTGGAGCGGGCGAAGACTCGGCGTTGAAGAGCCATTACTGCAAAATTCTGCCGTGGCAAATATTCTTCTTCGACTTTATCGGTTTGAATGTCCATCATTCCGATTCGCCAATTCTTGTTAAGCTTTCCGCTGAACCTCGCGCCGAATTGAATGGGAGTTCCAAGTCCGATGCGGCGTGAGAAGAACGGACGAATGGTTGCATAGCCAAAGTTGGCGAACAGGTCACCGTTCTCAAGAAAGAACTGTCTACGCTCCGGAAAAAACAATTCGAATCGTTCAAGGTTAGTCACCTGCCGGTCGACTTCAACCTGTGAAAAATCCGGATTGACCGTAAGGTCTAAGTTCAATGACGAACTGACTGCGATTTTTGCGTCTACACCAATCTCTTTGCGATAAGTTGTTGGCGTTTCGTTTTCGTAATCTTTTCCAACACCACCGAGGACATAGGGAATGATTGAAACGTTCGAACCGACTTGTGGTGGTGGTTCGTCCCAAACAAGAATACCAGTGTAGGCTAGCGATGCCGTTGGAAACTGTCGTGGAACGGGAGCCCAGCTTGATTTTTCAGTTGACTTCAAATCCAGGCGACTGAAATTGATTCCCCACTTAGTGATCCCTTTCTTATACCGAATCGATTTGAACGGAATGGCTGCTTCAAACACCCATCGGTCATCCTCCTTTCGTACAACCGACGTCCACTTGTTATCCCAACTGAGATCTACCTTCCCTCCTTCGTACATCATCCCATCCCATTGAGCGCCGGCAGCGTTTGCTCCAAAGGAGAAACCGTTGGTTTGATCTTCAAATGGATCCATGAACAAGAGGAAGTTGTCATTTTTCCCAAATACAAAATCTCTTCGCAACGATTCAACGAAATACGGCCCTGGTAAGAAGTGATAGCATATGGCGACGAGGTAAAGATTCTGCTCATCGTACGTCATCATAACATCCGTGCGTACTTGTGCTTTGCTGGTGTCCATCGGGAGAACCATGAAAAAGTCAGAGGCGACATCAGCTTCTTTCCATGCTTCTTCTTCTACAATTCCATCTATCCGAATCGCCGACGATGCACGTTGGATACGGATTTGGTACGATTCATTAATTTTCTGGGCGACAAGGGATTGGCTGAACAGCAGAACTAATAGCGCAGGTAAAGAAATTCTCATCGCAGCAATTTCGCGATAAGCAGCCAAAATCATGGGGATTTTATGACGAGAGGTTGGTAGCCGAAAATCGTAGCAGGCCAAAAAAATTCCCCCGATGGTATGCATGCATAACAAATTTTATTACCTTCGTTGCTTTATCGAAATCGTATGCGTAGGGAAGAAACTGTAGATCATAACATCAAATCGGCGTGGCATGCTATTTCTCGAATGTACAACCACCAGGCTGGAAAACATGATATCACTACGTCAATTGGGTTTGTACTGCTCAATATCCATTCAGACGGCACTCCAGCCACGAAGATAGCACCACTTATGGGACTTGAAGCCAGGAGTCTGACCAGGATGTTAAAGACAATGGAAGAAAAGAAACTCATCTATCGAGAGCCAGATCCTATTGACAAACGATCTGTAAGAATTTTTCTCACCGAGCTTGGCAAAAAGAAAAAAGAAGTATCCCGTGAGACGGTACTCTTTTTCAACAACAAAGTGAGAGAGTTAGTACCAGAAAGCAAGTTGAAGATCTTTTTAGAAGTTGTGAATGAAATAAATCAGCTAGCTGCTCAGGGAATAACAGAAGTGGAAAAAGTTTAACTCACCAATACATTATCAATTAACAGCAGCCCCACACACAAATACATGAAACGATCTATACGAAAAGTCGCTGTTCTTGGATCCGGAGTTATGGGTTCGGCCATCGCTTGTCACTTTGCAAACATTGGTTGTCAAGTGTTGCTACTCGACATTGCGCCGAAGGAATTGACGGAAGAAGAGAAAGCAAAAGGACTCACGCTTGAGAGCAAGGTGGTCCGGAACAGAATCGTTCAAACGTCATTTGACCGGTCAGTGAAGTCGAGCCCTGGCCCTCTCTATAGCAAAAGGTTTATTCCCAGGATCGCCCTCGGAAATTTTCTGGATGACATGGCCAGGATTAAAGACTATGATTGGACCATCGAGGTTGTTGTTGAGAACCTGGATATCAAAAAGAAAGTTTACGAGGAAGTTGAAAAGTATCGCAAACCGGGTACGCTGATCACGTCGAATACTTCGGGCATTCCGATTCATTTGATGACCGACGGTCGAAGTGATGACTTCAAAAAACATTTTTGCGGAACTCACTTTTTTAATCCTCCAC
>Ga0111538_10005818_pt1 | contig 16789 bp, 21 predicted proteins | sample SoiMethybrSBSTD1_FD_79669 | JGI IMG/M metagenome (GOLD analysis project Ga0111538, IMG submission 79669) | Bulk soil microbial communities from a Populus tree surrounding site in Tennessee, USA - Soil MetaG P. TD hybrid SBSTD1 (version 2)... | ecosystem: Environmental > Terrestrial > Soil >...
GAAAGGCGAATGTTGCTAAGTCGCGACACCACCGCCAGCCCACTCAAAATGGGCAAATTGTGCGATGGCGCGGCCCATGGCCGAGTAGTACCGTTCGCGATTCTCCCCAACCTGCCCAGGTGATCAAGACCGCGCTGGTGCGGAAGGGATGGGTGTGAGCCCCAGAGGGAAAGTGTCGGCCACGCGACGGAGATTAACTCCATGAGACTAGAGGCGCTCTATCGAATCCGCTTCACCTACCCCGAAGGGTGGGACATCAAGCTCGAAGGTGGCTGGGAGCAGCACTTCTACCTGGCCGATGGACGATGCGAGGGGTCGATCAGGGGTCGGTTTCGTGGCGCCAACTACCCACGCCGGCAGGGCGCGGCCGGGCTGTTCCGGCCCGACTTTCGCGCGGTCATCGAGACGGAGGACGGCGCGACGATTATGTTCGAGTGGCATGGATACGGGCGAACTTACCCACCCGGCCGACGTCAGATTGTGGGAGCCGTGTTCCACCTCAGTGACCACGAGCGCTACCGCCGGCTGAACGATGTCGTGTGCGTTCTCGTCGGAGAGGTGCGCCGAGCCGCGGATCCCAACCAGGCCGGGCCCGATCTGGTGGTAGACATCGCCGAGCTGGTTTGGGAGCCCATTGATGAATGAGTGAGAACCACCGCGGTCGATGGGCTACCGTGGAATCCAGCGGCCCGACACGGTGCGCTTGTTCGACGAACGAAAAGGCGATCAGGGCCGACGCCGCACGCGTCTACGCCGTCCAGGATGCTCATTCCCGGTGCTGACCGGGAATGGAGGGGGAAACGGCTCCCCGCGCGAATTGTTAAACCCGCTACAATGCGTCAAGTTACGGGCCGTTAGCTCAGGCGGTAGAGCACCTGCCTTTTAAGAACCGAAACCCGAATCAGGCCCGCTCGGCCAATCTCCAGTGCGTCAACGAAAAGCAAGCGCCCTTGCGAGATAGCTCTCCGGGGGCGCGTTCCTTTTGCCGACCTATTGGGATCGATGAAGCCCGCATAAGGAACTTGAGACCGGGAATACCGGGAACGGAGACATGAATCGCGCCCGGAGTTCAGAGCATGCATGACCTGCATGTCTGGGCGATGAGTACGAATGAGACGGTGCTGACGGTGCACCTGGTCGTTCCTGGACGCAGGGTCGAGGACAACGAGCTCGTCGTGATCTGCGACGAGCTTCGACGTCGCTTCGGGATAGGGCACGCGACCATTCAGGTCGAGCAGGGAAATGGCGTCGAATGTGACCGAGCCAAGGGCGAAATGTGAAGTGTGAAAGGGGGGGGGTACAGCTCCGTGAATATTTATTGTCCTGCATGAGGTTACGAGAGTCGTGCCGGCAGCCGCTTCCGACGGTGGCGCCTGCATCAGCGCCACCAAGTCCACGATGGACAGTGCGACGTTCAGTAAGTGCCAAACATACAATGCTTTAGCGCTTGTTATGTTTTTCGCATAAAAGTGCTTGCACATCGAACTCGGCTCAGGTAGCCTCTGATCGTTCCGCGCCGCGACCGATATGTGTTCCCAATCAGGGAAGGAAGAGGATGAAACACCTGACAACAAAGTCGGAAGCCGAAGGATTACTCCTGCCGCATGTCGAAACCGTCCAGCGCTGCCTTCGGGAGGGTTGGGAGGAGTGGCTCCGCCTTCGCGATCGAGAACTCGAGCGTGGGAACATGTACAGCCCGCGGGCCCGAGCGAACATCGTCTACGACCTCGTTGCCGAGCGGGCACGGGCTGCGTTCGACGGCGTCGAGGGAGTTGCGGTCCTCCGAAAGCACGGGTTCCTCGTCCTCCTGTTCGGCGGCCGTATCGCCATGCGGTTCAAGAAGCTTCGCCCAGACCTGAAGTCGACAGGGATCCGGACGAACCAGCAGCGGCTCTTCGCCGAGCAGGAGGAGATGCCGGGAATCCCGGCCACGGCGACCTTCCTCATCGCAGGCTACGTCCTCGATCCCACCCAGGCGCAAATCGACCGCCTCGTCGTCACCTGCTCCGATGGCCTGGGAATCTGTTGGGTCCTCGATCTGGACTTCGCGCGGGGGCGTCGCGAGGTTGTCTCGATCGGTTCGGCCATCGAGGCGCCGGCGCCGCCTGAAGTCCGATCGGCCCGAAAAAAGGCGCGGGCGCAGAAGGAAGGTCGTTGAGCGAGCGTCGATTCAATCCCCGGATGCTGACCCTCCGGCGCGAGGCGCTCGGCATGACGCAGACCGAGCTGGCGGAGCGCTGGGGTGTGACGCAGGCCTTCGTCTCCCGCGTGGAAGCGGACCTTCTTGCGCTGCCCGCCGACAAGCTCGATCCCCTCGCGGAACAGCTCGGCGTCCCGGCGGCGTTCTTTCTTGAGACCGCCGAGATCCATGGCTACGGGAGTCCGTGTTTCTACCACAGAAAGCGAAAGAGCATCCCGGTCCCCAAGCTACGATCGATTCAGGCGCGCGTGAATATTCTTCGGATCCAGACCGCAAAACTGCTCGCTGGGATCGAGATCGGCTCTCCCCAGCGCTTCGCGCCGATGGACATCGAAGAGCACGGCTCCCCGGAGAAAGTCGCTCGCCTTGTTCGAGCATCGTGGGGTCTTCCGATGGGGCCCGTGCAAAACCTTGTCGGCGCCATCGAGTCAAATGGTGGAATCGTCGTGATGACTGACTTCGGTACCACCCAGCTTGATGCCGTGAGTCAGTGGACGGCTGGCCTCCCGCCTCTTCTCTTCGCGAATTCAACGCAGCCAGGCGATCGCCTGCGATGGACGCTGGCGCACGAATTGGGACATCTATTCATGCATGCCGTGCCGTCAGGTAATCAAGAAACTGAAGCGGATCAGTTTGCGAGCGAATTCCTCATGCCCGCAAGGGAGATCGCCCTAGAGCTCGATCCGGTCACGCTGCCGAGGCTCGTGGAGCTCAAAGCGAGATGGAGGGTCTCAATGGCGGCGCTCATCGTTCGCGCGCGTGATCTCAAGGTGATCACGCCTACTAAGTGCACGTCGTGGTTCAAGCGGATCAGCCAGCTTGGATATCGGCGCATAGAACCTCACCGGATCGCACCTGAGGCTCCGACTGTTTTGCGGGATGTTCTGAACATCCATCAGACCGAGCACGGATATACGACTGAGGAGCTCGCACGACTGACGCTGACTCTCGAACCAGAGTTCGTGGAGCAGTTTCTCCCAGAAGCACGGGGCGGACTGCGAGTTGTTCGACCATCATGAACTCGTGGAAGAGCCCTGCGGATCCGGATCGGTACGACCTGTTGCTGGTTTGACCGTGCCTCGGATGTGCTTGTCGGTACGATGAGGGAAAATGCGACTGCCAGCAGTGGGAGATCTCCCGGATGTATTGACGGTGGCCCTAACCGTGTCGGCTGAGTGAAAGGACAGGCAAATGCCCAAGAAGAATGTGTCGGTGGGACCGAGTGGCACCGGGCGCTGGGACGTCAATGTTGGTGGCGTGAAGCGATCCAGCCACGAAAAGCAATCGACCGCAATTGACAAGGCGAAAGGCATCGCCAAGGATCTCGGGACCGATCTGACGATCCGCGGGCGTGACGGCAAAATCCGTAGCAAGGATAGCTACGGGAACGATCCGAATCCGCCGAAGGACACGGAGCACTAGGTTGGCGGACACACATCAGATCAGGTGTGTTAACAAGTCCGATCGGTACAATCCTCACGAACGCATTCTCCATGTTGGCGGTACCAATGCGGACGGCAGTTTGTGGAAGCTCTCGCAGCAAGCAGCAATCGAAGGCATTGAAAGTGGGAAGTGGCGCTTCTGGGTGAGCGTAGGTGGCGCCTCCGTCTGGGTAATCGTCGCGACCAGTCGGTTCGGAAACAAGTACCTCAAGACCGACATGATGGAGACCAACCTAACAACCTGCTCAGTCTCCCAGAGTGTCTCTGACGATCGGGCACAGCAGGGGGGTCTCCTTAACTACTGGCTGCGTGCGAGCATTCAACCCTGAGCCCCAGCGCGTCCGAGGGTCGTGTCATGGAACTAGAGCAAGCAGTAGCTAGCAGAATGGGTCAGGCGCTTGAGCCGCTGCTGATCCTGGAGCTAGGAGAGCCAGTTGAAGTCATAGATCTCAGCGCGCAGCAGAAGCGTTGGGATTTTGAGGCGTTGAGCAAGGGAAGCGGGTCTGTGCTCCGCCGGATTAGCCATACCAGGACCGAGTGCCCGGCCATGCGAGCGGCGATGTCAGAGATGTGGAAGGATATTGCTCCGGCAACAGAGCAGAGGCTCGAGGAGCTAGGCGTCCGCGACCGAGCGGTAAGCCTTCATGCGCACGAGCTGCCAAGTAACCGCGAACGACGCCGCGAACTTGGGCGAATACTGGCTGAAAGAATTGCGGGCCTTCCCCAAAGATCGCTTGAGCTAAGCGACCTCACCGGCGATGACCCATCTGTTGTAGAAGACCCGCTGTTTCGCGCGTTCAACGACGTGACTGTCCTTCCATGCCCAGTGGGACGGTCGATCGTGGCCGCTGGAAGTGACGAACGATTGTGGAGGTGGAAGCCCCCACTCTGGGAAATAATTCTACCCTGTCTTCAGGAGAAAATTCGCAAACACGGTGCCGAGGCCGCGAGCATGACCCTCGTAATTCACCTCGTTGAGTATGAGACTCTCAATCCGGAGACCGTTGCCGAGGTTCGCGTGAGCCTGAAGGAGCAGCACCGCGTATTTTGCTCACTCTACCTCGTACAGGAACGACATCCGAGTCGAGAGTTCGATGCTCGACGCGTCTATTGATCCGGACGGCGACAGCAGTTGGCGCCACCTAGGACAGAGGGAGACAAAGTGTCTGACGCACCAGCGTCCGAACCCTGGCGGACGCTTCAGCTCCATGCCGATGCCGAACCCGGGCTTTCGAACGACGAACGTGCCTCTTATTACCAAAAGGCATCGGAAGCGGCGGCGGCGGCCGGGCGAACAAACCTGGCCGAGCTGATGCGGTACGACCACATGCTCTTCACGATGCGTGGCCCTTCCGTTGTAGTAGATGATCGCCCGAGATTCGCGTCGCGATATCGGTTCGACGACGGATCAGTCTATCCCGACCTAGGGATCCTCAGGAGGCCGGAGCCGCTCAAATATTTCGTAGCCAGGGCTGACGACGTTCAGGATGCGGGGGCGCGGGCAAGCTACCTGGACTTCCTGTGGGAGAGCCGGGGTATGGGAGTGGAGAAGCCGGCCGAATACGCGCGGCGAGCGGTAACAGCCTACCGGGCTGCTGCTGCTGACCATGAGTCTCGTGGGAGCTACTTTCAGGCGTCGGCCGCGTACAACCGGGCCCTGCAACTGGTTCGATCAATAGCCGACTCTCCGCAATCCTTGCTGAAGGAGATAGACGATTACGCACGCCGTCTCGCCGCCGACCCAGATACCGTCAGATACCTGCTTGAGATTGGAGAGGGCGTAGCTGCTCACGCGCAAGACTTCCTTTCTGAGCAAGACCGGAAAGACTGGCAAGGGTGGACAGACCAAGCGGCTAGCAAGTTCGCAGCGGAAGGAGGAGATAGTAGGGTTCTCGAGCGTCGCTTTCTGGAACTCAAGAGTTCACTCTCACCTGATGTCCAGACGAGGCGCGCAATTGCCGAGTCATTTGAGGCGGAGAGCAAGGAAAAGGAAAGCAATAGTGCTCTGGTGGCGGCCTATTTTCTCGACGCTGCGCTCGCCAAATACGAGGGCCTGGGGGACCGGGCGAAAGTCGACCAGGTGCGGGTAAGACTCGAAGACCTTCAAGCGAAAGGGAAGAGCGAGTTCCAGACAGTAACGGCAGAAACCAACATCCCAACCCAAGAAATCGATGCGGCGGTTGAAAAGCTCACGGAAGGATCGATTGTAGAGGTGTTCGAGCGGATGGCGGCCTTCTTCACGCCGTCGACTGAACAGGCGGTCGAACTTGCTCGCCACGAGACGACGGAGGCACCCTTGTTGTCGAGTCTTGACACTGAGGTGTACTCCGACGAGGTACAAACGTTTAGATCCGACAGTGGGTCTGGCCGGGTAGAGGCGGCGTTCGTGCGCCACCTTCAGATGCTTTATCACTTCAGGACGACGGTCTACTTCGAGAAGGCGATAGACCGAATACGCGGGTCGCTTACAGGGGAGGCCTTACGAGCCCACCTCTCTAGGGTTGGCCTATTCGACGAGGGCTCGATTGAAGCGATCGTGCGGGGCTATGCGCTATACGAGCGGGAGCAGGCGTTCGAAGCTGTGCACGTCATCGTGCCGCAGATCGAGGATTTGTTTCGCCAGGTGCTTCGTGCGGCAGGAAGGCCCGTGACAGTGCGGAACGGATCAGGGGGCTTTCGAAAGAGGAGCCTGAGTACGCTCTTCGAGCAGGAGATTGGTATACTGAGACAGATTTTTGGAGTAGCCTACTGCAACTATGCTTACTGCTTCTTCTTGGACTCCAGAGCTGACAACCTTCGCAATACGGTAGCCCATGGCCTGTTGAAGCCGGGCGACTCGGACAAGACCACGTCACATATCGTATTTCACCATGTGATCGTCCTCGGCATGCTGAGGACGACTGTGCCCGGGAGAATCTATTCCGCTAAAGACGAGGGTGAACCAAATTAGCTTGCGGGCCTGTCCATAGCAAAGAACTGGTGCAGGCCCGTCTATCAAGGTCTACCCGCCCAGAACTCGCCATAAGAGATCACCTGTTGCTTTCACTATAGCAAATGGATCTCTCTCACCCTGAGTCAACCTTTCCAACGTCGCCCTCGCGAGACCAAACACCAGGAGCGTGGTGGCAAGGTTGCGGACTAACTTGGTCAGAGCAATTGCGGCACGGAGTCCTGGTCTCCGCTTCTCTAGCCTCACTCCCCACTTCTTGAGCATGGTAGGTCCCTTCTCCGAAATCAACAGAAGCCGAAACGCTACCAATGCCAAGAGAGCGATTATCGCTATGGCCGGCAGAGCAGCGAGGATCTTAAGCGATAGTTCATAGAGTGCATACTCACTACCCCTCATGTGTGGCGGAATACTGGAAAGGCCGGTGGCTCTAGTCAGTTGCCCGTAGATCCAAAGCCCCACACCGACTGTGAACGTTAGCCCAACCAACCCACACCCAGGATAAAAGAAAAGTTCACGACCACTTGTAGGCCGTCAATCAATCGGTTGAGCGCTTTCATGATGCCCCCAAACAGTCCATGTTCGCGGAACCGGGAAACAAACGTACTTGAGACGCGAACAATGGAGCACTAAAAGGTCGTAGCGCTCTAGCGCCAGCGCTTCCATTAGGTTGGACGTTCGTCGCACTCTACAACGCGCTCGGGCACACCCTGGCGATGCATCGACCACCAACATTCCTGCCGTACATGGGCATCGGCCAGCTGACCAAGCTGTTCGAGGCGGTCGTCGCGGAGCATCCGGAAATCGCCGTCTCGAGATCCGCGGTGCAGGAGATTGATCGGCTGCGGACGACGTGGATTACAAGGGCGGTGACAGCGTGGCCGGTTGACTCGGATGCCCTCGACACAGTCTTTAGGGAGTGTACACGGGCGATCCATACGTTGCTGGGGCGCCGAAACTTACAGTAGCTGTGATAACGGCTTGAGACCAGATAGCCTTGGCACTTGGACCGGACCATGGCAGAATACTGGATCATGGATACCGCGCCGAAGTTGACCGAGGAAGAAATTCTGGAAGTGTTTCGACTCGCAGGATTGGAGTCTGAAGAGAAGCGGGCCCTGTTCGACGGGTGGCGCCTCGAAAACCAGGACACTCCCCACACCCCCAAGATACTTATGAGTGACAGCACGATGCCAATTAATCCGGAACACAATGCCTAATTGGAGAGAGATACTCGATGAGCTTAGAACTACTGGTGGCGCACATGATGTCGTTCGCCGCAAGTACTTGACGCACCTCCACTCAGTGAGTGGACGCAACGTCATCCTCTACTACTCTGGATGGTTGCAGAAGTCGAATTTGCAGCGTATCGGAGTAACGCTTGGTATTGACGATGGGGACAAGAATGGCTTCATGACGGCAGTAAACAAGTTGGACCGGTCGAAGGGGTTGGATTTGATTCTTCACACACCTGGAGGCGAAACCGCTGCAACCGAGTCAATCGTCTACTATCTCCGGTCCATGTTCAAAGATGATATTCGCGCCATCATCCCGCAGCTAGCTATGTCGGCAGGTACGATGATCGCCCTTGCATGTAAGGAAATTGTCATGGGAGAGCAGTCAAGTCTCGGTCCCATTGACCCTCAGGTGGCAGGCGTTCCTGCACACGGAATCATTGAGGAATTTAAGACCGCTGCAGCTGAAATCAAGGCCGATAACATCAGGGCGGCAGTGTGGCAGCCGATTCTAGCCAAGTACAGCCCAACGCTCATTGGCGAGTGTCAGAAGGCGATTGACTGGTCAAATGACCTGGCCAAGCAGTGGCTTACTGAGGTCATGTTTAAGGGAGACCCTGCGGCTGGCCAGAAAGTTTCCACCATCGTCAATGAGCTCGCCAGCCATGCCTTAACGAAAGCCCACGCCCGCCATATCTCCAAAGACAAGGCAAAGGCCCTTGGTATCAAGGTCGTGGATCTGGAGACTGATCAGAAGTTGCAGGACGCTGTTCTCTCGGTGCATCACGCTTGCATCCACACGCTAACGGAAACAGCGGCAGTGAAAATCATCGAAAACCATGAGGGTGCTGCCATGATCTCACAAGCGGCTCAGGTCGTGATGCAGGCTCAACAATAGCCGGAAGAGGCTTCTGGCCTTCAATCAGCACTTCAAACTGCTCCACGCTTCCGCTAACCTAGGCAGTCGAGTGTTTTTGTGGCACGCTACCAGTAGGGCTCGCGCGGTTCGTATGCCTCCGCAGCACTCCCGCACGCCGTCTAACCTCGTCGCCCTCATCAATCTCAACGAAAAGCTCCGGTAACTGAAAGTTCAGTTCCACGATCCAAGTTCGCAGACGCTCCACTATGGGGCACCACGTGCGAATGAGACCTGATCCTTCGAAGAAGGACCAGGGTTCTTTCGCTTTGTAGAGCGCTTTTCGGTCTCGGACCGTCGGGTTCGCGCAGATGGCTCGGAAAATCTGGCGACGGCGAACCGCGTCGCCTTCAGCGAAGGCTTTGGGTAGGGACGCGCTGAAGTTCAGGGCCTGCTGGACACGAACCAATAGGGTCTCGGGAGCGGGCGCTGGCTGGTCGAGTTCCAGCTGGAGCTTGGTCTGGCGATCCAGGAGGCCCAGGCGACGCCTCTCGAAGGTATCGTCATCTACTTGACCCCGCAGTTTCAGGGTGAGCAGGGCATCCGCCTCCCGTTTGGAGTCTGCCAACGCCTTCTCCAGTGCACCGCGCTGGACCCCCTGCTGGGAGAGCGTCAGGTCGAGCTTCGCCCGGATGTTTGCGAGGATCCACTCCACGGCCTCGCGAGGGAGTGTCACGCGCCGAAGGTCGGTTTCGAGCTGCCGCTCGAACGCCGCCTCGGGGAGGCACGCGTTTGGGCAGGGGCTGCCATCGGTGCGCCCGCGGCAACGGTAGTAGACGAACCGTTTGCCTGAGCGTTTGACGTGGAGTTCGGGAACGAGCGTGCGGCCGCAATCCCCGCAGCGAAGCATGCCGGCGTAGGCGAACACGTGGCGGACTTGGTGCGACCGGCCAGGACGGCCGAGGAGCTGCTGCGCCTGCTCAAATTCACTCGGCGTCACCATCGGTGGATGGGCCCCCTTGTAGGACTCGCCGGTCTTCAAGCGAATCAAACCCATGAAGTAGGGGTTCATGAACATGCGATAGACGTACTGAAAGGTCAGGGGTTTACCGCCCTGTGCCCCTGTCTTCCGGGTTCTGAGACCTGACCGTTCAGCCCACCGGGAGATCGCGATTGGAGTCATGCGGCCCGATAGGAGCTCATCCCACATCCTCCGGACGAGCGGAAATCGCTCCGGGTCCTTGACCACGGTGGTCGTCGCCCCGGACCGGTCCTCGATGTACCCGATCGGCGGGCGGTAGTTCGGCCAACCCAACTGGAAACGCGCCCGATTTCCACGCCGGACGTTGGACCGAAGGTCGTCGATGAACTTCGTTGAGATGCCGAGCTCGAACCCGCCAAGAAATCGGTCGTTGCCATCGGATGTATAAGTGCGCTCAGGCGTGATGACGCTCCCGAGCTTCCCGTCGGCCAGGGCCTGGAGGATTTGCCCGGTGTCGAAATGGTTCCTCGCGAGGCGATCCATCTTCCAGCACAGGACGCCCGCGATCTCACCCATCAGCGTCCGCTTGATGAGCTGGCCGAAGATTGGCCTGCCCGGCGCCTTGGCCGACCGGGCTTCGGTCAGGACTTCGTCCACGTGAATGCCGCGACGCATGGCCAAAACCTTCAGCTCCTGAATCTGGGAGTCGATCGAGAGGACCTGGCGGTCGTCTGACTCAGTGGACTTTCGTGCGTAGATGACGTGGGATGGCATGTGGTGGGGATGTACGAGTTCATGAAGCCACGAAATCGGCAAGGCGGTCAAGAGCGAGGGAGCGCGAACTCGGCGAGCTTGTGGCGTTCCACCCCGACCCCGTCTTTCGACTGCAGCAGGGTCTCGACCAGTGAGAGTAGCTCAATAGCGTGAGTCCAAGCCTCAGACAGCCCAACGTCCACGCCACACTGCTCGCGGAGTATGGCTTGAAAGCGAAGAACATCGCCCTCGGTCAGGCCAGCGCCGAAGCGCCCGTGATCGGACGAAGGGAAGGACTGGTTGGCCATGCCTTCAGCATGGCGGCATTTGGCAATGCACAGTAGCCGGGACGAGGAGCGAATGTGGTGACAACGGTGGATTCCATTCACTAATCCACAGGCTGTCCGCAGATTCGAGCCTCACCCCCTCTGTTCGGTTTTTCTTCGGGTCAGTATCATGAGGTCATGCCCATCCAGCACACGCCGCGACCCTCGCGCCACTCACCTCGTTTCCCGAACAAGATCCGGGAATATCGGCTGAAGGCGGGCCTCACCCAACGCAAGCTCGCCAGGATTCTCGGTCGTGGCCGAAACGCCGTGTCCTCCTGGGAGCGCGGGCTGACGCTACCCAGTGTTCCACGCCTGCTACGCATGGCGAAGGAACTCGGCACGCTCGCCGAGGCCCTCTATCAGGACTTCTACACCGCATTCCCGAACGAGGGGGAGCCCACTAGCATTCCGAAGGCATGACGGAGCGACTTCTGGCGTTTCTGAACGCGCGCGCGAACCGTCGAGGCATCGTCATTGTGGCGGAGAGCACGTTGCTCTCCGACCTTGGCGCGACGAGCGAAGCAGTTGCCACCGAAATCGAAAAGCTCGAGCGAGCCGGACTCGTCCAGATTCTCTCTCACCTTCCGTTCCTTGCCCTCAAGCTCCGTTCATGGTCTGGCAGCAGCGCCCCTCGGGTTCAAAGAGAGCAGCAAAACAGCACTATTCGACGCCCCATACAAGAGAAGGTACCTGTCAGCAGCATTGCTGCAGCAGCTACGCAGCAACGAGAGGTTGGGGGTGCGGGGGAAGGAGAAGCCCTCCTCGACCAAGTCCTCCAAGCCCTCGGCCCGGAGGCTGACCGGGGTGAATTCCGGACGATCCTGGCCGGGCACCACCCAACAGTCGTTCATCGCGCCCTGAGACGAGTCGAGGCCACCAGGTCCATCCGGGTCTCGCGGGCAGCGCTATTCCGATCGCTACTCCAGAAGCTTAGCCACTAGATCTCCTTTCCTCCGATGTCCTCACCCGAACCCATCACCCTCACCCTCGATCGCCGCATCCTCGAGCATCCGCGGGCCTACCACCTGCGACGCATGCGCGCAGGACTCTGGCTCTACCTCGACCTCTTGGCCCGGCGCCCCGCCGGTTCTGAGACGTTCGAGGTCGAGCCCGCGGCGATCGGGCGGGACATGGGACTGCCCGAGGGCACGATCCGCTCGTGGCTGGGGCACCTCCGAAAGGCTGACTACTTGGAAACTGTACGGCTCAACGGCAAATCCCGAGTGACACTGAAGCGGGCAGTAGAGCCAGAGGCTCCGCTCGAGCCGCCTGCGCCGTCAAAGCCGACCCGGTTCTTTACGGTCGCGAAGCTCCAGCGGGCGCTCGGGGAGTCCAGTAACGATGAGCCCTTGCAGGCCGCTCTCGGTCTCTATTCGGACGCGATCGTGCGACGCGCCCTCGCAGGAACACTCGCCGTGCCCGAGACCCAGATTCGCCGCTCTCGAACCGCGCTTTTCATCTACTTACTCAAACGCCATGCAAAGGAAACATGACACCATCCTCGCCCTCGACCCCGGACTTCGGGAGCTCGGCTACGCCGTGCTCTCAGGGAAGCGTCTTCTCACGTCCGGCGTTCTTTCACTTCGCACGATTCCTCCTAGTCGGCGCCTGGGAAGGGTTGAAGAGGCACTCGGGGTCTGGGATCGCGCCTACCACCCACGCACGCTGATCCTCGAAAACGTGCCCAAGCGACCGCTGGATGCTCTTGCCGGGCTCCCGGCACTCGGCCGCCTCCTCCAACGGCTAGCACGGCGCCGGAGGCTCAAGACGGCCGCGTACTCTGCGAAGGCTGTGCGGCGAGAGATCGTCGGCAACGGCTGGGCGGGGAAGCGAGAAGTTGCGGAGGCCATCGCAGCTCGATTCCCTGATCTTCGAGTGCACCTCAAACAGACAACGAAGGAGCGTCAGAGCTACTGGGCAAACATGTTCGACGCAATTGCCCTCGCGCTCTACCACCAGAGCCTGGGCCAACCGCCCTCCCGCAGTCGGTCCTCCGGCTGACCCCTGGCGCCTCCGCCTTGCCGAGCGCCACTGCCTCGAAATGGGTCCGCAGGGGACCTTGGACGAGCAGATCTCGGGAGGGCATTTAATATCCATTAAAACGAACACCATGCAACAGAAGACGATCCTCGGAATCGACCCTGGCACGAAGGAGATGGGCCTCGCCGTTCTTCGTGGCCCGGAGCTTCTGTACTTCGGAGTTAGGACGCTTCGCAACGGTACACGTCCACATGACGTCATTGGGCAAGCACGCCGGATTGTTCTTGCGATGATCGAGAAACACCAGCCGGACGTCGTTTCGATAGAGGAACCGCTCGTACTGCCAACCAAGCGTGCGGCCGTTCTGTCAGTGATTGCGCAGGAGCTGCGGGGAAGGGCTGAGGAGATGAATCTTCAAGTCATCGAGTTGTCGCCATCAGCAATTCGGGAGCGCGTGACAGGGAATCCTGGGGCTACAAAGATCGACGTGGCCGAGGCGTTGGTCAGTGGCGGATTCGAACAGCTTCGGGGCCTGATCCCAAAACGGCCCGTGCGGCCGGCGCTGGGGCTTCAGCCGAGGGACAAATACTGGCTCCATATGTTTGACGCGGTCGCACTTGTGCAGGCGGTCACTCACATTCTCCGAGCCGCTCAGATTCAGAGTTGACTAGACTCCGCCCAGGAGTAGGCTGTACGAAAAATGCACACGCGAAACCCGGTCTCCCGAAACCAAGTAGGGTTCGGCGAGGTAATGCAAACGACCGATCGGCAGAAGACTGAGACGAGTGAATCCATTCAGCTGGCCCTTAGATCTCTATAAGTGGCTCGATGAGCTTCCAGCTATTTCGGTCAGGGGACCGAGTGGCATTGGCGCGGCGGCGACTGCGGGTGTTCTGGCCGGCCTAGGTGGATTTCTGGTCTATCGAGTCGGTTTGCCGTCGCTTGCAGCAGGGAGAGCCTTTCAAGAGATCGAGCCATGGACGGCTTCCATGGGGCAGGGTCTCGCGACGGGGCAATTCGCGTGGTCGCTCCTGCTGGGTGGGCTAGGCGGGGCCCTACTGGGGGCTATGGCTATCGTTCGGACCTCGTGGAAGTATAACCTACAATTGTGGGCGGTTACGGGGTCGGCGCTGGGCGCGGGTCTCCTTGTGCCTCTGATCCAAATCAAGACAGGAGGGCTTGGACCGATTTGGCCGGCCCCGCCGTTCTGGCCGAACTACGCGGTCTTTGGTGCCACAGCCATGGGACTGCTTGTGGGACTTGTTGACTATGAGGCATTCCAGCCCAGGCGGTTTCTGGTGACGGGGGCCATTCTGCCGACGGTGGTCGGATACTTTGGGTATCTTGGTGCTGGCTTGGCTACGGGTTGGGGCGGGCCGGCCCCGGCAGCCTTGCTCGCGGCGACATCCTGGGCGAGCCTGACCTTTCTGTTGCTCTCATTCTACTTCATTGCCCGCGCCATTCGAAAGCCGGGCAGGGCGGGTTTCGATCGCGGTGCCCGGTAAGAGCCAGCTGTCGTGAGCGCGAATCTCATCCAGAAGGTTTAGGTCGCGACCGTGAGATAGATCAAGCTTTCCGTCAACGAACGATCCCCAGTAGACAAACACGCCCTGGTCCAACCAGCCCAGGCGTTTCCATGCCGATGCACTGTCATCGGCAGTCGTGAAAGCTTCGTAGCGCCTGGGGTGACCCCACGAACCTGCCCCATCCATCTTTGACTGTTGATACCACCGGCCGCTGAAAATGATCTGCCCACCTTCCCGGGTGACCAATCCTGTCTGGAGTCCAATCCGATCGCCATTCCTATGGTATGTGAACGTGACCCGCCCGCTGCTGGCCTTTGCCAAATGAATCAGGTCCATTCCATCAGGGGGAGGGCGATGCCGCGCGCGTCTACTGAATAGCCGATAGTACTCTCGTGATTCAAGCTGGTTGGCGACACTGTCGGCCAGTAACGAGTCTTGTGGCAGGTTGCCCTGCCTCGCAAGAATCCAAAGAAACTGACCGGGGTAATCAACGCTTCGGGCTTGCATCGCCAAAGTCATCGCCTTCCACTCGGCATCGGGTTCGGGGATGGTTCCCTCGCAACCTGCGACGACTAATAGGAGAAGACCGGTGGTGAGAGAGGCCGCCACGCATCTGGAGAGAGGCTGTGGCGATTGTGACCCGAAACTGTCCACGTCTACAGTTCCCCCTCCCAAGGATCCGTCGCTCGGGTCACTTCCTAACGCAAATCTACCAAGGGATCTCTCATTTCGGTGAACCCTTCTCTCGCGGCCCATCAGGCGGGAAGCCGTGGTCAGCATATTCACGGCAGTGAAGGTATGCCGAAAGTTGGAAAGAGGTCACCCGCCGGCCAGGTAGTAGATTGGATCGCCTGGGCCAACGCTTCGAAATTTGGATACCATCCCTCGGGGAGATGGTCGCGGTTCCAATAGATGACATACGAGTTGCCGCCCTCGGTGAAGTTCACCATCGACTGAAGGCCTGACAGATACCCGCCTTTGTAGAGGTTCGCTGGTCCGCCACTACCATCCCAACCCAGGTGATCTTGGAGCATGTTTGCACGGCTGGAGGCTGATAGGAGGATGTCGGTATTCAGGCTCGCCAAAATCTTGGCGAAATCGACGGCCGAAATGGCGAAGCCTCCCGCTGCAGCCCAGGCCCCTGGGTCAAACTCTCCGTACTGCTCGGGCGCCAACGGACGTCCGGACTCGACGTCACTCCGAACCACCCCGCAGTAGAAGTCGTCGTATCGAGCCTCGTCACTTGATTGCTGCGCCAGCGGCGTAACCCCGAGGCGAACGCGATTGAGTCCGAGAGGGGTCGCTATGTGAGTTTGGATGACGTCGAGGAGAGTTCCTTGTCCTCGAAATCTCTTGGCGACCAGTCCCAAGAGCAGATACTCCGGATTCCCATCTAGAGGATAACGCAGCGTGCCCGGATCGAAACGAAGGGTCTGCCCAACAAAATACCTCGCGACCTGCTCGTCGGTCACAGGGACATCCTGATTGAACTGAGCCGCAACCTCCTCCTCCTCAGGTCGACGCATCCAGCCCTCCATGCGGAGGAGGTTCTCGATGGTGACGCTTCCGAAACGAGCATCCACGGGTGGACCGCCGGTCGGGGTCTGAAGACGTAGGATGTCCTGGACGCGATCTCCGAGATGAAGTCGTGCCTCCGAGCCTCCCTCTTCAAGAAGCTGATGGATGGCGATACTGGTGAGTACTTTGGAGCAACTGGCGACTCTGAAGACAGTCGTTGGCTCCGTGACCGGACGCCTGGGTTCCGCCCAGGTGAACCCCCTCGCATAAACAAGCCTGCGGCCGGAGACAACCGACAGGGCAGCCTGGCGCACGCCGTTGGCTACCATGAAGTCCTCAATGACATCGTCCACCCGTGCGCTCGTGTTTGGCCCAGTCTTGACGAAGCGCCTCGGTACGAGGGGTTCCTTACGGGCAAACAACGCAGCAAATCGGGTCTCGTTCCCGATGCCTCCCCCCTGCAAGAGAATCGGATGGAACCCGCGAGCGGCTAGGGTGCTGTATTCAGCCTGGAATCCTGCACTGGTCATGTTGTGACGCGCGGCCCAGGAGGTGATCTCATCTCCCCGGAAGAGCGCCAGGTAGCGCCCCGCAGGCGACACAACAACGTATGCAGGGCGGTCGCCCACTCTCGTCAGCACATCGAATTGCCGCTGATACTCTTCGGCCGTCTGGTTGGTGCCTCCAAGAGGTCCGTCCGCTGCGGCGCCATCACTCCGACTTGATCCTCCGAGACACCAGCCGACCTTTTTCACATTCGGTTCGAGTACAATCGCGTAGCGTGGGTCGTTAGGCGACCCGTACATTGCAAATGTGGTTGGAATCAAATCGAGGTCACGGGCACGTGCGATCCAGTATTGGAGAGTGCCTTCGTCCGAGGCCGAACCACTGCGTAGAGCAAGGCGCACAACCGGAATGGGCCCTACCGTCGCTTCGAAGACAGCCGCGAAGAGGGGATGATCGGCCGTTCCCGTGGCGGTAATGATGGTGGGTTTGAATCGGAGGCGCGCCCAATCCGCAC
>Ga0111538_10005819_pt1 | contig 16789 bp, 15 predicted proteins | sample SoiMethybrSBSTD1_FD_79669 | JGI IMG/M metagenome (GOLD analysis project Ga0111538, IMG submission 79669) | Bulk soil microbial communities from a Populus tree surrounding site in Tennessee, USA - Soil MetaG P. TD hybrid SBSTD1 (version 2)... | ecosystem: Environmental > Terrestrial > Soil >...
CTGGAGATGCCCGACATCCCGAAGTCGCTGCTGGTCGTCGGCGGCGGCTACATCGGCCTCGAGCTCGGCTCGGTCTACGCCGCGCTCGGCAGCGCGGTGACCGTCGTCGAGATGACGCCGGGGCTGCTTCCCGGCGCCGATCGCGATCTGGTCGACGTGCTGGCCAAGCGGGTCGGCCAGGTGATGAAGAGCGTGCTGCTCGAGACCAAGGTGGTGCAGGTCAAGCCCGAGGCGAAGGGCGTCCGGGTGACGCTCGAGGGCAACGTCGATCCGAAGGAGCAGGTGTTCGATCGCGTGCTGGTGTCGGTCGGCCGGCGGCCGAACTCGAAGATTCCCGGGCTCGAGCGGACGCAGGTGCAGGTCGATCAGCGCGGCTTCATCATGGTCGACGAGCAGCGCAGGACGCACGAGCCGTCGATCTTCGCCATCGGCGACGTCGTCGGCGAGCCGATGCTGGCGCACAAGGCGTCGCACGAAGGGCGCGTGGCGGTCGAGGTGATGGCGGGCGAGAACGTGGCGTTCGCGCCGCGGGCGATCCCGGCGGTCGTCTTCACCGATCCGGAGCTGGCGTGGGCGGGGCTGACCGAGGCGCAGGCGAAGAAGGACAACGTCGCGGTGAAGGTCGCCAAGTTCCCGTGGGGCGCGTCGGGCCGCGCGGCGACGCTCGATCGCAGCGACGGGCTGACCAAGCTGATTCTCGACAACGACAGCGAGCGGCTGCTCGGCGTCGGCCTCGTCGGCCCGGGCGCAGGCGAGCTCGTCGCCGAGGGCGTGCTGGCGATCGAGATGGGCGCGACCGCCACCGACCTCAAGCTGACGATCCACCCGCACCCGACGCTGAGCGAGACGCTGATGGAGTCGGCGGAAGTGTTCTTCGGGCAGGCGACGCACGTGTATCGCCCGAAGCGCGGCTGATCACGGCGATCCCGCGACGCGCACATCCGCTCGCTTTCACCGTGTCCGCGATAACATCCTGGCTCCGGTCGCATGAGCACGGCAGCCATTGTCACGCGCGGGTTCGAGGTGTTTCGAGCCGACGCGACGGCGCCTCCGCCGCTGACGCTGCGCGGCGCGAATGCCGTGGACAGCTACGACGAGCCGACGCCATTCGACCCGGCTGAGGACGAACCGACCGATGCCTACCTCGAAGCGTTCGCCTTCTGGGGACTCGGCTATCTCGACGCCCGTTCGTGGCGCCACTATCTGCCGCGGCTGATCGATTACGCATTCAGGCGTCCGGACGATCCGGCCATGGTCACCGAGGCGTTGGTGCGATCGCTGCGCCCTCCCGACCGCTACCCACCGCGGCTGGCGACACTCGCCGCGGGCCAGGAAGACGTCGTTCGATCCTTCCTCGAGCAGGTCGCCCTGGGCGATGTGCTCCCGCATGTGCAGGACGAGGCGCAGCAGGCCCTCGAGGAATGGTGGCTGCCGAACGCGCGGTCGCGTCCGACGGCGGCGGAGACAGCTGCCTTATGCGCCGTCCCCGCGACCTATCGCTGGGTCGTCGGCGACGTCTATCGACTGTCGATGCCCGACACCTTGTCGGGCAGCGGGGCTCGGACGATCCCGCAGGAGTCGCGGCGCGTCCAGACGTGGGGTGGGTACCTCTGCGGCGATGCGCACACGGTGGTGGCTGTCAACGTGACGCCGCTCGCGGCGCGCTCGCTGGCGGAGTCGGTGCGGGCGCGGACGGCGTTGTTTCGCGAGACCGGGCCGCCGCGATCGATCGCCGTGCCCGGGTCGCCGCGCGCGCAGCGGCTGGATGGCGTGTCCCAGATCGGCAGCCCCGCGGAGCCTCAGACGCTGGCGATGGTTTTTGCGGTCGCCGCCGACGAGCTCGTGACGCTGAGCATTCGATCGTGGCCAAGAGACGATGTCAGCCGGGAAGTAGAGCGAATCCTTGACTCGCTCGAAATCAGCGGAGAGCCGTAGCGCCGATCGATCTCGTTCAGTGGCAGCGCCACGGCCTCATGGCGCCGCAATGGCTCTGATGTGCTGAACGACGGCGTCATAACAGGTCCCCTTGCCGCGCACGACGATCTTCGATCGCCCGACGGCAAACTCGTCCGCTTCCAGCGGGCGCGTTTGCCATCGTCCTGCCGATCGCGTGTTCTCCGGCCGCTCGAGCGTGACGGCAAGCACCTCCGCGCCATGGCCGTCCGCCTCGCGGTACAGCGCGGCGTACCCTTCAGTCACGCCGTTTGCGAGCGCGAGCCGGTATGCCGTGTGGTCACGACTGGTCAGCGGACCGTCGGGCACGAGCGGCATGGGGCCCATCGATTCCCGGATGGTGGCAATCACCGGCAGGTCGGCGCCGATCCACGGGTTGGTCGAGGCCCAGCGATCGATCCGCTCGGAAGCCGGCAGCGTGCAGCCAGTCGGCAATCGATCCGGCGGCACGGTGAGTGAGGCGAGCGCAAAGTCTGATTGCGCACTCGCTGAAGGGAACGAAATGGCCACGAGCCCGACGAGCGCCGCGAAGAGATGTTGCGTGAGCATTCGTATCACCGTCTCTCGCCGAATTGGTCCAACGCCTCCTATCGCGCCATCGTCGGATCGCGCGTTTCGGCGAATGCGATGTGATTCCCGTCCGGGTCGACGATCATCAGCGTCTTTACCTTGGCACCCGACGTCCGCTGGCTCGTGTCGACGCCGAGTTTCTGGACGTGCGCCGTCGTATCGTCGAGATTGCTCACGGCCAGGGTCACCGATCCGCGACCGGCTCGTTCCGGAAGTTGATAGATCTGCAGCCAACCGCCTCGCGGGAATTTCCATTCCGCGACTTCGGGCATCGGCCGGGAGTCCGCCGCTCGTCCGAGGAGCGCCTGATACCACGCGACGGCAGCGCCCAGATCCTTCACGGCGAGACTGGCGATGGCATTGTCGATCGTCATCTGTTCCCTCGGTCAACCGGCGCCGCCAGCGGGCTTACACTCTTCTTATCTCACGCGCCCGCCACTGTGTAACCGCCTTTACCCGGCGAGTTGTTCCAGTACACTCATCCGCGCCCGGCTGTTTTAGCCCACCTGCCCATAACCTTTGGCCCAATTGAAATTACGCGCAATCCGTCCACTCAGGGCCAACGGAGCCCTCGTTGCACACCTCAGCCGTATTCGAGGCGGAATCCGTTGGCGCGGCGGAAGCCGCGCGCCCCCCTTCAAACGGAAGGAGCTGAGATGGTTCGAAATTGGATCGGGAAGGCGCTCGTCGCACTCACCGCGTCCGGCATGATTGGCGTCGCCTGCGGCGGAGGCCCCGCTTCGCCCGGCTCGCCGTCAGCCCGCACCGAGACCTCGTCTGCCGCCCCCGCCGCGGTGTCTGGCGCGACGATCTCGGGAACGGTCGTTGGCGTGATCGCATCGACCGGCTGGACGACGCTGCGCGTGCCGCTCTCGGTGACGGTCAGCGGCACCAACATCACCGCGACGGTGGACGATGGCGGCCGCTTCACGCTGATCAACGTCCCCGCCGGCCGCGTCGACCTGCACTTCGTCGGCCCCGGCATCGACGCGCATCTCGTGGTCGACGTCACGTCGGCCAACGCCACGATCGAGATCACCGTCCGGGTCAACGGCAACAACGCGCAGCTCGAAAACGGAAACTCGGGCCCGAACCCCGGTCCGGGGACGGGCACGCCGCCTCCTGACGCTCGGGCTGAAGTCGAAGGCACGATCAACGCCGGCAGCATCACCGGTTCGTGCGCCGCAAACAATCTCTCGTTCATGGTCGGCACCACGAAGGTTGTGACCAACGCGTCGACCCAGTTCCGCGACGGCACCTGCGCCTCGCTGACGGCCGGCAGCCGCGTCGAGGCCAAGGGGACGCGTCAGACCGACGGTTCAATCCTGGCCACGGAGGTCGAAGGCAAGGACGAGGACGACGATGACGATGATGACGATGACGACGACGCGCGAGAGGTCAGGATGACCGGGACGATCGCGGCCGGCAGCCTCGCCGGCTCGTGCACCGCGTCAACGCTGTCGTTCAGGATTTCCTCGACGACGATCAGGACCAGCTCGTCGACGCGGTTCAAGGATGTCGCGTGCAGCGCGCTGAAGGCCGGCGACCGGCTCGAAGTGAGAGGTGCCCGGCAGACCGATCAAAGCGTGCTCGCGTCGCGGGTCGAGAAAGACCACTAGATCGAGTTCATCCGCGGCGGCTCGTGATCGCACGGGCCGCCGCGCGTCGTTGCCCGCCTACGCCCGTACCAGCTCGATCCAGTACCGCCGCTTCGGCTTCGCGAGATCGGGTCCGGTGATCACTCCCTCCAGCACGCCGCCGTTCTTCTCGATGGTCCTGATCGATCCGACGTTGTCGTCGTCGCACGTCAGCAGCACGCGGTCGAGGCCGAGGTCGCGCTGCGCGATCTCGAGCGACTGACGAAGCATCGCGGTCGCGTATCCGCGCCGCCTGAACTCCGGCACGACGGCGTAGCCGATATGACCGCCCACACGGCGCAGGAAATCATTCAGCTCGGGCCGGAGCGACACACGCCCGACGATCCGCGGCCCGTCGAAGGCAAAGAGAAACGTCGACGCCACGTAGTTCGGCGGCAGATTCTCGCCGCGGGCGTGCTGCCTGAGCACGTCGAGGTAGCGGGCGAACGGCATGCCCTCCTGGTAGTAGTGCAGAAACGTCGGCGTGCCCGGGGTCGTCGCGTAGTGCGCGCGCAGGAACTCCTGCTCCTCATTCAAGCGCGGCAGACGGAGCTCCAGCCTGTGTTCCATGCTTCACCGGGATACGACGCTTCTGCTGATTCAGGCCGTCTCTATTCGGACTCCGGATCCGGCCAGGCGATGTAGTTGACGCGGTCGCCTTCGCCGTCCCAGCGCGAGAGCGCCCGGGCGTCCGCCTTCAATGCAGAGTAGCCCTTCGGCTCCGTGTCGATATACACGCCCGGTCGATCGCCTAACGGGCTGTAACCGATGTGCATTCCACGAAATAGCCAGTGGATGGACGGTAACCGTCCTTCATAGCGGGGATAGGAAAAGGTCGCTGGGCCCAACACCTGTTCCAGTCCGTCATAAAGCTGTCGAAAGCCGCGCTCACGCTCGATGTCAGTCGTGCCCCAAGGTGCGTTCACGTCCAGCGTGACCCAGTGGAATTCTTCCAGATAGGCATGATACGCACGAGGGTTTGGCGCGCCAAACCAGCGACTGGCCCCCACGTCGCAGCGCAATCCGCCCAGACAACGGCGGTCTGCCCAACGAAGCGAGATGCCGTGTGAACCCCACTTGACGGTGGGTGCCTCGATCTCGGCCAACTCGTGCATCGGTGTTCCCCATCGTAGCGTGCGCCCCGTGTCATCGAAGGTGAGCCCGTCGGCGATTTGCGCGGGCCGGTCGGCAACTAGTTGCGTTCGTTGCTGTGCCTCACCGGATGGGAACACGCGCGTCAGAAGTGCCAATGCGCTCCAATGGCATTGGACCCAGCCGAGAATACTGCGGTAGCGTTCGGACTCATTCGTCCGAAGTCCAATCGAGTACGTCTCGGAGAATCTCAACACTTCGCTCACGAGCTCCGGATGGAAGAACATTGACCATCCATCATCGCCGCGCGACCACATGTAATCGGAGAACGCGGTGAGATTACCGGCGCAAATCGTCCATCGCAGCCCACGACTCTCTCTCAATCCTGCGCTGTTCAATCCGATGAACCGCGGAAACCCGGGCATCGGTATTTCCTCGAGGTCGGCCGTCAGCTCCTGTGCCCCGAGATTTGCCTGAATGTTGGTCACTCTGACTCTAAGCGCTCCATTGTCGACATAGACTGCCTCGCGGCCTTCAAACCGCTCGCGGAGACGCTCGCAGTTGGTCACGGCATCTCGTGTCATAGCGACTCCAGTCTTCGCAGGGCGGACGTGATTCACTGTGAGGCCAGCCGGTAAACGTACTCACAAGCCAGTCCGAAGAGAATGAACCTCAGAGTCTCTGAGTCTCAGAGGTTCCTTCCTTTTGGTTCTGCGCGGCGCGATCGAGGTTCGCGATGATGGCGATGACGAACGTGGCGGTGGCTTCATGAGGACCTCCACGCAGGTTTTTGCCAATGTAAAAAACCAGTCGAGCGCTTCGAGGAGCCCGTCAGGCAGACCTGAAGGCCTGCGCTACGAGTACACCGCGGACCAGTGATCCGCGGGTTATGGGTTTCTGCGTTGATGGTCGTCCCGCGTGCCAGCCCTGAGCGAGACGGCGGGTCACCGCCAGCCGAGTCGAAGGGCTAACGCGTGCCGCCGTCCTTGCGCCACCACGGCGTGCCGAAATTGACGAACGGCCCGCCGTCCTCGGAGATGCGCATCTCCACCTTGAAGTTGACCGGCGAGAGCAGCCGCATCGTGTGCCGCAGGCGGATGCTCTTGCCGCCCACCGTCACCGGCGCGCTGTCGTAGTAGATGTTGTAGTAGCCGCCCAGATCGCCGCCGACGGTCCCGATCTGCGTGAACGCGAACCCGCGGCTGTCGGTCACCTGCCGGGCGATGGCCTTGTTGTCCTTCTTGTAGCCGATGGTTTCCTTGATCGTGAACGCGCCGGCCGGACCCTTCGCTTCGGTGCTGGCGAGATAGAACGTGTCGTCGACTTTCGTGAACGTCGTCGTCCCTGTAATCGTGCCGGCGGGGCCGAGCGCGGTCTCCGGCACCTCCCACTCGAACGTCCACTTGCCGGCGAAGTAGTTCTCGAAGTTGAAGAGCGGCAGTGAGTCGCTGCTCTTGGTTGGCCGGCCGAGATCCGGCATCTGGCTTCTCGGCGTCTGCGGCTGCGCCGGCACTTGTTGCGCCGGCGGCTGCTGCGCAGCGGCCGGCATCGACGAGAGCATCACCATCAACGCGATCGATTGGCTCAACGTTCGAGTCATCATCAACCTCGGCTCACTTCTTTGGCGCCGGGCATGAATCGGCCATCGTCGTCACCGAGGTGACGTTGAGGCGGCTGGCCGGCGTCGCCTTGATCAGCAGCCCCTTCACCGATACCAGCCGATCCTTGCGCGAGGCCAGGTCGAACTCTTCGATGCCGATCAGCTTGAACTCGTTGGTCCCCGCCGCGGCGGCCGCCGCGGGCGGCGTCGCGGCGTTTTCGCGCGTAATCACCACTGGATCGGTGGCGCCGCTCAGCGTCCATGCATCGCCGGCGGCTCGCCGCAGGCAGCCGGTGACCCGGACGACGTCCACCCGCTGAGTCGATTCCTGCGCCTCTATCGCCATGCCGCTGATCGCGATTGCGACGGCAGCTCCGATTCTCCTCATCCCCGACCTCACCAGGAGCGCAATGTAGCACAGGCATTTTGCCGCCTGCGCGGCGTTGCGCGCTCTCTTGTAAAGAAGTGTAACCTTGTCGTTGTCGGCCTTTCGCGGGGAGGCCGATTCGTCTACGATTTGCCGCGAAGGAGCCGTCATGAAACGCATCGCTCGGACCGCCGCCGCCGCCGCCGCGATCGTGGTCGCGTCGCTGTCGGGCCAGGGGCGCGTCATCGCGCAGCAGCCGGCGCCGCCCGCGCCGACCTTCGCGAAAGACGTGGCGCCGATTCTCTACCGGTCGTGCGTCTCGTGCCATCGCGCCGGCGAAGTGGCGCCGATGTCGCTCATCACCTACGAGGAAGTGCGACCGTGGGCGAAATCGCTCAAGCAGAAGGTCGTCAGCCGGACGATGCCGCCGTGGCTCGCCGATCCGCATTTCTCCGATCTGAAGTTCCAGAACGATCGCACGCTGTCGGAGAAGGAGATCGCGACCATCGTGGCGTGGGCCGACGCCGGCATGCCGCGCGGCGACGCGAAGGACCTGCCGCCGGCGCCGCAGTTCGGCGATGGTTGGAAGTTCGGCAAGCCCGACTACATCGTCAAGATGCCGAAGGCGTACGACCTGCCGCCCGAGGGGCAGATCGACTATCTGAGCTTCTACGTGCCGGTGCCGTTCGATCGCGACGTCTTCGTCGAGAAGATCGAGATGAAGCCGAGCAACAAGGCAGTCGTGCATCACGAGACCGGGTGGGCCGTCACCCTGCGCGAAGACATGAAGCTGATTGACGGCATCGCCTACAGCCTCGACGGCAAGCCGCTGGCCAAGAACGAAGTGCGCCCGCAGGGCACCAGCGTGTTCGAGAGCAACGGCATGTCGAAGCTGATTTGCTACGTGCCCGGCCGCGGCTTCGAAGAGCATCGCCCCGGCACCGCGAAGCGCATCCCTGCCGGAAAGAACAGCTACATCCAGTTCGACGTCCACTATCAGCCGAGCGGCAAGCCGGAGACGGACCAGTCCGAGATCGGGCTGTGGTTCAGCAAGGTGCCGGTGACGCACGAGGTGATCACCGAGATGGTGGGCGGCGGCTTCGAAGGGATGCGCATCGTCGAAGGGCACGAGCCGCCGACCGAGACGGTGACGGTGAACGGCGTGTCACGCCGCCGCACGAAGATTCCGAACATCCCGCCCTACGCCGAGAATTGGGCGATCACCGCGATCACGCCTGTTCCCGAGGCGATCACGCTCTACGGCCTGTCGCCGCACATGCACCTGCGCGGGAAGGACATGAAATACATCGTCGTCTACCCGGACGGACAGCAGCGTCCGATCTTGAGCGTGCCGAAGTACGACTTCAACTGGCAGCTGTATTACGACCTGGCGCAGCCGCTCAAGATCCCGGCCGGCAGCAAGATCGTCGCGGCGGGCCACTACGACAACTCCACCAAGAACAAGTACAACCCGGCGCCCGAGAAGGAAGTGTACTGGTCGGAGCAGAGTTGGGACGAGATGTACGAGCCGTACATCGAGTACACCGTCGACAGCCAGGATTTGACGAAGAGAACGACGTCCACTCGGCCGCAGCAATAGCTGCGGCCGCCCGCCCGTTTCGCAGCACTGGAGGTGACGGCATGACTCGCCTTTCGGCGGTGTTCGGCTCGATCTGCGTCCTTGCGTTCGCGTCGCTGGCTGCCGCGCAGACCACCAGCGCCACTACCGGCGCGATGAACGGCACGGTGACGGACAACACCAAGGCGGTGCTCCCCGGCGTGACGGTGACCATCTCGAGCCCGTCGATGATGGGCACGCGCACCGACATCACCAACGAGCAGGGGCAGTATCGGTTCGCCGCGGTCACCCCCGGCGAATACAAGGTGACCTTCGACCTGCAGGGGTTCGCCAACGTCGTCCACGAAGCCGTTCGCGTCACCCTCGGCTTTACCGCGACCGTGAACGTCGAGATGGAGCTCGCCTCGCAGCGCGAAACCATCACCGTGATCGGATCGTCGCCGGTCGTCGACACGTCGGCCACCAAGGTCACCACCAACTACGACGCCCAGCAGATGTCCAACCTGCCCAACGCCCGCGACTACGCCGGGCTGATGTCGACGACGCCGGCGGTGAAGGTGAACCGGATCGACGTCGGCGGCAGCACGTCGCTGTCGGAGCAGAACTACCGCGTCTACGGCATCCCGAACCAGCAGGATCGGCCGCTGGTCGAGGGGATGCTGGCCAGCGAGGGCACTTCGCTGCTCTATTACACCGACTACGGCTCGTTCGCCGAGGTCTCGGTCGGCGCCGCCGGCAACTCGGCGGAGATGCCGGGATCGGGCGTGTTCTCGCAGTTCATCGCCAAGTCGGGCGGCAACACCTATCACGGCAACTTCTATCAGGACTATTACGGCAAGAACTGGTCGACGCGGAACATCGACGATGCGCAGCTGGCGCTGGGGGTGACCGGCGGACCGGGGCTCGACGTGCGCGACACCAACCGCACGACCAGCTATCACGACACCAACGGCGATCTCGGCGGCTACCTGATGCGCGACCGGATGTGGTGGTACGGATCGCTGCGCAAGACGGTCAACGAAGTGGCGAAGCCGAACTTCCCGGTCCACCCGCAGCACACGCAGGTGGTCAACCGCACGGCGAAGGTCACCTACCAGATCAACACCAACAACAAGCTGACCGGGTTCGTGAACCACAACAGCAAGTCGCAGCCGGATCGGCTGACCGCCACCAACATCTACCTCGACGATCTCAGCACCTGGAACCAGATCGGCTTCCCGGTCGGCGTGTGGAAGGGCGAGTGGAACTCGATCCTCAGCCAGGCGGCGTTCCTCGAGGTGCGCGCCGGCAAGTACTTCTACAACTGGCAGAACCGCGGCAAGTCGCAGGACACGCGGGTCGAGGATCTCAACTCGGCGATCGTGCGCGGCAGCGACCGCTTCTTCGACAACATCCGCAGCCGGCCGCAGTTCTGGGGCGCGCTCAGCTACTTCAAGAGCGGCTGGGCGGGGACGCACAACTTCAAGTTCGGCGGCGAGATCATGGACGAGACCTTCGAGGACGTGCAGGGCGGCTATCCCGGCAACGTGCTGGTCTACACCCGCAACAACGTTCCCTATCACGTCCGGCTCTACTCGCAGCCCAACACCTCGATCAACGGGTTGAGCACGCGATCGTTCTACGCCCAGGACACGTGGCAGGTCAGCAAGACCTGGACGCTCACGCCCGGCATCCGCCTCGATCGCTACCAGAACTACCTGCCGGCGCAGACCCACGCCGCGACGGCGTTCGATCCGGTGGCCACCGATTTCCCCGAGGTGAGCGACCTCGCGCACTTCAACAACTGGGGACCGCGGCTCGGCGCGACCTACAACGTCGGCGGCAGCGGCAAGACGGCGATCAAGGGCAACATCGGCCTCTACCGCAACAGCCCCGGGCCGAGCCTGTTCAACCCGAATCCGTCACTCTGGTACAAGGAGTACAACTGGATCGATCGCAACAACGACAGCGTCTTCCAGGTGGGCGAGCAGGACGGCAACCCGACCAACTCCGCCGGCGGCATCACCAACGAGATCGTCGATCCCGCGATTCGCATGGGCGCGATGACCGAGGGCGCCGGCTTCCTCGAGCGGGAGCTGATGCCGAACTTCGGCGTCCGCACCGGCGTCGTCTTCCGCCACCTGGAACGGCCGCGCGCGCGCTTCAACTCGTTCCGGCCGCTGAACGCCTACAACGTGCCGGTGACGATCCAGGATCCGGGGCCTGACGGACGCACCGGCACGTCGGACGACGGCCGATCGTTCACCGGGTTCAACCTCGACCCGACGGCGCTGGCGCGCGGCATCCTCAACCAGACGACGTCGTTGAACGACATCTCCAGCAACTACACCACCTGGGAGCTGACCGCGACCAAGCGGATGGCGCGGCGCTGGTCGCTGCTCGCCACCTTCGCGCACACCTGGGCGCGCGATTCGGTGTGGATCGCCCAGAACGTCAACGGCAACTTCACGCCGAACGACATCATCAACGCCGGCGACGGCGATCGCGAGCGCTACACCAACTGGCAGGGCAAGCTGCTCGGGACGATCGAGCTGAAACACGACCTGCGGATCTCGCCGGTGCTCCGGGCCGAGGCCGGCGCGCCGTGGGCGCGCACCTTCACCCAGTCGATGAACTACGGCACCCAGACCTTCTTCGCCGAGCCGTTCGGCTCGCGCCGGCTGCCGAACATCGTCATCTTCGACATCCGCGGCGAGAAGGGCTTCCGCGTCAAGGGGCACCGCCTCTCGGGCTTCGTCGATCTGTTCAACATCTTCAACGCCAACCCGCCGTACACGATCATCCAGACCTCTGGGGCATCGTTCATGCGGCCGACGGTCATCACCTCGCCGCGCGTCGCCCGCGTCGGCACCAAGATCGAATGGTAGGAGGCACAGCGCCATGAGAATGTCGACGGTCTTCTCGGCGGCGGCGGTGGCCGTGCTCGCGTTCGCGGGCACGCCCTCGGCGCAGATCATGGAAATGAACGGCACCTGGAAGCTCAACCCCGAGCGCACGCTCGGGCCGGCGCCGAAGGAAGAAACGCTGGTCTACAAGATCAAGCCGGGCGAGCAGGCCTACACGATGGATTCGACCGAGGCCGACGGCCGCAAGGGGCACAACGAGTGGGCGGCGAAATACGACGGCCAGGATCACGCGGCCGTCGGCGGCCGCGGCGGCAACGTCACCGTGTCGCTGCGCAAGCTCGATAAGTTCACCGAGCTGGTCACCAACAAGCGCGATGGCAAGGTGACGTCCACCTACACGCGCGTGCTGGTGGACGAGGGCAGGACGATCATGTCGATCGGACGCGACGCCAACAACAAGGTGATGTGGGTGCGGGTGTTCGAGAAGCAGGAGTAGCGCCGAGGACGTCGTCCATGCGGCGCGCGCCTGGGCTTCGCCTCTACCGTAGGCGCGCAGATTCTTACAATCCATGTAGTCTTTACACTTCACTGCAGCGCAGGCTTCGCCACGGCTCAGACGGCCTCTCGATGTGATCGGCACCGTTGTCGAGTTTCAGGCCGTGTCCAAGTGCGGGAACGATTGAACGTTTCGATGGGTTCTGCTCTTCCCATTACGGATTTGTGGCGCGCCCGACGCGGGGTGGACTGCCCATGCTGGTACGAAATCTGTCGGCGGCTTTTTACGGCATGCGGGTTGCGCCAGATAGCAGCGGATGGCGCGAAATCCCTCCCGGCTTCTGCTCGTCGAGGACCATGACGCGACACGCCAGGGGCTCACGGCGCTGCTCACGCACGCGGGATACGTCGTGGAGTCAGCCGCCACCTTCGCCGAGGGGCGGCGGTTGCTCGCAGCGCATGCGCCTGATCTGCTGATCGCGGACGTGCGCCTCGGCGAGTACAACGGCCTTCAGCTCATTGCCGCCGCGCCGCGCGCGGTTGCGTCCATCGTCGTCACCGGGTTTCCCGATCCGGCGCTCGAGACCGAGGCGCTGAAACTCGGAGCGCGGTACATCACCAAGCCGATTGATGCCGAGGCGTTGCTTGGTCTGGTGGAGGGGACGATTGCCAGCATGCGGCGGCGCCGGTCGCGTGGCTCGACGAGGCGATGGGATCGCAAGCTGGTCTTCGCCGACGTCTCCGCCGAAGTCGAGCGCGCCCGGGCGCGGTTCGTCGACATCAGCTACGGCGGCGTCAAATTCGAGATCGAGCGCGATCGCTCTCTCCCGCGCTCCTTCAAGATCACGGTGCCCGGCCCAGGGTTGTCGATCGATGCCGATCTGGTGTGGGAAACGGGCAGCGGCCGGCACTGGGTCTGCGGCGCCGCCATCTCGTCGGCGAACGCTGCGGCCGTGCACGACTGGGCGAGGCTCGTCGACGTCCTGTGACGCGGCAGCGCGTCAGCCTGGATCCTTGCCGCCCGGTTGCCAGAGCTGGATCGGGTTGCCTTCGGGATCGGACAGCCTGGCGAAGCGTCCGTTGGGGTAGACCTCGGGGTCGACTTCGACTGCGATCCCTCGTTCGCGAAGTTGCGCTGCCATCTTCTCGAGGTCGCGAACGCGGAAATTGATCATCCACTGGAACCGCCGGTCGCCGAAGTACGACGTGTCCTCCTTGAAAGGCGCGAAGATCGTCGTCCCCGCGCGGGTCCGCCACGGCAGCGTGTCGTAGTTGGCGGGGACGCCGGTGACGCCGAGATTGGCCTCGTACCACGCGGCCAGTTGCTTGGGATCCTTCGCGCGGAAGAAGAACCCGCCGATTCCCTGCACACGTTCCATGCCGTTCGGTCCCGGGCCCTGACCGCGGGCCGGACCGGCGACGACCGACGCCGCGCCGGCAAGCGCGACGCGTATCGCTCTTCGACGGGTGACGTGTAACCGGTTGCTCATGCTTTGTCCGTTCGATTTCATCCGCTACTCACAGCGGAAGTTCCTGGCGTCGTCGGTGCTGCCGTTGCCGATGTAGCGGGCGGTCGCCGGGTACGCGCACAAGGGCCGCGTGCGATCGACCACGCCCGACGTCATGTGCGACGCGACAATCGACTGGGGCTTTGTCCCCGACTCGACCCACCGATCGAGCGCCGCGACCTTGTCGAACACGTCCGTGCCCGGCCCGCCCTGACAGTGAGCCATGCCCGGGACCATGAACAGTGCGAGCGAGCTCGCCGCCGGACGTCCGACGGCCTCGTTGATGCGCTTGAACATGATCAGGCTCGTGTCCGGTGAGACCAGCGGATCGGCCCAGCCGTGGTACATCAACAGCTTGCCGCCACGGTTGAAAAAGCGCGAGAGATTCGGATCGCCGCCGTAGAGCAATCCCTTGTCCGCCTTGACCGCGCGCTCCACGTCGTCGGGCACCTTGATGGTGCGATAGTCCCAGCCGGGAGTGAACACGATCTTCCGCATCCCTTCGTGTGATTCGCCCGACGGCGACGGACCCGCGACACCGCCCCACCCGAGCTCTGAGCCGGGATAGTAGCGACCAGGATGTAGAACGGCGCCGCTCGCCGGATCCCGGATCGGCGACGTCATCGCCTTCGCCGTCTCGACCTGCTCCTTCGACAGGCACTCGGGGCGATCCTCTCCCGGGCACGTCAGGGTGGCGAAATCGAACGAGCATCGCGACGGATCCTCGATCACCTCGTCTTTCACGCCGTCCAGCGCGTCACACTTGTCGAGGACCGCCTTGTGCATCATCGGATACTTGCCCGGCGGGATGGCGGCAGCCGGCGTGCGGTTGACGTACACGTTCAACCAGACGCGTGCGGCGTAGAGTCGCATCTGATCCCACGACGGGTCGCCGGCGGCGATGCCGTCGAAGTCATCGGGATAACGCTGCGCTTCGATCAGCGCCTGGCGTCCGCCGGTCGAGCACGAGGTGAAATAGGACCGCGAAGGACGCGTGTCGTAATGCGCCGCGACGACCGTCTTCGCGGTGACCGTCATCTCGTGAATCGCGCGATGCCCGAAGTCCACGAGCTTCTCGGGATGACCGGCGACGAAGTCCGCGTTGCCGCCGACGTGGCCGGTGTCCGTGCCCGCGGCCGCATACCCGTCGCGGACGGCAGCCGCCATCGCCGGGAACGGTATCGTCCCGCCCAGGCCGCCGTTGCCGAGCGCCTGGAGCTTGTGGTTCCACCCCGAGAGCGGCAGCCACACTTCGACGCGAATGTCGGAGTCCGCGGTCGGTGTCAGCTTCAGCATCACCCGACAGAACGCCGGCAGGCTCTTGAACGCCGCGGCCGCAGCCGCGTTGGCCGCGCTCGGCGGCGTAAAGGCGCCCGCCTGCACGGGCGCGGCTGAGAGCACCGTCCCGTTCGTGAGCGTCATCTGGCCAAGCGACTCGCATGCGATCGGCGCGGCGAGTATCACCTCACGTGCGGCGCCCGCGTCTCCGAGCATGATGAGCGCAACCATGCCGACGCCAGCAATCAGCCGTCCGATTCTCATGTCCACTCCAGCCGTCGTATGCGGGACGGTTCCTGTGCGAGCTCTGTCGGCGTCCGCGATGGTCACGCAGCGGGCTCCACGCCGGCAGCCCGTTCCAGCGCGTGGTCACGGCGGAACGCGAGCACGACGTCCATCGCTACGACGCCGACCGCCGAGAGCGACAGCAGTCCGCCTGTATAGCTCCCGGTCACATCTTTGATCCGCCCCACCGCGTACGGCCCGACGAAACCGGCGAGGTTGCCAATCGAATTGATCAGGGCGATGCCGCCGGCGGCTGCGGCTCCTGTGAGGAAGGCCGCCGGAAACGTCCAGAACACGGGCAGGCAGCCGAAGATACCGAAGCCGGCCACGGACAACGCCGCCATCTTCAGCGTCGGATCGCTGAGCGCGGTGGAGATCGCGATCCCCGCGGACGCGACAAACAGCGGAAATGCGAGGTGGAATCGGCGTTCCCGCTTCCGGTCGGAACGGCGTCCCCAGAAGACGATGCTCACGAGGCCAACCGCGTACGGCAGCGCCGCCACCAGCCCTGCCTGGAGGTTCGACACGCCGAACGCCTTGACGATTTGCGGCAGGAAGAAGCTCAGGCCGTAGTTGGTCGCCACCGCGCCGAAATACACCAGGCTGAGCGCCAGGACCTTCGGGTTCAGCAGCGCCTGCGCCACGGTGTAGCGGCGCACCATCTCACGCTGCCTGCGCTCCTGGTCCAGACGGCCCACGAGCCACTCCCGCTCCTCCGGCTGCAGCCACATCGCATCGGCAGGGCGGTCGGTCAGGAAGAAGAAGACGACGACCGACAGGATCAGCGCCGGCGCCGCTTCCAGGATGAACAGCCACTGCCATCCCTTCACACCCATGAAGCCGTCGAGTCCCAGGAGCAACCCGGAAACCGGAGCGCCGATGACGGTGGACAGCGGAATCGCGGCCATGAAGTAGCCGACGATTCGCGCCCGGTAGACAGCCGGGAACCACAGCGTCAGGTAGAAGATGACGCCGGGGAAGAAGCCGGCCTCCGCGGCGCCGAGCAGGAGCCGCAGGACGTAGAAGCTGCGTTCGCCGCCGACGAACGCCATGCCGCCCGAGAGCACGCCCCAGGTGAACATGATCCGCGCGATCCACCGGCGCGCACCGACACGCGCCAGGAACAGGTTCGACGGCACCTCGAACAGGAAGTAGGCGAGAAAGAAGATGCCGGCGCCGAAGCCGAACGCGGACGCCGACAGCCCCAGGTCCTTGTTCATCGTCAGCGCAGCGAAGCTGACGTTGACCCGGTCCAGGTAGGCGACGAAGAAGCAGACGATCAGGAACGGCACGAGCCGTGCCGACACCTTCGCAATCGTGCGATCTTCCAGCGGGTCCGGCGTCAAGTGGAGCTGCGTTCTATCAGCGTGGATTCGTGTCGCGCGCGTCGCCCGGCGGCGTTGAGTGTCTCACAAAGGCGCACATCCTGTCGGCGCCTATTTCACCTGCCACGCCGGTGGCAGTCGTACTAGGTGAGCGCGAGCTGCCGGGGGATCGCGCTGAAGCGCCGCGGTGCTCGGTGGGAGGACCGGCTGCTTGGATGGACCGCCTCGCTACATCGATGCGCGAGTCGACCGCC
>Ga0111538_10005820_pt1 | contig 16788 bp, 14 predicted proteins | sample SoiMethybrSBSTD1_FD_79669 | JGI IMG/M metagenome (GOLD analysis project Ga0111538, IMG submission 79669) | Bulk soil microbial communities from a Populus tree surrounding site in Tennessee, USA - Soil MetaG P. TD hybrid SBSTD1 (version 2)... | ecosystem: Environmental > Terrestrial > Soil >...
CCCATTACGATTGGCATGATTTTGATGGCCATGATTTATATTGGAGGGCATGTTTCTGGTGCACATTTTAATCCAGCGGTGAGCGTTGCATGTTTTGTTCGAAATAAATTAAAACTGGTTGATATGGGATGGTACATTCTGGCACAATCGCTTGGTGCATGTTTGGCAATATGGTTTTTTGGATTGATTACTAATAATCCTTACTCTATTGAAATGGTTCCCGGTAATTATGTCGTTGGACCAATGGCGCTTGAAGGCTTGCTGATTTTAGTTTTTTGTTGGGTTTATTTAGTGATGAACTTTGGTCGTTATAAAGATACTAATATTCCAGGAATTGTTATTGGTTTGACTCTGATGGCGATAGCTGCTGCGGGTAGTCTCTTTAATCCAGCTGTTGCGATTGCATCAACGGCATGTTCGCTGATAAGAGATGGTGCAATGGGTGAGATGGGAAGTATTTTGGTTTATATCGTTGGGCCAGTAATTGGTGCAACAGCGGCATCATTCTTGTTTGGTTATTTTAAATCTGAAGCGTAATTTTACGTAAAATAAAAAAGTACAATGAGTTCGACACAAACTCATTGTACTTTTTTTTGTTTGTTATTTACTCGTAACATATTTGTATAAGCAGTACAAAGTTGTCACACCAAGCGCAATTATTGTACCATAGTGTATAGGTTTGCCATAAATCATCATGAACGGTATTTCCGCGGTGTTACCATTATTATCTTGAATGGTATGATCAGCGCCACAATCAAGTAATAGCTGAACAACATCAAGATGTTTATTGTCTGCAGCAACTTTAAGTGCAGTGTTGCCGGTGTTATCTTGTAAATTCAAATCTGCGTGATGTTCTATATACAAGGTAACAAGAGCAAGATTATTGTTTTTTGCTGCAATCATGAGAGGTGTTTGTTTATCTTCATTGCGAATATTCACGTTCAAACTCATGGCCATTTTTAATAAATTATAACTTTTAGCATAGCTATCAGATTTAAATAGTTTTTTTTCGTAAGCCATACGTAGTTGTGCCAGTGTCGAGTTTTCTTTTAGAATAATGATGTCTAGTAATGTTTCGAAAAGAAGATTTTTGTCATCACGATATTTTTTTTGTAGTTTCCATAACCGCGCTCTGTTGCCCCACTCTTCAGGTAAATCCCAGAGACTATGATCATAAGTATAATCTGATGACGCTAATTTTGATCTGATTTTATTTTCTTCTATTACTACACCACAATGGTGTATTTTAAAGTTATGACCTTTTGAAGTATAGGTTATTAGATAACCAGGTTTTTGTTTATTTTTTTGATTAAAAAATTTATAGGGCATTCCAAGGATTGTAATCCAATCTTGGCAACCGATTATATGTTTTTCTATTTGTTCGAACTGTTCATTAGAGAGACCTAATGTTCTTCGCATTGCATCATTATAACAAACTCCTGGGCGTTCGCCAGCCTTTGCGGTGTGTATTAGTGCACTACTGGGGAATAATGCGAGAATATTGGATGGTTTACAAAATTCAATAGAACAACCACTGAAATTTTTTCTTTTTTGGTCAAGTATTGCATCATTTGGTTGCTTGAGTGGTTCATATTGCCAGTTAATTGGCCATTCCCATTGCCCTTCCAAGGCAGAATAATCTTTTGGTTGTTTAGATGGGTGCATTATATATAGCAACATTTTATCCATACAATGAAGGGGAGAGATGATGCTTACTAGTGCTATTGCTATGAAAAATAGGTTTGTTCGATTATGTCTCAGCATAGAGATCTTTCTGGTGAGATACATTAATTACTTTTTATAATTATATCAAACAGGAAATGTTTATCAAATTTATATGAGTTAAAGAGTCTTTTTGGTAGATGATATTGATACATGTTATGGAAATGGGGTCTTAGATTGAAAGATCTGCCATTTGGTTTATTCTAATATCATAAGGAATCATTGATTTATTTAAAATAAGAGTGTCATGAAAATATCATTAAATTGGGTTTTTGATCATATCAAGGGCGAGTTATCACGTGTTGACATAGCACAGCTTGTCAGTCAATTTATAAAGACAACGGCGGAAATTGAAACATGGAAAAAAGTTTCACTTAATTTTGATGAATTTACGGTTGCTGAGGTTGTTAATAGTGCAGTTGATGCAGTAACGGTGAGATCTGCCGAGTATAACAAAGATTATAAGCTTCCATCGCGTGCCGATGCAGTTGTTGGTTTATGGTACCTTGTTAAATATTCTCATGATCGTGCAGCATGGGCAACGGCAATAGATCTTGGTGGCACTAAAGATATGCTATTGCCAGCTATTGATGTGGCTGAAACATTGCGTGCTGGTGGATGGAAATGCACGGTTGAAGCAGAAGACTATATTATTGATGTTGATAATAAATCAATTAATAATCGTCCTGACTTGTGGGGTCATCGTGGCCTCGCGCGTGAAGTTGCTGCAATTCTTGATTTGTCATTAAAATCTCTTGATGAATTTATTATTCAAAAACCTATTGTTGAATATAAAACATCGGCAAAAGCTGATGCAAATATGCCTTTTTCTCTCGCTATTGACGCTTCTGATGCGTGTAAAAAATTTGCTGCCCTTTTTATAGATACTATCACTTCAAAACCATCGCAATTAAATATGGTACTGCGTCTGAGCAGGCTTGATAGTAGAGCTATAGATTTTTTGGTTGATGCTACTAATTATGTAATGTTAGATCTTGGCCAGCCGATGCATGCATTTGATGACCAGGCATTATCACAAAAGAAGATTACTATTGATCGTGCACGTGCAAAAGAAAAGTTACTTTTATTAGATGGTCAAACAATTGAGCTTACGTCAGAAGATTTGGTAATTGCTGATGGTGGCGTTGCCGTTTCTTTAGCAGGGGTTATGGGTGGTGCCGCAACAGGTATTACTGCCAAAACAAAATCAGTATTGTTGGAATCAGCAAATTTTGATGCGGCAACTATTAGGCGTGCAGCGGGACGTCATAAAAAAATAACTGAAGCTTCTAAGCGTTTTGAAAAAAGTCTTGACCCTGTTCAAAATACTGCAGCATTGTTGCGATATTTATTTTTACTTGATCAGGCAAAAGTTTCATATCATGCGAGTGATGCAATAGTGTCATTGGGTCAAAATCCGCAACCGATAAGTGTTGAGGTAGAACATGCATTTATTGAATTTCGTCTTGGCGTAACCATAGAGCCTCACCGAGTAATAGCTATTTTAGAAAAATTATCTTTTGGTGTTATGCAATCAGCTGCACAAGATGCATATAGTATTGCAGTACCATCATTCAGAGCAACAAAAGATGTTAAAATTCCTGAAGATATTGTAGAAGAAGTTGGCCGTTACATTGGTTACGATTCATTGCCACGCGTGATGCCTGCATTGCAATTGCGTTCTTCTGATTTGCATAAAACCTATTGCACACGCGCTATCAAACGATTGTTAAGTTATGGTCTCTTGATGCGTGAATTATATGGGTATTCTTTTTTTGATGAAGCAGTGCTGCGCGAACTTGCGTGGGAACCAACCAATTACGTACCAATAAAAAATCCTATTTCTGAAAATTATACGCGTCTTGTTACCACATTGCAGCCGCATTTACTTAAAGCTGTTGGTGATAATAGTGTTCATCATAATAAGCTGCGTTTTTATGAATGGGGACGTGTATGGCATATGGATGGTGATAGTATTATTGAGCAAAAGGTGGTAAGCGGAATATTATTTGATCAGTCCGTGGCGATTGATTTTTATGAAGGTAAAGCATTGGTGCAACGCCTTTTTGATGAACTTCATATTGATGTATCGTGGCAATCACATGATAGAACTGATTTTCCATGGCTTGTTCCGTATCAAACAGCAGCACTTATGCATGGTAATGTACGTATTGGTATTGCGGGCATGGTAGAACAATCAGTAGTTACTATGTTATCCCCTGCTGGTGGTGCTGCATTTATGTTTGAGCTTAATGCTGATTATCTTCTTGATTATAAACATCCTGTTGTGCGCTTTGCTCCATTATCAAAATATCCATCGGTACGCCGTGACGTGAGCATGCTTATTGCTGCGTCGGCAACAACTGATAAACTTACTCACATCATTTGCGCGGTTGATCCACGCATAATAGATGTTACATTGATTGATTTCTTTACCAAATCTGAATGGCATGATCAGAAAGCAATGACATTCCATGTTGAAATGTGTGATAAAGAAAAAACATTAACAGCGGAAGATGTTGAGGCAATATGGGGACGTGTTATTGCACAATTGCAGCAGCAAGGAGCGGTTATTAGATAATGCACATAAAATGGTATGGATATCTTTTGTTAGGTGCCCTTATTTGTATTGTTGACCGTATATCAAAGATGGCGGCTCTGATGTGGTGTGCTGGTGCTGCACAAACGATTACTTCATTTTTATCGTGCCAGGTTTTTTTTAATCGTGGAATTGCATGGAGTTTTTTACACTCAGAAAGTGATAGCATATTTATTGGTGTGTCAGTAGTGATTGCGTGTATTACAGCAGTAGTAGGATGGCATGCATATTATCAATATATGCGTGGACGCTTAATTATTGGTGAAGTGTGTGTTATTGCAGGGTCATTTTCTAATCTTATTGATCGTGCAGTATATCATGGCGTGATTGATTTTATTGTATTCTCATATAACAATTTTTCATGGCCGGTATTTAATGTTGCTGATGCAGTAATTGTTTTAGGTGTTGGCATTATGATTTTTCAGTACGAAACATAATACATTATGAATGGTGTCATAAGCTCTTTTTTCTCTTTTTTTAAATCATTATTTTTACCAGCAATATGCGCGTATTGCAAAAAATTTTTGTCTCAACAGGTAATTTTTTGTGTGCCGTGCAAAGAGAAAATTTTTCCGATAGTTTCCAAAAAAATTGATATAACGCAGAGTGTTTCAGTGACAGTATTTGCGGTATCAGATTATAAAGACCCACTTAAAAAATTGATTTTAGCAAAGGGGTGGTCTGATGCGGTAGCAAGTCATCAGATGGGGCAATTATTATGGGAATTTACGCCACTGCAGCAACTTGATTGTGATGTTATTGTGCCAGTTCCCTTGCATTGGACGCGGTATGCGTGGCGTGGTTTTAATCAGGCAGAAGAGATTGCGCGGATAATACAAAAAAAGAAAAATATACCACTATTATCGGCATTAAAGAGAGTTAAAAAAACGGCTTTTCAGTCAACGCTTGCTTCATATATGCGTGTAGAGAATCTTAAAGAAGCATTTGCATTATATAAAAATATTGATGCACAACAGTTTAATGGTAAACATATTTTATTAATAGATGATTTAATGACAACAGGATCAACAATATCGGCTGCAGTAAAAAAATTATTGGAATTAAAACCACGAAAAATTACGGTAGTGGTTGTTTGTAGAGTTGTATAAAAAAAGGGCCAGAATAGATCTGGCCCTGAGTTTTTTAATTATTTCTTTGTGTTTTGTGGTTTATAGCGCAGTGGTTCAATTGATCGTAGTGATGTATATATTTTCTCAAGTTCTATTATAGTAGTATCAGTATCGTTAGCAGTTGTATACGTTGAGTCGTTAATTCCCATCTTTACTAACAAATCTTGATCGCTGTAGAAAGTGCCTAACTTATCGGGATTTTGTGTTGTTTCATCATCAGAACAATACCCATCTTCTGGAATTGTAAGCGATGGGCTTAATTTGTGGAGAACAAGCGTTGCTTTTTTATTTTTTCTAATTTTATCACCTTCTTCTTTGAGTATAATATTTCTGTTTTTTTTATGATCTTCCAAATTTTTACTCATAAGTGTAATTTGTTGAGAAATGGATTCTTTTAAAGCAGCAATAATTTTAACTTGCTCATCTAAAAAGTCTTTATCATTTTTTTCAAGAGTTTTTTTAAGATCTTCTATGTTTTCTTTTCTTTGATCGGTAAGACATGTATGCGCAGTAAGTGCTATATCTTTTCTAATATCTATCTGACCTTTGTAGTTGTCACGGCATAAATCGGTTATGTCTGTTAAGCGAGGGTCTTTAGCATTTACAAAATAAGTGAGTGTTCTATGTAATTTATCTATGTATTCAGATTTAGATGGCATATATGCTTGACTTTTTAAATCGCTGTATAAATTATTTGCTTCACGATATTGGGTCAGGTCAGATAAGCTTCTGAATATTCCAAGGCTTTCAGTGTCAACCTTGGGTGTAAAGTTCATAACTGTTTGCGCAAGATAACTTTCCATACAGAGCAGTGAAGCTGAGGAAATGAGTGGTAGTATGAGTAAAATATTTTTTTTCATCGAATAAATCCCTGGTATATTATGTTGAAAATGCAAAGGGCTTGATTGCTCAAGCCCCTTTTTTTATTTTTGTATTAGGTGAGTAATTTAACGTTGTGAGTAGCTTTGTTTATTGCGTTGATGTGTCTTAAAAGGTCCTGAGTGTTTTGTTGCAATGTTGCCATTGGTTTACTGAGTTCCATTTTATTAAGAAGACGTCCATTGCTATAAACAGTACTGACATCCTCTTGTGTTAGATAGACTTTTGCTTTGGTTTCTTTTGAGCGTAAGCAATCTATTGAGTCAGAACATTTAGTTTTTCCAAGTTTTAAGTCAGAACAGAGGATATGCGTAGCAATGGTGTTTTCTTTAAGATGTCTCATGGATGCAGCTTTTTGTTCAAGTGTATTGTTATAATCTTTTTGATAGTTATCAAACTCTTGCTGTAGTTCTTCAGCGCGTTTAGTAAATTCTTCTTGCAGCGCTATAATACGTGCATTGCTTTTTGTAACAAATTCATCAGCCTTGTTTTCTAAGATTACTTTTGCTTTTTGTTCTTCTTGTCGCGTGAGGTTTTCTAAGTAATCATGTAGTTTGCCGGCAATTCTTGGACTTAATTGGAGTTCTCCAGCAGTACACTGACATTTGTCTAATAAAGCTATGATTTTATCTGTGTCTTGTTGTTCAATGTAATAACTAAATGTTTGCTCTAGTAGTTCAAGATAAGTTTCATTTGTTAAATCAAATAAATATTGAGCAGGTTTTGAATCATCTGTTTCTATGTCTACAGTAAATTTATAGTGTCTTTTTTCAGTATCAATTTTTTCTGCATTGGTGAATAAATATTCAATAATTTCGTATGGTTGTGTGTTCCAATATTGATATTTATAAGGTAAATCAGCAAGACCTTTTTTTGAAGGTACCGATGTTATCATGACTGATTCGCTGAGTAGCATTATTGTATTGGCTTTTGAAGAAGCAAGTTTTTTAAATTGAATTTTTATTTGTTGTTCTGCTGGTTTATTGAGTTCATTTACTGTGTCCTGATATTTGTTTACCCAATCTTGATATTTTCCTACCCATTCTTCATTAATAGGAGTTTCTTTTGTTGCTATTACTGGTGTTTTTAAAGCAGGAGCATCACTGGTGAGTAGATGGAGTATTTTTTGGAATTGATTGCGTGTTTCTTTTGATAGAGTTTTAGGCGTGTGGGTTGTTACAGGTTTTAGATTCCCCTTACCAGTTACTAAAAGTTGTTCATGTACTTTTGTAATATTTTCAGCAAATACTTTTATTGGTTTATAAGCTTCTGCTACAGGCAATGGTTTTAGATTTCCCTTGTCATGTGCCAAAAGTTGTTCATGTACTTTTTTAAGATTTGCATCGCGTTCGGTGATTGGCAATGGTAGATATATAGTTTCTTCTTCTTCTGTATATACCGTAGGGTATGCTGTAGAAGATGCGTCCGGTGATTCAAAGAGTGAGATTAGTGATATGGGTAGTTCATCTTCCTCTTTTTGTATAAATGCTGCAACTTGATCAGCGGAAAGGGAATCGAGGTTTTGTTTTGTGGGTTCCATCATGCCTAATAATGCATAGGGGGAGCACAATGCTAATAGAAGTGATGATTTGAGAAGTATGATACTTTTTTTCATCGTAAAAACCTTTTTTTTTATACGAATAATATATCTCAAATATTACGTTAATGTGATATTTTAATCTTTTGTTCCCTTTTTTTTAAATGGTTATTTGCCGACATTCTAACTTGTATTTGCAATAAATAAAAGATATTTTTTATTAAAATTTTTATTGTGTTTTTATCATTGTAAAATGTCGATTCTGTGATAGGATAGGACATTATTATGACAATATACATTTTTTATATATATAAAGGGTAGTTATGAATAAAAAACTTCATAAAAATATAGTGTTTGGTGGTATTTTTGCAACACTTTTTCTTTTGCCCGGTTGTGGATTATTTGATATGTTCAAGGGCAGTAGCAGTGGAGGTGCTGTAGCAGAAAGTGGTCCATCAAGTGATCAAGAAGTTATGACAGGTGAAGTGCTCGTCACTATTAATGATAAACCTGCTATTACTACTGATAGGTTAGTGGTGGAAAAAGAAAAATTGTTTAAATCACATCCTCAGTTTATAGATGCATTGCGGCATATGAAGATTAAAGATTTTGAACGTAATTTATTGGATAGTATTATTGGTCAGTCTCTTGCGGATGAATATGTTGCGGTTAATAAAATTAATCAGACAGAACAATATAAAAAGGAATTGAAAGACATTTGCAAAGCTATGGAACATATGCTGAATGCGAAGTTCCTTAATGAAAGTGTAACAGTGTCTGTTTCTGATACAGAAGCAAAAGCATTCTATGACGCGAATAAAGATAAAATACAAGGATTGTTGTTGTCAGTTGGTGGTGTAGCAGCACAAGGTATTGAATTCACTAATCCAGTTGATGCACGTGCATTTGTGACGCAAGCAAAAATGTCACAAAGTAATTTTGCCAAGGCTGCTCAAAATGATAATCTGACAGCGCAAATTAAAGATTTTAAATTAGTTAATAGTAGTAGCATTGGTATGGATGAAGCTTTACGTGATAAAATTGTTGCAATGAAAGCAGTGCCAGGTGTGGAAATGATTGAAGCGAATGGCAAATATTGGGTAGTAACTGCTACTGGAAAAGAAGAACCAAAATATATCGCATATGATCAGATAAAAGATAGACTTAAACAGCAGTTGGAAGCAGGCAAACGGCAAGAAGTATTGGAACAGAAACTTACTGATTTAAGAAAAGAGTATAAGGTTGCAATAAATGAAGATTACTTTAGAGATGAGCAAGAAAATCAAGGAACAGCTGCTGCTCGTGGTGGATTAGCTCAGGCGGAACCTGTACAAGAACAGGTATCAAAACGGCTTGCGTAAGCTGTAATGAATAAATATAAAAATTGAGGAGCTTATGGCTCCTCTTTTTTTTATATTTATGTGAATAAATAAATTCGTTATACTACATAAAGTGTAATGAAGTTATTTTAACTACCGTGGAAAACATATGAAAATGCGCATAACAGTTCTTTTTTTAATAGTATCATCTTTAATAATTGCACAGGAAGATGTTGTGGATACAACGAATCTTGTGTTATTGGATCAGATTGAAGTGGTTGTTTTTGGTCAGGAAGATGTAGAGATTATTACCAAATCAGATATAGATCGACCAAGTCTTGGCGGTGGATTTCGTAGTAAAGATGAAATTGTTTTTGAAAAAGAAATTTATCTTGATGCAAAAAAACATAAAGTTCCGCAAGATGATGAAGCAGTTGATGCATACCTTGCTCAAATTCAACGTGAGCACAATTTATCTGAAAAAGAATTAGAAACAATATTTACGTCTGCTGGTTACACTGTTGAAGAAGGACGCGAGCAATTACAAATAATGCAGACGGTAAACACTATGCTTGATGTTAAAATTCGTTCGAATTTGATTATCCCGCGCAAAGATGTTGAAAAGTATTATGAAGAGCATCCAACAGTAATAGAAGCTACCTATACATTAGAACGTATGTTTGTGCCGCAATCAAAGCGTATGGCGGCAGATGAGCAGTATAATGTTTTAGTAAAATTTGCTCGAACAGGAAAAGGTGGCGCAAATCTTAATCTTGAGTGGGGAGAGCCATTTATCATTAATCATTCTGATATAGCAGAAAGTAAGCAATTTATTTATACCATGAAAGTTGGTAAAATTTCTTCTCCAGAACGTGTTCAGGGCGGTTTTGAGTTGTTCAGATTAGTGGCAAAGACTGCAGAACATGTTAAGACTTTAGAAGAATCATATCGGGATATTGTGGATGTTTTACGACGACCCAAGTATGAGGAATTGATGGAAAATTACCGTCAGTTCTTACTTGATCATTCATCGGTGATATATTTTTAGGCGTATTACGGATTTCTAATAATGCAGGATCATTGGTGAAGATTGGTGGTAGATTAATCATTTGTCTACCATACGATGAAAAATAAAAATTGTGTTTTTGTAATCGTAAAAGAATTTTTAAACCAAACCACCCGCCAACAATTGGTGGAACCCACCAATATTTTTTAAGCCATGTTTTCCATGGTATTTTTTCATTAAATTCATATTTTTCCAAAAATGGTGGCAATTCTGTGAGTAGCATATCAATAGCATTTAACACTTCTGAGATAGGCAGTTGATTAATTTTTTCACTGATGAGCATTACATCATTAAGCGATATTGTTTTTAATGAGTATCTGTTTTCTTCACATTCATGAAAGAGAATTTGTTTATAAACAATGAATATGAGTAAAAATAGTTCATGAGTAAATTTCTTATCTCGAATATAGCGATAATGTTTTGCATGATGGAGCAAGAGCAATAATGGTTTAAGAGAAACAGACTTAAGCATTTTTTTTATACAGTGTTGAATGGCGTAATGCGTAAAATAGGTGGAATCTATTAGGATATGATTTTTTTTGGTGATGATATTGCATGGTCGGTATTGATAATACTGTTTTCCTAAAAGAGATAAAAAACAAACGGCCTTTGTCAGACGCCGCAGATAATAAAAATGAAGTATGAGATTGCTCAGATCGGTTGATGGTTGGGTAGTGGTTGTATCAAGTAATTCGTTTAATAATGAGTTGTTGTTTGAGAATGTTGTGGTGGTAAATATGCAGAGGAGAATAATATTGAATGTGTTTAATTGTTTCATATAATTCTCCTTTATTCTTGGGCATTATTTAGGTTATTTCTGTGTTATGTCCTTTCTGATGCTACTATAGAATGATTATGTTTTTCTATATTAAAGGTCATTTTATACGTGCTCCTCTTGCTGATCCAAATGGTCCTGCCACAAAAGCATTGTCTTTTCTATTAAATCATTTTGTTTTTCTTGTAATTCAGGCTTGGTGGCAAAATAGCTGCCTAAAAGTTCAGGAAGATCCATATTTATTTTGAGTGCACAGCTGCGTTTTTCACGTGCTTCAAAATTGTGTACAGGGATAACACCAATAAGATCAAGAGCTTTATCGCATGCTTGTTGAATAATTTTTAAATCAACAAAATCCTTTTTTCCTGCAGGTACGTGGTATACAATTTTAACAATTGCGTCATTAAGATCATATTGTTTAATGGCATCAAGAATCTGGTCTGTTTGTGGTATTCCTGGTTTGAGCGTAACGTCAATTTGGATGAATGGTCGTGTGGGAACAGTAATAAATTCATACGTAGCTTTGCCTTTTTCAGGAATGCTTATTAAACAAAATCCTTTTTCTTCTTTACGTTCACCAAAATCAATACGTTCAATTGATCCCGAATATACAATGGCAGGGTATCCTGAGCTATTGAGATTTTGATGCCGATGTAAATGTCCTAATGCAACATAATCAAATGGTGCAAGTGCTAATTGTGATGGCATGAGCATTGGATCATTGCCATAAATTGCGCGTTTTTCTGATCCGGAAAATATTCCTGTGCTAACGGTGATATGACTTGCAAGCACTGCAGGAATTGTTGGATCAATTTTTTTTGCGTAATCAGTAATAATATGAGCAACAGCCTTTGATATATATTCAGTGAGTTGGGATGTTGATTTATCAAGATGTGCATTAGTAATTGCTATGGTATTACGCGTTGGCCATGGAATACCAACAATGGTGATAGGACCATTTTTTGTTTTTAATGTTATGGTGCCTGGTTTTGCGAAAACATGAAACCCTTCAAGGGGTATTTCTCCGAGCATATCAAGTGCATGTGCTTTGCCAAAACTTAATGGATGATCATGATTGCCAATAACAATGACAATAGGAATGCCAGCGTTATATAAACGCAAAAAACATTTAAAGAGCATTCGTTGTTGTGTTTGGCTTGGATTATGTGTTTTATAAGCATCACCAGCGAATAAAAAGAAATCGACCGATTCTTTTATTGCCCTATCAATGCAATAATTAAGTGCTTTTTCAAAATCAAGGAGTCGTGTATGTATTCCTGTTTTGGCATCAATCTTTCCATAATTTTCCATGCCAAAATGGAGATCTGCGGTGTGGATAAATCGTATCATAAGTCATCAGCCGGTGTATCAGGGTATATAACGCGCGCACCAATAAAAGAAAAGTCATCAGGTGAAGCATCTTTTTGTTGTGGCGAACGCTTTTTTAATTTTTCTGCATAATTTTTTTTATTGGTTTGGCATGATCGTGCAATTGCTAATGCGTTATCAGGCACATCATCAGTTATTGTTGATCCTGCAGCGGTGAATGCATTGTCTCCAATGGTGATTGGAGCAATGAGCGTATTATTGCTTCCAATAAATGCATTATCTTTAATAACTGTTTTATTTTTAGTAATGCCATTGTAATTGCAGGTAATTGTTCCTGCACCAATATTTACGTGGGAACCAATTGCTGCATCACCAATATAGGTTAAGTGCTTTGCTTTTGTTTCAGTTCCTATAGTGCTATTTTTAACTTCAACAAAATTTCCAATACTACTGTTTTTTCCAATGGTAACATTGGACCGTACATGTGCAAAAGGGCCAATTTCTGCTCCTGATTGAATAAAAGCGTTTTTAACAAGGCAGTGTGGATGAATAGTAACATTATCTTCAAGGATGACATTTTCTAATGAAGAAAATTCGGCAATGGTGCAATTGTTGCCAATTGTTGTATTGCCGAGTAAATGAACACCACCACCAATATATGATCCTTGGCCAATATGCACATTAAGACCAAGATGAACATGATGCGCAAGAGAGAAACGTACACCATTATCCATCCAATATTTAATTAATTCTGAGCGTTTTATTTGTTCTGCTGCCCATAATTCTTGGAATGTGTTAATGCCTCGAATAGTATCGAATGGTGCATGGATGGTACTAACACCAAGATTGTTTTGACTTGCAATTTTCACCAAATCAGTGATATAAAATTCATTATTTGCATTGTTATTGTTGAGATTTGCAATGTAATTCTGTAAAAAAGTTTTGTTAATAAGATAAATACCTGCATTAATACAACAGTGATCATGTGGGTTGCCAGTAAAATCTTTAGCTTCTACAATTTCTATGCTTGTAGCAGTTTTTATTACTTTACCGTATCCTTTACTCGTTGGATCGGGATTGCATGATATTATAAAACTGATTGCAGCATTATTCTTTGTATGTTCGTTATAGAGGGATACGAGAATATCTTTTGTGATCAGGGGAACATCACCATTTAATACAAGAATATGATCGTGATGCCATAAATCTTTTGAACATGCAAGCGCATGACCAGTGCCATTTTGTTGCTCTTGCACAACAAATTCAATAGAATTATTATGTTCTTTGGTGATAATATTTTTTACTATTTCTTTTTGGTAACCGATAATAACTGTCGTTGGAATTTCTAATTCTGCAAGAAGTTTTGTTGGAAACAAAATCATTGCTTGCCCGCAAATTGTCTCGGCAAGTTTTGTTTTTTCTGTATTAAACCGTGTTGATTTTCCCGCGGCTAAAATAATTGCTTGAACATTATTTATCATATTAATTTCCTTTTGATTGCCTATGATTAAGGTGCATCAAAAAAAATGGGGTAATTTTTCTATTAAAGTTGTTGGCTGAGTGTATCATGTTTTTATAATTTTTTTTATCCCAATTTTTATCCCAACCTCCATTTCATTTCAATTGGGTAAAAAGACGCAACGGATTGCAAGTTTCATGCTTTTAAAAAAAGGAAAATGAGATATTATAGTACAAGAGGTTGATTTCAAATCAATTAGTAAGTGGTATAAGTAGTGGCTAAGGCATTTGAGTTCGAATGGTTCGACAAGCTCACCACGAACGGGATTAAAAATTTATTTCCTCCGTTCGTCCTGAGCCTGTCGAAGGATACGAACACGTAAGCTCAGGCAATAATACGATTCGACAAAACAGTATAGAGCAGGGTAGTTCAATGTCGAAAAAAAATTTTCTTCTCATTGTTTTTTTATGTATGACTCAGATAGGTCGAGCGGAAATATATGATAATCGCTTTATCCCATTGTTTGCACCGCAACAATTTTTTATTGAAGCACTTCCTTCATCATATGAGCTTGATTTTGTTGCTATAACGGCAAGCCGGGCATTTGCTCGTGATGAAAAGACGGTTGGTATTCCAGAAATATTTGGAATTTTTGATTTAAATACTCTTGCAACTTCTATTTTAACAATAACAGGACAAAGTCCTTTGCGGTCCGATTTACTTGGCCGAGAGCTTCCCTTTAACGTTGATGGACGTATTCAAGGGCAAGGTTTTTTTATGCGCTATTGCCAGGCATTAACACAACATTTTACTTTTGGCGCTGAGTTACTTTTTTTAAAAACAAATTCGCGTCAAATATTTCGTCTTGATCTGGATAAAGTGAGAAACTTAAAACCAGGTGATATTAATGAAATTGAACAAGCGCGACGGCGAGCATTTGACGAAATAGGGCTTGTTGAAAATAATGCTGCCCAACATGGTCTTGGTGATATTGATGTTTATCTGCGTGGTGGCAGTATGTGGGAATACACATTAAAATGCCGTAGAATTTATGCGGGGTTATCTATTGGTGGATTTATACCAACAGGTGTAAAAACAAAACTTTGCAGCGCGGCATCAATTCCTTATGGCGGTAATGGTTTTGGCGGTTTATATATTAAAGGAGATGCACTTTTTGAGCTTAAAGAAGATATTAAAGTTGGTTTTTTGTTAGAAATTAGTAAAAGAATACCACGTACCTTATTAGCGCGTATGCCTATGCAAGCAAGTGAACCATATATTTTTGGGCCAATAATTGGTAAAGCGCGCATTAATCCTGGTACAACGCTTGCATTTTCACCCTATTTTATTTTTGAAAATATGCGTGGGGGTCTTGGCCTTGGTGTTCATTACACATTAACATCACATTGGCAAGATAGTTGGAGTGATTGTCGTGAAGATAAAAAAATTCCTGTTGATTTAACACAGGTTATTAAGACGTCAGCATGGGGATCTGACTATTTTACCATTGATGTTTTTTATGATTTTGGAAAACAAAAAACACAACATCCTATTGATCCAATTATTTTTTTTAGATGGGATATTCCATCAATGCTTTTTGTATCACATAATGTCCCCAAGACACACAAAATATCACTTGGTGTTGAGTTAGCGTACTAGAAATTAAGTTTGTTGATTGAAGGAAATATATATGAAGTTTATGCCTGCACGCAAATTGTTTAATTTTTTTTCTAATGATATTGCAATTGATTTAGGAACAGCAAATACGGTTATTTATGTTCGAGGGAAGGGGATTATTTTAAATGAACCTTCAGTTGTTGCAGTGCGTCTACATACTAAAACTGTTCTTGCTGCAGGTACGCGCGCAAAAGAAATGCTGGGAAAAACACCAGAAAATATTGTTGCAAGCCGTCCAATGCGTGATGGTGTTATAGCAGATTATGAATTAACAGAAAGTATGTTGCGGTATTTTATTAGTGCAGTGCATGATGGTCGCAGTTCTTTTTTTAGAGCACGACCACGAATGATTATCGGCGTTCCTTCTGGCATTACGCAAGTTGAACGCAGAGCAATTGAAGAATCTGCCAAAGAGGCTGGCGCGCGTATGGTAAGAACTATTATGGAACCAATGGCTGCTGCAATTGGTGCAGGTCTTCCGGTACAAGAACCATCAGGAAATATGATTGTTGATATTGGTGGAGGTACTACTGAAGTTGCTATTATTTCATTAAAATCAATTGTTTTTTGCCGTTCAGTGCGTGTTGGTGGTGATGAAATGGACATTGCGATTGTTCAATATGTTAAACGTAAATATAATTTATTAATTGGTGAACGTACGGCAGAACATGTTAAAATGGAAATAGGGTCAGCATTACTTGAAGGTGATTTCCATAAAAATAGCATGGCGGTTAAAGGAAGAGATTTGGTGACCGGTGTGCCTAAAACAGTGGTATTATCGGCTCCTGAAGTTAATGAAGCATTACTAGAAACTATTGCAAGCATTATTGAAGCGGTTCGTGTTGTGTTGGAAAATACGCCACCAGAATTATCATCAGATTTAGTGATGAGTGGTATTACCATGGCTGGAGGAGGTTCCTTATTGAGAGGGCTTGATAAGCTCATTTCAAAAGAAACGGGCCTTCCGGTGGTTGTTGCAGAAGATCCGCTTTTTTGCGTTGTAAAAGGTGCCGGTAAAGTTATAGAAGATCTCGACTTTTTCCAAGACGCATTAATGGAGTAAACAAAATCTGTGGCATATTCAGAAGGCATTCCTTTAAAAAAGAAATATGGACAACATTTTTTGCGTGATACACGCATTGTTCATAACATGATTTTTGCGGTGGAAATCACCAAAGATACATCAATTTTTGAAATTGGATGTGGAGACGGATTTTTAACGCAATATATTTTAGATACTCCGGCACAGCGACTGTTGGTATTTGAAATTGATCCCGATTGGGCGCATTATGTGCA
>Ga0111538_10005823_pt1 | contig 16782 bp, 15 predicted proteins | sample SoiMethybrSBSTD1_FD_79669 | JGI IMG/M metagenome (GOLD analysis project Ga0111538, IMG submission 79669) | Bulk soil microbial communities from a Populus tree surrounding site in Tennessee, USA - Soil MetaG P. TD hybrid SBSTD1 (version 2)... | ecosystem: Environmental > Terrestrial > Soil >...
GATCTTGGAATAGACGTCCGTTGCATAGGAAATGCCCAGCGGATTGTGAGCATGGATAGCGACGACCCTGGTTTCCGGGCCCACGAATTTCTCCAGATTCTGGTGGTAACAAACCACGACATCATCTTCCGGATAATCGCGCAGCAGCAGGGTCTCGACCATGCGGAGGCCGTTCGGAACGTACTTGGCGCGGCCGTCTGGCCACGTTTCGTTCACCAGCGAGTCCGGATTAACCCATTTGTGTCCGAATTTGGCAGGGATGGTGGCCGAAAGCATCTGTTGCCAAATGCTATGGCGCCACTCACTCGCCTCACTTGATGAGGCCGTTAGAACTATCTTTGGTGAACCCAATGAAGCCTCCGAAAATGCTCGAATGAAAGTACTTAAGGAGTCTTAAAATTGATTAACGGTGCTAACGGGCCGGATTCTAGCACCTGCTGGCTTTTGTGCCAAGCTTTATAGCGGAGCATTTGTTGCGACCCGGTTCTATTCGGACGAGCCACTTCGTTAACACCCGTAAGTGAAATAACGCGCAAGCGTCTCATCGAATAAATTAGCGATTCTCTCTTATGTACGCTGTCGAACTCTGTGGTATAGTCCGCCTCAGCCTGGCTCTTTACCAAAATCGCACTGTTCTTAACACAGTCATCTTGATATTTCCCGTCGAGGCTTACGTATTAGATATGCCTGAGGGCTTGGGTGTTCGCCAATTGAGGTCAGGAACAACAAAATGAAAATTCTTCTTTACAATCCGGATAACGGCGTGACCCGCAATTTCATGCCACACCTGTGGATGTTTTTGCTGAAGTCACTCACGCCACCGGAACACGAAGTTATTCTGATCGATGGCAATGCCAAGCCAATGAACGACCAACAACTAGTCCAATTCGTCAAGGACGAAGAGATTGGACTGGTTGGCATTGGCGCCATGACGCGGATGATCCAGAAGGCTTATCGAGTTGCCGATGCAATTCGCGCCGCCGGCATCCCGGTCGTCATGGGTGGTCCACACGTAACCGAAGAGCCGGACGAGGCCCTGGGTAAAAATGGTGGCCCGCGTCACGTCGATGCGCTGGCGCTCGGTGAGGCGGACGAAACCTGGCCGCTCATCGTTGCCGACGCCGCCCGCGGCGAATTGAAGGAAATCTATGCGCCCGTGGATGCGGCGGGTAAGGACCAGAAGCCAAGCTTGCAGCCTTATCCAATCATCCCCTGGGATACGATTGATCTGGATCAATTCAATCTGGTGCCAAAGTTCGTGAGCAAACTGACGGAGCGTTATGGTTCCGGCGTCAGTTACTTCAATACGATTCCGATGGAGTCAGGCCGCGGCTGTCCTTATGGATGTGAGTTCTGTACCGTCACCGGTTTCTTTGGCGATTCAATTCGCTTTCGCTCGAATGAGAGCGTCGTCAACGAGTTGTTGCTGCTCAAGCGACGGGCGGAAAAAGATCGCGGCAAAATTGTCATCTTCTTTATCGATGACAACTTTGCGATCAACAAGAACCGCACGAAGTCTTTGCTGCGGGACATCATTGCCGCTAACGCTCAACTGCCATGGGTTGCTCAAATCAGCGCGAACCTTCTCCGCGACCAGGAGTTGCTCGACCTGATGCAGGCGGGGGGCTGCAAATGGGTCTTCATTGGCATGGAGTCTATCGATGCGGGCAGCCTGGCCGGCGTCGCCAAGAGTTTTAATAAACCAGAAGAATACGCCGGGGTCCTGAATAATTTAGCGCAGCGAGGCATCTACGCGATGACTTCGTTTATCTTTGGTCTTGATAATGATACGCCCGGAGTTGCCGAGCGCACTCTAAAGCACATCGAGTCGTGGCCCCCGGGAATGCCATTGTTCAGCCCGTTGGTTCCATTACCCGGGACGCCTACTTACAAGAAATTAGGCGCCGAAGGTCGTCTGACGCGGCCGAAGCATTGGCTGAGTTTTGCCCACAACAAGATGGCCCACACGCCGCTCCGGATCAGCAGCGAGCAGGTGCAACGCGAACTCGACAAAGCCTGGAGCACCTCATACAGCCCGGAAAATAATCAGAAGGCGCTGGACTGGTTCGAAGGTCGTGACATTAACGATCAGATCATGCACTTTGTGATGCGCATGTTCTTCCGCGGAATTTATTTCCCACAAAGAAATGCTCGCGTATGGACCAAGCTGGTAGCCCAGAATCGCAGGCCGCTCATAAAGTTGATTAAGGGTGGTTACGGCAAGTACAAGGAAGGCCGGCGCCCGGCTCCGATTACCGCCGCCGCGAATCAGGCGAGCTGAACTTAAGAACTCGTTTTCATCCATCCATAAGTGAGCCGGGCCGCGGTCAGGGCCCGCGCTTCTGTAAAACTACCGTTCGCAGAATTCCCTGTAGATCTTTTCTTAATTCGATCAGCTCCCACGCGCGGTGGTCTATTAACTTCTTCACCGCCTCGTGCTGATCGAAGCCAATCTCAAAAACCAAATAGCCGTTGGCCGGCAGGAAGTCAGGCGCGTCCTTCAAGAGACGACGAATGACTGCTAGTCCGTCTGGTCCTCCGTCCAGCGCGCCGGTTGGCTCGTGGCGCACTTCGCGTTGCAAGCCGTTCAAATCATTCGCCGGAATATACGGAGGATTTGAGACGATCAAATTAAGCTCCGCCGGTAGATCCATCGTCGAGAATAGATCGGACTCAATAAGTTGCAGACGATCTGACACCGCATGCCGTTCGGCGTTTCGTCCGGCCACCTCCAAAGCTGCAGCCGAAACATCAACGGCGATAGCCCGCGCGCGTGGCAATTCCTGAAGCAGGGAAATTGCGATTGCTCCCGACCCGGTGCCCAGGTCTGCGAAAAAAGGAGCGGCCTCGTGCTTAAGAATTTCGATTCCCACTTCCACGATCAATTCAGTTTCCGGGCGTGGAATCAAAACGTCCGGCGTCACTTCAAAGTCGAGCTGGAAAAACTCCTGGCGACCGGTGAGATATTGCAACGGGTAGCCTTCGGCGCGGCGAGCGACGAGTGCCTGATACTGATCAAACTGTTTGGTCGAAAGATTCTCCTCCGGGTGCGCCAGCAGGAAGGTGCGGTCCCGATCGAGCACGTGCATGAGCAGCAGATTCGCCTGATTCCGCGAGTCGTCGACGCCCGACGCCTTCAGGCTGGCAGCGCCTTCTGTAAGTGCGCTCTTAATTGTGGCGCTCATCTTGGGATTCGATTCTTCTTTCCAGAATGTATTGCTTGCGGGCTGATTCTATATTAGGCTTAGTCACGAACCGTAGATTGTTTGGGGCTTTCCGGGATTTGCGCATTTCGGAAAGAGCAAATTGACAGTCCGCGCCGGAGCGTGTTCGCGGGAACACCGGAGCGATTGATCATATATTTTGGGTAGCACGAAACGAGTCTCGTTTCTTCCCGTACGGACGGCGAAACCTCTGGGCCGTGTGCCTGGAGGTTTCGCAGTTCAAAGGGCAGAGCTCTACCAATTTTCGCCGGACGGAGATCTCTCCAGAAAATGAGCGCACTGCTAAAAAGCCTTCTTCTTTTTGCGCTGAATTGGTTGGATGCGCAACTTACGCTGTTCTGGGTCCACTCGAACATTGCGACCGAAGGCAACGGCCTGATGAGCCAGCTGCTCACGCTGGGGGACGCCCCATTCATGGTGGTAAAACTGGCCATCGGTGGTTTTGCCGCGTACATGCTTTACCGGGCGTCGCACCTGGCGCTCGCTCGTCGTGGGATGCGCATCGTGCTTACGATTTATGGGCTCCTGATGATGGTTCATTTCGCGACGGGGATGTTTGCCCTGGGGTGGCCCGCGCCCATGTCAGCCCTGACTTACATCAGCAACGTTCCGTACGCCTTGCTGACGCTGCTTGGCTAAGCACGAAGCGGCGTTTTCCCTCGATTCAACCTCGCTCACTTTTTACAATTGTTTGGGAACACTAAGGTCGCTCGCGCGTTTTTGCAAATACGCGTTGCACAACCGTAAACTGGTATACGTGCATCTCAGATCTGGTTAAGAATTAGGGAGTTTGGGCCTATGTACAGAGTTTCGGCACGACAGATTTTGGTAATCGCATTTGCCTCGGCAGTTTTTGCCGCGGTCACTGTTTTGGGCGTTCAGCAGTTGTCCAACCGCTGGCAACCGTTGGGGTCGGCGTTGACGACTTCAACACCGGCGAATATCAGCGACCCTTCACTGGCCACCGACGAACAAAACAATATTGAAGTTTATAAGTCGATCGCGCCCGGCGTGGTTTACATTCAGTCGACGACAACCGTGCGCGACTTTTTTGGATTGTTTGCCCAACAGCGGGAAGGCGCCGGTTCGGGATCGATCATTGATGCTCAGGGTAATATTCTCACGAATTATCACGTGATCGCTGATGCTGAGAAACTGACGGTAAGTTTCGGCAGCGGCAAGGACTATCCGGCACGCGTCATAGGAAAGGATCCTGATACCGACCTTGCCGTAATCAGGTTGTTGGAACAACCGAAGGAGCCGCTGACCGTTGTGCCCCTTGGTGATTCGGACAAGCTTATTGTCGGACAGAAAGTTTTGGCGATTGGAAATCCTTTCGGGCTCGACCGGACTTTGACGACCGGAGTCATCAGCGGCCTGGAGCGGCCGATCCAGGCCCAGAATGGTCGAAAGATTGAGGGTGCGATTCAGACTGACGCTTCGATCAATCCGGGCAACTCCGGCGGACCGTTGCTCGACTCGCATGGCCGGATGATTGGCATCAACTCGCAAATCGAATCGCCCTCGGGCGCCTCTGCGGGTGTAGGTTTTGCTATCCCGGTCAACATTGCCAAGCGAATCGTGCCACAACTTGTACGTAACGGGACCGTCCTGCGGCCAAACCTCAGCATCGACACGCGAGATGTGGCAGCGTTTGGTCCGCAAGCGCATTTACCGGTTTCCGACGGAGTCGTGATCTGGTATGCCCGCCCGGGCGGTGCAGCAGCGAACGCCGGTTTGCGTGGCCTGGTACGAACTGAAGATGACGATGTTGAATTGGGAGACATCATCGTCGCCGTGGATGGGAAAAAGGTTGCCAACAAGGACGATCTGTATAGAGTCCTCGATAACCATCAAATAGGTGACACGGTTAATGTGGAGGTTATTCGGCGTGGTCAGAGGGTGACTGTTCCGGTGCGGCTGACTGGGCCGGTTGCGCCGCCGGCGCGTCGTCGAGGAATGGAGGAATAGCCCGGGGTTCGAAATTAAACGCGAAACGCGCGTCGAAAGCGGCGCGCGTTTTGTTTTGATTTGAGAACCCGGAAAGGCGTCAGTCTTCTTATCCTGGCGGCCAGGTCAGCTCGCGCCCGCCGAGCACGTGCAGGTGCAAGTGAAAGACAGACTGGCCGGCGCCGCGCCCGGTGTTGATGACCGTGCGATAGCCGCCGCTTTCGGATAGTCCGTGCTCGTAAGCGACGCGAGCAGAGATTCGCAGCAGATGGCCCAGCAATGACTCGTCCTTTTGCGCTGCGTCATCCAGCGATTCCATATGTTCGCGCGGAATGACCAGCACGTGGGTTGGGGCCTGGGGATTAATGTCGCGGACGGCGACGCAGCGATTGTCCTGATAGACCACGTCAGCCGCTGCGGTGCCCGTCAGAATTTTGCAAAAGAGGCAATCGGTCTCAGTCATGGGCGAATCATAACACAGAGTCTGGAGTTCGAGCGTCCGTTCAGAATTCAAGCTTTCGCTTGTTTGTGTTGCAGGCAAAAAGGTCGTTGCTGCTCGGTGGCGACCGCTTTTCGGGTTTTGGTCAAGCGGCAGCTTCATCTCCTTCGGCAGAGGTGAGCGGCGACGTTACTGACTCACGCACACGCACGATGTTTGCGCCTACGGCCTTCAGCTTCGTTTCAATCTTTTCGTAACCGCGATCGATGTGATAGACGCGATCGATTATGGTCTCGCCTTCGGCCACCAGACCGGCCAGCACCAGACAGGCTGAAGCGCGCAAATCGGAAGCCTGGACGCGTGCGCCGATTAACTTGCTGGGCCCTTCGACGATCGCCTTTTCGCGGCCAATCTGGATGCTTGCACCCATCCGCTGTAATTCGGAGGCGTGCATAAAGCGATTTTCAAAAATCGTTTCGGTGATGACTGATCGCCCGTTTGCCTGGGTCATCAGGAGCATGTACTGCGCCTGCATGTCGGTGGGAAACTGCGGGTACGGTTCGGTCATCAAATCGTTCGCGTGCAAACCGCGTGGCCCGCACCGCGCGTGCAAAGTGCTCTGGTTAACTTCTTCGATCTCCACGCCAACCTCGCGCAACTTACCGATGATCCGATTGCAGTGTTCCGGATTGCAGTCTTTGATTTCCAGTTCGCCTTTAGTGATGGCAGCCGCGACGATGAACGTGCCGGTTTCGATTCGATCGGGAATAATCGTGTGCTCGGCGCTGTTCAGACCTTCGACGCCTTCGATTTGAATAGTTGGAGTGCCGGCGCCGCGAACCCGGGCTCCCATTTTGTTCAGCAGTTCAGCCAGATCCTTTACTTCCGGCTCCCGCGCGGCGTTGTGAATCGTGGTGCGCCCGCGCGCCAGCGTCGCGGCCATCATGAGATTCTCGGTTCCGGTTACCGAAATTTTGTCAAAGCTGATCTCGGCGCCTTTTAAGCCATCTTCCGGCGCTCGCGCCACAACGTCGCCCGCCTCCAGAAAAACGTCGGCTCCCATTTTGGTGAGCGCGGCCAGATGTAAATCAATGGGTCGCGCCCCGATCGCGCAGCCGCCGGGGAGCGAAACTCTGGCTTTTCCGAAACGAGCGATCAGCGGACCCAGGGCCAGCACGGACGCGCGCATGGTTTTCACTAATTCGTAAGGCGCGGCCAGCACTTCCACATTGGCTGCTGAAATTTTGTGCGTGCGCAGTTCGGGGGTCAGCACATGCCCGCCAATGTCTTCGAGCAGGCGTCGCATGGTGATGATGTCGCGAACGTAAGGAATGTTATGCAGGGTGATTGTTTCCGGCGTCAGGATTGAGGCCGCCATGCAGGGCAGGGCAGAGTTCTTCGCGCCGCTGATCGATATGCGTCCCTTGATTGGATTGCCGCCATGAATGCGAAATTTGTCCACGTGAGGAGATTAGCTGAAAATGCCGCTGGTGCGAAAGGTAAAACCTTGTGCTTTTATACGGGATGGAAACGGCTTTGCCGCAAAAAGTCCGAAAGGGCACCTCTCATTCACACCGGGCTTTAGCCCGGTGATAGGGCGAGGAGGAGAAGAGCGAACCGTTTTAACGGTTTATTCTTCTTCTCATGACATTCGCGATCATGATTGTCCCACGATCTGTTCGACAATTCTTTCAACTGAGTCGTCCGCGCTAACACTGACGAGTTGTTCCGCCCGCGCATAAAGCGGGCGGCGTGATTCGTATCTCGAGTGAGCCGTTTGGTAATCGGGCGCCAATGGCCGGACTGCTCCTGTGTTTTCGGAAATGCGCTGCCAGCAAAGTTCAAACGGTACGTCGAGCCAGACAGTCTGGCAATCATGCAGCGCCACCAGGGTGCGGTTTGCTGGAATGATCCAGGTGCCGCCGCCGAGCGCAATTACCCCGGCGTCGCGCTTCTGCAGCAAATCTCGCAGCGCGAGCGTTTCGATTTCACGAAAGGCCGCTTCACCGTTGGCTTCGATGATTTGGGCCGGTGAGCGTCCTTCATTTTCGGTAACCTGTGAATCGAGATCGTTAAAGGTTACGTCAAGTTTGCGCGCGAGGGCCTGACCCACTGTCGTCTTGCCGCAGGCCATGAACCCAAGGATTACGATTCGTCGAGTCATTATCGTTCTGCGACCGAATCAAGCAAATCGAAAAACTCCGGGAACGAAACGCCGACGCATTCCGGGTCTTTGATCTCACAATCGCCTTCGGCAATCAGCGCCGCGACGCTGAAGGCCATAGCGATCCGATGATCTCCGCGCGGGTCGATCGTTGCTCCGCACAGTTTAGTGCCACCGCTTACTCGTAAACCATCCTCGAACTCTTCGACCTCCGCGCCCATAGCACGCAGGTTTTCGACGGTCGCAGCGATTCGATCAGATTCTTTGGCGCGCAATTCTCTGGCATCGCGAATTTCGATCCCGTGGCGAATTTGCGAGCCCACCACCGCGAGCAACGGCAGTTCATCGATTAGCTTCGGAATTTCCAAACCTTCGATCTTCACCGGCGTTTCCAGCTCGGACGGGCTTGGTTCGCGGGCCACACCGCGAATGTGAATTGTCCCGACGGGTTCATGCGCTTCTTCACGCGGATTGGTGACTTCTATAGATCCGAACTCTCCGAGATGTCCCAGGAACGCGACCCGGGTCGGGTTCAGGCCGACATCACTGATTTCCAGGGACGACTGCGGAAGCATGGCGGCGGCGGCGATAAAGTACGCCGCCGAAGATACATCACCCGGAATAGAAAAATCCCGCGCTGATAATTCCACTGGTCCGGTCACAGTTGCGAATCGCGCGTGCTCGCCCTGGCGACCGGTTTCGACCGGAGCTCCAAACCATTTCAGCATCCGCTCGGTATGGTCGCGCGTAACTTCATTCTCGGTGACAGTCGTTTTTCCTTTAGCGTTCAGTGCTGCCAGCAGAATGCACGACTTGACCTGGGCGCTGGCGATTAGCAGCTCATAGTCAATGGCTGTAAGTGAGTGGCGGCCCTCGATGGTCAAGGGAGCGCGCCCGGCAACAGACGACACCTGCGCCCCCATCATTCCCAAAGGCTCTGCGACTCGTTGCATTGGACGTGAGCGCAGCGATTCGTCCCCGGTCAGGGTCGAGACAAAACTCTGTCCCGCTAAGACTCCGGCCAGCAGGCGCATGGTCGTGCCGCTGTTGGCACAATCAAGCTCGCCTTCCGGTGCGCGCAATCCCTTTTTGCCGGCGCCATGAATTAGAACCTCCGCGCCTCTCCGATCGATTAGGACGCCAAGGTCTTGCAGGCAGGCAAGAGTCGCTGCGCAGTCCTGACTGGTTGAGTAGTTCCTGAGTCGCGACGGGCCCTCGGCGACTGCTGCGATCAGTGCCGCACGATGCGAGATTGATTTATCACCGGGCATCGTCAGGCGGCCGCTAATTCGCTTGGCGGGTGAAATATTCATCTTTTGGAATCTTAGCCTCAGAATATCTCAATTAAAATGCGTTTGGCAGCGTCAGAAAGCAAACAGCTGCTTGTTAACTGAAAAAAGAAGTAATAGTACAGTTGGACTCCCTCTCCCACGGAAGAGGGCGTTAACTGCCACCAGGCAAGCGGGAGGCCTTGTTTTGAAATCCTCTGCGTCACCCCGGCGTTCTCTGCGTCTGCGGTGCAGTGGATTAAACGGTATTATCACCGCAGGGGCGGCGAGGCCGCAGAGAGAACACGCCGAGAAAAACTGAAATTATGGCCCCACCGGTCAAATCACTTTCTTGACATGTCCCCAGCGGGCGTGTTACACGAACGTCTCCGTTCGTTATAATTACTGCAGCCGAACCGCGAAGCCCGGCGAGAAAGGCCGCGCCTTTTGTGACCGATCAAACGACTCGACTCGTTTTGCCCAGCCACATTGAGGCGGTTGCGGATGCTGCCGCCGCAGTGACGGATTTCATCCGCAATTGCGGTGTGTCAGAAGAGTTGTCGTTCGGGATTGAAATGGCTGTGCGCGAGTCCGTGACGAACGCCATGGTGCATGGCAACCAGGAGGACGAGAGCAAGTCCGTCGAGGTGATTTTCAATTGCCACGATAACGAATTGGAAATTGAAGTGCGGGATCAAGGCGAGGGATTTGATCCCGCAAACGTTCCCGATCCGACGAATGCGGAAAACCTTCTGAAGACATCAGGCCGGGGCATTTTCCTGATGCGCACCTTCATGGACGAGATCGAATGGCGGAATCGGCCAGAGGGTGGAACTGCAGTGCGGATGACGAAGCGATTTTAGACTTTTTATTTCAGATTTTTGATCTGGCCGGCCGCATAGAGCAATCAAAAATCGGCAATCAGAAATCGAAAACACTTAGGAGAATTCTTAATCATGGCAGAACTTAGTATTCGCGAGAGACAAGCCGGAGAAATCACCGTCCTGGACATGGACGGGCGCATTACTATAGGTGAAGGAAGCGTGGCTCTGCGTAGTGCGATCCGCCGCCTGTTGGAGGAAGGGAAGAAAAAGATCCTTCTGAACCTCGCCGGCGTAGGCTACATCGATTCGAGTGGGATCGGTGAATTGGTCTCGAGTTACACCGCCATCAACAAAGAAGGCGGCCAACTGAAACTTCTGAGTCTGACGCAGAAACTTCAAGACCTGCTCACAATTACGAAACTTTTGACAGTCTTTGACGCGTACGATACTGAAGCGGAGGCGCTAAAGGATTTCAAATAGTTGGTGCGCTGAACTGGTATCGGACCGGACCGAATTGGATGGAGGATAAATGGCACAACTGAGTATCAATCAACGACAAGCGGGTGACGTGGCAATTCTGGATCTGAATGGAGAGGTCCGGATTGGCGACAGCGCTACGGCTTTGCGCGGCGCCATTCGCGAATTGGTGGCGGCCGGAAACAAGAAGATCCTGCTGAATCTTGCGGGAGTTCGTTACATCGATTCCAGCGGCATCGGCGAGTTGATCGCGAACTATACGACCGTGGGACGCACCGGCGGCCAGCTCAAACTTCTCAGCCTTACCGACAAGGTCCAGGACCTTCTGGTAATTACCAAGCTGCTGACCGTTTTTGACGTCTATGAAGCTGAAGCTGAAGCCTTGAGCAGTTTTAAATGATCGAAAAGAGGAGACCCAAACATTCGATCACGGCCCAGTGGTTACGCTGGGCCGTTTCTCTGTCCCGAGATGCAGGTTGCTGATTTCTCTGCGTCTCTCCCGCCCCTGTGGCTTATGTTAGACTAGGGCACTTTTGACTATGTCCCGCGATAAATTCGATAAATCGGCCGGCGACCAAATTGCCGGTGCTATTCGCGAAATCGAAAAGCAAACCAACGCTGAGATGGTTGTAGTGGTACGCGGTCGTTCCGGCAACTATCTACACGCTGATTACCTTTTCGGGGCGATCGTGGCGCTGATTGGTTTAGTGTTCGTGCTTTTCTCGCCAATCGAATTTCACACGTATTGGATTCCTCTCGATGTCATCGTGCTCTTCATCGCCGGCGCCTGGGTATCGTCACGCGGCAATTTGCTCCGGAGAACCTTCACGACTAAGAAGTTCCGGACGAACGGGGCTCGCATCGGGGCGTCAGCGATGTTTTACGAAGCCGGCATCGCCAATACCTCAGCGGAAAACGGCATGTTGATTTACTTGTCGTTGCTTGAGCGACGCCTGGAAGTGATTGCCGATCGCGGAATTCTGAAAGCGGTTCCGCCCTTGCTGTGGAACCAGTGTGTTTTTGAATTGCACCAGATTGGCAAAGATGCGACGCCTCAAAAATTCATCGAGGGCCTGCGCATGACCGGAAGACTCCTGGCTGAACATTTGCCCGCCACCGGCGAAAATCCCAATGAATTGGCAGACGGCGCGCGCATCGAATTGAAATGAGCCCCTTCAGATTTCGCATTTGGAATTTGAAATTCAGTCGATTACTCGCCTTCGCGATAGCAGTGTGCATCGCCTGCTTCGGGATCGCGTTTCTCTCTACCGAGGTCCTGGCGCGCGTTGGTGGAGGCCAATCTTATGGCGGGGGCAGTGGCGGAGGTGGCGGTGGTGATGGCGGCGGCGCCGGCGCGCTGATCTACTTGCTGGTGCGCTTCCTTATCTGGTTGACCTTTGAGCACCCGCTGATCGGAATTCCGATAGACATCATCGTCATCGCGTGTGTGGTCTACTGGTTTACGCGGAGGACAAAACAGGACATCAGGATTACCCCGTCGGTCCCGCAGTACGACGCGGCCGCGACGGTCATGCAGCAACGAAACGTGCAGCAGTTGTTCAATCAACTGCGGCGTTTCGATCCTAACTTCTCAGAGATCATCTTTGTCGATTTTTGCTATGCGCTTTATGCGCGCGCCCACGAGGCGCGCGGCCGTGGCCCCAAAGCGCTGGATGAGCTCTCGCCATATTTAAGCCAACCGTCGCGGACGGCCCTGCTGCAACAAAATCCGAATCTCAAAGCTGTCGAAGGAATCATCGTCGGAGCGATGCAGGTTATCAGCGTGCGCGGCTTGGAAACTCCGACAGTGACGATCGAGGTCCAGTTTGATGCCAACTACACTGAGGTGGTTGACGGAAAACAAATGACCTATTACGTCGTCGATCGCTGGCAATTCGAACGCAAACGTGAGGTGCTTTCGCCCACGCCGGAACAGGCAACCGCGCTGCACTGTCCGCGTTGCGGCGCGCCTTTGCAAAAAGACACTAACGGCGCATGTGCGTTCTGTGCCGCTAAAATCGAAAGCGGCGAGTTTCAATGGTATGTGCGCGCCATCTCAAATCTTAACCGCGAAGCCAAAGGCCCGCTGCTGACTGGTAATGTGCCTGAGGTCGGCACCAGAAACCCGACAGTTGTGCAGCCAAATTTCCCGGCCGTACGCGCAGCTTTCGAACAAAACAACCCGGCCTTTGATTGGGCAGATTTTCAGGCCCGCGCCCGCATGATTTTCAATGAATTGCAGGAAGCCTGGTCGACCCTGAAGTGGGAGCGCGCCCGGCCCTTTGAGACGGACAATATCTTCCAAATGCATCGCTACTGGATTGAAGCTTACAAACGACAGGGCTTGCGCAACGCACTCGATCAGTACGAAATCCAGGCGATGCAGCCGACCAAGATCAAAGTCGATGCGTTCTACAATTCGATCACTTTGCGGATCTTTGCCCGAGGGTACGACTACACTGTGAACCAAAGTGGCAAGGTAGTCGCCGGGTCAAACAAGCAGCTCAGGGAATGGAGTGAATACTGGACTTTTGTCAGGTATTCCAAGGCCAAGCCGGCCGCGGCTCGCGCCGATCTCAATTGTCCAAACTGTGGCGCGCCTTTGAAAGTAAACGCGGTCGGCATTTGCGAATTCTGCGGCGGGAAGATTACCTCAGGAGAATTCGATTGGGTGCTTTCCAGAATCGAGCAGGATGAAAGCTACGGCGGATAAAAGACCGTGGTGCAGTGCAGTCAGTACCATCCGCGTCAGCGGTTGAGATAAGCACGCAACCAGGGCGCTAATCCAGGCTGAGACTTTTTTTCAGTTGTTGACGCCGGTGGTACTGACTCGAATGACCTTAAGATCGGGTTTTCCGGCCCGGATTGGCCCAGTGTCCTCACGACCTTGACGCCCCACAAGAACGCTTGCTATCCTCAAACCAGTTCAAGGAACAACCCGAACGTCATCTCTCGTTGACAAGCTTTCGTCTAAGTAGCCGCGCAAGATGCGACTAGCCTGTTACTCGTAAAACTGTCGGAGGTGTTAAGGTGGGCTTCAAGGTCGGCCAGAAAGTCGTTTACCCCAATCACGGTATCGGCACAATCGAACAGATAGAACAGAAGCAAATCGGGGCGGTAGCGCTTCCTTTTTATACGCTTCGACTTGCCGCAACGAATTCCCTCGTTTTGGTCCCCGTCTCAAACGCTTCGGAAGTTGGGCTGCGTCGCCCGATTTCTTCCGTCGAGTGCGAGTCGCTTTTCAAAGCATTGGCCGACGACTTCTGCTCGCCTGCTAATGATTGGAAGGACCGGTTCAAGGAATTTTCCGATAAAATGCGCACCGGAAATATCTTTGAAGTTGCCGGTGTGCTTAAACATCTGAATTTTCTTAGCCAGATCAAGCCGCTCTCATTTCGCGAACAACGCATGTTCGAGCGCTCCCGCTATCTGGTGGTTTCAGAGCTAGCCGCCGTGTGCCGCCAGCCCGAATGCAGCATCGAGCCCCGGGTTGATGCCGCATTGGCGCAGGCCTGTGCGCGGCATGACCGGCGAGCTAACGGTAACACCCGAGTTCGTGTGGCTGTTGCCGGCGCACACTGACAAACCAAAACCAATCGAAGCTTGTTGGATCTCGCAGTCGCTGTTACCTAAAGGGCGGCTGCGCAACCCTGGAGCGCAGACTGTCTGGTCTGCGCTTTGCCTTATTTCTGATTCAGAAATCATGACCGCCGCAGGCTGGTCAGCCTGCGGTACATCGGTATAGCCGTGATAAGATGGAGCCTCGAACTTACTCCCGCTATCGTTAAGCTGCGCAATGGATGATCCTGCTAGTTATGTGCTCGCCTTTTTGGACGATGGCGTTCAGCACTCCACCAGTTTGCTAACCGCACTCGCGAAGTTGCTCGCGGTGCTTTTCTTTGTCGGAGCGAACGGCTTTTTTGTGGGCGCCGAATTCTCACTGGTCTCGGTGCGCCGGCCTCGTCTGGAAACGCGGGCCGCCGCCGGTAGCAAGCGGGCCCAGGCCGCGTTACGTCTCCTGGATAACCCAACCTTCTTCATCTCAGCCACGCAATTGGGAATCACGCTCGCATCTTTGGCGCTGGGTTGGATCGGCGAGCCAACTGTGGCCTCTCTGCTCGAGCCGCTGGCGGACGCGATTTTTCCGGCCGGACGAGCGGCTTATGTGGCCCACGGGTTTGCCATTGGCATTGCCTTCGCGGCGATCACGTTTTTGCATATCGTTTTGGGCGAGTTGATGCCGAAGATGTTCGCGCTGGAACGCGCCGAAGGATTGGCATTGGTCACTGCCCAGCCGCTGGAACTGTTCGCAAAGGTATTTCAATGGCCGCTGTGGATCTTCAATCGGACTGGTTCGACATTGGGGCGGCTGATCGGTCTGAAATCCACGCTCAATCACGCCGCGGTTTACAGCGAAGTTGAGTTGCGGCAGTTGATTGACATCTCTCGTGAGAGCGGGCACCTGCGAGCCGAAGAGCGGCGTTTGATACATCGCGTGTTTGAATTCTCAGACACCCTGGTTCGTGAGGCGATGGTGCCGCGCCCGGAAGTCGCCGCTTTATCCGCGCAATGCACACTTGAGGACATCAATCAGGCCTTTCAGAAACATCGATATTCGCGCCTGCCGGTTTTTCGGGAGTCGATGGACAACGTGATCGGCTTTATCCACAGCAAGGATCTGATTCCCTTTCTTTTGAAGCCGCAGGACTTCAAACTCGAATCCGTACTCCAACCGCCCATGTACGTTGTAGACACCGCCCGGCTTGAGGACGTCCTCCGCCAAATGCAGAAGGCCAAATCTCACTTTGGATTCGTAGTAGACGAGCACGGCGGCATCGAGGGCATCATCACTCTGGAAGACCTGCTTGAAGAAATCGTAGGCGATATTTCCGACGAGCACGATGAAGAAGTAAATGAGCAGATTAAACCGATAGACCAAAACAACTACTTGCTCGATGGCGCGCTGGCCGTGCGCGACCTAAACCGGCGGTTGAAAACTGCGCTGCCGGAGTCGGAAGGCTATACCACCATCGGCGGCTTCCTCATGAGTGTGGCCGGTCACCTGCTGCAACCGGGCGAAATCATTGAATATGATGGTCTGCGGTTTGAAATTGAGAAAGTCGAGCGGCGGCGATTGCTGCAAGTGAAGTTGCAGTTGCCGGAGCCAAAGATCGAAACTGAAACGGCGGCGCACGCCGGCCATTGATTAAAGATTTTAGACAGGATTTACATGATTCACATGATGAACACATCCCCACTCATTTTGTCATCTTGTTAATCATGTCAATTGCTTCACTGTGGTGGGGCTTTGCGCGTTCAGCAGTTCAGCGAATCTCGCCGACCCGAAAGAGGTTGCTGCTAAATCGTTCCTTCTTATCCAACCAGGTTCGCTCTAAATCAAAACCACTTTGATTCCCGAGCCGGCGCAGGTCGTCCAGGTCAAACTTGTAAGCATTCTCAACGTGAATTCTTTCCCCGGCCTTGAAATCGACGGTCAATTCCAGGCCGCGGACTTCCACCGTTTGCGGACGCAGACTTTCGAGGTTGACCTCAATCCGCCCCAACGCTTCGTTATAGACAGAGCGCAAACCGAAAGCCCATAAATCGAAGTTTGCGCCCAGCTCGCGATTGATGCGCTCAAGCTCGTTGACGATGAAAGAGCGGGTCACACCTAACGAATCATCGTAAGCGGCTTCAAGCACTGCGCGATCCTTCTTCAGGTCCGCACCCAGCAATAAGGCATCACCCGGACGCAAAACGCGACGAATGGTCCGCATGAAATTCAGCGCTTCGGCCGGCTCGAAATTGCCGATGTTTGAGCCCAGAAACAAAACCAGGACGGGCTTTTCATCGGAAAGCTGCAAGGCATCGAGAGCCTGAAAATAATCGGCCGCGTAGGCGTCGATTCTCAACTCGGGGTACGAATCGAGCAGCGAGTGCGAACTCTCGGCCAGCGCAGATGCCGAGATATCCACCGGCACAAAAACCAATTCTCCTCGCTGGCCAATTAGTGCCTCGATAATCTTGCGCGTCTTTACAGCGCTGCCGCTACCTAATTCGATCAATCTATCGCAGTCAGGGATCGACGCGACAATTTCTTCCGCGTGGGTCGTGAGAATTTCGTCTTCGGCCCGCGTCAGATAGTATTCATCGACCTCGCAAATGGCTTCGAACAGGCGCGAGCCCAGTTCGTCGTACAGGTATTTCGGAAACAGGTACTTCGGATCTGATGACAGTCCTCGCTTGATGTCTGCCGCAAAGTCGATGTGGCCGTTACGTTGCGCGAGATCGTGAATAATCAGACGCCGGCGCGGTTGCTCGATTGGTGGTTGGGATGCCAAGTTGTCTCCGCAATCGTCGACCGGGGGAGGGAACGATTGCCTGGGTTGTAATGGAGACGGATTATACGCGGGCGCCGCCAGGAAACAAAAAGGGC
>Ga0111538_10005824_pt1 | contig 16780 bp, 12 predicted proteins | sample SoiMethybrSBSTD1_FD_79669 | JGI IMG/M metagenome (GOLD analysis project Ga0111538, IMG submission 79669) | Bulk soil microbial communities from a Populus tree surrounding site in Tennessee, USA - Soil MetaG P. TD hybrid SBSTD1 (version 2)... | ecosystem: Environmental > Terrestrial > Soil >...
CAGGACGCCTACACGACCAGCGATCGCTATCCGTATTCAACGCCGAGCGCAGCGGGTGTGAACTACATCCGCAACTCCGTGAAGTTCGCGATCGACGCCTACGACGGGACGACGACCGCGTATGTGTCCGACGAGCGCGATCCGATCGTGCGCACGTACGCGGCGATCTTTCCCGATCTGTTCAAACCGCTGGCGCAGATGCCGGCTGCCTTGCGCGAGCACGTCCGCTACCCCGAGGACATCTTCGCGATCCAGTCGGCGATGTACGCGACCTATCACATGACGCAGCCCGCGGTGTTCTACAACCGCGAGGATCAGTGGGAGGTCCCAACGGTCAACCAGACGGCGGAGGGCCGCGGCGAGAGCGACATGATGCAGCCCTACTACACGATTATGCGGCTGCCGAACGAGACGAGCCCTGAGTTCATTCAGATGCTCCCGTTCACGCCGCGACGCCGCGACAATCTGGCGGCATGGCTCGTGGCACATAGTGATGGCGAGCACTACGGACGCTTGAGTGTCTTCCAGTTTCCAAAGCAGAAGCTGGTCTTCGGGCCACGTCAGGTGGTGGCTCGCATCAATCAGGATCAGGCGATCTCTCCACAGATCACGCTGTGGAATCAGCAGGGGTCGGAGGTCATCTGGGGCACGTTGATGGTGATTCCGATCGAGGAGTCGCTGATCTACGTGCGGCCGCTCTATCTGCGCGGCTCCGGTGGTCGCATCCCTGAACTCCGCCGCGTCGTCGTCGCCTATCAGAATCAGATCGTGATGGAGGAGACGCTCGACGCTGCGTTGGGGCGTCTTTTTGGAGGTGCTGCGCCCCCGCCGCGCCCACCCGAAGATGTCCGTGGTCCGCAACAACCTCCTGGCGGCGCACCGTCCCCCGCTGGCGCCGCCGCCACTGCAACGAGTGCGTCGCCACCCGCCCTGGCCGTCGAAGCGCGCGAACACTACGACCGCGCCGTCGCCGCCCAGCGCGCCGGCGACTGGGCCAAGTACGGCGAGGAGATTCGTCTGCTGGGTCAGACTCTGGAGAAGATGAACGCTCGATAAATCCTGGAGCCCATCCCAAACACCACATCCCACTCGGGAACGCCGGCGCAAATTCACACGGGCTGCGTGTCTGGTTGGGTCTCGGGATGTAGGATTTCGGGTTTGTGATTTTCTTGCGTGTGCAACCACGCGCGCAGCGCTTCGGCGACGGTCCAGGCCTGGGCGACACAGCCGCGCGGGGCGAACGGTTCTTCGGCGTCGAAGATCTCGCTCATGGTGCCGACGCCAGCATCGTTGAGATGTGCGATCAAGCCGTCGAGGCACCGGCGCGCGCCGGACTTGTCCTCCGGCTGCAGCTTCAGCCACGCATCGACGAACGGGCCGACGAACCAGCCCCAGACCGTCCCCTGGTGGTACGCGGCGTCACGAGCGCGCAGGTCGCCGTAGTACTGCGGCTTGTAGTCGCGGTGACCCGGAGCGAGCGATCGGAGACCGACGGGCGTCAGCAGACGATCGCGGACGACGTCGAACACCGGCTGCCACCGCACGGGATCGAGCACCGGATGCTCCAGCGAGATTGCCAGGATCTGATTCGGACGACAGGCCGTGTCGTCACCTTGTTCGCCGTCGACCACGTCATACAGGTAACCGCCGTCGCTGTACCAGAAGCGCGCGTTGAACGATTCGTGCGCGCGGTCGGCAGATTCCTCGACCTGTGGCGCCATCGGGTCGCCTTCCTCGCGCAGCCAGTCGCCGAGCAGGCGCAGCGCGTTGTACCAGAGGGCGTTGATCTCGACCGCCTTGCCTCGCCGCGGCGTCACCACCCAGCCGTCGACCTTCGCATCCATCCACGTGAGCTGATATCCCTCCTCGCCCTGCTTCAGGAGGCCGTCCTTCGGATCGACGCCAATCCCGAACCGGGTGCCGCGCACATGATGCTCGAAGATCGACGTCAACTTCGGGAGCAGTTGACGCAACGTCGAGCGATCGCCGGTCGCGTCCAGGTAGCGCTGAATCGCGTGGAAGAACCAGAGCGTCGCGTCCGCCGTGTGATACAGCCCTTCCTTCGTGCCTTCAGGAAACATGTTCGGGATCAGGCCGTCATGCACGTAGTGACCAAACGTGCGCAGGATGTAGCCCGCTTCACGCTGCCGACCGGTGCACAGCGTCAGGCCCTCGAGGCTGATCATGGTGTCGCGGCCCCAGTCGGTGAACCAGTGGTAACCGGCGATCACGGTGCGGACCTCGTCGCCGGCGGCACGCGCGCGCGCGGCCTCCTCGACACGTCCCGCCGGCGTGATGATGAATTGATCGGCGGCGAGCACGAGCTCCGCGGCCGCATTGCTACCGGTGACATGCTTTGCGGCCTCGATCAATCGCGTCCGCCGGCTGCGCTCAGCCTCGGGCAATTCGATCGGACTGAGCGCTCCGATCGTCTCCCACGATTCGGTCGACGCGACGAGCGTTCCCGGTGCCTCTGGTCCAAGCGTGAGACGGAAGTAGCCGGGCGTCCACAGATCGCCGGCAGCCTCGTAGCCACGGTTGTCCTCGAGTGCGTACGCGATGTTGTTGAAGCTCTCGGGCACGACCGTGAACGCCTTGTCCTGCCCGTGCAGGAACAACCGCAGTGGCGGCAGCTCGGTACCCGGGACGATCTCGAAGCGATCGCCATACGCGTGCAGGGCGTACGGAGCCGCCACAGGATGGTTGACCGGTGCTTCGTGAAGACGAAACGCGACCAGAGGGCGGAGCTCCAGTCGAATGGGTTCGCGCGACAACAGGCGATAGCTGATGTGCGTGGTGTTCTGCAGATGCGGCATCAACACGCGCTTCTCGAAACGAACGCCGTCCACGTCGTAGGTCCACACCGGCAGTCCGGCTTCGAGGTGGAAGTCCAGCAGATGGTGTGTGCTGTCGAACTCCTTGCCCGCGTGCGTGTCGACCACCCGCGGCAGCGACGACATGCGGCCGTCGGGCCATCGCAGCCGTTCCCACACCGAGTTGAACATCATCGTCCGGCCGAACGGCGTGGGAAGCGCGGCGATGAGCAGTCCGTGATACCGCCGCGTGAGCGTGCCGGCAACGGTGCCCGACGCATACCCGCCGAGGCCATTGGTGACCAGCCATTCCTTCCAGACGAGCGACTGCCGCCCTTCGTCGGTCTGCTTCCACTGCAGTCGTCGCACGAGCTCAGTGTCGGTTCGCTCCATCACCGCCATGATCGGTCTCCGGTCGCAACACGATTGCGGAGTGTCCTGGGATGCGCCACCCCTGCTCGGTCACGACGGGGGGCGTGCCGCCGCCACCATAATCCGGCCGCTCGCTCGACCACTGAACGACCCATCGTGACCGCTCGGGTGGCGCGACGAGCGGCTCAGCGAACGAATCGGCCACGAGATCGGGCCCGAAATTCACGACCAGCAGTCGTTCGTCCTGTTCGTGCGGCGTCGTGAACCGCAGCACGAATGTCTCGGCGGCGAGCACCGCTCCGTCGACCGCACCGGGCGCCTGTGCGTGAAACGCCACCTCGCTTCGTCGCAGCGCGAGCAGATCTTCGCACAGCCGTCGCTGTGTCACGTGCGTGTCGTACTCGTTCCAATCGAGCTTGCAGCGCTCGAACGTCTCGAGCGCATGCGGCGGAGGCAGGCGTTCCTGCAGTTCCGGTGAAGCAAGGCTTGGAAACTGCGCGATGAACTCCGCTCGTCCCTTCTGCACCGCCTTCGCGAGCTCAGGATTGTGATCGGCGAAATAGTGGAACGGCGCCGTCGCTCCGAATTCCTGACCCTGAAACAGCATCGGAGTCCCCGGCATCAGCAGCAACAGCGTCGTCATCGCACGATACCGTCCCGGTGTGGTACGCAGTCGAACCCGGGATCCATCGCCGGAGTTCGCGAGCTGATCGTGGTTCTCGATGAAGTTGACGAAGACCGCAGGCCGCAGCCCCGGCGTTCGTGTCCCGCGATCCTGCTTCTGCCAGCCGTAGCGCTGCCCTTGAAACAGGTAGCCGTACTTCGTCGCGGAGATGAACTCCTGCGGGACGCCACGATGGTCGCTGTAGTACGCCTCCCGCCGACCGGTCAGCGTGACGATCGCGCTGTGATGAAAGTCGTCGTTCCACAATGCATCGAGGCCATATCCGCCCGCCTCGTGCGGCTTGACGAGGCGCACGTCCTGCGGCTCATTTTCGGCAAAGAGCAACACGCGACGTCCGTTGGCCGCCGCACGCGCTGTACGAGCGATCTCTGCCACCACGTGCTCGGTGGATCGATCGTGGATGCTCTGTGTGGCATCGAGACGCAGGCCGTCGAGGTGGTACTCGGCAATCCAATAGCCCGCGTTGGAAACGAAGTACTCACGTACAGGCCCGGACTGCGGGCCGTCGAAATTCAGCGCGTCACCCCACTCCGTTTCGACCTTCTTTGCGAAGTAGTCCTTCGAGTACTGGGCAAACACGCAGCCGTCCGGTCCGAGATGGTTGTAGACGACGTCGAGGATGACGCTCAGATCGAACGAGTGCGCGGCGTCGACGAAGGCGCGGAAGTCGTCGGGCGTGCCGTACAAGCGAGACGGCGCGTAAGGAAACACGCCGTCGTACCCCCACCCGAAGCGACCCGGAAACTCCGCGATCGGCATCACTTCAACCGTCGTCACGCCGGTGCGGACGAGATGTGGCAGCCGTGCAATCGCCGCTCGCCACGTTCCTTCCTGCGTGAACGTGCCGACGTGCATCTCGTACAGCACTTGACCTTCCAACCGCGGTCCCGTCCATGCCTCGTCCGTCCACGTGAACCGCGTCGGATCGACGAGCATCGAGGCGGCGAATGGTCCATCAGGCTGGAAACGAGACGCGGGATCGGGCAGCAGGTGCCCATCGACTCTGTACCAATACCGATCGCCTGGCCGAACATCGAGCAGAAGAACGCTGCGGTACCCCGAGCCCTCCGCCTCCAGCGATGCCTCGGTGGCGTCGCGTCCGGCTCGCTGGACGACGAGTGTGATCGTCCGTGGCTGTGGCGCCCACACCCGAAAGTGTCCAGCCCGGTCCGGCTGTACTTCAGCGCCCACGGGAAGCCGTCTCGTCAGCGTGTGGCTCATCGATACGATCAATTGGAACCGGTGAGAAGCCGGTCCCTCTGCTCGCTGTGCAGAGATGATGCCGGACTCGGCCGGATTCAAGCGCGGATGTGGTTCCAGCGCAGAATAGCTTCGCGGACCAAACGTCTGCGCCACAGCGTGACTCGGATTTCGACACGATGCGTTTCAAGCTGACGATTGAATACGCCGGCACGCGCTACAGCGGCTGGCAGATTCAGAAGAATGCCAGGACCGTTCAGGGGGAGCTCCATCGCGCTGTCCGTGAGGCGACAGGCGGCAACGACTTCGAGCTCTATGGGGCGGGACGCACTGACGCTGGCGTCCATGCGCTGGCGCAGGTCGCCCATCTCGACATCGACACCACACTCGGCGGCGAGCCGCTTCGTCGTCGTATCAACGACGTCCTGCCTTCGGACATCAACATCCTGCGCGCCGATCGAGTGCGGCGGACCTTCCATGCCCGTCACGATGCGGTCGGGAGAAGCTACATCTACCAGATCTCACGTCGACGCACCGCGTTCGCCAAGTCGTTCGTCTGGTGGGTGAAGGACGAGCTCGACGTCGAACGGATGCGAGCGGCGGCGCGGCGCTTCGTCGGGTTCCACGACTTTCAGTCGTTCTCTGACGACGAGCCGGGCGAGAAGTCGACCCAGGTCCTGGTCGATGTGCTCGAGATCCACGAGGACGGAGATCTCGTCGTGCTGCACGTGGAAGGCTCGCACTTCCTCTGGAAGATGGTGCGCCGAGTGGTCGGCGTGCTCGTGGAAATCGGTCGCGGGGCGTTGTCAGAAGAGCAGGCGGCGTCGATGCTGCTCGAACGATCGGACGCGCCTGCTCGGCTCACGGCGCCCGCGGCGGGGCTGTTCCTCGAGCGTGTCTACTATGAGGGGGATCGTCGAGACCTGCCAATCAGCGCGCCGATCAGCGTGCATTGTTTCTGATCGAGGCAATTCAGAAATTCAAAATGCAAAATGCAAAACTTGAATTCGAATTCAAACGATTCGAAAGCAAGACCAGTGCTCTAGTTTGCATTTTGCATTTTGCATTACACGCATCACCTCGAATGTCGGTGCATCAAATCGATCAATTCGTCGTACATCGCCTCCGCCCTCGCACCGCCGGTTCGAATCGCGTCGGTGGCGCACTGCTTGAGATGGTTGCGCATGATCTCGCGGGCGACGGCTCGGAGCGCCTCGTGCACGGACGAAATCTGCACGAGCACGTCGGCGCAATACCGCTCCTCCTCGACCATCTTCTGCAGGCCGCGCACCTGCCCTTCGATGCGCCGCAGGCGCGTCAAGGTATGTGTCTTGGTGTCTGCATTCTTCTGCTTCATGCGTGCACCCGTCGCAGCCGGAGACTGTTCGTGACGACGCTGACGGAACTGAATGCCATCGCCGCGCTCGCCAGAATGGGACTGAGGAGGATGCCGAAGACCGGATACAGCACGCCGGCAGCCACCGGGATGCCGATCACGTTGTAGACGAACGCCCAGAACAGATTCTGTCTGATCGTTCGCATGGCCGCCCGCGACAGACGAATCGCGGAGACGAGCGCACGCAGATCGCCGCGCAGCAGCGCCACATCCGCGGCCTCGAGCGCCACGTCGGTCCCGCTGCCCATCGCAACGCCGACGTCGGCTTGCGCGAGCGCCGGCGCATCGTTGATCCCATCGCCGACCATCGCGACGACCCGGCCGTCGCGCTGCAAGGCTTGCACGGCGTCGACCTTTCCTTGTGGCTGCACCTCGGCGACGACCCGAGTGATTCCGGCCTCGGCGGCAATGGCGTCGGCGGTTGCCTGGCGATCGCCCGTGAGCATCACGACGTCGAGCTGCAGGTCGCGCAGATCGTCGACAACTGCGCGCGAATGAGGTCGGATCGGATCGGCAATCGCGATCACGCCAATCACCTCGCCGTCCGCGGAGACGAACACGGGCGTCTGTGCCGCGGACGCGAGGCGATCGGCTGTGTCGCGCCAGCGTGGCACGAGACCACCCGGAGCAACCCACTCCGCCTTTCCAATCCTGACAATCGCAGCCGGGCCGGCCCCCGCGGTCTTCACGATCGCCGAGACACCCTGCCCAGGCTCAGCGTGGAACTGTTCTGCGGGTGGAATCGATATTCCGCGCTCGGTTGCCGCGCGGACGATCGCTTCACCGAGCGGATGTTCGGAGAACCGTTCTACCGACGCCGCCAGTGCGAGAACCGTCGGCTCCGTGGCAGACGTGACCAGCGGTCGGCCCTCTGTAACGGTGCCCGTCTTGTCGAGGACGACCGTGCCCACTTCCCCCAACCGCTGCAGTGCTTCCCCGCCTTTGATCAGGACGCCGAACTCACTGGCGCGTCCCGTCGCCACCATGACGGCGGTCGGCACCGCCAGACCCATGGCACACGGACAGGCGATGATCAACACCGCAACGCCCGCGGCGAGGGCGCGCACCGAGGCTCCCTCACCTCCGAACACAAGCCACGCCGAGACCGTGACGATGCTGATGCCGATCACAATCGGGACGAAGACGGCGCTGACGCGATCGGCGAGCTGCTGGATCGACGCGCGCGACGCCTGGGCGTCGCGCATCAGGCGGACGATCTGAGCCAGCGTGCTATCGGGACCGACGCGCGTCGCGCGAACGGTGATCGCGCCGGTCCTGTTGATCGTGCCTCCGGTCACGGAGTCGCCACGCCGCCTGGTCACCGGCATCGGCTCGCCCGTCAACATCGACTCGTCGACGGTCGTGGTGCCGTCGACGACGTCGCCGTCGACCGGGACTCGCTCACCGGGCCGCACGACGAGCAGATCGCCGCGCCGGAGTCGATCGATCGGCCGCTGCTGCTCGACGCTGTTCTCGAGCACGGTCGCGGAGGTTGGCTGCAGGCTCGCAAGCGTACGCAGCGCCTCGGCAGTCTGGCGCTTGGCCCGAGCCTCGAGCGTGCGCCCGGCGAGGACGAGCGCGATGATGACGATCACCGCCTCGTAATACACGTCGGGTGTCACGCCTGCCGACGTGAAGAGCGATGGCCAGACGGTCGCGATCAGCGAGTAGACGAAGGCAGCGCCGGTGCCGACGGCGACCAGACTGTTCATGTCGGGCACCCGATGCAGGAGCCCGCGAATGCCGGCGACGTAGAATCGCCGACCGCCCCACGCCATCACGAACGTCGTCGTCGCGAGCAAAACCCACGTCAGCGCGCGTGCGGGAATCGCGTAGAGCATCGGCGCGATGCGGGTGAGAGCCGGCGTGAGCTCGAGCATCGCCCATCGCATGACAGGATCCACGACGGCGCCATGCGCGTGATCGGCGGCAGTCATCAGCGGCATCGACAGGATCATGGCGGCCACGGCGAGCACGCCGCAGACGATCGCGCGCGTTCGCAGCGTGCGGAACTCGCGAATCTGCTCTTCGTCTCGTGCGGACTGCGCGGCCACGGCAGACGCCTCGACCGACGGCACCTCCGCCCCGTAGCCGATCTCCTCGACGGCTGAGACCAGCTGCGCCGGTTGCACAACGGATGGATCGAAGATCACGCGCGCCTGGCCGGTCATCAGATTGACCGTCGCGTCGGCGACACCCGCGTGCCGCTTCAACGTCCGCTGAACATTGGCCTGACACGCGGCGCAGGTCATGCCGGAGACGTTCAGGTCGAGCGTGGTGGACATACCCCTGGGGGGTATTATAACTCCCAACGCTCTTCGCCCGAGCCAACTCCCAACTCCCAAACACGTTTCGGCAGTAGGACGTTGGGAGTTGGTGGTTGGAAGTGAGGCAGGGCCGCCTTCAGGCGGCCCTGGACCTGTTGGGAGTTGGCGCGAAGCGCGCGCTAGGGTTCCGGCGGGCCGCCGCGTCGAGGGGCGCTGGCCGGGGGCGTGCCGCCGCTCAACCGCAAATAGACGACGAGCTGACCGTAGATGTCTTCCGAATGCTGCATCGAGAAGTAGATGATGCGCGCTCGGCTCGCGGATGGACCCATGAACGGTGGTGGCATCACGCGTTCGGTCCACTGCTGATCGTTGAACTCCTTCACCACGGCCTCACCGTAGTCGAACGACTGCCGCATCGCGGCGATGATGTCGGCCTTTGAACTGGCTTTCGCGTTGATCGTCGGCGCCGGCGTCTTCCCGCCGAGCGCCTGCAGGATCATGCTGTCGATCAGCGCGACGTGCAGCACGCGCTGACCGAACGTCTCCTGCGGAGGCGTCGGCTTGAAGCTGTACTTGTCCTCGGGCATGGCCTCGGCAATGCCCTGAAGCAGCTGCCGCGTGCGCGCCCAGTCCGCCTGGATGTCGCCGGCGAACGTCGTGATCGGCGGTCCGCCGCGACCGCGGCCGCCGCCTCCTGGTCTGCCCTGCCCGCGCTCGCCCTGAGGGGCCTGAGCGATGCCGCTCGCGGCCGTCGTCAGGAAGATGGCCGCCCCCAACAGCACAGCACCTGTGCGTTTCATGAATGCTTCCTCCTCGAAGACAACGTGGTCTTACACACTCACCGGCTGCAGCGTATCGTTCAGCAGCTCGACGAGCCGGGTCCAATGGCGCTCAGAGGCGTCGCGGTCGTACACGAGGTGACCTGTCACCGCGAAGCCGTGCCTGGCGCCTTCATACACTTCGAGCGTGTAGTCGACGCCTGCTTCGGTCAGCGCCTGCTCCAGACGATTGCGTTGTTCCGCTGGAAACCCGTGATCGATCTCCGCAACTCCAAGATAGAGCCGCCCGCGAATGCTCTTTGCCAGCAGATGCGGGCTGTCCGGTTTGTCGGTCGCCAGCGATGCGCCATGGAACGACGCGCCCGAAGCGACGCGATCGGGAAATGTCCCGAGCGCGCTGATCGCGAAGCCCCCGCCCATGCAGTACCCGACGGCGCCCATTTTTCCCTCGCGCGCGGCCGGCTCGTTATCGAGATAGTCGAGCACCGCTCGCGTGTCGCGCATGATCTTCGTCGGATCGATCGACTGGATCATGGCGAGGAACCGCTGGCGCTCGGGTGAGTCGCCACCGAACACCTGCTTCGGATCGAACGGCGCAAAAGAACCGCTCCGGTAATAGAGATTCGGCACGACGACGAAGTAGCCGTTCGATGCCAGTCGCTCCGCCATCTCATCGAGCTGTGGGCGGATGCCGAACGCATCCATGTAGACGATGACGGCCGGCCACGATCCAGTACCAGGAGACTGGAACGTGTACGTGTCCATCACGCCATCGGCAGTCCGCAGGTCCACTCGTCGTCCGCTCATGCGCGCGCTCCGTTCGTCATTCACACATCACATCACAGATCACGAATCCCAAATCATAAACGAAGGCGACGTGTCACTTCGCCGATCCCTGGAGCTCCGCGTAGAACGGATCGAGTCGCGCCGGCTGCGACCACTGCGGAGTGTTGACGTTCCAACCGATGTCGTCGGTCTTGAGCGAGGCGAGCAGCTGTTCCTTCGATGTTCCGCTCTTGACTGCTTGCTGCGCGCGCGTGACCAGCGTATTCATCTTGTCGCGGAACGCCTGCACGTCCGCCTTGGTCATCGGGTCGTTGCCGTGACCGGGGATGGCCGTGTCGAAATCGAGCTTCAGCAGCTTGTCCAGCGTCTTGACCCATTCGACCGCGCTTCCGCCGAACGGATAGTCCGCATTCGGCGCCTGCGCGACGAACATGTCGCCCGTCGCCACCACGCGAAGGTCGGGAAAGTAGACGAAGGTATCGCCGTTGGTGTGACCGCGGCCGAAGTAGTAGCCCTTGGCCGTGGCGTTCCCCAGCTTGACCTCCCGGTCTTCGCCGTACGTATTGTTGGCCTTTGTCGGCTTGCCTTGTGGCGGGTTGTAGGTGTCGAGGTTCTTGTTGAGATTGTCCTGCACGATCACGGTGGCGCCGGATTCGATGAACTTGCCGATGTTGCCGCTGTGGTCCTGATGGTGATGCGTGATGAACACATACTTCACGGGCGCGGTGCTGACGGTCTTGATCTGGTCCATCAGCGCGCTGTAATTCGCATCGCCGAGGTTCTTCGTGTCGACCACGATGAGACCCTCGTTCGCGACGCGAACGGTCGTGTTGCCGCCGATGCCCGTCACCATATACAGCCCGGGTTTCACCTGTTTGATTGCCGGTGGCGCGGCCGGCGGCCCGCCTCCCTGACGGCCTCCAGCTCCGCCCGGTCCGCCGCCACCTTGAGCCGGTGCGCCGGCACCTGGTGTGGGCTGTTGCTGAGCGAGTATGGACATCGAACCAGCCAGCATCGCCGCGGCGACGCACGCCATGTGAAGCCCTCTCATCCGCATCGAACCTCCTCGATCTGTCACTGAGTTTGGCGAGAACAGCATCGTTTTATACGACGTGCTGTGTCGGCGCGTTTCCCGTCCGCCTCCGCCGCTTCGCCGGTTCGGCGAGGGACGGTACCGTTCTTGAAGTGCTCGGTCACCGATGAGAGCGGACCTGTCACGACGCCTGCTCCGATGGACGTTCCGCCGCGGCAACGATCTGCTGACGTGCGTGATCGATCGCGCGCGGAACGGATACGGCTATCAACTCGCCATCGTACCCGAACGATCGTCGCGTGCCGCGAGGACGACCATCGAGACCTTCCGCAGCGCATTCGAGGTCCTGCTGCGTCATGCCGCCATCGCCACGGAGCTTCGCGAGCTGGGATGGACGCTCGTGGCCTACACCAATTCACCGCTCACCCCCGACCAGCACCCGCTCACCGCGCTCGCCGCCTGACCTCTGCTTCGCGTTACAATCGCGCGCTGAGGGAAGGGATGCACAGGTGATGAGACGCGCGATTCCAGCCGCGATCGCTGCCGTCGTGGCCTGCTCGGTATCGATTGGTGCTCAGTGGTCCAGGTATCCGGAACCGGGCGTCCCGCGAGATGCGCAGGGACGCGTCCTGATGGATGCTGCGCCGCCGCGAACCGCAGATGGCAAACCCGATTTCTCCGGTTTGTGGCGACGGGCCGATCGCGATCCACCAATCCCGGAGCTCAGAGGCATCACAACCGCCCGTGAGGGCCAGCCTGCGGCTGGTCAGTCGCAGGCGGGCGCCCGCGCTGGTGGTCGTGGCGCTCAGCCGGGACAGACCGGTGGCGTGGTCGTCGAGCCGGCAATCGCGCCGTTCCCGCCGGATCCGAACTCTCCGCCTGTCGCTGCGTTCTGGGATATCGCGTTCAACGTTCCCGGTGGACTTCCGTTCACGCCGTGGGCCGCGGAGCTGAAGAAGCAGCGCATGGCCACCGACGATAAGGACAACCCGGACGCGAACTGCATGCCGATGGGCATCACGCAGTTCCACATGCAGCCGCAGCCGCGGAAGATCATTCAAACGCCAAAGCTGATTCTGATCATCTACGAGGCGAACTACGGGTTGCGCACCGTGTACCTCGATGGTCGCACGCTGCCGCGGCAGGGCGAGCCGCAACCGTTTTGGTACGGCTACTCGGTCGGTCGCTGGGAGGGCGAGACGCTCGTCGTGGAGACGAACAATCTGCGCGGCGCCGAGTCGGGTCCGTACGATGGGTGGCTCGACGTGCGTGGCAGCCCTTACAGCGAGCAGGCCAAATTCACGGAGCGCTTCCGTCGCCCGACATTCGGCAAGCTGGAGATCGACGTGACCCTGGAGGATCCGAAGGCGTACAGCAAGCCGTTCACCCTTCGCATCAACCAGCGCGCAATGCCCGACGAGGAATTGATCGAGTTCATCTGCAACGAGAATCAGCAGTTCCGCCGGCGCGTGAAAATCGACTGAAGACCTGCGCGGCCGGGCATCGAGCTCGGCCGCGTCGCCGCACACCTCATCCGCTCTCAATCCGGCATCGATCTGGATACGGTTGTCGTTCATGGCGACCATCGATCCGCATCGTGGGCGTCGCATCGCGTTTCACGGCTATACGGTGCTCGTCAGCAACGCGGACGGCACGCTGCGGGAAGAGGCAGGTCACGGTCTTTTCGACTACGACACGCGAATTCTGTCGGGCTACCGCATCCGAATCGGGGGTGTGGCTCCGCAGTCCGACACGAGCGCGTCGGTGTCGCACGACTTCTGGGTCGCGCATCTGACAGTCCCCGCACCTGGTCGCCACACAAGCGAGTGGAACCTGCCGCAGGATGTGATCGGTATCGAGCTGCGACGCCGGGTCGGCGGTGGCATGGCTGAGCGACTGAGGATTCGCAATCACAGCATGGCGCAGATCGACACCACGCTGCGTCTCGACTTCACCGCCGACTTCATCGACGTCATCGAGCGTTCGACGCGACGGCAGCACGGTGGAAGGACTCGTGCGCAGTGGGATCCCTCGGCGGCGACGCTGACGTTCGACCATCGCGCACGGCGAGGACACGCCGTTTTTCATCGAGCGCTCCGCATCCGTGTGATCAATGCCGATTCGCACCCCACTCGCGCAGGGCATCGTGCGTTGACGTTTCCGTTGACGCTCGCCGCCCGCGATGAATGGATCGCGACGCTGGCGTACGACTCCCTCGTGGACGAGGAATGGCGAACACCGGATCTCGACGGACTCGAGCCTTCGTCCGCGCGCGACGTGGAGCGTGAACAGTGGCACGCGCGTCGGGCGCAGGTCGAGGCGCCCCATCATGTGTTCGCGCGATCGTTCCTGACAGCGGCCGACGACCTGTTCGCGCTTCGCGCACGCGAGTTCGAGCAGTCGCCGGACGCGTGGTCCCTCAACGCAGGCGTCCCCACCTACACTGGTTTGTTCGGCCGCGATGCGCTGACCACATCCTGGCAGGCGGCGCTGCTCGGACCCGAAATGCTGCGAGGAGCGTTGTCGCGAATGGCGGCCACGCAGGCGACCTCGGATTCCGCCTGGCACGATCGCGAGCCGGGCAAGATGATCCACGAGATGCGACGCGGCCCCCTGGCCGATCTCGACATCATCCCGCAGCATGCGTACTACGGCACGCAGTCGGCCTCGTCGATGTTCGTGGTCGCGCTCTCGGAATACTGGCACTGGACCGGTGATACCAACGCGCTCGCACGGTATCGCGATGCCGCGCTGCGCGTCTTCGAGTGGGCGCACCGCTTCGGCGATCGCGATGGCGACGGCTTTCTCGAGTACGACACGCGCTCCTCACGTGGCCTGAAGAATCACGGCTGGAAAGACTCCGATGAAGCGATTCGCTATCCAGACGGCCGCGTCGTCTCCAATCCGATCGCCACGTCCGAAGAACAGGCCTTCTACATCGTCGCCCTGCAGCGGATGGCGGAGATCCTCACGGCGCTTGGGGAGGAGCAGCGTTCAGAGGAGTTCGCCGCACGTGCCGGCGAGTTGAAGCGGCGCTGGCATGATGCCTTCTGGATGCCGGAGGACGGCTTCTATGCGATGGCATTGGATCCCGATAAGCAGCAGGTTCGTTCGATCGCATCCAACCCTGGCCACGCGCTGGCGTCCGGGCTCGTGCCTCGCGAACACGCGCGTGCCTGCGCCGATCGGTTGATGGCGGCTGACTTGTTCTCCGGCTACGGCGTCCGCACCTTGTCGCGCGACCATCCGTCGTACAACCCCCTGGCGTATCACCTCGGCACGGTGTGGCCCGTCGAGAATGCGACGTTTGCGTTGGGATTCATGCGCTACGGCCTCCACGATCATTTGGATCGATTAGCGACCGGTCTGTACGACGCCGCCGCGCATTTCCAGGATCATCGTCTGCCGGAGGCGATTGGCGGACACGCGCGCGACGAGACGCCTGTGCCAACGGTGTATCCGACGTCGAACTCCCCTCAAGCGTGGAGCGCCAGTGCCATCGTCATGGTGGTGCAAACAATGTTGGGCCTCTATCCGTTCGCGCCCGCGCATGTTCTGGCTGTCGTGCGGCCACGTCTTCCCGAATGGCTCCCATGGGTCGCCGTGAGGAACGTTCGCGTCGGCGATGCACGGGTGTCGCTGCGCTTCGAGCGACACCACGATGGCACTGCCTCGTGTGACGTGATCGACAAGGCCGGGACGCTGGTGGTCGTCGCGGCTCCACCGCCTCAGGATGCCAGCGCCGAGCGTGAGACATGGGACGAGGTGCTCGCCCGAGTTTTGATGGATCACGCACCCGGGCGACTCGCGTCGGCGTTACGAATCGGTGCTGGCCACACGCCGTAGTCGAGCGGTTGGAACCGGCGGCTGAGGCTCAGGGCTGGGAGCCCCCGGTATTGGATGCGGCGGCCCTGGCGGCGACGGCACCGGCGGTTCAGGGTGAGGCGGCGGCTTGGTCGGTCCGTGCTGGAGCCGAACGTTCATACACTCGCCCCGGCGTCAGGACACCGTCTGACGAGCGCCCTGAATGGCGCGTTCCGCATGCGCCAGGGCCTCGTGAGTACGTTCGACCGCGGCGCGTGCTTCCTTCGTCACCCGCTCCGCATGGGCGAGACCACGATCGAGGCGGACGCGTAAAGCTTCCGTCACGCGATACATGAGCCACACCGCCGTACCGGGGGCCACGCCGATGCCCGACCATTTAAGCGCATTCCTCATGGGTTCCCTCCCGCGATACTTCTCACCGATCCGTTCACGTTTGATGCCGACCACTGATTCGCACCTGCACGCGTAAGGAGCTCGATTGGAACTCGGCCTCGCGCTCGAGGTGATGCCCGTCGCTCATGCTTTCGTTCTCCTCTCTCGGGCTGACCATGTCGACGTTGTCAAGGCGTGTCTCTCACTGCCGATTGCAGAAGCGGAGGTCCTCTCAAGTTCCATGGACACGGCACGTCCGACCGAACCGGCTCCCCTGTCTGCTCTCGAGGCAGCGGTCTCCCGCATTCGCGCCGCCGACGACTTTCCGGCAACCTCAGGCAAGATTCAGCAACTGATGGAGGTGCTGAACGACGAAGACACCCATGTGCAGCGGTTGGCCAATTTGGTCATCCAGGACTACAGCCTGACGCTGAAGCTGCTGCGAACGGCGCATTCGTTCCGCTTCAACCGCTCGGGCGTGGCGGTCGTCAGCGCCACCCACGCCATCGTCATGATGGGCGCCAGGGCCGTTCGCGATCTCGTGAGCACCATCACGCTCTTCGAGCACTTTCAACGAAAGTCGCCCGGCCTCCGTCCGCTGCTGATGCTGTCACTGCTCAGCGCGAACCACGCCCGCGAGCTGACGGCGTCTTCGGGCCGCGGCGAAGAGGCGTACCTCCTCGGCATGCTGCGAAATCTGGGCGAGGTCCTCGTGGCCTGCTACATGCCGGCGGAGTACGCGGCGATCCTCAAAGACATGTCGGGTCGCAAGTGCGACGCGTTGGCGTCGTGCCGACGCATCCTGCAATTCGAATACGAGGAGCTGGCGCGTGCCGTCGTCGCCGAGTGGCAGATGCCGGACAAGGTCACGCGCGTGTTGTCGGAGTCCGCGAAGGACGAGCCGATCTGCAAGGTCGTCAACTTCGCCCACAAGCTGACGTCGGCGGTGTATCGAGAGGGAACCGGTCCGTCCAATCAGGCGGTCAACCTGTTGCTGCAGATGTATCCGGAGCTCGGTCTGACGAAAGACGAAGTTGCCGGCGTGCTCAAGGGCGGGATCGAGGGTACGAAAGAAACCTTCAAGCAGGCAGGCGTGCATCTCAATGCCCTGAAGCTCCAGCATCAGATGACCGCCGCGCTCATCGAGCATCCGGATGCGGTGGCTCCTGTCCCAGCAGACGACCCTCTGCGCGAAGAATCGCTGCCCGCAGCCGACGTCGTGACTCGCACAGTGACGGAAGCGCGGCGCGCG
>Ga0111538_10005827_pt1 | contig 16778 bp, 13 predicted proteins | sample SoiMethybrSBSTD1_FD_79669 | JGI IMG/M metagenome (GOLD analysis project Ga0111538, IMG submission 79669) | Bulk soil microbial communities from a Populus tree surrounding site in Tennessee, USA - Soil MetaG P. TD hybrid SBSTD1 (version 2)... | ecosystem: Environmental > Terrestrial > Soil >...
GTTGATCGCGGCGATTTTGCCGCGTCGCGGCGTCAGGCGGAGGAGGCGAACCCGGGGTGCGAACCGCTCGACCAGCTTCTCGGTGTCATCGACCGATCCGTCGAAAACCACGACGATGTCGAGCCGTTCCGCCGGATAGTCGAGCGCGAGTGCGTTAATCAGCTTCGCTTCGATGACGTCTTCTTCGTCGTTGGCGGCGACGAAAACGCATACGGACGGTTCGATCGACGCCTTGGTCACGTGCCGGGGGCGCACCTGTGTCCACAGGACCAGGAAGACGGGATATCCCACGTAGACGTACCCGAGCAATGCGAGCGAGGCCCAGAACACGAACTCGGCTGCCCCCCAGATCCCTAGCCAGTAATAGACGCCGCCACCCGACGCAATCGCGGCGGCAGCAACGACCAGCAGCAACGCGCCGATCCGTATTTGGAGTCCGACCGGCGCCGGCAATCGGTGAGCGGCGTCTTCGCGCGGGGTCACCCACACCCCGGACACCCGGCCCAGCGTCCCTCGGATGACGCCTTCGAGCGTCGCGATGTTCAGCACCGCGAAGTAACCGGCCATGGCAGCCCCCCGCCGAAACCGCGGACTGAGCACCATGCTTCCCACGCTCAGCACAGCCAGGACACCCAGGCCGCGCAGCAGCACCGGTCCCGACGCGACGCGACTCAGGAACACGGCCATCACCGCGAGGCCGAGACCCACGATCGCTCCTGACAGCCACCGGAGCAGCTTGTGCGAGAGCAGCGACCAGGCAAACAGGCCGACGCGGAACGGATTGAGCACCGCCGGGACGAGGAACACGGCGCGCCAGCTGCGGCTGACGATCCGCACGCGGCGCTTGTACTCGGTCCGGATATGTCCCGCGGTTTCTTCGTGGCAGATCGCCTCGGGTTCGTACACCGCGCGCCATCCGGCGGCGACGATCTGAAGCGGGTTCAGGAAATCGTTGATCGCATCTTCAGGAAGCGTCTGCCAGAGCTGCCGCCGGATCGCGTAAATCGCCCCGTCACCGCCAACCATCGATCCGACCTGCGTTTCGAGACGCTTGATCTGGATTTCGTAATCCCAGTAGGCGCGCTCACCCACGTCGGCGACCGCTCGTCCGTCCAACTGGTACCGGGCCTCTCCGGTGACGCATCCCACGTCGGCGTCGGCAAAGCTTCGAACGAGCTTCCGCAAGGCATCCGGCTCGTACATCGCGTTGGCATCGGAGAAGACGACGACATCGCCACGCAGGATCGGAATCGTGCGGTTCAGTCCCGCGGTCTTGCCGCGCCGCGTCTCCTGCCTGAAGAGCTCCACGCGCGCGAACTCGGCCACGATCTCGTCGGTCCCGTCGTTCGATGCATCGGAGACGACAACGATCTGGAGCAGCTCCTCGGGATAATCGAGCCGCAGGGCGTTGGTGAGCTTGGCGCGGATCACCGCCGCTTCGTTGTACGCCGAGATGACGAAGCTGACGTGCGGAACGATGTCGCGCCGGCGCACCGGGCGCGCACCGCGAACTCGAACAATGCCGGCCAGCAACATCGGATAGCCGATGAAGCCGTACGCCACGACCGCAAACGACAGCACGACAATGGCGATCAGTGCGACGCTCATGGAATGTTGCGCACGATGAATGGACCGACCGCGGTCGCGATCCGCAGCGGCAGCCGCTGCCAGGTCCTGATCGCCAACTCGTACTTCGGATTATGCGGGCTCATGTCCGGCACCGGGCGGCCCGGCGTCGTCCAGTACTCCCAGACAAGCGGCAGCGGCTCGGCGCCCCACTGCCGCTTGAACTGAAACGTGCCCTCCCCGGGCGTGGAGCGCCCGAAGTCGAAGACGCGGAAGCCACGGTCGATCGCGAACCGCAGCATCTCCCAATACAGCAACACATTCACGCACAGGGGATTGAAATCGCGGATGGCCGAGGCCCACGGCACCTCGATCATCCCGCGATGCCATAGCACCAGCGAGGCCGCAACCGGCTGCTTGTCCACGGATACCACGAAGACACGCGTGCGATCCGCAAACGTCTCGAGCACGTCCGCGAAGAACCTCACACCGTACACAGGAGTACCGAGGTCGCGCATGTTGCGCGCGAAGACGGCATAGAACGCGTCCAGCAGTTCGACGCCGCCGGTGTCCACCGCGGCCCCGCTCTTCTCCGCCTTGCGGATCTGATTTCGAAGCTTTCTGTCGAGCGCACTCCACTGCTCGTCGGCCGACGTGCGAAGAGCGAGCCGCATCGCCACCTTGTGGCGACGTGGATACAGGGCAGGAAACCGCTGCGACGTGTGACGCAACTCGAGGTGCGTGCCGCCGTTCCTGCGGACGTCCTCCACCGCGCTGTCGACCAGCGCCTGCGCGGCGACCTGGTCGTCAGCGAGCACGCCTCCGTAATTGACGAACGGGAGCGACACGGCAAATCGTCCGAAGACGCGGCTGGCAAAGTGGACGAGCGGCAGCACTCCCGTGACGCGGCCGTCGGGACCGAACGCGGCGAGGTACTGCGACTGGTGGCCAAAGGCACGACCAATCAGCGCTGGCCAGGCGGGGTCGTGATAGGCGGTGGCATCGGGCTGCCGGGCGACGTATGCCGCGATCGCGTCGCGCGGCGAGGCGACGGCGACTGTCGGACGCGCCGGGGACGCGTCGATGGTGGTCACCACGGCCATCGGCTCCTACCAGACGTACGGCAGGGCGGCGTGCGCCGTGTCCTGCGCCGACGCCGTCTCGGCATCGCCCAGCACGAGATCGCGCACCGGGCCGAAGCGGAAATCACGCAACAACGCCCGCAACCGCTCCTCGGTTTTCGCAAGGTTCCGGTAATGACGAAATCGACTCACGAGGCCCGCCGGCAAGCGTGGTTGATCCGGATCGATCTCCCACGGGTGGAGGTAGAACACCGCCGGCCGGTGCTCGACGCGGTTCACGCGGGCGATGCCCCAGTGCGTGTAGGCATACGGGAAGATCCGGAAGTAGCCGCCACCGCCGATGGGCAGATTCCAGGACGCCACCCGCACCGTTGACGCGGGAACCTCCGCGAGCGCCCCGCCGTGCCGACGCAGCGCGTAGGGGTGCCGCGCGGAGACGGGAATGCCGTAGCGATCGTGCATGATCGGAAAGATACTCGCGTCGTACCAGTAGCCTTCTTCGATCAGGATGTCGAGCGCCCACAACGACCGCGGCGTCACCGAGTAACTGGGTGCGCGATAGCCGCCGACGAGTGTGCCGCCCGCATCTTCGAGCAGACCCTTGGCTCGACGCACGTCCTCTCTGAATGCCGTCGGCGTCTGGTCGTAGACGAGCCGATGGGCATAGCCGTGCGAGGCCAGTTCGTGTCCGGCGTCGACGATGCGCCGCACCAGATCTGGATGGCGCTCGGCGACCCACCCGAGAACGAAGAACGTCGCGCGGACGCCGGCGTCGGCAAACATCGCCAGCAGCCGATCGGTGTTCACACAGACGCGGCTCTCCAGCTGCTCCCAGCGATGCCGCGGCACGACGCCATCGAACACACTCACGTGGAAGTAGTCCTCCACGTCGACGCTCATCGCGTTGACGACAGGGGGTTCAGCGTCCACGGACCGGGACTCCATCGCCTACGCACCCCGCTGCCGCAGCACGGTCTTGATCGTGGCGAGGATGATGAACAGATCGAGGGCGATGGACACGTTCTTGATGTAGAACAGGTCGTACTGCAGCTTCTGCAGCGCGTCTTCCTTGCTGGCGCCGTAGGTGTAGCGAACCTGCGCCCAGCCGGTCAGCCCGGGCCGCACGATGTGGCGCTGACCATAGAACCGGATCTGGCGCGTGAGCTCGCCTACGAACTCCGGACGCTCCGGGCGCGGTCCGACGAAACTCATGTCGCCCTTCAGCACGTTCCACAGCTGCGGCAGCTCGTCGAGACGGAAGCGACGCAGCCCGCCACCAATCGCAGTCACACGCGAGTCGCCCGCCTTGTTCGCCCACACGGCGCCGGTCTGCGCTTCCGCATCCGGTCGCATCGAGCGGAACTTGTGCACCGTGAACAGACGACCGTGCTGCCCGACGCGCTGCTGGTGGTAGAAGATGGGGCCGTGTGAGGTCAGCCGGATCGCGATCGCAATCAGCGCCATCAACGGCAGCGCGAGCACGAGTCCAACGATCGACAGCACGATGTCGAGCGTCCGCTTCGATGTGGAGAGCAGCCGCGTCTTCTTGAATCCCGCCGAGAAGATCAACCAGCTCGGTCGCAGGTTTTCCACGGCGATCTTGCCCGTGTAGCCCTCGTAGACCGATGCCAGATGATCGAAGGACACGCCATCGAGCTTCATCTCGAGCAGCTTGTCCATCGGCAGCTTGCCGCGCGAGTCGGCAAGGCTCACCACCACACGATCGACGCTGCGGGCGCGGACGATCGATGGAATGTCCTCGATCGTGCCGATCACGCCGGGGTTGAGGACCGGCGCGCCCACTCGCGCCGCGTCGGGATCGATGAAGCCGACGATCTCGACCCCGATCTCGTTGCGTCGCTCGTGAAGCTCGCGGGCGAGGCTGACGGCACTCTCGCTCGTGCCGACGAGCAGGAGCCGTTCGCGCGGGCCGACCTGGTGGCACAGCCAGTCGAACGCCACGCGCCAGCCGATGACGAACGTGATGACGAGGCCGGCGCCCAGCATGAACACGCCGCGCCCGATCACCAGCGACGGCACCCAGTAGTAGACCGCCGCCAGCAGGAACGATGCGAACGCGAGTGCGTTGACGATGCGGATCAGCAGCTCACGGCGATCGGTGAGATGGCGCAGATCGTAGAGGTCGCTGTAATACAGGCAGGCCTGGCAGGCGAGCGCGATCAGCAGCGCCTTGGCGACGCCGCCATCCTCGATCAGGACGTCCCAGCCGTTGGCGCCGAGCCGCACCCAGGCGGCGATCGCGACCGCCGCCACGATGAGCGCGGTCTCGAACGCCACCAGCGCGAAGGCGCGCCCGCTCAATCGGTGCAGCAAGACTCGCATCATCGGATGGCAGGGACGCCGGCCGACTCAGGGCGTTTGGATCCGTAGTCGTCGTAATGGTAGTACCCGGGATAGTCGGTTTCACGCGCGGCGTTGAGCACGACGCCCAGCAACTGATCGCTGCCAATCGCGTCGACGGTGCGCTTCACGAGCGCATACGGCGTCGATTTCGCGCGCACCACGACCACGACGCCATCGGCGATCCGGGCGAGCAGGTGCGCATCCGGCAGCAGGACGAAGGGTGGCGTGTCGATGATGACCCAGTCGAACGCGTCGCGTGCCTCCTCGATCAACCGCCGCATGCGGTCCGAAATCAACGCGCCCATCGGGTCCTGCGTCGGCCGCCCGGCGGGCAGCAGCGACAACCCCGGGCTGACCTGTCGCACAATGAGCTTCGAGCCTTCCGCGGCGGTCAACCCGTCGCTCAACCCGGTTGCCGCGGCGACCTTGAACAATTGGTGCAGGTTCGGCCGTCGGAGATCCGCGTCGATCAGCAGCACGCGCTTCAGGTACGACTCACTGAACGTCATGGCCAGATTCGTCGCGGTGAGCGTCTTCCCCTCGCCGGCAACCGCGCTGGCGATCATCACGACCTTCAGCCCGTTCGCCGCCTGCGCGTCGTGGAGGATGGCCGCCAGCCGACGATACTGTTCACGCGACGCGGCGGAAATATTCGCGTCGATCACCACCTTCTCGGCAAGACGATAGTCGATGCGATCGAGCAGGCCGCCTGACTGCTCGGGTACCGCGGGGAGCCCATGATCAACAGGTGCGGGCGCAGTCGCCAGCGTCTGCGCAGGGGGTGCGGCGGCGCCTTCGCTGGCATCGATTGCCGCGGCGACGGACGGAGAGATCGGCACGGGAGTCTCGGTCCCGACGCTCTCAACTGCTTCGCCCGCTGCCCGACGGAGTGCTTCGTCTACTCGGCTCATGTCAACTCGTTATGACTCGACTCACACAAACAATGAAAACGGCCGCCGCTTCGCGAACCACCCGCTGAACATGCCGCGCGGTGACGGGTCTTCGTCGACGGCCACGGCGGCGCCGCGAGGGGAGGACGAAGACGCCGTGACCTGAGACGGCTCCTCGACGAACAACAACGCGCCATGATTGGCGACGGGGACCGGGTGGCCGTTGACCGGTGGCGCCGCGACCGTCGGCGCAACGTCGCCGGTTGCCGGCAGGTCGAAGTCCTTGCACACGTCGAGCACGATCTGTCGAGTGGCAGGCCTGACGCCGACCGCGAACGCCGTCAGCAGCACGTTGTCGGCGATCACGCTGATCGTGCGCGGGATGCCCTTCGAGGCCTCGTGCACCGCCGCCACCGCTTCCCGAGTGAAGACCTGAATCGCCCCGGCGCCGCCGGCGGCCGCCAGCCGACCCGCGAGGTACGCCGCGGTCTCCTGCGCCGTCAACGGGCGCAGGGTGCAGCGCAGCGCGACGCGCTGCTTCAGCTGACGCAGCGCCTGTTCGTTGAGGCGCGCCGCGAGCTCCGGCTGACCCGCCATGATCACCGACAGCAGCTTCCGCTCGTTGGTTTCGATGTTGGCGAGCAGCCGCACTTCTTCGAGCAGTTCGAGCGGAAGGCTCTGCGCCTCATCGACGATCAGCACCGTCGTCTCGCCCGCCGCCTCACGCTGGCGCAGCAGCGATTCGAGCTCGAGCAGGAGTGCCGCCTTCGATCGGCGTGCCGCGGCGCTCAGATCGAACATCGCTGCGAGCATCTCGATGAACTCGTCCCGAGTGAGCGCCGGGTTGTGCAAATGCACGCAGTGGACGCGCGACTGCGCGCGCGCCAGCGCCGCACGGATGACGGTGGTCTTTCCGAGTCCCGCTTCACCGACGAGCAGAGTGATCCCTTTCCGGCTGGCAATGCCGTACTCGATGCTGCTCAACGCCTCGCGATGCGCGGCGGTCAGCACCAGGTAGCGGGGATCGGGCGTGAGATCGAAGGGACGCTCACGCAAACCGAAAAAGGCGTCGTACATCAGCGCACCAGCGTCTCGATCAACTGCATCTTCCAGGCGATGAGCCCGCCGGCGCCGAGAACGACGACAACGGCTGTGGCCCAGACGACCCGACGGATCCGCCGCCCGCGGCGGCGCTCGCGTTCGGTCTGCATCGTCGGCACTACGGCGAGCACCGGGACGGCGAGGCTGAGCACGAGATCCCCATCGGTGGCAAAGGTGGTGTCGCGGTATTCGAGCAGAGCGATGATCGCCACCCCCAGCGCGAGACCGGCGGCCAGACCCATCAGCTCGTATCGGGTCCGATTCGGATAAATCGGCCGCTGTGGCAGCTGCGCCGCATCAATCAGACGGAACTGCTCGCCGATCTGGCGACGCTCGAGATTAGCCGCGATGTTCGATTCCTGCGACTTGGTCAGGAGGGACGTATAGGTGTCCTTGAGCGTCTGGTAATCGCGCATCAACTCGGTCAGCTCGGTTTCGCGCGTCGGGGCGGCCTCGAGTCGATCGCGTACCGTCGCGAGAATCTCCTGGAGCCTTCCCTGCTGGGTCGTGGTCGTCGCGAGACGTGTTTGCAACATGTCCTGCTCGGCCTGGAGCTCGGTGATCCTGCGGCGCTGGAGGATCTCGGCGGGGCTCGGCTGCACGACGACGGGTGCGTTGGGCGAGACCGGCACGAGCAGCGCCTCGGCCTCGGCCTTCTGTTCGAGCTCGCGAACAGCGCGCTGCGCGCGAACGACGTCGGGATGCTGGGGCGTGAGTCGCAACTGCAGCGCCTGCAACGCAGCGCGTGCGGTCTGCAACTGCTGGGCAGCGGTCGTCGGCCCCTTGTTGTTCGCCAGCGGCTCCGCCTGCGGCGCCGATGCCGTGCTGGCCTGGATTGCGTCCGCTTCAAGAAGAAGCCGGCGAACCGTGGCCAGGCGCTCCTGGTCGCGCTGAGCGCTCTCGGTCAGCGCCTGCAACTGAACCTGCGTTGCTGACATCACCTGCACATTCGACGTCACTTGCGTCGGCATTTCAGCGCCGTACTTGCGCCGATAGGCCTCGAGCTTCTTTTCATGTTCGACGAGCTTCGTCTTCGCCTCGGCGAGCTGGGTGCCCAGGAACTCGTTGGTGAGGTTGGCCTGCCCTTCCCGCGACTGCAAGTTCTCGTCGATGAAGAAGGACGCCAGCTTGCTCGCCACCTGCTGCGCGGTTCTGGGACTGGACGCGTCGAAGCGCACGTTGAAGTAGCCAGGATCCTGGTTACGCGTCTTGACCTTCGGGATCTCGATCCCGACGTCGCGCCGCATCTGGATGATCACGTCCTCCAGCGGAAGCTCCTTGCGCTGGTCCGGATAGAGGTTGAACTCCTGAATGAGCGCCTCGAGGCGCGTGCGACTCAGGATCTGCTGGCTGATGGCGTTGAGGCGCTCCTCGAGTCGCGTCGTCACGGTCGACTGGACGAAACTGGTGGGGACGCGCTGCGGGACGATCAGCACGTGCGCTTCGGACCGATAGCGGTCCTGCAGCGTCTGCGCCCACGCGAACGCCGCGCCAAAGCCCAGCAGCGCCGGCAGCAGAATGATCCACTTGCCCCGCCAGGCGATACGGACGAAATCTTCAGGCTTGTACTTCGTTCCCGGCAGCATCAGGGTTTCCTCGCTCGGTTGATGAGAGGGACCCACACGGATATGGTGCCGCGGATTCCCTGTCGCTCACCCTCACGGTCGATGTTCGTCGGCAGGGCGGCACCCGTTTGAAAACGATACTGAAGATAGTAGTACGTCGCGCTCATGCCAATGGAACGGCTCACCGAGGTCGTCAGACTCGCGGTTCCCATGTACATGTGATAGCCATTGTCGACTCCAGTCAGGCCCACGTCGCCATCCACGGAACGCACATTGGCATTGAACTGCACGCGACGCGTGATCAGACCCGAGACACCGGCAGTCACCGCTTCATACAGAATCGGCCGATCGAACGTGTCCACGAATCCGATGTTGCGACCGAAGACGAGTGACGCACTCCACGTCCGGCCGATCTCGTGCGTCAGCCTCGCATCACCGGACAGACGATACTGGGTCCTGGTCTGAGTGGCGTACGCCACTGATCCCGTACTGAAGGAGACCTGCGTACGACGAGTGAGGGAGAGCGGGCGATTGAAATCGACACCGGCATTGAGGTCGTGCCCCTCGAATCGCTGTCGCTCGCTGGCGCTCGGATAGTCCGTCCGCCGATAGTGATACGCCAGGCGCAGGCTGAGATTGCGAGTCCATTGCCGCTGAATCGTGCCGCCGGCGCGATGATCTTCATAGAACGAGCCGCTCGCCGACAATCCAGTGCTCGTGATCTCACGCCGCGCATAGGCGTAATCGAGCTGCATCGTCGTGCGCGCCTTCTGCCGGAACGACTGCACGATTGTTCCCGTGGTGGCGAACGCTGAATAGCGCAGCCTCGAGAACGCGACGTCGTCGTCGATCAGCGCCGGGCTCAGAGTGCCGAAGCCGGTACTGCCGAACGCACCCATCGAGAGTGCGAGCAGGTTATACGGGCTGTAGTAGTAACTCTCGCCGACCGTCACACGGGTGGCCGGGAACAACTGGACTCCGAGTAATGCGTTCGCATTGCGGCTCTGCAACCATCGGTCACTGCTATTCGCGTAGAGACGCCCCGCGGTCGTGCCGTTTGCCACGAACGCAAACCGCCGCACGGTGAGCCCGTACGAAAGGCCTCCGGAGACCATTGAATACCCGCCACTCAGTCGTCGCAGCGGATCGCCCGTGCTGTCAACGCCTCGTAGCAGCACCTCGTCGTAGCCCCCGCCAACGCTGGCCGTCGCCGTCAACACGTGCGCCGCGTCGTCGGCGCCGCTTCGAAACAAGCCCCGGTACGGGCGTTCCGATCGCGGCGCCGGGGAGTCCTGCGCGCGCGCGGGTCCCGCGGCGGCAGGCAGCGCGATGAGCACGGAGAGCACCACAGTCGTTCGTATCACAGTGGTGTTACGGGACGACGACCGTGTCGCCCGGCTTCAGCTCGATGTTCTGGGCGAGGTTCTTCCGCTTGGCCACGTCCTTGTAGTTGAAGCGCAACGCCTGCGCTTTTCCGTTCTCGCTGCGCATGATCGCGATATTGTCGGCCTTCGCGTATTCGTTGACCCCGCCCGCCATCGCGATCAGCTGCAGCACCGTCGTCGGTCCACCGAGCTGGTACGCGCCTGGTTTCGAGACCTGGCCCGTGATGAATACTTTGCGGCTGTTGATCGCTTTGACGACGACCGTGACATTCGGGTCCTCGACGTACTGACTCGCAACCTTGTTCACGCGATCGCGCAGTTCATCCGGCGTGAGGCCTGCCGCATCGATGTCGTTGATGAGCGGCAGCGTGATCTTCCCGTCGGGTCGCACGGCGACGTCTGCCGACAAATCCTTCTCGCGCCAAAACACCACACCGAGCACGTCTTCCGCTCCGATGACATAGCCGGGAGGTGGCACGACGCCGGTCGGGACGGCCGATGGCGATCCCGCCGGCTGTCGCCCGGTGGCCCCGGCGCCTCTGGCCTGTGCCGAGACGATTCCGGCCCCCAGGATCACCGCGCTTGCGACCGCGACCGCGTTGCGGCTCACCCGTTGAATTCGCAGCCTGTCCATCGCTGTACTCTGACCTTTTTCGAGCCTCGACGCACCGAGGCCACGACTATTCATGGACGTGATGATGATACCGAGACCGGTGTGCACGATTTCGTGCAAACGTCCGGCCAGTGAACATGTTGCGGGCACACGCCGATAGCGCCGGTTCCGTTTTGCCGCCTCCGCAACCCTTGGCGCGCGTTCCCCGAAAGCGCAAGAAAGTCTCACGATAGCCAGACTTCATCTCTGACCACTGGGCCGGATCTACCCTGAGAAGGAAACGCCGCACGGTCCGAGTTGGTGCAGCCCCGGGTGGCCTCGCTAGCGGTACTCCTTGAACGGAAGCTGACAATTGTGCTTCCGGAGGAAGTTGAGGAAGCGCTTGTAGTCACGCGGCTCCATGTTGAACAGGCGCGCCACGATTTTGTAATTGCCGCGAGCTTCTTCGAGTCCTTTGCGCACGACCTCGCGCACGTTCCCTCGGGTGATTTCCCGATCGATGAACAATGGATAGACCGCCGTCCAGAACGATTCGCGCTGTTCGACCATTCGCCGATAGAGATCTTCCGCCACGGTACGTCGTCGCTCGCGCTTCGGGCGCAACGCCACGTTCTCGTGAACCCGGATCTCCGACGACAGGCTCTCCAGCTCGATGGTCGTCCCTTGCACCGTGACCACGAGACGCTCTATCGCATTCTCCAACTCGCGAACGTTACCAGGCCACGAATAGTCGGTCAGCGCCTTCATCGCGTCGGCCGACACCGTGAGCGGCGTCGTCCGGCTCACTTGTGAAAAGTGCGCCAGAAACTGGTTGACCAGCAGCGGAATGTCCTCGCGCCGATCCCGTAATGGCGGGACCACGATGTGAATGACATTCAGGCGGTAGAACAGGTCCTCGCGGAACGTGCCCTGCCGCAGCATGTCACGCAGATCGCGGTTGGTCGCGGCAATCACGCGAACGTTGACCTGACGGCCGCTGCCGTCCGCCCCGACCTTCTGCAGCTCGCCCGTCTCGAGGAAGCGCAGGAGCAGACCCTGCATCCGCAGCGTCATCTCCCCCACCTCGTCGAGGAATACCGTCCCCATGTGGGCTGATTCGAGCTTGCCCGGCTTGTCGCGGTAGGCTCCGGTGAAGCTTCCCTTCACGTGCCCGAACAACTCGGATTCGAGAAGTGTTTCAGGGAGGCCGGCGCAATTGACCGGCGCGAACACGTTGGCCGCCCGCGGACCGCGCGTGTGAACGCTGCGTGCGACGATCTCCTTGCCGACGCCGCTTTCGCCGGTGATCAGAACCTTGGCGTCCGAGCGGGCAACGCGCTCGATCTCCTGCTGCAGCGCCACGATCTCGGGACTCCGCCCGAGCAACTGGACGTGGCTCTTCGAACGAGCAACCGTGATGGGGGCAAATCGCGCTGTACCGTCCAACGTTCAGTGTCCTCGTCTACGTAGAAACAAACCGTTCAATGAGCTGGCCGTGTTCCGGCGTCACGGCGACGAACGCCAGCGCCAGACGGTAACCGGAGTTCGGAGGCGAGGCCGTCGTGACGCGCTGCACCTCGACATCGGCGGTGAACGGCTGTCCTCCCAGGCTCAGTCGCAGCGAACCACGTTCACCTACCTGCACGGGTCGGCTGGACTGCAGGAGCACCCCGGAGACGCTGATATCGAGCACGCGTACGGATAGTGTGGCCTGCACGCCCGCGAACTCTCCCTCAACCTGCCGCCGCGCATACTGCCTACGTTCAATCATCGTTTCCACTGACCGCCCGCATGTAAGGCCTGTGACACCACTCCGATTGACATCCCCCTGCTCTGAGGCTCGGCGACGCTTGCAGTGGTCGCGCGGGCGCGCTCAACAGCGGATCGATAGCTTGGGTTCGGTTCGGAACGCGCCCCTCGCGGACGCAAAGGTCGCGGACCGAATTGCAATCGCACAGCCAAGCCGGGGTGGAATTTTGTCTGCCGTATAAAGTCCTTCAGTACGCCGTTTTGCGACGTCGGTTCGTGCGTGCTGTCCTGTCATGTCGTGGCAGAAGTCTTACTGCTCACAGTAAATTGCCCCGACGTGGTCGACTTTCTGTGCGTGGTCAGAACGAGTCGCTCGAACGGTTTGCCGCACGTGCCGAAAACGCCTCACAGAACCGACGCTAACACTGAGGTCAGTCGGCTGGCGTTGTCTTGTTCAGGACCACGCTGCGATTGTGGACGGTCGTCGAATAGCACGACTTCGGCCAACGATGGCGTGAGTACGGGGACGCGAAGAATCGATGAAGCGCTTGAAATTGCTCAGGCAGTCGTACACACTCTTGGCCATGGTTACACGCCGTTTCCCATGGCGCCCCTTCGTGGCAGCGACGGTATTCGCCTCCCTCGCGCTGGCGGCTGGATCCCCGGTCCGTGCTGCCAATGATTCGCCCAAGTACCTGGCCTGCGAACTCGAGTTCGGCGAGCGGTGGATGATCGTCATCGAGAACTTCGGCGGGTTGCGCGGTGCGGTGGCCCACTGCATTCACGATCTCAACGGCCATCCCGTTGGCGTCGTGAGATAGACACGGGCCTGTTTCCGCGCCGGGATGACGGCGTCCTTGGCGGCGGAACTTGCCGCGTCGCCACCGCCTCCTCGAACGCGGGCAGCTGCAGATGTGTCGGGTATGCGGACCGACGGCGGGGCGGGACCAGCCGGTTAGGACGACTACTCCAACGTCTCTGCGAGCGCGGCTGGCGGATGGACGAACTCGTAGCCAATCAGATAATGCACGCCCATGCCGGTCGGCGACGGCGACTGACGCATGTGACACGCACGAACGTCGACGCGGATTAACTGTCCGTCGAGCGACAGTTGAATCAGCTGTTCCGATCCGGGAGGCACCGCGACGGGTGATTCGATCAGGACGCCTCCTCTGCTGATGTCGACGACGCGCGCCGGCTCCATGATGTCGAGCGCTCCCCACAACAGGCCCACAACCTCCAGCCGCTGGCGCGATCGTCGATCACCGGTCGGAACCATGGCGTCGCCAGAATGCAGCCTAGGCGACATCGTGACGACAGGTTTTTTGCCGCGCTTGTTGGACGAGGGCGTCTGGGATCGGGTCTCCCGGGGCCCAGCTGACGAATCCGAGAAGCGGATGGGGAGCGGCTGGCGCATTCTCATCGGTCATAAGGAGGTTCAGCAGTCGTCGTGCGACGGCCTGCGCGTGGTGATCGGGCGCGTCTTGCAGCAGGACGGCAATTTCTCTGTCAGTCAGCAAGCCGACGAGATCGGCGGAGCGCAGATGCGTGCGAATCTCGCGCATCCAACGGCGCGCGATCGCCGCCGCCACTGCCGATTGGTGAAGCGACAGCATGATGAGCGAGACGGCGCTCCCGCGCTGCACTGACTGTCTGGCAACCAATTCGAGCAACTCGTCGAACTGCCGAGACGCGGTGCGGCGTTCGATAGACGGCGCGCCCTGACTGAAGTCGAAGGAGATCTCCGGTACGAGCCGTCGCGACCAGTGCGCCAGCAGATCAGCGCCGGCAGCGAGGGCCTCGCATTCCTGAGGAGTAATGTGTCGCGTGTCGCGCGGCGCGACGACGAGCGTCATCGTCAGTCCACGCGACGTGCGTCGCATCGTGACGCCCGCATCTGCGCCGTCGCCCGCGTCGCGATCGGCACGTCCTTCGACGATACGCAGCAGCAGCGTCCCGTCCGTTGCGCTGATCGTCCACACAGCGGATCGCATTCCAAGGACGCGAAGCATCTGCGACAGCGCTCGTGCGCCGCTGGCGTCGTTGTATTCGTCATCGTCGATGAATGCGGTCGACATCGCGGTGACGACGCGCGCCACGGATGCCGCGCCCGTGTGCGCGAGCCACTGCTCGAGCAGCGTCAGGTACGCGCGCAGCCGCGACACGAGATCCGCTGCGATCGGACCACTCAAGACGAGCAGCCACGCGCGCGCTCCGGATATCGCCGCGAGGCGCGCGACGTGGACGGCTTCGGCGCCTCGCATTCCGAGCGACTCACCGTCCACCTCCATGACCCGCGTCGAATCGATATCGAGTGGAAGCGATGTCGGCGAAATCACGGATGGCACCCGAGTGCGATCGATCCCGGGCAACAGCACCTCGGGTCGAAAGATGCCGTCCTCGCCTTCCACGTATCCGAGCGTGTCCACGTCGTGCCACACGGCCATCACTTCGGCAAAGACCGCGACCATCTCGCGATCGGACGCCTGCGCCACCGCAGGCGCCAGCACTCGGCCGAGCGCGGAGAGCTTGTCGAGACCCGTCGCTTCCAACGCCGGACCACTCACCAGATGCGCTTCGACCGCCGGACGCACCCACGACGCAATCGCCTCGAGCTCCGCCCGCACCGCTGCGACGTCGTCTCGTCCACCGAGCGGCCGCGCGACCAGCAACGCACCGACGGCGGCATCCGCCACTTTGATGGAGGACGCGATAATGTGCACACCGTCGATGCTTGCGGACTGAGGCTCGTCCGTACGAATGGTCGTCGACACGGCGGCGCGCAGCAAAGGTGAGCGTGCATCGATGAGTCTGGAAAGATCGGCGGGCCCGCGCGCCGCACCCGGAATCACACCGGCGACGACGTTCGCATCGACCAACTGCACATCGGCGTTGAGCGGTTGCCGCAGTGCAGCCAACCACTCCCACGTACGACTCTGCACACTGATGCCGCTCTCGGGTGCGGCGAGTAACGAGCTGTCTTCCATGGGCTGGGGAGAGTCCACCGTGTTCGACAGGCGTGCCGATTGTGCAACACGGTGCAACATACCCGCCACCGGCACCGAAGAGCTCTAGATGTTTTTTCCGGGAAAATTCACAAAAGTGTAAATACGCAGGATCGCGAGTCGAGATCTGGCAGACAAAAACGCCAGCATTGGCGGCCTTTCAGCAAACTTTGTCGATCAACAGAGACACTACTCGCGATGCGTCTCTATAACGACGTCGATATAGGCGGCTGGTTGGTGCAGAAGCACGAACCACCAACCACCATCCACCAACAACCAACCGTTACTGCGACGGTGCTCGATACCCTCCCAGGCTGCTGATGCGAATATCCGATGCGGTGGTCTTGATATCGACTTTGCGCCAGGCACCATTGCGCGCGGAATTCGTCGACGTGTAGCTCACCACATACCGGCGACGCAGGTTCTCGACGATCGAGTGGAACTGCTCTGCGAGTTGCGCCGCCTCCTCCGGAAAGTACGCCTCCCCGCCCGACTGCGTGGCCAGTCGCGCGAGGACATCGTGATCCACGTTCTTGCCGAGTCCAACGACGTAGATAGTTGCGCCGACGTCAGGGATCAATCCGAGCACATCGGCGAGTGTGTGCGCGCTGCCGGCCGATGTGCCCTTGGCGTCTTCGTCGCGTCCGTCGGTCAAGACGACAACGGCGCGGCGTCCCTTCGCCGTCTTCACGTGCTGCAGCGAATTCCACAACGCGTCGTACAGCGCCGTTCCACCGGTTGGCGTGTACTTGTCGATCGCGTCCAGCGTCCACTGCCGCGTCGTTCCCAACAAGTGCGCGAACAACGGCGCATCGCTGAACGTGATGAGCGCAAGGCTGTCTTCCGGACGCACCGCGGAAACGAACTCGCGGGCCGTCTGCTTCACGGTGTCCGTCACCGGTCTCATGCTGCCGCTCGAGTCGAGCGTCAACACGATTGACACGGGATCGACAGCTTCCTGGAACGTGTCGACCTTCTGTGCAATGCCGTCCTCGAACACACGAATGCGATCGAGCGCGAGATTCACGTAGTCGAACGTCGACGTCCGTGCGGTGAATTCGATCGTCGGTCGTATGGGCGGAGGCGTCGGTGCACGATACCCATCGCGCGTGCGCACGGTATAGCCGTCGGGCACCTGCACCGAGATCCGGCGCCACGTCCCGTCCTTCGTCTGGTTCTGTGGTGTGTAGAACAGCGTGTAGCGACTCTGCGTATCGTGGGCAACGTCGTTGGCGGCGATCAGGACCTCGGCGTCACGATACGGGAAGAACGCCCGCCCGCCGGTCCGGTCGGCAAACGTGCGCAGCGTTCGCTCGCCCTGGCTCGACACACCGGCGACACCGCCGACGGCGACCGTGTAGATCGTGACGTGCGCTGATTCAGCCGCAGTGATGACGTCCTTCACCTCGAGCACGCTGTTTTCGTCGTACCCGTCGGTGATGAGCACGAGTGCGCGGCGTCCATCTACTTTCTCGAGGA
>Ga0111538_10005828_pt1 | contig 16777 bp, 12 predicted proteins | sample SoiMethybrSBSTD1_FD_79669 | JGI IMG/M metagenome (GOLD analysis project Ga0111538, IMG submission 79669) | Bulk soil microbial communities from a Populus tree surrounding site in Tennessee, USA - Soil MetaG P. TD hybrid SBSTD1 (version 2)... | ecosystem: Environmental > Terrestrial > Soil >...
CAGTACGACGCGGCCACATGGCACACGAATCTCGACACCTACGAGCGTATTGTCGAAGATGACGTGAAGAAGTCGGCGATCACGATCGCCGCCGTGGTCTACCACCTCGCGATGCGAGACGAGCAACTGCCGCGGTTCACGAAGAGCGAGATGCCGCGTCGGCCGCAGCAACCGCAGACGCCGGCCGGTCCCGCGACAGCGCCGGCGCAACGGACCAATTGAGCGCTGGGTTCCCTTGGTGGCCTGGACTGCGAGACACCCGCGTTGACGTCAGCGACACACCGAGGCAGTGAGGCACCGACCGACAACCCGAGGGCCTCTCGGTGTCTCGCATTCAAGCGATCAACACGACGGCGCCCGCGATGACGAGCGCACACGCCCAGAGCCAATCGAGATTGAACCAGACGGTGCGCAGGATCGCGACACCGACGCGCGTGTAGACGATCCACGCGAGCACCGCCGTCACCGCCAGGTAGGCCGCGGTATGGACGCCGAGCGCCGTCCACAATGCGCGGGCCCCGACGCCCAGCGAATGTGCCGCATGTGCGTGCCCCGCACCTGCCGCCTCGAGGTCGGCCGACGTCATTCCGATCACCAGCGGGAGGACCATGAACCCGGCGCCATGCGCAGACGCCATCAGAAAGGACCATATCGTCAGATCGCGGAAGCCGACCTGCATACCGCCGAATCGCGGGTGCCGGTGACGCCGGAGCCGATAGGCACCGAAGGCGATGAGGATGGACGCGACGACGATTCTTACTGTCTGTAACGGCACGACCAGGCCGGCAAGCGCGCCCAGCAGGAGCACGACGCCGACGGCAAGGCCGTGACCGACGGCGATTGGCGGCAGCGCGCGCCAGACCCCGCGCACGCTTCCCTGCTGCATGCCGAGCGCAACCGCGAACAGCCATCCCATGCCGGGGTTGATGCCGTGGTAGAGACCGAGCAGCATCACACCCCACGGCACGGCGGCACTCCGTTCACGAATAGCAGAACGAGTCGGACGAGGCGTCGCCTCCCTCGAGCCGCACCTGGTGCGGGCGAACGCCGTCCGTTTTCAGGAAAAAGCGCTTGTCGACCGTCATGCCCGACGGACCGATGTCCACCTTCGCCACCCAGCCACCGACGCCGTCGGGATAGAACTGTTCATCCCAGGGCGTATACAGACCGTTCGTGAAATACGCACGCTTGCCGTCGCGGCTGAGCTCCACCATCTGCGGTCCCCCATTCAGCGGTTCACCAGGGGCAGCAGGGTGCGCAGTGCGGTTGACGATTCCGCCAAGCGCGATGGAGCTGACCTTCTTTGGTTTGAACGGATCGCTCACGTCGTACTGAATGAATTCGCCCGAACCCCAGCACGACACGTACAGGAATTTATCGTCGAGCGACAGGTTGATGTCGGTGACGAGGGGCGCCTCCGCTTTGAATCCCTGCAGCAACGGCGGCAGCTTCTCAGGATCAGCCGGCTTCGCCGGGATCTCGATGACTTTCTTCACCGCCCACTTCGCCGACCCGTTCGACCCCTCGCGGTACCAGAGCCAGATCGAAGACGACAGATCGGCAAGTGAAAGGACGACGCTGGCAAATCCGTAGGCACGGGTCGGGTCGTGGGCTGGTCGCAGCTCGAGCGCCATCTGCTGCTCTGTACCGAGGTCGAGCGTCTGGACGTGTCGGCGGCGGCGGAGATCCCAGACGTGCAGCAGATGGCCGTACTTTCCGCCAAGCAGAAGATCGGGCACGACGCCGTTCTTCACCATGTTGGGCGTGCCCCAGGTGCTCGTGATCATCGTGTCGAGCCCGAGGTGCCACCACATGTCGTAGGCCAGTTGCTGCGGACCGCGGTCGATTTCCCACTGGCCGCGGATGTCGAAGGTTTCGGGATCCATCACGAACGTTCCGCCGGGGCCGTCGCCGGTCGCGTTGCCAAGCGCGGTCGCATAAATGCCGTCCGGTCCGCAGTGGATGGTGTGTGGCGACGCATAGTTGGCGCGATTGGCGAGCTCCGCCGCCTCGATGACTTTGACGATCTTCGGCTGTCGCGGGTCCGGTTTGGTATCGAGGATGTGAATGCGGGACGAGTTGATCCCCGGAACGATCAGATAACGTCGCTCCATGTGCGGGTGCGGAGCATACGGGCACAGACAGGAACTGCAGGCGTTCCAGCCGAAGTGATGCAGTTCATCGCCGGCCTGCGGCATGTCCGTCTGCCCGACGAGCCGACCGTAACCGCTCGACGCCGGATCGACGTCGAGGACGCCGATCGCATCGGGCCGTCCCTTACCCGTGGGATTGATCATCGCCACATAAGCGAGCGTCTCAGGCTTGGCCTGCATTGCCAGTCGCGGCGAGGGGTAGAACGTGGGGTCCGGCGTTAACAGCGGCATGACGCAACACTCCGGAAAAAGGTGGAAGTGAGGCGCGATATTTCCTCAGGCGGCGACGAAGATCAACTACTATCGGCGCGATGATCGCGCCACTCGGGCTGTTCCTGCTGCCGCCTGTTGGCCGCCCAGTCGGGCTCGCCCGGTTCTGCCGACGCGTTTGCCAGAACGCTCGTCGCCGCAATGCCAAAAGCCTCGAGCGTCGCGTGTCTTTGCACACGAAATCGCGCGCCTGCGTAAATTCCAGACACAGCCGTACTTTCAGAGCGTCCTGCTCAGGCAGGCGCGTTATGCCATACCCGCCCGACTCCAAAACGCGGGCGACGCGTTACAACCAGCAGAGGCGCCGACCTCCGATCATCGCCGGTCGTTAAGGCTGCTCGTAGAATCCCTTCCCGCCGCCATGGGCGCGGTACTCCGGCTTGACGCGAAACGCGAGGCTGATGCGCTCGCCGACCGGATCCGCCGTTTTCGGTACACCGTGCGTGTAGTGCAGCTGCGTGGCGTAATCCATCACCAGCAGGCTGCCGGCCTTCAGGTCGATCCGCATCGGGTGTGCGGCTGCCTCCTTGGCGCGGATGACCATGGACCGCGTGTCACCAAGCGATAGCAGCGCAATCGGGAATCCTTTCCGCAGGTCGGAGAGGTGGTCGTTGTGCGGTGCGACACTGTCGCGGCCGTCGCGGTACAGATTGAGCCCCACGCTATTGAAAGGTGCATTGACAAGAGCTGTCACTCGCGCCGCGGCAGCTACGATCGCGGCGGGCACATCCACCGCCACGGGATCGAGGCGGTAATGGCCGGTCAGTCTGGGGACGTCGACCTCGCGGTCGTACATCTGACGGCGCTCCGCCCGCCAGTCGACGGCGGTGCGCAGTTCCAGGAACCACGCCGCGGCGGTCTCTGTGTCTACGACCGCTGGCGAATAGGTGATCCGACCGCGCTCATCATCGGCGAGAACCAGATCGGTTGCGTCGAAGAGCGTGAGCTGTGCCACGTTTCAGTGTCGCACGCGACGATCGCGCACTACGGCTGAGCTACGGGCGAGATTACTATTGGCTCCACCGCAAGATGGGCGTGCCGCGACGTGACCACTGATCAGGGTTTGCCGATTGAGCCATCGCAGACGATCGCCGCCCTGATCGCCGCGGCCGAACGAGGCGATGGCAACGCCGCCCATGCGCTCTTCTCGGCTCTCTACAAGGAACTGCACCGGATGGCGCGCCAGGAGCTCGCACGCCGTGGCGGAGCGGTCACACTGGGCGCGACGACGCTGCTGCACGAGGCGTATCTCGACATCGCGAAGCGGGAAGGCCGCTCGTTTCCAGATCGCTCGCGATTCATGGCCTACGCGTCGCGCGTCATGCGTGGCGTCATCATCGACCACGCACGGCAGCACCAGGCGATCAAGCGCGGCGGCGGCTTCGAGCTCACCACACTGGACACCACGGTGCAGGCCGAGCCGGCCGACGAACACGCGTTACGCGAAATCAGCGACGCGCTGGACGCCCTGACGGAGCAGGAACCGGACCTGGCGGACATCGTCGACTTGAAATTCTTCTGCGGGTTTTCGTTTGCAGAGATCGCAGCGATGCGCGCCGTCTCCGAACGCACGGTGCAACGCCAATGGGAGAAAGCGCGCATCTTCCTGTACCGGGTACTACGGGTCGATGCAGATGAGTGAGGGATGACGTGAACGCCAACGACGGCGGATGGTGGAGCGCAATCAGCCCCTACCTCGATCAGGCGCTGGAGATGTCTCCGGGGGAGCGCACCGCCTGGCTGCAGTCGATGCGCGAGAGCGATCCGGCGCGTGCATCACAGCTCGAAGCCATCCTCGCTCAGCATCAGCAACTGGCGCGAGAGGGGTTCCTCGAACGATCACCCTCCGTCGCTGCAGCGTCCGACACCCTGATCGGCACGCTGGTCGGCGTCTATACGCTGGTCAGACCGATTGGCGAAGGCGGCATGGGGACCGTCTGGCTGGCCGAGCGACGTGATGGAGAAATCCAGCAGCAGGTCGCGGTCAAATTCCTCGGGCCGGGACAGCGGCCGGCCTGGCGTGAGCGCTTCCTTCGCGAACGTCAACTGCTCGCCTCGCTCAGTCACGCCTCGATCGTGCATGTCATCGACGCCGGCCACACGTCCGATGGTCGCCCGTATCTGGTCATGGAGTACGTGGATGGACGTCCGATTGACGTGTATTCGGCGACGCTGCCGCTCGCCGATCGGCTGCGACTCTTCCTCGGCGTCTGCGACGCGGTGTCGCATGCCCACCAGCGCCTGATCGTCCACCGCGATCTGAAGCCAACGAACATCCTCGTCGACGCGGCGGGCCGGCCGAAGCTGCTCGACTTCGGTATCGCCAGACTGATCAACGACACCGACAGCCTGACGCTGACCGCAGAACGGCTGCTGACACCGCAATATGCCAGCCCCGAGCAGCTGCAGGGAACGCCACAGACCACGGCAACTGACATCTATTCGCTGGGCGCGGTGTTGTACACGCTGCTGACCGGACGGACTCCGCACGAGGGTGATCGACGGGCGACGCGCGCCGCGGACGTGGACGTCGTCCCGCCGTCGCGCCGGCAGCCGGACCTGCCGGTGGATGTCGACTATGTGATCCGCAAAGCCATGCGCGAGGAGCCGAACGATCGGTACGGATCGGTCGATGCGTTTGCCGCCGACGTGCGCGCGCTGCTGGAGTCGCGGCCGGTGGCCGCACGCGCCGGCGATCGGTGGTATCGAGCACGTACATTTGTACGCCGCAATCGCCTGCAGCTCACCGCGGCAGGGATGGTGCTGGCCAGCCTGTCAGGAGGTCTGTACGTCGCCAATAGGCAGCGGCTGATTGCGCAGGAGCGTTTTCAGCAGGTCCGGTCGATTGCCAATCAGTTCATCGCACTGGACGAGGAGCTGCGCTCGGTGCCGGGGACAACACGGGCCAGAAGCCGGATCGTGTCCGAATCACTCAACTACCTGGCCGCCCTTGCACCCGAGGCCGGCGGCGATACGGAGCTGGCGCTCGACATCGGCAGTGCCTATCTGCAGGTCGCGCGCGTACAGGGAGTGCCCTTCGTTTCGAACCTGGGGCGATTCTCTGCAGCGGAGGAAAGCCTGCGCCACGCCGACGAGTTTGTCGATGCGGTGCTCACCGCCGACCCGGACAACCGGAAGGCGCTGCTTGCGTCGGCACAGATCGCGCACGACCGGATGGCGCTCGTCGGCATGCAGAACCGCCTCGAGGACGGACTCGAGCAGGCACGGCTGGCCGGCGGCCGTCTGGAACGACTGTTGCGCCACCAGCCGCTCACGCCCGCCGAGATCAACGCGGCGACGCAGATTTATTCGAACGTCGCCGTGGCATACCAGAACAACAACCGCTTCGAGGAGGCAAACCGCTATTCGAAACGCGCCATCGAGATCTCGGCTGGAGTTGACGCTGCACGCCAGCGACGTGCCTCGGCGTTCGGCACGTTCGCACTCGGCCTGCGCCGGGTCGGCGACATGAGCGGAGCGCTCCAGGCGAGTCAGCAGTCCCGTCGCCTGCTCGAGGCATTGGCAGCCGACGGAGATCAGGCGTTCAATCTCACCACCGCGCTCTGGCGCGAAGGCCTCATCCTCGGAGAAGACAACGCGCCTAACCTCAACCGGCCGGCAGACGCTCTGAGCGCATTCCGCCGGGCGCTCGCGATCGTTGAGGACCAGGCCGCACAGGATGCGGCGGATTATCGAAGTCGCGCGCGGATCGCCATCCTCTCACGCGAGATTGGCAACATCCTGCTGCACTCTGATCCGGTTCAGGCCCTGAGCGTGTACGACCACGCGCTGGCACGACTGCACGAAGCGACGAACAACGCACAGACCCCTCGCGAAGAGTCCGACCTTCTCGCCTATTCCTCGTACGCGGCGCGCGCTGCCGGCAATGCACCTGACGCCAAACGCCGAATCGACCGATCGTTCGACCTGCTCCGGAAGACGGAGCAATATCCTGCCGACGTCATCGAGCCCGACACCGAGCCGTATCACGCCGTGCGTGCTCTGGCCGATCATCAGGCGGCCACCGGTCACCCGGAGCCGGCGCTGGAGATCTATCAGCAGCTGCTCGCCAAAGTCGTGAACTGGAAGCCCAATCCGGAACACGACCTCAGGGATGCCGCCACGATGTCGCAGCTGTGGTCCGAATCCGCGCGATTACTGCGGCAGCTCGGTCGTCCGGCGGAAGCGAGCGTCTTCGACGCCAGGCGTCGGGAGCTGTGGACGGCGTGGGAACACGCCCACCCCGATAACGAATTCGTCCGCGGGCAGCTGGCTGCGGCCGGCTGATCACCCGCCGTCAGCCTGACCCCGGGCCGTGTCGTCTTTTTGCAACGCTTTCCGATCTTCTGATTAAGGGAAGCCCAGCGACAGCCCCGACCCCGCCGGCTCCAGGAGAAAGCATCATGAGGTCACGGTCCATCGGATTCTGCACCCTTGTCGCGGCTGCGGCCGCGGTACTGACGGTCCTCGGCACCACTCGAAGTCAGGCCGCGTCGCCCGAATCACGTCAGCTCGTGTTTCGCAACGCAAGTGGCATCGTCCGGACCTTAGCCACCGGAAATGTGATCGACCTGTCAAATCCGTTCTTCCAATCACTGGGGACGAACGGACGCAGTTGCGCGACGTGTCACGCGGCGGAACAGGGATGGACCATCACTCCGGAAGGCGTGCAGGCACGATTCCGTGCGGACGCGACCGACCCGATCTTCAGGAATAATGACGGCTCCAATTGCGAGGGGGCTCTTCCCGGCTCGCCTGAGGAACAGTCGGAGGCCTACAGCCTGCTGCTCACGCGCGGGTTGATCCGTGTCGGCCTCGATCTCCCGGCCGACGCAGAGTTCACCATTGACAGCGTCACCGACCCGTACAACTGCGGCGTCAGCAGCAACGATGTATCCGTTTATCGGCGACCGCTGCCGTCGACAAACCTGCGCTTCCTGAGCGCCGTCATGTGGGACGGGCGTGAGTCGTCGGCATCGTCCAGCATCGAGGACGACCTGTTGCAGCAGGCCAAACATGCAACGAGCGGACACGCCCAGGCCTTTATTGGTCTCAAGGACACGCAGGCGCGTCAGATCGTCGAGTTCGAGAGCGGCCTGCATACCACGCAAGCGTTCGATAATGAAGCGGGGACACTGACGTCCGAGGGCGCCGGCGCGGGCCCGGGAACATTGGCGGCCGAACCATTCTTCCTCGGCATCAACGACCCACTCGGCTTCAACCCGACGCGCGCAGACTTCACGCCGAACGTTTTCACGCTGTTCGATGGCTGGGCCGCGCTGCCCGGCACACCTCGAGGGCCGGTGGCCGAGGCGCGACGCGCCATTGCTCGCGGCCAGCAGATCTTCAACACAAAGACGTTTCTGATCAGCGGCGTCGGTGGCCTGAACGGCGAGACGTTTTCGAACGGTGCGACGCCGGAACCATCCTTCCGCGGCACATGCACGATCTGCCACGATTCACCGAACGTCGGCAACCACTCCGTCAAGGCGCCGCTGGATCTCGGCCTCACGGCTCCCGCGGTTGCTCCATACCTGCCCGTCTACCATCTGCGGAAGAACGGAGCCGCCGACACGATCGATACGACCGATCCGGGTCGGGCGCTGATCACCGGCAAGTGGCGCGACGTGAACAGGTTCAAAGGACCCGTCCTACGCGGCCTGGCAGCCCGCGCCCCGTACTTTCACAACGGGTCCGCGGCGACGCTTGACGCCGCCGTCGAGTTCTACGACACGCGCTTCAACATCGGCCTGACGGCGAGGGAGAAGGCCGATCTGGTCGCGTTCCTGCGCAGCTTGTAGGCCGGCATCAGGACAATCGGGGTTTCAGGAATCGACCTGTGTGCGACGCTTTGCATGCCGCGATCTTCTCGGGCGTGCCGGTGACGACGACTTCGCCGCCGGCGTGACCACCTTCCGGTCCGAGATCGATCACGTGGTCGGCGGTCTTGATGACATCGAGGTGGTGCTCGATGACGATGACCGTATGACCCGCATCCACCAGCTGATTCAGCGCGCCGAGCAGCCGCTCGATGTCGGCGAGATGCAGGCCGGTGGTCGGTTCGTCGAGGATGTAGACGGTGTGTTTCGCGCGCTGCAGCTGGCTCAGCTCCGTCGCAATCTTGACGCGCTGAGCCTCACCGCCTGACAGCGTCGTCGCCGACTGGCCGAGTGTCAGGTAGCCGAGTCCGAGCGCGTTCAACACGTCGAGCTTGCGGTGCACGGCCGGCTCTTCGGCGAAGAACGTGACACCCTCCTCGATCGACATGTTCAGCACATCGTCGATCGTCTTGCCGCGGAGCGTCACTTCGAGCGTCTCGCTGTTGAAGCGCGCCCCCTTGCAGACGCCGCAGGTCACCTCGACGTCAGGCATGAAATAGAGCTGCGTCGTGATGGCGCCCTCGCCCTGGCACTCCTCACAGCGGCCGCCTTTGACGTTGAAGCTGAATCGACCCGGCTTGTAGCCGCGCTCGACGGCCAGGGGCGCCTGCGTGAACAGGTCGCGTACGGTGTCGTAGAACCCGACGTAGGTCGCGGGATTCGAGCGGCTGTTGCGGCCGATTGGCGACTGGTCGATGTTCACGACTTTGTGAACATGCTCGACGCCGTCCAACGCGTCGTGCTCGCCTGGCAGCGCCCGCGTATCCACCAGTCGCTTCCACAGTGCCTTGTAGAGGATCTCGCTGACCAGCGAGCTCTTGCCCGATCCAGAAGCGCCGGTGACGGCAACCAGGGTCCCGAGCGGAAACACGACGTCCACGTTCTTCAGGTTGTTCTCGCGTGCCTTGCGCACAGTGATCGCCTTGCCGTTGCCCGGGCGCCGGCGCGCCGGCGTTTCGATCTCGCGTGCGCCGGAGAGAAACTGCCCTGTCGGCGATCGCGTGCTGGCCAGCAGGTCTTTGATCGTTCCCTGCACGACGACTTCTCCGCCGTGAACGCCGGGCCCCGGCCCCATTTCCACCAGATGATCGGCGGCGCGGATCGTGTCCTCATCGTGCTCGACGACGATGACCGTGTTGCCGATGTCGCGCAGGCTCTTGAGCGTGGCGATCATCTTGGCGTTGTCCTTCGGGTGCAGGCCGATGCTCGGTTCGTCGAGCACGTAGAGCATGCCCATCAGCCCGGAGCCGATCTGCGTGGACAGCCGGATGCGCTGCGACTCGCCACCCGAGAGGGTGCTCGACCGTCGATTCAGGTTCAGGTAGTCGAGGCCGATGCCGAGGAGAAGCTCGACGCGGTTGCGGATCTCCTTCAGCACCTGGCGTCCGGCGTCGGCACCGCGTCCGCTCGGTTTGATGGTGCCGGTAAACGTGTGCAGCTCGTCGAAGTGGAGCTGGCCGACGTCGTAGAGCGTCTTGCCGCCAACCGTGAAGAGCAGCCGCGTCGCCCGCACGCGCGTGCCGTTACAGTCGGGACAGGTGTGCTCGACCATCACCTTGTCGAGCCACTGCTCCATCCGCGAGTTCGCCTCGCCGCGCTGACGATAGCGTCGGTACCAGCGCTCGATACGGCGGGCGATCCCGGGAAACCCGACTTCTTTCCCGATCGAACCGGTGATCCACTTGCCGCGCGAGTCTTTGGCGCCGGGCGGGGCAACGAGCTTCACCTTCTTCGGCTCGATGCCGAAGAGAATCGCCTTGCGTGCGCGCTCGGGCAGCTCCTTCCACGGTTTGTCGAGCGGGAAGTTGAACGCCTTCGACAGGCTGAACATCATCATCCCGTCCCAGGTCTCGGGGTTGTAGCGGAACGCCTCCTTCACGAAGCAGCCGTCGGCGATGCTGCGCTTGACGTCGGGCACGAGCAGGTCTGGATGTGTCAGCTTGTCGACGCCGAGACCGCCGCAGGTACGGCAGGCGCTCTCAGGATTGTTGAACATGAAGAACTCGGGCCCGATGTCGCCATAGACGAAGTGGTGCGTCGCGCTGCAGAGGCCTTTGTAGAAGCGGTCCGCCTCCGCCTTCGACGCCCCTTTGACGACCTGCACCTGCAGCAGGCCGTCGCCGACGAGCAGGGTGCTGGCAATGCCGGCGCGAATCGCCTTCTCGTTGGCGCGTTTGACCACGAACCGGTCCACGACCGCGTCCATGTGCTCGACGTCCGACGCTTCGAGCTCAGTCTCTTCCGAAATGTCGGTCGGCTTGCCGTCCACGATCAGCGTGCGGCACCCCTTCTTGCGGACCTCCGTGAAGACGTAGTTCAGATCCTCGCCGTAGACCTTGAAGATCGGCGCACGCAGCTCGATTGCCGTCCCCTCCGGGAGAGACAGAATGGCTTCAAGGATCTGGCTCGCGCTGCGACTGGGCGTCGGCTCGCCGGTGCGCGGACAGCGCGGCTGCCCGATGGTCGCGAACAGCAGGTTCAGATAGCTCGCGATGTCGGTCATCGTGCCGACGGTGGAGCGCGGGTTGTTGGCGACGGTCTTCTGTTCGATCGAGATCACCGGCGACAGACCGAACACGAAGTCGACGTCCGGCTTGGCGACGTGGGCAACGAAGCGTTTCGCGTAGCTGGAGAGCGACTCCATGTAGCGGCGCTGGCCCTCGGCATAGATCGTGTCGAAGGCGAGGCTCGACTTGCCGGAGCCGGACAGGCCGGTGACGACTACCAGGCTGTCGCGCGGGATCTCGACCGAGATGTTCTTGAGGTTGTGGACGCGCGCCCCCTGGACCGCAATCGTGGTGCGAATAGCGTTCGTCTTCGGCGCCGCAGCGGCCTGCGTCTTCCGCCTCAAGGCGGACGCCGCACTATGTGCCATCCAACTCCTCCGGAAGAAAGAACGCCAGCTCCGGCAGCGATTCCGAGCTGCGCTTGGTCGCGCGAACCGGAGACGACGCCTTCACGATCAGCCCCTGGTCGGACAGGTATTCGCACGCCGTCGTCACGCCGGCAATATCGAACCGGCGCGTGAAGTGGTCCTCGAGGTCGCTGGCGGAGCGAACCTCGCCGGCCTCGCGCAGATGGTCGAGCACGGGCGCGAAGAGGCGCTTTGCGCGTTTCGCCATATAGCCGTCCGCCGCGACCAGGGCCGTCTCCACGCTCTTCCTGGTCTTCTTCACATTCAGCAGGTCCGTATAGATCGTCTTGAACAGCTCGGGGTTCAGGGTCAACGCCTGCGGAATCACCTCGCGATCGACCAGCTTGCGCGCCGAAATGACCTCGACCTGGGCCAGCGGCGTTGCCGCATACAGGATCCAGAGCGCCGTGTAATCGAGATCGTCGCGCGTGAGCAGAAACTTGCGCGCTTTGTAGAGACACGGCAGCACGTTCGTGCCGGCGCGGAGCAACGCCAGCGACGTGTCGCGCTCGCCGATCTTCTGCAGCCGCGCGCACAGGTCGGTGATCGTGTCGTCGTGCGTGAACAGCACGCGGCTCTTGGCGAGGAACGAGTGCATGAACGACTGATGCACCGACCCCTCGGCCACCTTGCGGAACTGGGCGCGCTGCATCAGCAGCGCGTGCACGTTGACGCCGTCGGCGTTGAGCGAGATGTACGGCGGCCCCGTCAGCTTATCGTCCACCGTGACCAGCAGCAGATCGATGTCCGACTTTTCCCAGACACGGTCGTACGACAGGCTGCCGCCGAGGAGCGCGGCGACGATGGAACGGTCGCGCTTGAGCTGGGGGACCAGCGCGTCGAGCGCCGCGGCGAAGTCGTCGGTCGGTGTTTGGCGAACTGGAAGCTTCATGGACCGGGCGATGAAGCTCCCAAGTTTAGTCTGCCCGGGTAAAATTTGGAGTTGGCTCTCCGGCTCGCGCGCGCACTTTCGCACCGCAACTACCGTCTGTTCTTCTACGGACAGAGCGTCTCTCTCGTCGGCACGTGGATTACGCGTGTTGCGATCAGCTGGCTCGTCTACCGCCTCACCGGCTCGGAGCTGCTCCTCGGCATCGTCGGCTTCGCCGGTCAGATCCCGACGCTCCTGCTGGCCCCATTCGCCGGCGTCGTCGTGGACCGGCACAACCGTCACCGCATCCTGATCTGGACGCAGGCGGCCTCGCTCGTGCAGTCCGTCCTGCTGGCGATCCTCACGCTGTCCGACCTGATCACTGTCCCGCAGTTGATCGTCCTGCAGCTCCTGCAGGGGGTCGTCAACTCCTTCGACACGCCCGCACGCCAGGCGCTCGTCGTCGAGATGGTGACGAACCGCGCGGACGTACCCAATGCGATCGCACTGAACTCATCGATGGTCAACGGGAGCCGCGTCATCGGACCGGCGATCGGGGGCGTGATCATCGCCGCCGTCGGTGAAGGCTGGTGTTTCGCCATCGATGCGGTGTCGTATGTCGGCGTGATCGTTTCCCTGTTGCTGATGCGCCTGGAGCCTCGTTCTCTCAGTGCCGCCAGCCTGCCACTGCTGCACGACCTGCGCAGCGGTTTCCAGTACGTGCGTGAGTCGGTCCCGATCCGTTCGGGCCTCATCCTGCTGGCATTGGTCAGCGTGGCGGGCGTTCCTTACACCGTGCTGATGCCGGCCGTCGTCGCCGAAACGCTCGGCGGCGGGCCGGATCTCCTCGGCTGGCTGATGGGGGCCTCCGGCGTCGGCGCGCTCTCGGGCGCGCTCTATCTCGCCAGTCGCGAGACCGTCGTCGGGCTCGGGCGCGTGATCCTCACCGGCGCACTCGCGTTTGGTGCCGGTCTGGTCGCCTTTTCGGCGACACGGAGCGTCTGGCTCGCCGCTCCCGTGCTCGCGTTCGCCGGCGCGGGTTTCATCGTCCAGGCCGCGTCGACCAACACGGTCATTCAGACAATCGTGGATGAACAGTTCCGCGGACGGGTGATGGCCTTCTACACCATGGCGTTCTTCGGCTCGGTGCCCATCGGCAGCCTCATCTCGGGAGTCGTCGCCACCTACATCGGCGCCACGACGACAATTCGTGTGGGCGGGTTCGTATGTATCGCCGCCGGGTTGTGGTTTGCCACTCGGTTACCCGTGCTCCGGGCCGCTGTCCGTCCGATCTACATCAAGCGTGGAATCATCGCGCCGCCCGACGTGGACTCCGGCGGCACGGCCGGGTAAGCGCATGCGCCATCCACGTCAGCCATGCAACAGCGCGCACCTGGCAACCGTTTTGCGTCGGAAACGGATCGGCGAGGCGAACATATGAAGCCGAGGTTTCAGTACGTCGCACCGGATGACGTCGTCATCGAAGGGATTCCCGCCGCAGGAATGACGATTTGCGCGGCGACGGGCCGCGCGCTCGGGCGGCTTCGCGGATTCATCATCGACGCAGCGGAACAGCACATCCGCTACCTGGTCGTTCGCGGATCTGGGCTGTTTGCGGAAACAAGGCTACTGCCGTTCTCACTGCCCCAGGTCGACTTCAATCGCCGCGTCATCGAGATTGACGTAAGCGATCAGCAACTCTGGCAGCTTCGCCACTTCACGCCACAGGCGTTGCTAACCTAGGCTCTCCTCGACTTTCGATCCTGGCTTCAGAAGCGCGCAGGAAACTGTGTGCGCGCGGGAGGATAATGAACCGCTGAGTGAGGTCTGTGTGCGCAAACTCCTTCCGCTGCTCGCGATCGCGTTCTGTTCCTCGTTTCTATTGCACGCGCAGGCGCCGCCGCCGTCAGGGTGTGCGCCGACCGCCGGCCTGACGTTCATCTGCGGTCTGCAGAACCCGGAAGACCTCGTCCTCGTACCTGGCACGCGCTGGCTCCTGACCAGCGGCATGGCGCCGGGAGCGGGACTGAATGCGGTGGATACGCAGGCGAAAAATGTTCGCAAGCTGTACGCGCCGGGCATGGCGACCGCGCGCGCAGATCGCACCCGGTTTGCCAACTGCCCCGCGCCGCTCGACGCAAATCAGGCGGTGCTGCACGGGCTCGCCCTCAGACCGGCAACGGCGGGACGCTATACGGTGTACGCCACGAATCACGGCGGGCGCGAGTCGATTGAGGTTTTCGAGCTGAACGTCGGATCGAACGCGGCGGCCATGCCTGTGGCGACATGGATCGGCTGCGTGCCGCTGCCGCCGAAGCTGGCAGCCAACAGCGTCACGGCGTTTTCTGACGGCACGCTCCTGGCGACGGTGCTCATTCTGCCGGGAAAGACGTTCGAGGATGCCTTCGCGGGGCGCAACACGGGCGTCGTGCTGCAGTGGACGCCGGGGACACCGGGGTTCGTCGAATTGAAGGGCACCGAGCTCGTCGCCAACAACGGCATCGACACGTCGCCCGACGATCGCGAGTTCTACGTCGCCTCCACGCCGACGCGGCGTGTCTACGCGTTCTCCCGCGCGAAGCCATCGGCCGGGCCGCTGCGCTTCGCTCAACTGAAAGACTTTGGTCCCGACAACGTCCGCTGGACGGCGGACAACCGCCTGATCACCGCCGGCCTCATTGACGACGAGCCTGCCTGCGGCGGACGGCCGAAGAACGAACAGGGGATCAGGTGCCCGATGGGATACGCCGTGGCGACCATCGATCCAAAGACGATGACCGCCACCGAGATCGCGCGCGGGGCAAGAACGCCGGCGTTCACCGGCACGGCCATGGCCGCCGTCGTCGGCAACGAGCTGTGGCTCGGCTCGTTCCTGGCCGATCGGGTTGCTTATCGTGCCTTGAAATAGGCGCTCCCGATTGCGTGAGTAAGATCCTCACGCATGGTCGGTCCAGTCCCGAATCCGCTGGCGACGCACTATTCGCGTTTTCGCGTGGGCGAGCGGCTGCTGCTGACGGGTCATTCGCATCAGGCCTGGCCTGACGTCGGGTTCGAGGCACAGCAGCGCGCCTGGCTCGACGCCGCCCGATACGTTGACGACAAGTGGGAGAAGGCAGAGGCTCAGGCCGCTCGCGTGCGGGCAGGCTTTGCACGATTGCTCGGCGACGCTCCAGCGAACATCGCGCTCGGCCAGAACACTCACGAGCTCGTCACGCGCTGGCTCTCCGCGTTGCCGCTGCGCGATCATCCTCGCATCGTCACGACCGACGGCGAGTTCCATAGCCTGCGGCGGCAGCTCGATCGGCTCGGGGAAGAGCGGCTCGAGATCGTCAAAGTTCCGGCCAGGCCGGTGGATACGCTGACGCACCGGCTGGTCGCGTCGCTCGACCCGCATACCGCCTGCGTGATGGTGTCGTCCGTGCTTTTCGAGACAGCGGAGATCGTTCCCGGTCTTGATTTGCTCGCGGAGGCCTGCAGACGCGATGGAATCCCACTGCTGCTCGACGCGTATCACCATCTCAATGTCGTACCGTTCGACATCCACCCCGGTTTCGAGGATGTGTTCGTCACCGGCGGCGGATACAAGTACTGCCAGCTCGGGGAAGGCAACTGCTTCCTCCGCGTGCCGCCCGACTGCCGGATGCGACCCGTGTTGACCGGCTGGTTCGCTGAATTCGACTCACTCGAAGACGCCAGCCACGGAGCGGTCGTCTACGGACGAGGAGCGAGAGCATTTGGCGGTGCGACGTATGACGTGACGTCGCACTATCGCGCAGCCGGCGTGTTCGAGTTCTTCCAGGAACAGGAACTGAACGCGGAACGGCTCCACGAGATCAATCGCCGTCAGGTGCAGCTGTTGAAGATCGAATTCGAGCGGCTCGACGGTCCTCCATCAGTCGCTCACGTGGAGCCGATGTCCGACGAACGCCGCGGCGGTTTTCTCGCGATCCGGACGACCGCGGCCGTCGGTGTGGCGCACCAGCTGCGCAAGCGCGGCGTGCACTGCGACGCGCGCGGCGACGTGCTTCGCCTCGGACCAGCGCCGTACCTGCGCGACGATCAGCTTAGCGACGCGATCCGACTGTTGGCAGAAGTCCTTGGCTTCAGACGTCTCAATCCGTAGGGCCCCGCTTTAGCGGTGCCTCGAACCGTCAAATCAACCCTGGATACGACACGGCTTGCCCGTCAACGCGCGCGAACGACGTCAACTGATGGGCGGAGGCTTCACTGCGCGACATGATGTGCCGTACGTCGATGCCGCGGACGACGAGCGCGTCGGAAATCAGTTGCCGGTGGCAGCGCCACCACTGCGCCTCGGCGCACATGATGGCGACACGGTGCACGGCGGCGAGGGCGAGCAGCGATCCGATGGCGTCCTGGAATGCATCGGTTGACATGTAGTCCGCATACGCGCGGAAGGACGCGTTTCGCCAGGCGGTGTTTGCGGATGCGGCATTCGGCCGACGGCGGCCGCCGAGCTCCTCGAAGTGGCGGTAGTCGATGCGATGCTCCGCGAGCAGCGCGGCCAGCGCGGCACGTGAAAAGTGCGGGTGACGACGGGACATCGGGAATCGGCATACGTCGGCAACAACGACACTAACCCCACGCCGGGCACGGCGCAGTCGCTGGGGAGTCTTGCTCCCAACGAGAAATCGGGCGACGACAATCGCCGCCTCGGCTTCGAGGTCGA
>Ga0111538_10005830_pt1 | contig 16774 bp, 13 predicted proteins | sample SoiMethybrSBSTD1_FD_79669 | JGI IMG/M metagenome (GOLD analysis project Ga0111538, IMG submission 79669) | Bulk soil microbial communities from a Populus tree surrounding site in Tennessee, USA - Soil MetaG P. TD hybrid SBSTD1 (version 2)... | ecosystem: Environmental > Terrestrial > Soil >...
GACCACGGGGTGGCGGCAAATACTTTCCAGGCTCCAGGATTGAATACATCACACTGATGAGCCCGACTTGGATCAAGGTCAGGAATCCGAAAGCGCCGGCGGCTACCCGCGCTATAGACGGTACGTTTTAGATAAATTTTCCAGGTTGAATGCCAGAATTTACTGTTCCTGGCACCGCTTCGAAACCTTTCCGCAAGGTAGGCTTCCTGAGCTTTCGCCCGACTGTCTCCTCCCGTTGCCCCCGGATCGCAATCGGACGAGAGCACGGGAAGAGCCGCAGCCAACCACGGACCTGTGGCTCTTTCTTTCGAGCGCAGTGAATTGACCAAACACTCTAGGGACGAGATCAATATGAATGCAGAAATTCGCGCTATTTTTTTAGGTTTGGTGTTCGCTGCTCTTTCTTGGGCTGCAATCCTCGCGCTGCTTTATGAGCCTTGAGGGCGCAATCGCCAGAACGTTTCGACAATTTTTTCCTATGGGATCAAACTCAAAAATTCGAAAGCGTCCGCAGCGACGCGAACGAGCGCGGCCAAAACTTTGGTCGCAAATCGCAAGCCTCGCAGAATCAAAAAGAGCCTCAGCACAGGGCGCTGAGGCTCTTTCATACGCTACGTGGAATACTCAACCAGACGGTACAAACACACTCTACCAGGCAGCTATTTCCAAAACCTGAAACGTCTGCGGTACGCGGTTATGGTTTTAGTGAGGTAATTGGCGAGAACGTGACGCGACAGTGTCAATTGTTCGCTAATCCACAATTGCATCACTCAAGAGAGGTATCAAAATGCCGTCGGCAGCACAGTACGATGTCGGTGCTATTGCCGATGGGACCAAGTGACCCGCGCACGCGACCGGCCATCACGACCCCTTCTTAAACGAGATACGCGCATCAGGTGTGCCGCTCGTTGAGACATTGCGTGGCAACACGCTGGACCGAGCAATCGCTTTTCATACCGATTTGGGTATTCCCAACGGCGTTTCGGTACTTGAATTGCAGCAAAAGACGCCGTTTGAGGCAAGCGAGGACGTTTTGGTTTGCCCCTGCTGCGGCAAAGGTGTGTGATAACCAATGGGGCCGCGCGGACAACAGGCCCGCTCAAGGGAGGTGTCAATGCCCGAATTGCGAAGCTTCATTCGGCTGTGCGCTGCGACCGCGATCGGCCTCGCCCTTTCGACAGGACCTTTCTCGGCTCAGGCGCAGGAGCGCGAACTCAAGGTTGGGTACATGAAAAATCCCATCCAAGACGCCTCGCTCGACATCATGGAGAAATGGGCGAAGACCCATGGGGTCAAACTGACGCGTGTGCCAATGGCGTACAGCGTTTTCATGGAAAAGGTCACCGCGACGCTCACGAGCGGGACCGATCAGTTCGACGTTATCTGGCACAATGACGACTGGGGTCAGCTCTGGAAGAAGTGGCTGGACACCACCGACGACGTCAGGGGCATCGAGAACGCCGACCAATGGCCGCTGCTCGCGTTCTGGAACGACGACAAGAAGCTCACCGTCGTGCCTATGGCCCACACCGTCGGCACGTTCTTCTACCGCGCCGACCTCGTCAGGCCCGAGGAGGTGCCGACGACATTTGCGCAGCTGGTCTCGGTGAGCCAGCGGCTGCAAAAGGAAGGCAAAGTCAAATGGGGTTATGTCGGCGGCATGGGCATGAACAACACGTGGTTCAGCTTGTGGTGGACCATGTGGGCGAACAACTGCGACATCCTCAAGCCGCTGTTCGAGCGCAACAACGATAAGCTCGTGGCTGCGAAGTTCGAGCCGGCGGTGACGGAGCCCTGCCATCGGGAGATCGTCGAGTTCTGGTGGGATGCAATCAACACCCACAAGATCAGTCCGCCCGGCATGACGACGTATGGGCGCAACGAGGCCAATGCGATCTTTATGGCGGGCGAAGCCGCTTTCACGCTCGTCGACTCGACCCATTTCGGCGAGTTCAACGACCCCAAGCGGTCCAAAATCGTCGGCAAGGTCGGCATGGCGCCGTTTCCGGTTGGCCCGCGCGCTCAGAAGCCGACATCCTGGAACGAAATCTGGGGGTGGGCGATCCCGAAGGGTGCACCGGCGGAGCGCAAGCAGCTGGCCAAGGAGATGCTGTCCGCAATGATGAGCGATGAGGCCGGCCAGATCGAGATGTGGAAGAAGACCGGCGGTCCGCCGCCGAATGTCAAGCTGTGGCCCAAGCTCGCCGCCGAGGACAAAGACTTTGCGGCGCTCAAACACGCGGTGTTCGATCAAACGCCGATCACACATTCGGCGTACTACTTCGCTGAGTGGCCGGCGGTGCACAAAGCCTATTCGGACATGGCGATCGCGGCGCTGTCCGGCAAGCGCGAGGACATACCGAAGGTGCTGGCCGAGCACGTCGACAAGATCCACCGCGCCGCGACCGGCAACTGAAGGGGATAAATCACGGCCCTAGTACGACGGTGGCGCCACATCGTCTCCTATTTCCTTGCGGGGAGGGACAGGGAGAGGGCACACAAACATGATTGAGCATCCCCGTCTCTTCCGCGCGAGCGAGAAGCGCGAGCCTCGTCGCCCACGCTTATTCCATCTTGGAAGCTTCCTCCGCATGAACGAGAAGACACGCTTCATGCTGGCGCTGATCACGCCGGCGGCACTCGTGCTGATGTTGTTTCAGGTCGTGCCGATTTTGACCGGGGCCAACGCGAGCTTCCGCGACTGGACGCTGCACGATCCCAAGCGGACCTGGGTCGGGCTCGCCAATTACATCCACGTGCTTCGCGACGCGGAATTCCTCGCGATCGTGCTTCCCAACACGTTTGGCTTCATGATCGCGACCGTTTCGCTTTCGCTTTTTTTCGGCCTCATGATCGCGCTGATGTTGAACAAGCGCTTCCGCGGGCGCTGGCTCGTTCAGTCTTTCGTTTTGCTGCCGCTAATGGTGGCGCCGGTCATTGCCGCCATCATGATCCGGTGGATGTTCAACGATCAATTCGGAGTCGTGAACGCGGCGCTCGAGGGCCTCGGCATTGCGCCTATTTCCTGGCTGACGCAGCGCTGGACGACATTCTTGGTGATTCTGTTAACCGACGTGTGGCTATGGACGCCGTGGTTCGCGCTGATCCTGCTCGCCGGCCTGCAAAGCCTCCCAACCGAGCCTTTCGAGGCAGCGCGTATCGATGCGGCGAGCACTTGGCGCACGTTCCGCTACATCACGCTGCCGATGCTCCGCCCGGTCATGGTGGTCTGCGTCGTGATCCGCTCGATCGATGCGTTCCGCACGTTCGACATCGTGTGGACGATTTCCGGCGGCGGGCCGGCGCGTGCCACCGAGATGTTCAGCCTCTATGCCTACGTGGAGTCCTTCCAGTTCCTTAACCTCGCCCGCGGCTCTGCGGCTGCCGTGATCGGGGCGATCATCATCGTGATCTTCGCGCTATTGCTCTACCGCATCCTCAATCGCTTCGTCGAGGTGTCGAGGTGAGGGATATCGCGGTGCCCCCTGCGCGAGCGAGCGGTTTCTTCTCCGCGCTCGCGCCGCGCGGAAAGACCGTTTTCTTCGCGCTGGCGGCGATCGCGGTTTGCCTGTTATTCGCCTTTCCGGTGTTCTGGCTGGTGCTGACCTCGTTGCGTCCCGGGACCGGCGTCTATTACGTGCATCGGGGAACCGAATTCACCATCGACAATTTCCACGAAGTGTTATCGCAGGAGATTGTCGTCAGGGCGCTGTTCAACAGCCTCATGATCTCGACACTGGCGACGGTACTTTCGCTTGGCGTTACGGCGACATCCGGATACATGTTGTCGCGCTTCAAGGGGCCAATCCCGAACACCTGGTTTTCGTTGATCTACATTTTTCGCTGTGTGCCTTATGTCGCCTGGGTGTTGCCGCTTTATTTCGTGACGCAGCAGCTTTACATTTTCGACACTTATTGGGGCCTGCTGCTGCCGCACATCGCCGTCCACATCTGCTTCTTCTCGTGGATCATGAAAGGCTTCTTCGATGGCGTCGACCCCTCCATGGAATACGCGGCCATGATCGACGGCTGCTCGCGCTGGGGCGCGTTTTGGCGCGTGGCCATGCCGGCGGCGGTTCCCGGCCTTACCGCGCTCGCGATTCTGTGTTGGCTCTATACCTGGAACGAATTCCTGTTCGCGCTTATCCTGACGGCGCATGAAACACCGATCGTGACCGTCGTGATGGCGCAGTTCGTGCACGAGCTCGGCATGGAATGGCACCTCATGAGCGCGACCGCGGTGATCGCGCTCGTTCCGGCGTTGGTGGTGACTCTGTTCGGGCAAAGATACGTCATTCGCGGGCTGAGGATCTAACGTAGTGGCCGACATCGTGCTCACCAATGTGCACAAGGTTTACGGGCACGTGGTCGCGGTCAAGGACATCAATCTTGCCATCAAAGATCACGAGTTTGTCGTGCTGGTAGGCCCATCGGGTTGCGGCAAATCGACGACGCTGCGCATGATCGCCGGCCTCGAGGAGATCAGCGGCGGCACCATCGCAATCGGGGGGCGGGTCGTGAACCACCTTCAGCCGAAGGACCGCGACATCGCGATGGTATTCCAGAATTATGCGCTCTATCAGCACATGAGTGTGCGCGACAACTTGGCCTTCGGGCTGAGGAACCGCCGCGTGCCTGACACGGAGATCGCGGCCGCTATCACTCGCGCGGCGAGGATTCTCTCGATCGAGCCACTCCTCGACCGCCGGCCCTATCAGTTGTCTGGCGGCCAACAGCAGCGCGTCGCACTCGGCCGCTGCATCGTGCGCAACCCCAAGGTCTTTCTATTCGACGAGCCATTATCCAATCTTGACGCCCAGCTGCGCGCACAAATGCGCCTCGAGCTCAAAGAGCTACGGCTGCGCGTTCCGACCACCTCGATCTTCGTTACCCACGATCAGACCGAAGCGATGACGCTCGGCGACCGCATTGTGGTGATGAAGGACGGCGTCGTCCAGCAAGTGGGCACGCCGCTCGAGCTCTATCGCAAGCCCGCCAACCGCTTCGTGGCAAGCTTCATCGGCTCACCGTCAATGAATTTCATGACCGTCAACGTGACGGCGAACGGCGATTATTTCTCGCTGACCGGCCCAGGATGGCACTTCAGTCTTCCGGCCCGTCGGTTTCCCGATCTCGGTTCGCGCGTTGGACGATCGGTCTGCGTCGGCGTGCGCCCGCAACATATTCGGCTGGGAGCGCCAGTGAACGACCATCAGATTGCCTTCAATGGCACGGTCATGGTCACTGAGCAGCTCGGCGACGAGCAACTGCTTGCTGTTCGGCTCGACAACAGCGAGATCAGGATCGCGGGCGTCGATCCAGACCTGATCCTGTCAACCGGCTCCCAGATCGAGGCTGCGGTCGCGACCGATAACCTGCATTTCTTCGACGACGATGCTGGCAGCGTGAGACCAGCCGACAGATCCGTAACACCAATTAGCGAGGGCATGACGACGTAATCTTCGCACGTTGGGCGATCTTGGCCAAAGCAGGCAGCCCCTAATGCCGTGCTGGTTCGTCCGCTATGGAGTAACAGCGGACATTGGCTTTATTGCGCATTTGAGGCTGGTTATGTGCCTAGTCCCGGGCCTAAATCCATTTTTTGGTAGCATGGCCTGCTGTACGGTGTTGAACCGTGCCAGGCGCGAGGCGCGCTCTTCATAGCGAGGGGAAAGACCATGTCACTTGATCGGAGGACCATGCTCAAGACTGCGGGGTTTGCTGGCGCCGCAACCGCGCTCGCCGGTGCGCCCGGCTTTGCTGCGAATTGTCCAATAGGGCCGGCGCCGCACGAAAAAGGCCCGAAGGTCTGGATGGACATGGATCAGATCGAACTCGATTCCGCCTATGATCAGTCGGAATACGCCCCGATGATCGGCCAGATCTTGAAACGGTATGCTTCGCGCAGCGCGGAGGCTCGCGCGCGGTTGGGCGAGCCGAAACGTTTCAGTTACGGTCCGACGCCGATCGAAGCGCTCGATGTGTTTCCAGCCAAGACTCCAAATGCGCCGATCTTTGTGTTTGTGCATGGCGGCGCCTGGCGAAGCGGCGAAGCGAAGGACTACGCCTTTGCGGCGGAACTCTTTGCCAATGCCGGGGTCAACTTTGTTGTTCCCGATTTCATCGCTGTCGGCGCGGCGCAGGGTGACATTGGGGTCATGGCGCAGCAGGTGCGCAATGCTATTGCATGGACCTTCAGGAACGCCGCCACTTTCGGCGGCGACGCCAGCCGGTTCTATGTCGGCGGTCATTCGTCCGGCGGCCATCTTTGTGGCCAGGCGCTGGTCACGGACTGGCAGAAGGACTTCGGCCTGCCCGCCGATTTCATCAAAGGCGGGCTGTGCATGAGCGGCCTTTACGAGATGAAGCCGGTGCGACTCTCGAAGCGCAGCTCATACATCAAGTTCACTGACGAGACGGAAGCGGCGATGAGCACGCACCGGCAGATCGAGAAGCTGCGAACGCCGATTATCATCACCTATGGGACCTTCGAGACGCCGGAATTTCAGCGCCAGAGCCGCGACTTTGCAGGGGCGGTGAAGGCCGCGGGCAAACCGGTGGAACTCATCGAAGCGCCGAACTACAACCACTTCGAGATGTGCGAGACGCTCGCAGATCCTTACGGGCCGAACGGACGGGCAGTATTACGTTTGATAAAATCGGTTTGACCGGGAAACGCCGAGCAAGCAGGCGAGCTAGTGTGTTGGCACAAGGCAAAGTGCCGCGATGTCGGCTATTGGCCCATGCCTGCTAAGCGCTTGATCTTGCGGGAGCTAAGTTTTCCAGTTTTCCAATGTTTTACAATTTGCGTTCGCCGGACGCTCTGATGATCGCGTCGACTTCGTCGCCGGAAATTATCCGCACGCGCAAAAGTTCGTCAGCCGTTCGCTCGATGGCGGGCCAGTGCTGGTTGATCAACGTCGTCACTTCAGCGGCAAGCTCATTGAACAGCGCTGTCGCCTTTTCTTGCCGCTCAGCATTTAATTCGACGCTCGTACCAGCCTCACTTAACTCGAACGTCGGATCGGTTTCGAGCATGACCATCTTCATGAGGTACTGCTGCGCATTTTGGTAGTCGTCACGCCATTCAGCCGGAATTCGGCCCTGCATCGCTTTCAGCTTATGCGGCTTAAATTTTTGCTGCGCAACGGGTCCAGCCAACGCGATAGCAGCATCCTTTCTTGCGCCTTGTATCTGACCATCGGGACAGTGACGGACCTTCAACCCGCGTCGGGATCATCATCCTGCGCGGGTGTTTCGTCACGCCGTCCTCGGAGCTGCTGCGTCCGCTTTTGGGGGTAAAGCGGACATACCTTTTTGCGGTGCGAACGTCTGCTTTTGACCCAAAGCGGACGTCACTAATGGTTTGTAGACGTTTGATAAAGGTCAAACCGTCTCCCGCGTCGTAGCTTCAAACTACCCACGGGACAATTCGCAACCAAAGGAATTTCAAGATGACTGCACGGACCACCTTTCTACTCACCACTATCGTGGCTGTCTCTTTTCTCACGATTGCCGCGACATCGTCCGTGGTGTTCGCGCAACAAGGCACCCTTGCAGCCTGCGTTTCCGACACCAGTGCTCATTTCGCGGGAACTCAGGGCGAGAGCCGTGTTGCCTGCATCAAGATGCGTTTCAAGGATTTTTCTTTGGGCTGCCAACTTTCGCTAGTAAAGGCTCGTGCCGTTAGGAAGGCTTGTAGAGCGGACGTCAAAAAGAATTGCGCAGACATTAAGCCGGGAGGCGGGCGTATCGAGGCCTGCTTGAAAGACCATTTTGCGGATGTGAGCGATCCATGCAAAGAGACGATTTCGCAAGCGGCCGGCAAAAGTTGATAGGCATGCCAATGTCCGCTTTTGGCCCAAAGCGGACATCCCTAGTTGCACCGCACATATCCGCTCTTGAGGGTAAAGCGGACATCAGGCCGTAATTACGTACTTGATACTGTACTTGCTACAGGTTTCAGCATGCGGCAATGCCGGATCGCAAATTGGTCGATGATCCAGAGTTCTGGCGTTCGCGCGCCGAGGTAGCTCGCGCCATGGCCCAAGAGATGAAAGACCGCCACAGCAAGGCCATTATGGACAGGATCGCCGACGACTACGAAAGCCTCGCCCAGCATGCAGAGCAACGCCGAAGGTTGCAGAAGGACTAGCGGCGGTTTTTTGGGCGGGCCGTGGCAGTGGTACTGCGTTGGTGTTGATCTTGGTCAATTTTGCACTGGGTGAAAAAGAAACAATTACATACCATAGACTGTTGCGACGAGCGCACATCATACGAAAAGATTGAGCGTTTTTTGATTGTTGACTATGGGCGGCCCCGCGTCGAGCGTAGTTTCACACTATGTCGGCGCGATACATAGTCACCGCAGCGGCAGTCCTTCTTTGTGCTGGCGCGTTGCTCTACGCCATTGACCACAAGTTCCTCTGTGCCAACGCATTCTTCAACTGTGTTCCGAGTAAGGTAGCTGCTTTCATCCGGACATGTTCAAACTGTGCCCATAGCCTCAGCCTATGTATGTCGGCACAATACGAAATAGTTTCGAAATCGTGAATGCGCACATGCTTGATTTTGTAGTCCGCACAGATTTTAACGTGCAACCACAGTCGCAAAAAGAGATGTGCGTGCCGATGATTTTGCAATGCACGATTACTTGCCCGAACTGCGGCAGCACCAAAACTCAAATGATGCCGACTGATGCATGTCAATTCTTCTACGACTGCGCACATTGCGGTGTACGGCTCAAACCAAAGGCAGGCGACTGTTGCGTGTTTTGCTCATACGGCGATGTGCCGTGTCCCCCTGTTCAGGAAGCGCGTGAGACATATTTGAGGAAGCAATCGGGTTTTGGACGCAATTCATTTACGGCAATGAAATCGCCAAATAATGCGCCGTGATAGCAAGAAGCGGTGTTTTACAAGCGCGCCGGAAAGCCCGGCACAATACGGGTCGATACGGGAACGGCTTGTAAAACACTTTGCGTGTGCGATCAGTACGATAAGTCCAAACGGACCGAATGTCCGCTATTGGCCCTTTGCGGACATTGCGATTGCGCTTATGAATGTCCGCTATTGAGGGTAAGGCAGACATCGAAATCTATGTACATAGCGTCCGTTTGATGGACTTAACCGGTGCCTCTGCAATACCGCGTCAGAAGGAAGAGGCGGTAAAATCTCTTAGCGCGGCGGAATCTGAATGAACTCTGCGAGTTGTTCCTGCGTGAGCGGTTTCTCCAGAAATTTGCCGGCGATCGCGTCCTGCATGACAAGGTCGATATCCGACAATTTATCCGGATTCATCGCCGATTTCGGATTGAATTCGTTACGCTGTAATTCCACCAGGCTTTCGGGCATCTGCATTTGTTCCGAATAATATTTCACGGCCAGTGGATTTGAGTACATCCAGTCGAGTGTTTCACGATACGCGCGCACGAACCGCACCATGACATCATGGCGATCCCTCAACGCACGGGCATTGACGATCTCGACTCGCACAGTTTGATGCCGCATGGACGGTACGTCGCTGCCGCGCATCAATACGCGTATGGTCTTTGCTTGCAAATCCTTCAGCCCGAACGGCGCTACCGACCAGCCGATGTCAATCTGCCCCGACATTGTCATTGTGAACGTCCCCGGCGGTCCGCCGGTCTGGGTTGGCTTCGCCTTGAGGCCGTAGTGAGCGATCAGCGCGCGCAACACACTGTCGGACGTCGAACCATTGGTTGAATAGGCGATTGTATGCTTGTCGGTTATGTCTTTGACGCTCTTGATTGGCGAATTGGCTGGTACGAACCAATAGATATCCTCCACGCCCGTATAGGCCGCGGCCAAGACCCGCACGGGCGCTCCCTTGACGAAAGCGCGCATCGCGCCGGGCGTGCCGACCCCTATCCCGATATCGGCGCTGCCGGAGATCACAGCTTGCAGCGTCTCACCGGCGCCCTGAGTGCCGAAATTTTCCAAAACGATGCCGTGTCTTTGAAAGATTCCAGCCTTCATACCAAGCGTCGGCACCTGATTAGCCCAGGCGTCGATCTGGCCGACCGCGACCTTGATTGTATCCTGTGCACCGACCGGTGTGACAAAGTGCGACAACAGAACAACAGAAAGAACCGCCAAGAAGCCCGGTGGAGACGTAGTAACTCTTTTCATGGTCTGTCTCCGGCGATGTCGCCTGGTTGCATCAAATAGCCGTACCGGCGCCACCATTTACACCCCTCTGGTGACCCGAGCGACGATTTTGCAAGTAAAGCGGATATCCCTTCAATATGCCGTAGTGTCCTCTATTAAACCTGACAAGCGCGCTGATAGACGTCCGCTTTCGGGGTCCCCCTTATGACCCAAAGCGGACGGCGACATGTGACGCAGGAACGGGTGGCCTTCGACAAAAACAACATGGATGATGCTTGATACGCACCTACCGTGGTCCGTGGCGAGATGTTCATGAATCAAGAACCGATGCGTGCCGAAACCGATGTCTTGGTGATTGGATCGGGCGCCGCTGGCATGTATGCGGCGATTGAGGCGGCGCGCAGCGGCTGTCAAGTGCTTCTCGCCGACCGTAGCCTGATTGGCCGCGGGGGCGCCACGGTGATGGCGCAGATGACCGTCGCTGCCGCGCTCGGCTCCGAAACTGCCGACCATTGGAGCTATCATTACTCGGACACACTCGCCGCCGGGCGCGGGCTATGCAACGAGCCCCTTGCGCAGCTGTTGTGTGAGGAAGGGCCTGAGTGCATCCGCACCATGGACGATTGGGGGGTGGGCTGGGCACGGAAAGATGGCCGCATCACACAAGCCATGGCGCCCGGCCATGATCGTCCGCGCTGCGTCTATGTGGACTTTCTCAACACCGGGCCCGCTGTATCAAAAACGCTGCGCACCGCAGTGAACAAAAGCGGCGGAATTCGCAAGGCCGGTGATCTCTGCGTCGCCGATCTTCTTCGCAACAATGGTGACATAGTCGGCGCCGCGGCGCTTCATCTCGGTTCGGGCGCGCCCGCGATTCTGTCCGCAAAGGCGACCATCCTGGCTACTGGTGGTCTTACACGGCTTTATCGACGCAACAGCGCATCAGCAAACATGGGCGGCGACGGCTACGCCCTGGCTTTGCGTGCCGGCGCTTCGCTCGTCGACATGGAATTCGTCCAGTTTTTTCCTATCGGCCATCTGGCGCCGCGGCTAATCGGCATGGATCCAATCATGTGGGACCCTTTCCGCTATAAGCTTGGCGGACGGCTGCTGAACAACCGCATGGAGGAATTCACGCAGCGCTACGGCGTGGCCGAGGACGGCAAATACGTCATTACGCGAGATCTCGGTAGTTACGCGATTCTCAAGGAGGTCGAAGCCGGCCGCGGCTCGCCGCACGGCGGGGTGTATCTCAGTTTTCTGCACTGCCCGGAAAGCGCGTTGCGCGAATCCTTCGGGCCGGTGATCGATCGTCTCGCCGCCAATGGCATCGATCTGACCAAAATGCCGATCGAGGTAGCACCTATCGCGCACTATCACATGGGCGGCATCGTAGCCGACGCGCAGATGCAAACCGGTTTGCCTGGCCTGTTCGCGGCTGGGGAAGCGGTCGGTGGCGCCAATGGCGCTAACCGGCTTTCCGGAAACGCTATTACTGAGGCACTCGTGTTTGGCCGTCGTGCTGGCCGCAGCGCCGCCGACTATGTCAAGCGCTTGAGGACGTCACCGGATCACGCCGACAACGCGCACACAGCGATTGCGTTGATCGGCGCCGATGCGCCGACCCGCAACTTCAATACTGCTGAGATGCTGCAGACTCTTCAGAAAACGATGCAAGATAATGTCGGCGCCTTGCGTAGTGAGGCAAAGATTATTGCTGCTCTCGATAGTATTGGTCGCCTGATTGATGAGCTCGGCGACACCCCGCCCGGCGACGGCAATCGCTTCGATATGCGGCGGATTGACTGGTTCGATCTGCGCAACATGCTGCTTGTGGCCCGCGTGGTCGCCGAGGCTGCACTTGCGCGCACCGAAACTCGCGGAGCGCAGCAGCGCGAGGACTACCCGCGACTGTCGCCGGACTGGGTGTGCAATCAGACTGCGAGGCTGAAGGACGCCTGCATCGAATTGTCGGGCGGTCCACGCGCCCTTACGGAGACAACCTCGTGAGCGAAACCGCCATGCTCAAAATTTGGCGCGGCCTCGACGCGAATGAGGGTCGGTGGGAAACCCATGAGGTGCCGTTTGAGGCGGGGCAATCGGTACTCGACGGCCTGCGCTGGATCCGTGCCAATCGCGATCCGACTCTGGCGATCCGCTTCTCCTGCATAAATGCCAATGCCTGCAAGGAGTGTATGGTCGAACTTGACGGAAAAACTGTCTACGCTTGCACCGCCCGCCTGCAACCACGCGAGATGACGCTGACGCCACTCTCCAATAAGAAGCGACTGCGTGATCTGGTCACTGAAATCGCGCCGCCGACAGAGCGTTTCACGGACTCATAGCCGTCCATCAAATGCACCGCAGAATTTGACCCGCCTTGGCCTGAGACTGAGGGAAAACACCCTGTATCGCCTCCTGGACGAAGCGGGCATCGATACGCTGTTGGCCCATCCTGGGTTCGCTGGGCGACTGCGCGCTACAGGTTCGCCATTTACGCCTAACCAGGCGAGGGCTAATCTTGAAGTCCGCATTGGGCTTTTGCTGGTGGCTTGGTCGTCAGATCTGCAGTCGATGAATGACATCTCTTTCGAGACGGCTCTTAAGGGTCGCGTCGACCACATGCTCGACGTTTGCACGAAGTGCGGCAAGTGCGTCGAGGTCTGCCGATTGTAAAGCCTGCCGGCATTCTGGATGCCAGCCCTAAAGACATCATCAGCGGCGTGCTCGACATCGTGCGCACCGGCCAAGGATACGAGGCGTCGGGCAAATGGGCCGCGTCCTGCATGCTCAGCGGCGAGTGCATCAAGGCATGCGATTATGGAGTCAATCCGCGCTTTCTGCTTGCAATGGCACGCGTCGCAATGGAGAAGGCCGGGAACGAACTGTCCGACCTGCGCCGCCGGGGCGTGGAGAAATTCCGCAATCTGAGCCGGGATGTGACCGTGCTCTCACGTTTGCAACTTGATGGCGAGGTGCTGGAGCGGCTTGGCCAAAAATCGGCATCGGTATCGAGGCCGAACGAGGCCCCAGATTTTGTGTTCTACACTGGCTGCAATGTGCTCAAGACTCCGCACATCGCGCTTCTCGCCCTCGATATCATGGATGCGCTTGGCGTCACGTATCGAGTGATGGGTGGACCGACCCATTGCTGCGGGATTTTGCAGTTGCGAGCGGGCGACGTCGAAATGTCCGGGCGGATGGGTTCGAGCACGATGGAGAAGCTGTCGCAGACGAAGTCCGGCCAGGTGATCTCATGGTGTCCGAGTTGCTACGTCCAATTTACTGAAACGACTTTGCCAACCATCGAAAGACAGCGGGGCGCGCGTCCTTTCGATATGTTGCCTTTTATGAGGTTCCTCTGCGGCCGACTCGACCAGTTGACGCCGCATTTGCGCCAGCGGGTCGAAATGCGTGTAGCGCTGCACAAGCATCCTGGAGTGGCCGGTGTTATGGAAGCCGCAGAGGCCGTTCTGCGCGCGGTCCCCGGCGTTGAAATCGTCGACCTGAAGCAGCCGGCGGTTGGTCTACAGAGTGTCAATCTCGGCGTGCTTCCCGCCTTTAAGCGCGAGCTGCAATTCAACGAGCTTCAGGCCGCCTGCGACGCAGGTGTCGATGCTCTCGTCGCAGTCTATCATTCCGACCATCGCGAATTGTGCGCACACGAACGTGACTGGCCGTTCCGCATCATTAATATCCTTGAAGTCGTCGGCGAAAGTATGGGACTGCACGAGCACGACCGGTTCAAACAACTTAAGATCATGCAGGATGCCGACCAAATCGTGACCGAATGCCATGACCTGATCACACAGCATGCGATCGACGTCGAAACGGCTCGCAACGTTGTGGTTAAGGCGATGCTCGGCGACCAACCACTTCCTCTGAAAGATGAGTCGCGTCCGGTAGAGTTCAGCCGAAACGACGTTGCCCCTTCGTGACGCAGCACAGAGCCGTTCATCTCAAAGTATGGACTTGGCCGACGCAAATGCGAAATGTCCGCTAATGACCTGAAGCGGACAGGATAGCAAACGCAAGCCAGGTGCCGTTACGTGTCGGCAATTTCAAGTCGCACGTCGGACAAAGCTAGGGTTGAGCTCCTTCACCGAGCGGACGCCACACTGCTGCATCGCTGCGCGGGTCTCGGTGCGTATGAGGTCGAGCACGCGTTCGACGCCCTCCTGACCGAAAGCGCCGAGGCCCCAGAGATATGGCCGCCCAATGCCAGCCGCATGCGCGCCCATGGCGAGCGCCTTGACCACATCGGTGCCACGACGGAACCCGCTGTCGATGATTACCGTCATGCGACCGTTCACTGCCGCGACGATTTCTGGAAGCGCGTCGACGGTTGATCGTCCGTTGTCTTCACCGCGCCCCCCGTAGTTGGATACGATGATTCCATCCATCCCATTTTGCACAGCTAGTTCGGCATCCTCTGAGGTAAGAATGCCCTTGAGTATGATCTTCATGTTGGTGATATCGCGCATGCGCTTCACTGTCGCCCAGGACAAGTTACTGGACTCGCCGCTGCCTGCGATGCCCGACAGATCGATGCCGTCGTAGTTGTGCCGGCGAAGCGCACGTTTGGCAAAGCTGGTGCGGTCGTGACAGCCGGAGCATTCGCGCGTGTCCTCGCGCATGAGACGGAAGAGGGTTTCTTGATTGCGGCCGCCAATGCGGTCGACGGTGACGACGAGCACGGGGCAGCCAGCTGCCTCGGCACGTTTGATGAGCGCCTGGGCTACCTCCCACTGCGGCGAGGCATAAAGCTGAAACCAGATCGGTGCTCCGCGCGCCTTGATGACGTCCTCCACCGAGTCATTCGAAGAGGTGGATAGAATTTGCAGATGATTGCCGATGCGCGCTGCCTTCGCGACGGCAACTTCGCCGTCGGGATGAAAGAACTTGTTGCCACCAGTGGGGCACACGAAGATCGGCGAATCGTATTTCGCTCCGAACAGTTCAACGCTCATGTCGACCTTTGAAACATCGTTGAGCCGGCGCGGTCGCAGCTGGAACTTCAGGAACCCCTCGCGGTTAGCTCGCAAGGTGATCTCGTCGTCGATTCCCGAGGCCATGTAGCCGAAATGCGCTGGCGGCACGTTCTTACGTGCAACAGGCTCGAAGTCGAATACGTTGATTGCATCTTTTGGGCTCTTGATCAGCCCGAAATCCGCGGGTGTCCAAATCATTGGATCGGGCAGCTTCGACGGTGTTTCCAATCCGCAGGCCTCGATCGCACCTGAGGCAACGAGAGGACTGGTGGCAAGATATTGCAGGAATTTGCGGCGGCTGGAGCGGACGATTGATGACGCCATGTGAGACCCCCAACAAGTCGTCTGATCAAACATTAATCTTAGACTAGTTCTTAGGCCCAGGAAGGGACCATGTCGTTTTTGGCGCAAGGCCGAACGCGTGTCTGCTTTTGGGGTTGAAACGGACATCGCAAATGAGCCGAAAAACGTCCACCATTGACCCAAAGCGGACATTGGTGGCGCTTTTTAAAGTAATGCTGCCAATTGGTACGATGCTGCGTCTTGAGCTTCGGGGGCGACTATGAGGCGGCGCGAGTCTTGCCGAACATTATGATGATGCTTTGTGTGGGGGCGATGTCCGCTATTGGACCTTCACGGACATCCCTAGTTGCATCGCGTGTGTCCGCTTTCGGGGGCAAAGCAGACATGGAAGTAAAGTGTTTTTACTTCAGCGGACACCCGGCGACGAGACAATTTCCAATCAAGTCATTTAATTGTCTGTTGAAGTCTCTCTCGCGCGCGCGCCGATCTGGCTGGTCTTGCGAGTCCGCAATTGCAAAACGACGCGGTGCACGCCTCGGAATCGATTCTGCCGACGTTGCCTAGCTCAATTTGAATATGAAGAGTGGATCCGCTTTCCATAGTGCCATCGGTGGCATAGCATTCCCCCAGGGGCCGCAATGGCTCCATTCGACGCAAAAAATCGATCTAGGGGGGCGGCAATCATGGCGGACAAAGTCGTTCCGGTCTCACGGCTGCTCGACGAACGCGGGCTAAGCGCGTTTCAGATCAAACTGCTTGTCTGGTCGTTCTTCATTGTTCTTATCGATGGCTACGACATCGCGGCGATCGCCTTCGCGGCGCCAAGCCTCGTCAAGGAATGGGCCTTGAAACCGGGCGCGCTCGGGCCTGTGTTCAGCGCAAGCCTTGTTGGCATTCTGTTTGGTTCGGCGCTGTTTGGCTGGATCGGCGACCGCTACGGCCGTAAGGCGGCGCTGGTCTGGTCGAACCTGCTGTTCGGCGTTTTCACACTTGTTGCGGCCTATGTGACCAATCTCGATCAGATGTTCTGGCTGCGTCTGCTGGCGGGGCTGGGTATCGGCGGTGTTATCCCTAATGTCGTCGCCATCAACGCCGAATCCGCGCCGCGCAAGCTGCGCGCCACACTTGCGATTATCGCCGTTGGATGTGTACCGATTGGCGGCGCCATTCCTGGCTTCGTCACCGCGGCGCTTGTACCGCAATATGGCTGGCAAATCCTGTTTCTGATCGGCGGCATCGTGCCAATCGTCATCGCCATCGCCGCGCAGATCGGCATGCCGGAATCAATCAAGTACATGACGCTGCACGAAAGCCAGCGCGGCAAGATGGAGCGTTTGATCACAGCCATCA
>Ga0111538_10005831_pt1 | contig 16772 bp, 15 predicted proteins | sample SoiMethybrSBSTD1_FD_79669 | JGI IMG/M metagenome (GOLD analysis project Ga0111538, IMG submission 79669) | Bulk soil microbial communities from a Populus tree surrounding site in Tennessee, USA - Soil MetaG P. TD hybrid SBSTD1 (version 2)... | ecosystem: Environmental > Terrestrial > Soil >...
AGCTCGCCCGCCTCGGTCAACGACACCGCGCGTGGCCCGCCCGGACGCTCGATCAGCGTCTCGCCGACGATCTTCTCGAGCGTCGCGATCTGCTGGCTGATCGCCGACTGGGTGTACCCGAGTCGCTCCGCGGCCCGACCGAAGGAGCCCTCCGCCGCGACTGCGTCGAGCGCCGCGAAATGGCGCAGCTCGACCCCGAGCCATTGATCAGTCTGAGTGATCGTTCCCATGAATACCTCGACTTGCCCTAATAGTACCTGCTCAGCGAGACTGCGCCCATGGAAATCGCACTCGTTCTCTTCGTTGTCGTGGTCGGACCGCTCGCCCTCCTCGCGGGGCGCGACTCGCGGATCGACGACGAGGCCCGCCGCCGCCGCTACCTGGGCTGAGCCCCGCTCGGTCCCTCAGCGCTCCTCGCGGCGGTAGGGCAGCCCGAGCGCCGCCGGGGCGCCGAGCCGGCGGCCGCCGACGAGGGCCGCGAACACGATCGCGGCGATCGTGAACAGGTAGGGGAGCATCCCGAGGAAGAACGGCGAGACGGTGATCCCGACCGCCTGCGCCTGGAAGTTCAGCGCCTCCATGAGCCCGAAGAGGAAGCCGCCCGCGAGGGCGCCGATCGGGTTCCAGCGGGCGAAGATGACGAGGCCGACCGCGATCCAGCCGCGCCCCGCGGTCATCCCCTCGCTCCAGCCGGGCGTCCGCGCGAGAGAGAGGTACGCGCCCGCGAGCCCCGCGAGCGAACCGCCGACCGCGACCGCTCCGTAGCGGAGCGCCACGACGGAGACGCCCATCGCGTCCGCCGTGCCCGCCGACTCGCCGACGGCGCGGAGGTGGAGGCCGAGCCGGGTCCGGAAGAGCACGACCCACGTGACCGCGACGAGGACGTACGAGGCGTAGACGAGGACGTTCTGGTCGAAGAGCACCGGGCCGACCCACGGGATCTCGTGGAGAAGCGGGATCGCGAGGGGGTCGAACGAATCCTGGGCCGGCTTCCCGACGACGTCCCTGCCGAGATATGCCGAGAGCCCCGTGCCGAAGATCGTCAGCGCGAGCCCGGCGACGATCTGGTCGGCGTGCAGCGTCACGGTGAGGAACGCGTGGAGGAGCCCGAGCGTCGCGCCGGCGGCGAGCGCCGCGACCACGCCGAGCTCGAGGCTCCCAGTCCGGTCGAGCGCCATGAAGCCCGTCACCGCGCCGACGAGCATCATCCCCTCGAGCCCGAGGTTGAGCACGCCGGCGCGCTCGGCGATCACCTCGCCGACCGCTGCGAAGACGAGCGTCGTCCCCGCGGCCATCGCGATCGCAAACGTCGTGACCCAGACCGAGTTCACGGCGTTTCCTCCGCGACCGCGGCCGGCTCCCGTCGCGGGCTCCAGCGCACCCGGTAGCGCGCGAGCACCTCGGCGCCGACCGTGATGAAGAGGATCGCGCCCTGGAGCACCTGGACGATCGACGGCGGCACCTCGGTCGTCTGCAGCGCGAAGCCCCCGACCTGGAGCGCGCCGAACAGGATGGCGGCGATGACGACACCGGGCGCCGAGAAGCGCCCGAGGGTTGCGACGATGATCCCCGTGTAGCCGTACCCGGCGGAGATGTCCGGCTGGATCCGGAAGACGATCCCCGAGACCTCGCTCATCCCCGCGATTCCGGCCAGGCCGCCCGAGACGAGCAGCACGAGGACGATGTTCCGGCGGAGCGGCATCCCGGCGTAGCGGGCAGCGGGCTGGCTCTCGCCGATCACGCGCACCTCGTAGCCGAAGCGCGTGGAGCGGAGGAGCGCCCACACCACGACCGCGGCGCCGAGCGCGATCAGGAAGCCGACATGGAGCCGCGTGTCACCGAACGACGGGAGGATGGCGGACTCGGTGAACGGCTTCGAGAGCGGGAAGCCCGAGCTCTCGGGGTCGCGCCACGGGCCGTGGACGAGGTAGTCGACGAGCAGGATCGCGACGAAGTTGAGCATCAGCGTAGTCACGATCTCGCTCACGCCGAGGCTGGCCCGCAGCACTCCGGGCCCCGCCGCCCAGGCCGCCCCGCCGATCGCGCCGGCGACCACCATCGCGGGAAGCAGGACGCCGCGCGGCGCGTCCGGGAACGAGAAGGCGAGCCAGCTCGCCGCGGCGGCGCCGAGGAACAGCTGACCCTCCGCGCCGATGTTCCAGAGGAGCATTCGCGCGGCGAAGGCGACGGCGAGCCCGGTGAAGATCAGCGGCGTCGCCGCGACCAGAGTCTCCGCGAGCGCGTCGCGGTTCGCGAACGCGGCGTCCCACATCGTCCGGTAGCTGTCGCGGGCCGAGTACCCGCCCGCCGCGAGGATCACCGCGCCGAGGGCCAGCGCGAGCACGATCGCGGCCACGCGCACGAGCAGGCTCGCGAGCCGCGATGCGACCGGGCGCGGCTCGACCACGAGCGGGCCGAGCCGTCTCACGGGGTCGCGCCTCCCATCAGCAGCCCGAGCTCCTCGACGTCGCACCGCTCGCGCGGGACGACGCCGGCGAGCCGGCCGTCGTGCAGGACGCCGACGGGGTCGGCGAGCGCCAGCACCTCGTCGAGGTCCTCGCTGATCAGGAGGATCGCCGTGCCTGCCTCCTGCTGCTCGCGCAGGACGCGGCGCACGGTCTCGGTGCCGCCGACGTCGAGACCGCGCGTGGGATGCACCGCGACGATCACCTTCGGCTGCTCCGCGGTTTCCCGCGCGAGGAGCAGCCGCTGGAGGTTGCCGCCGGACATCAGCCGCACGGGCGCGTCCGGGGAGACGGCGCTCACGTCGAAGGCCTCGAGGAACCGCTCCGCGAGCCCGCGGGCGGCGCGGCGGTCGACGAACGGCCCTCGGGCGACGGGTGGTCGGCGGTACGCCTTGAGGATCGCGTTGTCCGTGGTCGAGAGCCCCGCCACGAGGCCCGACCCGAGCCGGTCCTCGGGAACGTGCGCAACGCCCGCGTCGATCGCGCCGCGAGCGGAGGCGCCGCGGAGACGCCGACCGTCCACGCTGACGCTGCCCGACTCGAGCCCGCGCAGCCCGGTCACGATCTCCGCCAGCTCGCGCTGGCCGTTTCCCGCGACGCCGGCGATGCCGAAGATCTGGCCGGCGTGCACGTCGAGCGAGACGTCGACCAGGGCCGGCAGGCCCCGGTCGGAGCGCGCCGAGGCCGCCTCGACGCGGAGGAGGAGCGCACCCGGCTCGGTCGTCGCGGGGGCGACGTCGAGGGACACGTCCCTGCCGACCATCAGCCGCGCCAGCGCGCGTGAGTCGAGCTCGCCGCGCAGCGCGCCGCCGACGTTGCGACCGCGCCGGAGCACCGTGATGCGGTCGGCCACCGCCTGCACCTCGTCGAGCTTGTGCGTGATCACCACGATTCCCTCGCCGCGCGCGGCCATCTCGCGGACCGTCTCGAAGAGCGCGTCCGCCTCCTGCGGGGTGAGGACGGCAGAGGGCTCGTCGAGGATGAGGAGCCGCGCGCCGCGGTAGAGCGCCTTGAGGATCTCGACGCGTTGCTGCTCCCCGACGGAGAGCTGCCAGATGCGCGCCTCCGGGTGCACGTGCATGCGGTAGCGCTCGGCGAGCTCCGCCACCTGCCGGATGCCGGCCTTGCGACCGAGCCAGAGCCTGGGCGTGTGCCAGCCGAGCAGGACGTTCTCCGCGACCGTGAGCGACTCCACCAGCCGGAAGTGCTGGTGCACCATCCCGATCCCGGCCTCGATCGCGTTCCGCGGCGCGCGGAACGAGACCGGCCGTCCGTCGACGAGGATGTCGCCCTCGTCCGGCCGGTAGAGGCCGGTGAGGATGTTCATCAGCGTCGTCTTGCCGGCGCCGTTCTCGCCGAGCAGCGCGTGCACCTCGCCCGCCTGGAGCTCGAGGTCGACCCCGTCGTTCGCGACGAGACCAGGGAACCGCTTGACGATCCCCCGCAGCTCGACGAGCGGCGCGCCGCTCATCGCACGCCGGGGACGGGTGTCCCCGCCCCCGGCATGGTGGTCGTGCTCAACCCTTCGGGATCGAGCCCTGGACGCCCTGGACGAGCCACTGCCATGAGAGCGCGTCGCCGAGCGACATGACCTTGCCCTTGGCGATCCGGACCTTGCCCTTCTGGTCCGTGATCGGGCCGCCGAGCACCTCGAGCTTGCTGGCCTTGATCGCGGCCTGGCGGGCGGCGATCGTCTTGCGCGTCTTCGCATCGACGTTCCGCAGCGGCGCGAGCTTGATCATCCCGTCCTTCATGTCGCCGTAGTAGCCGTCCTTCTTCCAGGTGCCGTCCAGCACCGCCCTGATCCGGCGTGTGTAGTACGGGCCCCAGTCCCACACAGGCGCGGTGAGGAACGCCTTCTGCGCAAAGCGGTGCATGTCCGAGTCGTAGCCGACCCACCACTTGCCCTTGGCCTGAGCAGCCTGCCCGGTCGCGGGGGAGTCCTGGTGCTGGCCGAGCACGTCGCAGCCGACGGCGAGCAGGCTCTCGGCCGCGCTCCGCTCCTTCGACGGGTCGTACCACGTCGACGTCCACACGACGCGCACGGTCGCCTTGGGGTTGACGGAACGCGCGCCGAGCGTGAACGCGTTGAGCCCGCGTACGACCTCGGGGATCGGGAACGCGGCCACGAACCCCAGCTTGTCGGTCTTCGTCTTGAGGCCTGCGGCGATTCCCGAGAGGTAGCGCGCCTCCTCCATCGCCCCGAAGTAGTTGCCCATGTTCGCCGCGCTCTTGAAGCCCGAGCAGTGCTCGAACTTCACGTCGGGGAACTGCTTCGCGACCGCGAGCGTCGGGTCCATGTAGCCGAACGACGTCGTGAAGATGATGTCGTTGCCCTGCTGCGCGAGCTGCCGGATCACGCGCGTGGCGACCGCCGGGGTCTCGGGGACGCTCTCGACCTTCGTCGCGTCGAGCGACGACCCGAGGGCCTTTATCGCCGCCTGCCGGCCCAGTTCGTGCTGGTACGTCCAGCCGCCGTCACCCGGCGGGCCGATGTAGACCCACGCCGCCTTGACCGTGTCGAGGGACGCGCCCTGCGCGCGGCCGGCGAGCGTCCCGAGCGCGGACAGCCCGACCCCGGCCGCCGCCGCCCACTTCAGGAGCTCCTCACGGGTCAGCCCGGTCTCGAGCCGATCCGTGGGTCCCGCGGGATGTGTCATGTGCCTGCCTCCTCCTGCCCTGGGGGGATGAGTGACCGTAACGTCTCGATCGGGCATCGGCAACGCCGACCGGCCACGCGCCCGACTGCCGTACCCTGACCGCGTGGAGCGGGTTCCCGGCGCCCCCGATCTTCGACTGGGCGAGACGCTCGGCCCGTACCGGCTCGAGTCCGTGCTCGGCGAGGGCGCGGTCGGGGTCGTCTTCGCCGCGGTCGCCGACGACGACACCGTCGTCGCGCTCAAGGTGCTGAAGCGAGTCCTGTCCGACAACGACGTCTATCGCCAGCGGTTCGTGCGCGAGGCGCGCGTGGCGAGCGAGGTGCGGCATCGCCACCTCGTGCCGATCCTCGACCTCGGGGAGGCTCGCGGCCATCAGTACCTTGCCGCGGCGCACGTCGACGGAGGCTCGCTCGCCGAGCTGATCGAGACCGGGGGGCCGCTCTCCCTCGACCAGGCGCTCCAGCTCGCGGCAGAGGTGGCGTCCGCGCTCGACGCACTCCATGCGAACGGCATCGTCCATCGGGACGTCAAGCCCTCGAACGTCATGCTCGACCGAGAGGGTCGCGCCGCGGTGACCGACTTCGGCCTCGCCAAGGGCCCCGCCTACACGGTGCTGACGCGGCCGGGGCAGGTGATGGGGACGCCCGACTACATCGCGCCCGAGCTGATCCGCGGCGAGTCGAGCGGTCCGCCCGCCGACGTCTACGCGCTCGCCTGCGTCGTCTACGAGTGCCTCGCCGGCGGCCCTCCCTACGGCGACAAGCGGCTGTTCGAGATCGCCAGCGCGCATCTGGACGAGCCGCCGCCCGACCTCTCCGTCGCCCGACCCGACGTGCCGCGGCCCCTCGCCGAGATCCTTCAGGCCGGCATGGCCAAGGACGCAGCCGCTCGCCCGCGCACGGGCACGGCGTTCGCGCATCTGCTGCGCGCCGCGGCCTCGAGACGGTGACGGGCACGGCCGTGGCCGCGCGCGTCGATCAGGAGACCTTGCCGATCCGGTGGTGCCAGAAGCGCCACCACGTGAAGAGGCCGGCGTGGTCGGTGCCGCCCTCCCGGGCGATCGCGAGCATGTCGCGGTGGGTCGGCTGCCCGAGCTTCTTGTGCGTCCAGACGATCACGGCCTCGTCGCCGTCGAAGTAGCAGAAGCGCTCGCCGCCGGGCTTCGGCGGGGTGCCCGGATGGACCCATGGGCCGGAGCCGCCCCAGCTCGTTCCGTCGCACCGTCCACCCGGCTTGACGCCCGCCGCCTCCCGCGCCGCGGTGTACGCCGCCTCGAGCGTCTGGCCGTTGGGATAGATCGAGATCTCCCAGCGGTCGGGCGGGTTCTGCACCGAGAGGTCGTCCGACTGCACGCAGACGGCGCTCTCGATCGCGCCCGGGTTCGGCTGGTTCTGCACGGCGCAGTCCTTCCAGAGCTGGCCGGGCACGAGCGCGGCCAGGGAGGCGGGCGCCACCGCCGGCGTGGTGCTCGTGCCGGTGCCGGTCCCGGTCGTGGTCACCGTCGGCGTGGTCGACGCCGCGTTCGAGCCGCCGTCGTCTCGCGCGACGAGGTAGGCGACGAGACCCGAGGCGAGTGCCGCCGCCGCGACGAGGACGGCGGTTGCGACCCAACCCGGCGCGCGACCGCCTCGTGACGGCGGTGCCGGGGCGAACCCGTCCGGCGTCTCCGCGGCCGCCGCCATGGCCGGCGCCGCGACCGCGCCGACCGGCTCAGCCGCAGCGGGCGCTACGGGCGCCGGCTCGGCGGGGGCCGGGGCCGGCTCGGCGGCGGGCTCGGGTGTCGGCGGCGCCGACGGCGCCTCACGAGCCTCGACGGGCGGCGCCTTCGGCTCCTCGACGTGCTCCTCGACGGGCTGCGCCCCGGTCGAGCGACGGTTCACGATGGCCGCCTGCGCCGCGTCGACGAGCTCGGGCGCCGTGGCGAACCGTTCGTCGCGCGACTTCGCCATCGCCTTGGCGATCACGCGGTCGAGCTCCTTCGGAAGCTCGGGCTGGACGTCGGTCAGCTTCGGCGGCGGGGTGGTGAGGTGCGCGTGCATGACGGCCACCTCGGCCTCGCGGTCGAACGGCGGTCGGCCGGCGAGGCACTCGTAGAGCACACAGCCGAGCGCGTAGACGTCGGTCCGGCGGTCGAGCGCGAGGCCCTCGATCTGCTCGGGGGCGGCGTAGTCGACCGTGCCGATGAACATGCCGGTCCGGGTCAGATCCGGGGCGGTTGTCTGCTTGGCCACCCCGAAGTCGGTCAGATAGACGTGCTCGGACGGCTCGGCGACGAGGATGTTCGACGGCTTGACGTCGCGGTGGATCAGGTCCTTGTCGTGCGCCGCGTCGAGGGCCGACGCGATCTGGTCGAGGATGAAGATCGTCCTGCCGACGCCGAGCGGGCCGTCGCGGCGGAGGATCGTCCGGAGATCGGAGCCTTCGACATAGCGCATCGCGATGTAGAGGAGCCCGTCCGAGTCGCCCCCCTCGATCTCTCCGGCGTCGTAGATCGGGATGATGTTCGGGTGGTCGAGGTCCGCGGCACGCTGGGATTCGCGGATGAACCGCTCGCGGTAGCTCTCGTCGTGCGTGAGCGGCGCGGCGAGCACCTTCAACGCCACCTTCCGGCCGAGGCGGATGTGCTCGGCCTGGTAGACGACGCTCATGCCGCCGCGGCCGAGCAGCGCGTCCACGCGGTAGCCCGCGAAGACCGTGCCGATTCTTGTCGATTCACTCACGCCCATCTGCCCTCACGACGCGTGTCGGGCGTCCAGTCTTCCACAGGCTGATCCACCGTTCCTAGGCGGAAAACCGAACCTCCGAGAAATCGAGAGCGCTCTAGACTGCCCACATGCCGGACCCGGTCGCGTTGGACCGCGCCGAGACAGCGTCGTCGTGAGCTCCCAGGAGGACGAGCTCCGTCCCGTGACGGCTCTCTTCGCCGACGTCGTCGGCTCGACACGGCTCGCCGAGCGGCTGACGCCCGCCGAGGCGAAGGCGTTGATCGGGGAGTGCGTGAACCAGATGAGCCGCGCGGTGCACGAGTACGGCGGCGCCGTCCAGGCCTACATGGGCGACGGGATCTGCGCGTACTTCGGGGTGCCCACGGCGCGCGAAGACGATCCCGAGCGCGCCGCTCGTGCAGCGCTCCGCATCGTCGAGGTCGTGCGGGAATACGCGGTGGACGTCGAGCGGGCGTGGGGGATCGAGGGGTTCGATCTGCGGGTCGGCATCAACACCGGCCAGGCCGCGGTCGGCCTCGTCGGCGCGGTGGACGAGCAGACGGTCGCGTACGGCGACCCCGTCAACGTCGCCGCGCGGCTCCAGTCGTCGGCCGAGCCCGGGACGATCGTCGTCGGCGAGCAGGCGGCGCACAGGCTCTCGCATCGCTTCGTGCTCGAGCCGCTGGGAAGCCTCGCGATCCGCGGTCGCGAGAACGAGGTGGAGGTCCATCGCCTCGTCGGCGCGCGGGAGCAGGAGGAGGATCACCCGCTCGTACCCATCGTCGGTCGCGACGCCGAGGTCGAGCGGATCCGCCTCGCCGCGGACGAGCTCGTCCGCGGGCGCGGCCAGGTGGTGCTCGTGGTCGGCGACGCGGGCATCGGCAAGACGCGGCTGCTCGAGGAGCTCCGCGGGATCGTCGGCGACGACGCGGTCTGGCTCGAGGGTCGCTGCCTCTCGTACGGCGGGCTGCCGCTGTGGCCGTTCGAGGAGATGCTCCGCGCCTGGCTCGGCATCGCCGACGGCGAGCCCGAGATCGCCGTGCGCACGAAGACGAGAGCGCGGCTCGGCGAGCCCCTGGCGGAGCGGCTTCCCGAGGTCCTCGCCCCGCTGGGCCGGCTGCTGCGGATCCGCCTCGACCCGGATCTCGAGCCGGATCCCGGCCGCAGCGAGCAGGCGGACATCCGCGAGGGGATCCTCGCGTGGCTCGAAGCGCTCGCCCGAACACGCCCTGTGGTCATCGCGATCGAGGATCTCCAGTGGGCGTTGCCGCCCGCGCGGGAGCTCGCCGAGCTCCTCCTCGACCTCACCGATCGCGCGGCCGTGCTCCTCGTGGCGACGATGCGACCCGACCCGACCTCCGAGGCGGCACCGTTCCGCGTCCGCGCGCTCGGCGGCTTCGCGCACCGGACGACCGAGCTGAGGCTCGGTCCCATCGCCGACGAGGATGCGGTCGCGCTCGCGCGATCGCTGGCGCACCGCGCGCTCGACGACGAGACGGTCGCATCCGCCGTCGCCCGCAGCGAGGGCAACCCGCTCTTCCTCGAGGAGCTCGTGCGCCTCTTGCTCGAGGGTGGCGTGGTGCAACGGCGGCGCACGTGGACACTCACGGTCGGTGAGAGCGTGCTCCCCGCCCGCCTCGAGAACCTCCTTGTCGCCCGCGTCGACGCGCTCCCGGGCAGCGCGCGTCATCTGGCGCAGGCCGCCGCGGTCATCGGTCGCACGTTCGAGGAGCCGTTGCTCGAGCGCGTCGCCGAGGGTGACGTCTCGGCCGACCTGCTCGAGCTGGTGCGGGCGGACATCGTGCGCGAGGTGAGGCGCTACCCGGACCTCGTCTGCGAGTTCAGGCACGGGCTCCTGCACGAGGCCGCGCTCTCGACGCTCACGCCGGCGCGCCATCGGGAGCTCGCGGGCCGCGTGGGTGCTGCGCTCGAGCAGCAGGTCGCGGGCGGGGCCGCCGACGTCTCCGAGCGGATCGCGCAGTACTACGTTCGCAGCGACCGGCTCGACAAGGCCGTCGAGTACCTCGAGCGCGCCGCCGACGCGTGGGGCGCGGACGACGAGCACTTCGTGGTGCTGCTCCAGACCGCCCGCCGAGCGGCCGCCCGCGAGGGCGATGCCGAGGCCGCGGCGAGGATCGCGACGCGGCTGGCCGCGCGCGGCGCGGAGCGGGGGCCGGGGCCGGGGAGCGACCCGGCGGCGAGCCGGTAGATTCCGCCGCCGTGGAGGTGCGGAGGATCGGCGTCGTCGGCCTCGGCGCGATGGGCGCGGGGATCGCGCAGGTCGCGGTCGAGGCGGGCTTCGACGTGATCGGACGCGAGGTCACCGCGGAGCTCGGCGAGACTGCCGCGGGTCGGATCGGCCACTTCCTCACCCGCAAGGTGGAGAAGGGGCAGCGCACACAGGAGGAGTGGGACGCGGCGGTCGCCCGGCTCGAGACCACGACCGAGCTCGGCGCGCTCTCGGACTGCGACCTCGTGATGGAGGCGATCGTCGAGGAGCTCGACCCGAAACGGGCGCTCTTCGCCGAGCTCGAGACGATCTGTCGCGCGGACACGGTGCTCGCGACGAATACCTCCGCGCTGTCGGTGACCGAGATCGCCGCGGCGACCGCCTCCCCCGAGCGTGTCGTCGGGATGCACTTCTTCAACCCGGCGCCGTTGATGCCGCTCGTGGAGGTCGTGCGCGCAGAGCTGTCCTCGGACGAGGCGGTGGAGGTTGCTCTCGCCGTCGTCGAGCGGTTCGGCAAGGTCGCGGTCCCGTGCCACGACACGCCGGGCTTCGTCGTCAACCGGATCCTGATCCCGCTGCTCAACGACTGCGTCCGGGTGCTCGACGAGGCGCGCGTCACGCCCGAGTCGCTCGACGCGGCGATGACGAACGGAGCCGGCTGGCCGATGGGGCCGTGCACCCTCGTCGACCTCGTCGGGATCGACGTTCACGTGCACGCCTCGGAGGCGCTCTACGAGAAGCTGCGCGAGCCGCGCATGGCGCCGCCGCCGCGACTCGTCGCGATGCGCAACGCCGGGCTTCTCGGCCGGAAGTCCGGCCGCGGCTTCTACACCTACTGAGAAGCGGGCTGTGGAGGCGGCGCCTCCTCGAGCGGCACGCCGAGCCTGCGGGCGACCGTCGGGACGAGCGAGCCCTGGACCACAACCGAGAAGAGGACGACGACGAAGACGAGGCCGTAGGTCTCCGCCGCATACTCGGTGCCCGCGACCACGGCGAGCGAGGCGAGGAGGATCGGCACCGCGCCCTTGAGCCCGCTCCACACGACGAACCCACGCTCGCCCCACGTGAGGTCGATCACGGAGACGAGCGGGCCGACCGCGAGCGGCCGGACGACGAACCCGAGCAGCACGGCGAGCACGAGCCCGCGCCACCAGAGACCCTCGTCGCCGATGAACGCGAGGTCGACTGTCAGCCCGAGCGCCACGAACGTGGCGAGCTCGCCGAGCTCGCCGAGCGCGGCGTTGAACGCCCGCACCGCGCGTCGCGCCTCGAAGCGGATGTCGCCGACGAGGATCCCGGCGACGAACACGGCGAGGAACCCGGAGCCGCGCGCCACCGTCGCGGCGCCGTAGATCGTCCCGACCATGAGGATGACCGCGACGGGGTAGAGCGTCCGGTCGGGGAACGGGGCCCAGCGGATCACCCCGGCGATCGCTGCCGCCCCTGCGACGCCCACGGCGAGCCCGACGCCCATCTCGCGGAGGAACTCCCAGAGCACGGTCCACCCGGACGCGTCGTCGTGCGTCGCGAGCTCGATCATCCCGATCATCAACGCGATCCCGACCGGGTCGTTGAAACCCGACTCGCCCTCGAGAATCGTCCCGGAGCGGCCCTCGACCTCCTTCCCGGCCAGGACTGAGAACGTCACCGCGGGATCGGTCGGGGCGAGGGCGGCTCCGATCAGGCTCGAGGCGGTCCACGAGAGGTCGAGCAGGACGTGGGCGGCGACCATCAGCAGGCCGGCCGTCGCGAAGGTGCCGACGACCCCGAGCGCGAGGATCGGCGCGGCGGCCCCGCGGAACCGGCGCAGCCCGATCTTCGAGCCTCCCTCGAAGAGGATCACGACGAGCGCGAGCGTCGCGATCTGCTGGACGTCCACGAAGCTCAGGACCGTCTTGAGCCGGTCGATCAGATCGGACGCCGCCGCCGCGACGACGAGGAGCAGCCCCGCCGTCGGGATCCCGAGGCGGCCCGCGAGGAGGCGCACGCCGATCGCGAGGACGAGGCCCCCCGAGACCACCAGCAGGATCGTCCCGAAGTCGAGAATGTCGTCCATGTGCGGGGGATCTTGCACCGCCGACGACCACGCCCGCGGCTTACACTTTCCTTACGGACGTCTCACCGTGCACCCACGCGTCGTGCCGATACTGGAGTCACGCATGCGCCTTGCGCTCGCCATCTTTGCCGTGCTCGCGATTGCCGTGCCCGCCACGCAGGCGGCCGCGCCTCCCGCGGAGACGTTCTCGATCGAGGACGCGCGCGGCGTGGTGACGATGCGCGGCAGCGGCATCGTGATCGGCCGTCTCGAGCGCGGGGAGATCCAGGTGGTCGACCTGACGCCGCTCGACCAGTGGAGCCCGCGCGTGAACGGCGTCCCGCGCGGCAAGACCGTGTGGCTCCGCGGCAAGGACGTCAACTTCTACGTCCCCGGCGGCAAGTACCGGCTGACCGTCCGCGGAGAGGGCTTCTCGATCTCGGCGCGCGGACAGGGCTCCGCGGTGCTCGACGGCAACCCCGACGTGAACGGCGCGACGGGGACGTTCGCCGTCGGCGATGTCGCGCCGGCTCCCGTTCCCGACGAGGCCGATCGGGTCGTGTTCGGCTCGCTTGCTGCGCTCAAGCCTGCGAAAGTCGTACCGTGACCACCGGCCATGCCCAATCCGTGCTCGTCGTCGAGGACGAGCAGTCGATCGCCTCGTTCGTCTCGCTTTACCTGAAGAACGCCGGCTACGGCGTGCGCGCGGTCGGCACCGGCGCGGGCGCGCTGAACGCGGTGGCCGCGGAGATGCCGTCCCTGATCGTGCTCGACCTGAACCTCCCGGACATCGACGGGATCGAGATCTGCCGCCGGATCCGCAAGAGCTCGGATGTCCCGATCCTGATGCTCACGGCGCGCGACGAGGACGTGGACAAGATCATCGGCCTCGAGGTCGGCGCCGACGACTACCTCACGAAGCCGTTCAACCCGCGCGAGCTCGTCGCGCGGGTCAAGAGCGTGCTCCGCCGCGCGACTTCGGACCGCCGGATCGACGAGGGCGACGAGCTCCGCCACGGCGACCTCGTGATCAACTCGGGGCGCCGCGAGGTCCTCGTCGGCGAGGAGGAGATCCAGCTCGCACCGAAGGAGTTCGACCTCCTCTGGGAGCTGCTCGACCACCGCGGCATCGTCCTGACCCGCGACCAGCTCCTCGAGCGCGTGTGGGGCTACACGTTCGCCGGCGACACGCGCACCGTCGACGTCCACGTGCGGCAGATCCGCCGCAAGCTCGGCGATGCGTCGCCGATCGTCACGGTGTGGGGCGTCGGCTACAAGGTCGCGACCGAGCGCACCACAGCTCCGGCCGCCTGAGGCCATGCGCCGGCGCACACGCGGCGTCGCACACCTCGTCGCCGGACCCGCTCGGCCGAACCTCGGCGTACGCTTCCCGGTGATGCCCGGCTCGCTGCGCTTTCGGCTGCCGGCGCTGTTCCTGCTCGGGATCGTGACCGCCGGCGTTCTCTCCTCGGTGATCGCGCTGCGGCTGTTCCAGGGCTACTCGCGCGACAGCTCGTACGAGGAGCTCGGCCGCGAGGCCAGCGGGATCGCACAGCTCTACGGCGACGCGGCGCTCCGCGCCGCGGAGGAAGGCTCGCCCGCCCCCGACTTCGCGCCGCAGGCGCTCGAGCTCGCGACGGGCGACCAGCTCTTCTACGTCGGCGCGCCCGCTTTCCCGGGCCAGAACTCGGGGCTCCAGCGGCTCCCGGAGTCGGCGGTGCCTCGCGCGGTGTTCACGAAGGAAGGGCAGGTCGAGTTCGAGTTCACGCCGCCGGCCGAGAAGCGCTCGTATCTCGCGATCTCGCAGCCGCTCCGGCTCGAGCCGGACGGGCCGGTGCTCGGGGCGATCATCGTGGCCAAGCCCGGCGACGTCGTCCGCGACCAGTGGGTGCCGCTCATCGGGCGGCTCGCCGCCGCGATCGCGATCGGAGCGCTGACGGCGTGGCTGCTCGGTCTCTGGCTCTCACGCAGGATCAGCCGGCCGATCCAGGCGCTCGCCGAGGCATCGGACGAGATCGCCTCCGGGAACTACACCGTGCACGTTCCCGTCGGGCGGGGCGGCAGCGAGGTCTCGCACCTCTCGGAGCGGTTCAATCAGATGGCCGCGCGTCTCGCTGCGACGGAGGAGCGGGAGCGGCAGTTCCTGATGTCCGTGTCGCACGAGCTCCGGACGCCGTTGACGGCGATCAAGGGCCACGTCGACGCGCTCCGGGACGGCCTGATCGAGGAGCCGGAGCTCGTCTCGGCGTCGCTCGACGTCGTCGCGAACGAGGCAACGCGGCTCGAGCGCCTCGTCGGCGACGTGCTCGATCTCGCGAAGCTCCGCGCGCACCGGTTCACCGTCCACACGGAAGAGGTCGACATGGGACGCCTCGTGGAGCACGCGTATGGCTCCTTCGGCGACGAGGCGCGCCGGCGCGACATCGCGTTCAAGCTCACGGGCGCGGACGGCGCGCCGACGCTGATCACGGACGGCGATCGCGTGCTCCAGGTGATCACGAACCTCCTCAACAACGCCTTCCGCTGGACGCCTGACGGCGGCGAGGTGGGGCTCGCGCTCGAGGCGCGGAACGGGACGGTGCGCGTCGACGTGGCCGACACCGGCCCGGGGATCTCGGCCGACGACGCCGAGCGGATCTTCAGCCCGTTCGTCTCGACGGACACCCAGGGCACCGGCCTCGGCCTCCCGATCGCGCGCGAGCTCGCGGGCGCGCTCGGCGGGCGGATCGAGGTGGAGACCGCCCCCGGCGAGGGCAGCCGCTTCCGGCTCGTCCTACCGGCCGGCACGCTCTAGCTGCGAACTTCCGTTCCGCAGGAGCGGAACGGACGCCGCATCTCCGTTGCGAGACCCTGTTGCGCGGCACCGACGCTCGCCGGAATAGCATCACGGCCGTGGCGGAACCGATCATCGCGCCGGTCGGGCTCGCCGGCTCTCGGACGCGACCGGCGGCGATCGTCGCGGCGCTCAGGCCGCGGCAGTGGACGAAGAACCTCCTGCTCTTTGCCGGCATCGTCTTCGCCGCGGAGCTCGGCGACGGCACTCGCCTGCTCGAGGCGGTCGCCGCGTTCGTCGCGTACTGCGCCGCCTCGAGCGCGGCCTATCTCGTCAACGACGTCCGGGATGCCGCTTCCGACCGCCTGCATCCCGTCAAGCGGACGCGGCCCGTCGCCTCGGGCCGTGTCTCGCCCGGTGTGGCGCTCGGCACCGCCGTGGGGCTCGCGCTGCTCGCTCTCGTGGTGGCGGCGGTGCTCGGGCCTGCCTCGCTCGCATGCATGGCGGCGTTCCTTGGGCTCCAGGGTGCCTACTCCCTCCGGCTCAAGTCCGTCGAGCTCCTGGACGTGCTGACGATCGCGGCGCTGTTCGTCCTGCGCGCGGCAGCCGGCGCGATCGCGGTCGACGTCCGCATCTCGCCGTGGCTGCTCGTCTGCACCTTCCTGCTCGCGCTGTTCCTGGGGCTCGCGAAACGGCGGGCGGAGCTCCGGCTCGGGGAGGTCGGCGCCCGGCCCGCGCTCGCCGGCTACACCGCGCGCGTGCTCGACCGGCTCCTCGCGATCGTGGCCGGCGTCACCGTCGCCGTGTACGTGGCGTACACGGTGACGGCCTACGACTCCCTGCTGCTCGTGACGACGAGCCCCCTCGTCGCCTTCGGACTCGTCCGCTACCTGCGTCTCCTGCGGACGCGCGGGCTCGGCGAGGAGCCCGAGGTCGTGCTCGTCTCGGACCTGCCGATCCTCCTGACGGTGGCCGCCTGGGCCGCCGCCTGCGCGGTCGCTGTCGCGATCGGCTGAGCCTGCGGATGCCTAGGCGACGGCTGCGTCGCTCGGGCGCGCGGCGTCGTCCCGCTCCGGGAGCGGCACGACGACGCCCTGGATCCCGGATTCGAGCCGGCGGAGCCGCGCATCGACGCCGCTCCAGCCCGAGGTGACGAGATCGACGAGGATGCCGAGGTCGTCGATCCTCGCGTTCCGCTCCGCGATCAACTCCTGCTCGAGCCGCTCGAGTCGCCGCAACGCCTGGTTCACGCCGCCCCGGATCTCGGCGAGGCTCCGGCTGACCGGAACCACCTCGCGCGCGATCCCGTCCCGCACCGCCGTCGAGACCTGCTTCGGAAGCGAAGCCTCGAGGTCGTCTGCGACACGCGTGAGCCGCATGATCTCCGCGCGCGCGCGCTCGAGGGCCGCGTCGAGCCGTGCGCCCGCCACACCCTCGCTGCGCGCTTCGGCGATCCGCTTCCGCGCTCTTTCGAGTGCCTGTTCGTCCATGGCCGACAAGGCTACGCTCGCCACCGGATGAGAGCAAACGAGCTCGACTACGACCTCCCGCCGGAGCTCGTCGCACAGCACCCGGTCGAGCCGCGGGACGCCTCTCGCCTCCTCGTGTTCGAGCGGGCCACCGGCGCGATCCGGCACCGCACCTTCCGCGACCTGCCCGACGAGCTCGACGGCCGGCTCGTCGTCCTCAACGACACCCGCGTCGTCGCCGCGAGGCTCCGCCTGCGACGCGAGACCGGCGGCAAGGTCGAGGTGCTGCTGCTCGAGCGGCTCGAGGAAGGCGTCTGGGAGGCGCTGGCCCGCCCCTCCCGCCGACTCCGGGCAGGCGAGCGGTTGCGGCCTTGCACCACAGTGTCAAACGAGGCAACGGTCGATCTCGTGGAGGCGCTCGGGGCCGGGAGATGG
>Ga0111538_10005832_pt1 | contig 16769 bp, 15 predicted proteins | sample SoiMethybrSBSTD1_FD_79669 | JGI IMG/M metagenome (GOLD analysis project Ga0111538, IMG submission 79669) | Bulk soil microbial communities from a Populus tree surrounding site in Tennessee, USA - Soil MetaG P. TD hybrid SBSTD1 (version 2)... | ecosystem: Environmental > Terrestrial > Soil >...
AAGATCGCCAACATCTTCTGGGAGGCCGATCCGATCGCCCAGATGCAATACGAGTACGACCGCGCGGTGGACGAGCTCAAGGAAGGACGCGTCGGTCTCGAGCAGTACCGCGGCCTGGTCGAACGCGTCACGCGACAGGTGTCCGCCAACCGGTCGCACGTGCAGAAGCTCGAGGCCGAGACCAAGGCGTATCTGAAGGCCGGCGACCGCGCCACCGCGGCGAAGTTCGCGCTGGAGCTGCAGAAGGCGAAGACCGACCTCGCCGCCAACGAACAGCAGCTGCAGATGCACGAGACGGCGTACGGCAACAACCTGCGCAAGATTCAACACGCCAACAGCAAGCTGGTCGAGCTCAAACAGAAGATCCAGCAGTACGACGCCGAGCTCAAGATGAGCGCAGCCGAAGCCGAGATCGCCAAGCTCGCCGAGAGCTTCGACCTGAATCTGACGACGGACTTCGGACAGATCGAGTCGGTGATTCAGCAGAAGATCGATCAGAACCGCGGCAAGGTGCGCGTCGCCGCGGACCTCTCCTCGAAGGGCATTGCCGAGATCGACGCCGAGGAAAAGATGCAGGCCGTGCTTGCGGAAGAAGCGCTCACCAACTTCGAGGTGGAGCTCGGACTGAAGTCGCCGGAGACATCGCACATCGCGCCGGCGGCCAAAGACCTGGGACCGGCTGCCACCGACAAGGCAGTCGAGAAGCAGACGAACTGACAGCGGCCCGTCCACAAGGACAGGCCCTACGCGCCGAATAGGAGATAGAGCAGATGGCGAACGGACAGCCACGTCCAGCGTTTTATGTCGCAGTGTTTGCGGTCGTACTTGGCCTCGTCGGCCTGGCGATCTGGCGCTACGGCGGCGGAAGCGGCGCCGGCACGGGCATCTTCTCGAGCGACGAGCTGAAACAGGTCGCCGGCAAGGCCGAGAACCCTGACAGCTCGGGCATCACCACGGTCAAGGAATACAACTTCGTGGCGAGCGCGAAGCTGCCCGAGGTGAAGGGCATCTCCAGCTACACGCCGATGAACAACCGCACGGTGCGGTTCGCCATCAACGTGTGGGCTGGCTGGGGCCCGATCATCTACGCGAACAACGGCTTCAAGCCGGGTAAGGCGTGGAAGACGCCATCCGGGAAGGACTTCAATGTCGAGCTCGTGCTGATCGACGACCCGGTCGCGATGCGCGACGCCTTCGCCGCTGGCAATCTCCACGTCGGCTGGGCCACGCTCGACATGGTGCCGCTCTTCCTCGAAGGGCTGCGTAAAGACACCCGCGTGATGCCGCGCATCTACCAGCAGGTCGACTGGTCGAACGGCGGCGACGGCATCGTCGTGCGTGAAGCGATCAAGACGATGTCCGACCTGCGCGGAAAGACGGTGGTGCTCGCGCAGAACTCGCCGTCGCACTTCTTCCTGCTGAACGCGCTGATCAACGCCGGCGTGCAGCCGGCGGAGGTGCAGTTCAAGTTCACACAGGACGCGTTCCAGGCCGCCGCCGCATTCAACGGCGACAAGAACCTGGCGGGCGTCGTCAGCTGGGCGCCGGACATCTATAACCTCGAGAAGGTCCGCGGCAACCGGATGATGGTCACGACCGCGACCGCGAACAAGCTGATCGCCGACGTCTGGTTCTCGCGCGCCGACTTCGCGAAGGACAACCCCGACATCATGGAGGGTCTGGTTCGCGGCATCATCGACGCGATGCAGGACCTGAAGGCGCAAGAGAACAAACAGCAGGTCGCGAAGCTGATGGCCGCCGGCTACTCGATTCCCGAGAGCGACGCGCTCGGCATGCTTGGCGACGCACATTCGACCAACTACGCGGAGAACCGTGAGTTCTTCCTGAACCAGAACAACCCGACGAACTTCGAGCGGACGTGGAATACCGCCTACTTTCTCTACAAGAAGATCGGCGTGGTCACGCAGCAGACGCCGTTCGATCAGGTCATGGACTTCTCAGTCCTTCAAAAGCTCGGAAGTGAAGCGAAGTACGCCAGTCAGAAGAACGAGTACGACGTGCGCTTCGCGCCGACCAGCGCCGGTGCGGTCCAGGGTGAGAGCGACGAGATCCTCACCAAGACCGTCGTGATCCACTTCTTCCCGAACTCATGGGATGTCAGCAAGAAGATCACGCGCTCGGTTGACGGCAAGGACGTCGAGGAGCTCTACGATCCGAACGTCGGCTTCGTCGTCGAGGAGATCGGCAAGCTGGCCGGCCAGTACGGCGCTGCGCGTATTGTCATCGAGGGTCACACCGACTCCTCGATGCGCGGACAAGCGCCGAAGAGCGCCGTGCAGGAGCTGTCGCTCAATCGCGCCAACTCGGTCAAGGAAGCCATCATCAAGAAGTTCGCGACCCTGCAGCCAAACCAGTTCTCGACCAACGGGCTTGGCTGGGACAAGCCGGCTGACAGCGCTGATCCGGACAACAGCGCCAAGAACCGGCGCGTCGAGATCAAGGTCTACCCGGCAGAAGCGCCCGCAGCCGCGAAGTAATGGGATTGTTCTCGCTGCGCGTCTCCCCGCCCCGCACCGTGCGCTATCTGCTCGGTGCGGGGGGCCTGGCGCTGCTGCTCCTCGTGTGGTGGCTCGTGACCATCGGCGCGGCGGAGACGCGGATCGTGTCACCGGTGGTGCTGCCCAGTCCGGCTGAAGTGTTTGGCAGCTTCGGCAGCCTGCTGAACGAGCGGGCACTCATTCAGAGCATCGCCGCCACACTGAAGCGCGTCCTGCTTGGCTTCGGGCTGGCGATTCTGGTCGGCGTTCCGCTCGGGATCGCGGCCGGTTCGTGGCGCGTCTTCGAGGCGACGGGCGCACCGCTCGCGCTGTTCGGCCGCAACTTGCCGGTGGCGGCGTTGATTCCGTTGACCATTCTCTGGTTCGGGATCGACGAGGCGCAGAAGGTGATGTTCATCTTCATCGCCTGCGTGCCGTTTGTGTACTCGGACACGGTTCGCGCGATCGGCAGCGTGCCGGATCGCTATGTCGAAACCGCGGAGACGCTCGGCGCGTCCAGGTGGCAGATCATGACGAAGGTCCTCGTCGCGCTCGCGCTGCCCGACATCTACAACAGCCTCCGTCATCTCTTCGGCATGGCCTTCGGTTACATCATGCTCGCCGAACTGATCAATGCCAACTACGGACTCGGCTACCTGCTGATGACCAGCCAGCGGCGAGGTCTCTCCGAGCACATCATCCTGATCCTGATGGTGATCGGTCTGCTCGCCTTCGCGATCGACCGGTTGCTGTACTTCTTCCAACGCGGTCTCTTTCCCTATCGTCCGGCCGACGAATGACAGACGCGCTGCCGAACATTGTCGAATTCCGCAACGTCACGAAGCGGTTCGGCGATCTCACCGTGATCCGAGACGTGACGTTTACCGTGCCGGACCTGCCAGGCACTGGAGAGTTCGTCACCATCCTCGGACCGTCGGGCTGTGGAAAATCCACCGTACTCCGGCTCATTGCCGGTCTGCGGCCGCATCATCCGACGACGGAAGGGGTCGTGCACGTCGGGAATGCGCCGGTCGCAGGGCCTGGCGCCGATCGCGGAATGGTGTTCCAGGACTACACGTCCTTCGACAATCGCACGGTTCAGGACAACGTCGCGTTTGGTCTGGAGTGCCGTGGCGTCGGCGCGAAAGAGCGCCGCGAACAAGCCCAGGCGTGGATCGAGAAGGTCGGGCTCGACGTCAAACGCGACGCGCACAAGTATCCCAGCCAGTTGTCGGGCGGCATGCGCCAACGCGTCGCGATCGCACGCACGCTGATCCTTCGGCCGCGCATCATCCTGATGGACGAGCCATTTGGCGCACTCGATCCCTCCACGCGCCTCCACATGCAGGAGCTGCTGAACAAGCTGTGGAGAGAGGCGGAAGCCACGGTCTTCTTCGTGACGCATTCGATCGAAGAGGCCGTGTATCTCGGCGACCGTGTGTACGTGTTCTCCTCGTCTCCGGGTACTATCCTGCGCGAGATCGCCGTGCCGAAATCCGACAGGCCACCCAGGGAGATGCAGCGCGAGAAGACGTTTATCGATCTGGTCGCCGACCTTCGCGACACGGTCGATACGCTGCAGTCGTCTACGCGCGCCGGCGATTGACGAATGGCGAACATCATTCCACCGCCGATCCCGTCCGATCGGTCCTCGAAGCCGCCGCAAGGGGCCGGACTCAAGGACTACCTGAGGGAGGCGTTCTTCTTCCGGTGGAACATGCTGTTGTTTCTTGGCGGGCTGGCCGGCGCGGCAATCGGCCCGCTGCCTGACGTCACACTTCCTCTCGTGTTCGCCGGCGAGCTCGCTTACATGGCTGCGCTTACGTCGCTACCGCGCTTCCGTGCCGCCATCGACGCCAAGGTCCACTCCGCGCAGCGGACGACGCCCGCCGTCACCACGACGGCTCCGTCGCTGGTCGTGATGCTGGCCGGTTTGCCTGGCGAGTTACGCAGGCGGTTCGAGCAGCTGCACGCACGCTGCGTCGAGATGCGACATCTGGCGGTCGGCGTCCGCGGAGCGTCGGGAAGCGACGCCGGATCGGCCGAAGAGATTCGCACGCCTGGTCTCGATCGGCTGTTGTGGCTGTTCCTGCGTCTGCTGATGTCGAAGAACGCGCTGGACCGTTTCCTCGCGACCATGAGCAGCGAGGAGATCCGCACGAGGCTCGAGCAGCTGCGGAAGGATCTGGCCGGCGCGCAGCAAGCCGCCGCCGGCGGACCGGCGGGCGACGAACGCATCGTGCGCTCACTGCAGGACAGCATTGCGATGGCGGAACTGCGCCTCGACAACTACGAGCGCGCCAAGAAGAACGCGCAGTTCGTCAGCATCGAGCTGGATCGCATGGAGAGCAAGATTCAGGCGCTTGCCGAGATGGCGGTCAACCGGCAGGATCCGGATCTGATCAGCAGCCAGGTAGACTCCGCGGCGGAGAGCATGCGGCAGACGGAGAAAGCCGTCAGCGAACTGCAGCATCTCACCGGCCTCGCCGACGAACTGCAGGACCCGCCGCCGATTCTCGACGCGGATCTGCGACAGGTGCTGCGACATGATTCCTGACCACGTGACCGGAGCCGACATCAAAAAGAGCGGCAGCGCTGTCGGGGCACTCTCCGATCTGCCATCGTCATTCCCGCCCTGGGCGACACAACTCGCCGAGCTGTATTTCTCGGGAACGACCTCTGCGTTCGTGCTCTATGGCAATACCTACGACTACATCCGCAGCCCGCGCGGTGAGAAGGACGAGTACGTCGGCCTCGCCGAGTTCATCTCCGAGCAGCTGTTCGGCCGTTGGTCGCTGGTGCTCCACTACGACCTCGGACGCGGCCTTCGCGTCGCCGCGGGACGCGACGAGCAGCGGCTGAAAGAGATGGTCACGCTGGCCAATCGCAAAGTCGGCGATCTCAGCGCGCTCTCGAAGGAACCATCGGCCACGATCGCGCTGCTCGATCGGTTCGTGCGGAACAACCTGATGGCCGCCGAGGGCGACCGCCTGAGCATGGCGGTGATCGTCGATCAGGCCTCGTACGTCTTCCCCTCGGGCGATCCCGGGCGACTCAGCCCCCAGGCGTCATCGCAACTCGTGACGATGATCAACTGGGCGACGAGCCCGCACGTGAAGCGTTTGAACATGGCGTTCGTGCTGGTCGATGAAAAGCGCGCCGATCTCAGCGAGCGGCTGACGAGCAACCCACATGTCGCCTCGATTGAGGTGCCGCTGCCGTCGGAATCCGAGCGCATGCGGTTCATCAACGCGACGGTGGACCCGACGACGCTGAAGGCCTTTTCTGACTACGACGCCACGCAACTGGCCGCCCTGACCGCCGGGATCTCGCTCACCGACCTCAACGTCATGGTGCAGTCAGCACGAGAAGGCGGACGCCGGCTCGATTCGAAAGTGTTCCGCGAGTTGAAGAAACTGCTGATCGAACGGCAGTGCCACGGGCTGCTCGAGTTCATCGAACCGAAGTGGACGCTCGACACCGTCGTCGGGCACGAGGCGGCCAAAGAACGGCTGCGCGAGGATGCGGCGTTGCTCAAGCGCGGTTCACTCGACAGCATGCCGATGGGGTATCTCGTCTGCGGACCAGTTGGCACGGGCAAATCGTTCCTGGCGCAGTGCGTCAGCGGCGAGATCGGCGCGCCGTGCGTCATGCTGAAGAACTTTCGATCGAAGTACGTCGGCGAGACGGAGGGCAATCTCGAACGCGTGCTGTCGGTACTTCGCGCGATGGGCCCGGTGGTCGTGATCGTTGATGAGGCCGACGTCGCGCTCGGCGGACGCGAGCAGGACGGCGACTCGGGAACGTCGAGCCGCGTGTTCGGCATGATCGCCTCGCAGATGGGCGACACGAGGTATCGCGGCCGCATCATCTGGATGCTGCTGACCGCCCGGCCGGACCTGCTGCCAATCGACTTGAAGCGTCAGGGCCGCGCCGAGGTGCACATCCCGCTCTTCTACCCGACAGACGAGAGCGAAATCCGCCAGATGTTCACGATCCTGGCGAAGAAGATGGGATCGAAGGTCGCACCCGAGGACATTCCCTCGATTCCGCAACGGGGACAACTGTCGGGCGCTGACATCGAAGGCATGGTCGGCCGCGCCTGGCGCAAGTCGCTGCTCGACGGCCAGGACCACATCACCAAGGACGCGCTTGCCGACGTCGTCTTGCAGTTCATGCCGTCAACGCAGGGCATGGAGCGCGAGCTGCAGGAGGTCGCCGCCATCATCGAGTGCACCGACCGGCAATTCCTGCCGGCGGCGATCCTCGAGCGCGTAGACAAGGAAGGCGGACGCGCCAACTTCCAGACGCGCCTGACTGCACTCAAACAAATCTTGAGGGATCTCTGAGAGCGGGGTCTTCAGACCCCGCGGATAAGGACAGACCCAATGGCGAAAACGAGCTGGTTCGACGAACAGGCGCAACATCCGACCCTGCACGAGCGCGTCGAGAAGCTGGAGTCGTTCACGGCGGCGATGGCCGACGGCGTCGTGGACAAGAAGGAAGTCGAAGGGCAGGAGCAGCGGCTGGCGGCTGCGATGAAGGCACTGGAGCCGAAGCTGAGCGATGAGCTGCACGCGCTGGTCACCGGCGTGATGATCGAGCTCACTGCCTACAACATCATGCGGCTGCTCCACGAGTTGCAGACCGAGCGCGCCCGGGTGGCGTTCTCCTAAAGGTCCGCCGGAGCGTCCAAAGGACAGGGCGCGCACGCGCGGCACAGGATCGCGTACGATCCGGAGAGACCGCCTTGTCCGAAACGCTACGTGACATTCCCGGCCCAGCCGGGCCACTCGAAGTTCTGATGGATCTGCCCGCGGTGACACCGCGGGCGGCCGTCGTCTTTGCCCATCCGCTGCCGACTCAAGGCGGGACGATGCACACGAAGGTCGTCTTTCAGGCGGCCAAGGCGCTGACCCGCATCGGCTGCGCCGTGCTGCGATTCAACTTCCGCGGCGTCGGTCGAAGCGCCGGCACGTGGGACGAAGGGCGCGGCGAGATGGCCGACTACCGCGCCGCCGTCGATTTCATGGCCGCGCAGTATCCTGATCTGGAGCTCTGGGCGGCCGGCTTCTCCTTCGGCTCGTACATCGCGATGACGGCCGGCGCAGACGACGATCGCATCTGCACGCTCATCGGCATCGCACCACCTATCGATCGCTACGAGTTCGCGTCGGTCAAGCTCTCGACCAAGCCGACGTTCATCATCCACGGGGAACGTGACGAGTTGATTTCGCTCAAGGCCGTGCGTGAGTTCTACGCGCGACTGCAGGAACCGAAAGAGCTCGTCGAGATCGACCGCGCGAATCACCTCTTCGACGGACAGGCCAGCGAGGTGGGCGACGCGCTCGAAGAATTGCTGTCGGACTACTCATGCAAGACGCTGTAGTCGTTGCCGCCACCCGCACCGCCGTCGGCAAAGCGCCGAACGGCACTCTCAAAACCGTACGGCCGGACGAGATGGCCGCTGTCGTGATCGGCGATGCTCTGCGCCGCGCGCCCGGCATCGATCCACGCGACGTGGACGATGTGATCATGGGCTGCGCGATGCCGGAAGCCGAACAAGGCCTGAACGTCGCGCGCATCGCCAGCTTGCGTGCCGGCGTGCCTGTCGACGCCTCCGCGGTGACGATGAACCGATTCTGCGCGTCGGGACTGCAGGCCATCGCCTCCGGTGCCGAGCACATCATGTGCGGATTCGCCGACATCGTCGTTGCCGGCGGCACCGAGTCGATGAGCCTCGTGCCGATGGGCGGCAACAAGGTGTGTCCGAACCCGACGCTGGTCGATGAATATCCCGACGTCTATCTGAGCACGGGGCTGGTCGCCGAGAATCATGCGCGCGACTACGCCATCTCGCGTGAGGAGCAGGACGCCTTCGCGCTGCGCAGCCATCAGCGCGCGGTCGCGGCGATCGAGGCGGGACGGTTCGCGGAAGAGATCACCCCGCTCACTTTCAAGGTATCAGCGCCGCAGACGCCGCCGCAGAACGGCGTCCCCGCCGGGCTGCGTGACGTGACGTTCGTGCAGGACGAAGGTCCGCGGCGTGACACATCCCCAGAGGCTCTTGCCAAGCTGCGGCCGGCATTTCACGCGACCGGAACCGTCACGGCCGGCAACGCCTCGCAGACGAGCGACGGCGCTGCGGCCGTCGTGCTGATGTCCGCCGCGGCGGCCAAGAAGCGCGGACTCCAGCCGCTGGCGCGCTTCGTCGCGTATGCGACCGCCGGGGTGGCCCCGGAGCGCTTCGGCATCGGGCCGGTTCCTGCCGTACGCAAGGTGCTCGAGCGGGCGGGCCTGACGCTCGATCAAATCGACCTCGTCGAGCTGAACGAAGCGTTCGCGGCGCAGGTGCTCGCGGTCCTGCGAGAGCTGCCCATCGATCCCGATCGCTTGAACGTCAACGGCGGCGCGATTGCGCTCGGCCATCCGCTCGGCTGCACGGGCGCGAAGTTGACGACGTCGCTGCTCTACGAGATGCGAAGACGGAATGCACGGTACGGCTTGGTCACGATGTGTGTCGGTGGCGGTATGGGCGCTGCCGGAATTTTTGAGCGGCTATGACGACTGCACCTCCTTCAACGTCCCTCTCGCGCACAGGCGGCTCGTGGCTGCTCGACGAGACACCATCGTCGGATGTCTTCACGCCGGAGAAGCTCTCCGAAGAACATCGCCTGATGGCGCGGACCACGACAGAGTTTGTGGATAACGAGGTGTTACCGAGCCTTGAACGCCTCGAGAGCAAGGACTGGGAGCTGGCGAGATCGCTCGTCCGCAGAGGCGGTGAACTCGGGCTGCTGAGCATCGCCGTGCCCGAAGAGTATGGCGGGCTCGATCTCGACAAGGCGTCATCGCTCGCAGTTGTCGAACGCATCGGACCATCCGCCTCGTTTGCGACGACGTTCGGCGGCCAGGCGAATCTGTGCATTCTGCCGCTGGTGCTGTTCGGCACGCCGGAGCAGAAGCAGAAGTACCTCCCGCGTCTCATCACCGGCGAACTGATCGGTGCCTATGCGCTGAGCGAATCGGGCTCGGGATCGGACGCCTTGGCGGCGAAGACGCGCGCGACGAAGCTTCCGGATGGAAGCTGGTCGCTCAGCGGCGAGAAGATGTGGATCAGCAACGGCGGCTTCGCCGATCTCTTCATCATCTTCGCCAAGGTTGACGGCGAGCATTTCACCGCATTCATCGTCGAGCGTGCGTTTCCCGGTATCAGCTCGGGCAAGGAAGAACACAAGATGGGCCTGCACGGCTCGTCCACGACGCCTATCCTGCTGCAAGAGGTGCGTGTACCGGCCGGCAATGTGCTCGGCGAGATTGGCAAGGGCCATAAAGTCGCGCTGAACACCCTCAATTACGGTCGCTTCAGCCTTGGCGGGATGTGCAGCGGCGGATGCCGTGCGGCGATCGGCGCGGCTGCGAAGTACGCCGCGCAACGGCGGCAGTTCGGGCAGCCGATTGCCAGCTTCGGCGCCATCAAGCACAAACTCGGCGAGATGACGGCGCGCACCTATGCGCTCGAGAGCCTGGTGTATCGAACCGCGGGACTCATCGATGCGAGGCTGGGGCCTGCGCCGCACGACGGCGCAGCCATCGCCAAGGCGTTCGAGGAGTACGCCGTCGAGGCATCAATCGCCAAGGTGGCGGGCAGCGAAATCCTCGACTACGTGCTCGACGAGAACGTGCAGATTCACGGCGGCAACGGCTTCGTAAAGGACTACGCGGCCGAGCGGCATTACCGGGACGCACGAGTCAATCGCATCTTCGAGGGAACGAACGAGATCAACCGCCTGCTGATTCCTGGCATGCTGATTCGGCGTGCGCTCAAAGGCGAGCTGCCGCTGATTCCCGCGGCGAAGCGTCTGCAGGACGAGGTGCTCTCGCCGTCTGTGGCCACCGGTGGCTTCGGAGAGCAGGGCGTCCTGGACGAGGAGATGCGTGTCGTCGCCGCGTTCAAGAAGGTGGCGCTGATGGTGCTCGGCACGGCGATGCAGACCTACGGCGAGAAGTTGACCGACGAGCAGGAAGTGGTCAGCTTCGCGGCCGACATCCTGATCGACATCTATGCCGCGGAGAGTGCTGTGCTGCGGGCACGCGAGGTCTCGTCTTCGCGAGAGCCCACTGCCGATCTGCACGTGAAGGCGGCGCGTGTGTTCGTGAACGATGCGGCACAGCGTGTTGAATCCGCCGCCAAGAGTGCGCTTGCGGCCATGGCCGAAGGCGACACACTGCGCACGCTGCTCGCGGCGCTCCGCCGAGTCTTGAAACCCAGCCCTGTGAACACCGTCGCGATGCGTCGGGCGCTCGCCGACGCGGTGGTCGCGCGAGGCGGGTATATTGTTGGTTAGTGGTTGGTGGTTGGTGGTAGCGGCTGGTGCCCCCTGATGCGCACAGCAGTTGTGGTCATCGCGGCGTTGGCATGCGCGTGCTCGTCGGGACCTGGCGCGCCGGATCGGGATTTTCTCCAGAACGAGCTGGCCCGGCGCGAAGCACGCGATCAGGCGTTCCGGGCGGACAAAGATCCCATCCCCGAGAACAAGCGCAATGCGCTGCTTCCGCTTCGCTACTATCCACCCGACCCGAGCTATAGCGTCGCGGCCGCGCTGCGTCTTGGTCAGGAGCGGCCGGTCGTGTTGATGCCGACCTCGACCGGCACCATCCGTCGGTATCAGCGCGTCGGCGTGCTCGAGTTCACGTTCAAAGGCGAGAACCTGAGCCTCGGCGCATTTGTCGAAGAGGGCGCGAGAGAGATCGACGGCCTGTTCGTCCCGTTCGTCGATGCGACGTCCGGCAAAGAGACCTATCCCGCCGGGCGCTATCTCGACATTCCACCGACGACGACCGGCTTCTACGAGATCGACTTCAACAAAGCCTATAACCCGTACTGCGCCTACAACGCGACGTACGAGTGTCCGTATCCCCCGCCATCGAACCGATTGAAGGTCGAGATTCGCGCCGGTGAAAAGGCACCTGGGGCATGAGCCGGGCCCTGCAAGCGATCGTGTTCGACTTCGACGGCGTCATCGCCAACAGCGAACCGCTTCACCTCAAGGCTTTTCAACAGGCGCTCGCACAAGACGGCATCGAGCTCGATCCGGCCGAGTACTACGCACGGTACTTGGGCTACGACGATGTGGGGATGTTCGAGGCGCTGGCGAAGGACCGCCGCATCGCGATGAGCGGTGGGCACGTCACCGCGCTGGTGGTCCGCAAAGGTGAGCGGATGCAGGAGATGCTGCGTTCGGGAACGGTGCTGTTTCCGGGTGCGACCGAGTTCATTCGCGAGGCGGCTGCCGCAGTACCGATCGCGATCGCGTCTGGCGCAATGCGCCATGAGATCGAGGAAGTGATCGACGCGGCGGGGGTGAGCGATCTGTTCGCGACCATCGTGGCGGCTGGCGATACACCGCACAGCAAGCCGTCGCCGGCGCCGTACCGGCTTGCGCTCGAGCGTCTTCGCGAGACGAGCGGGCGCGACATCGATCCGCGACGCGCGGTCGCGATTGAGGATTCGAAGTGGGGGCTCGAGTCGGCGCAGGGCGCGGGCCTGCGCCTGGTCGGCGTGACGAACAGCTATCCGGCCCACGAGTTGACCGGCGCCGAGTTGGTGGTGGACAGCCTGACGGCGCTGACACTGCCTGCACTGGACCGTCTATGTGCAACTTAGGGCGACGCCTGCGTCGCCCCTACTAGACGCGTGAAGAAAGACCTCGTTTCGGCACTCGTCGCGGCCACCGACGCACCGGGCACCGGCCTTGCCGACGCCACGCTCATCATCGCGCGGATCGAATATCCACGTCTCGATCCGGAGCCCTATCTCGCCAAGTTGGACTCCATGGGCGAAGCGGCGCGGCGCGCCATCGTCGAGGACGGGACGGCGACCGGCGATGCGTCTACGTCGGCCGGTATTCGCGCGCTCAATTCGTATCTCTTCGAGACGCTGCACTTCGTGGGCAATCGCGACAAGTACGAAGACCCGCGCAACAGCTGTCTCAACGAAGTGCTGGACCGCCGCACCGGTATCCCGATCACGCTGTCGGTGGTGTACATGGAAGTGGCGCGGCGCGCCGGCCTGCAGGTGGACGGCATCAATTTCCCGGGGCATTTCCTGGTGCGTTGCCCCGAGACTCAGAACTCGCCGTTTCTGATCATCGATCCGTTCCACGCCGGGGCGCTGCTCTCCGAGCACAAGTGCCGGCTGCTCTTGCAAAAGCACGTCGGCAGCGACGTCGCCTTCAGCAAATCACTGCTCGCACCAGCGACGCGGCTGCAAATCATCGCGCGCATGCTGCTCAACCTGAAGCGCATCTACGTCCACATGCGCTCGTTCCCGCAGGCGCGCGACGTCACGGAGCTCCTGCTGGCGATCACACCGTCGGCGTTGAGCGAGCTGCGCGACCGCGGCCTGCTGGCCTACCACCTCAACGACGTCACCGGCGCCCTGCGCGACCTCCAAGCCTATCTGCGCCTCACCAGCATGAGCGAGTTGGACAAGGACGCCCGCGACGAACACCAGCAGATCTGGGAGCACGTCAAGACGCTCCGTCGTCGCGTCGCGGCGCTGAACTGATGGGGCTCTGGTCTTCGGTCTTCGGTCTTCGGTCTTCAGGCTTCAGTTCAACCGTAGACCTTAGACCGTAGACCGTAGACATTTATAAACGCCCATTCATTTATCTATTGACACAATAGTAAATGGCCGTTTACCATCACCGGCCGTGAGCCCCCGGCCGCGTACGGTCGCCGACGAGAAGATCATCGAGGCTGCGGCCAAGGTCATCGGCCGCGTCGGGCCAGGAAATCTGACGCTCGCCGACGTCGGCAAAGAGGCCGGCCTCTCCGCGGCCACGCTGGTGCAGCGCTTTGGTTCGAAGCGCGGACTGCTGCTCGCCATGGCCACCTCCGCCGCCGAGTCCATGGACGCCTGCTTCGACATGGTGCGCGTCGCGCACCCCTCGCCGCTCTCCGCGCTCGTCGCCGCCGCCACCGACATCACCCGTTATTTCGACACCCCAGAAGAAGTCGCGAACCACCTGTCGTTCCTGCAGATGGATCTCTCCGATCCCGACTTTCATCGGCTGATGGTGATCAGCTCCACAAAGGCGCTCGAAGGGTATCGCCGGCTGCTGCGCGACGCCGTCATCGCGGGTGAGCTCGTCGAGTGCGACACGCGGCGCCTGGCGCGGGCGATCTCGGCCATCTGTGGCGGCTCGTTGATCTCGTGGGCGGTGTTCAAACAGGGAACCGCGGTGTCCTGGGTACGCGAGGACGTTGACACCGTCCTCACACCCTATCGACCGCGGGCACGGCGCTCCGGGCGCGCATCGAATCGGGCCGCGCACAAGCGGTCGCCGCGGGCACGCGGCTGAGGAGAGTCATGGCCAAGCGAACGCAACAAGCTCAGAAGCCTCTCGCCGGACGAGTGGCGGTGGTGGCCGGCGCGACGCGCGGCGCGGGGCGCGGCATTGCCCGCGCACTCGGCGAGGCTGGCGCGATCGTCTACTGCACCGGCCGCAGCGTGAGAGACAACCCGTCGCCGTACAAACGTCCGGAGACGATCGATCAGACCGCCGAGATGATTGTCGCGGCTGGCGGCACCGCTATCCCCGTTCGAGTCGATCACTCCCTCGAAAGTGAGGTCGAAGCGTTCTTCGCGCAGGTCGATCGCGAACACGGCCGCCTCGACATCGTCGTGAACAGCGTCGCCGGCGAGGATCCGTTGGCAGGAGCGTATGGATGGTTCTGGGACGCCGATCTGACGAACGCGAGCAAGGCGCTCGAGAACTCGATCCTCTCCCATGTGATCACCTCCAAGCATGCGGCAAAGCTGATGATGCGCGCCCGCAGCGGCCTCATCGTCGAGGTCACGGAAGGCGACGCGCTCGGCGCTGGCGGGAACCCGGTGAAACAGATCGTCAAGCTTGGGCTCAAAGGTCTGGCGTTGTCGATGGCCACTGAACTGCATCCACATGGCGTGGCCGTGGTCTCGATCACGCCAGGGTTTCTACGATCCGAATCCATGCTGGAGAACTTCGGCGTCACCGAAAAGAACTGGCGCGACGGCGGGAAGAAGGACAAGAACTTCCTCGAGTCGGAATCACCGCTCTATATCGGACGTGCAGTTGCCGCACTCGCGGCCGATCCGAAGATCCTGAAACGCACGGGTCAGCTATTCAGCTCATGGGAGCTGGCGCGCGTATACAAATTCACCGATGCCGATGGGCGGCGGCCGGACTGGGGCAGGCTCAAGATCGATTTTTCGGGAATGCCACCCGATTTCCTGGCGTACTTTCGCATCGGCGGCAGGCTGACACTCGAATGGCTGGATAGGGTGACCGCACGCTCGAAGAGCTTTGGGAAGCAGCTGCCGAAGGAGGGTCGTGCGGGAAAAGCAGGTCGCACGAAGTCGGGTCCGAAAAAGGCGGGTCCCAAGAAGCCGGGTCCAAAAAGCAGGACCCGCCCTACGCGTGCCAAGAAGGCCACGCGGAGACGTTAGCGCCGTGTAGGATGAGCGCCGAACATGTTCTCGCGACGTGATGTCTTGCAGGGCGCCCTCGCCGGCGCGGCGGCGTGTTTCGGAAGCGCCGCCCTCGCAGGCAGCGCGCGGCTCGAAGCCGCACAACGCGGCGGATCGGCCGCAGATCTCCTCCTCACCAACGGACGCTTCGTCGATGGCCGAGGCCTGGTGGGGTCGGCGCTGTCGATCAGAAACGCCCGCATCGTCGGCATCGGTGAGGCACGTGCGCTTGGCTCGGCGACGCGCACGATCGACTTGGGAGGACGCACGGTCGTCCCCGGTCTATTCGATGCGCACGTGCACTACACGCGAGCCGGGGTGAACCCAGGGTACGAGGCACGGCGCATCGAACGAGCGTTCTCGATCGCTGAGCTGCAGGAGGCGATCGCGAGGCGTGCAGCGTCTGTGCCCGCCGGCGCGTTCATCACGTGCATTGGCGGCTGGAATCACACGCAACTGGCCGAGAATCGACGGCCGACGAAGGCGGAGCTCGATGCGGCTGCGCCGAAGCACGGCGTCTACATTTCGGGCACGGGTGGCGGCACCGGCGCGATGACCAACAGCGTCGGCAGCGCGTTCTTGACTGCCAGAGGCGTGATGGTCGATGACGCCACTGGAGTCGTCGCCTCGGCACAGGCCGCCGTCGCGGCGCTTCAGGCGGTCCAGACGGCAGAGGACAGGCTTCGCGGCACCGCCGATCTGAACGCGCATGCGAACAGCCTCGGCCTGACCGGCGTGATCAACGCCGGCAATCTCGCCGATCAGGAACTGGCGCTCGCACTGTGGCGACAAGACAAGCTCACGATACGTATGCGGCCGGTGTTTCCTGCCGACTCACCGCAGGAGGTCGAGGCTCGCGTCGTCAATAACTTCAGTCAGGCGGGCAAAGCTGTCGGCGACGACCTCTTCCGGCCGGCGGGATTCGGCGAGCGCATCGGCGGCAACGACACGATGTCACCGCAATTCGAGCCAACGGCCCGGATGATCGCGAAGCACGGGTGGCTGCTGCAGCAGCACTCCATCACGATCAAGGAAAACGATTTCCATCTGGACGCGTTCCGGTCAATCGCTCGCGAGCAACCGATCGATCGGCTGCGATGGTCCATCATTCATCTGCAGAGCATCGATGAACCGCGATTGAAAGCGCTCAAAGAACTCGGCTGCGGCGCCAGCGCCCAGACATGGACGTACTTGGGGACCGGCGGCGGACCGCCGTTCAGGCGAATCGTGGAATCAGGAATTCGCGCTGGAGTCGGCACGGATTCGACGAACGTCTCGGCTCTCGATCCGTGGGTCTCGCTCTTCTACATGACGACGGGCCGCAATGTGGCTGGCGTGTTGACCAACGACGGCCAGCAAGTGTCGCGCGTCGATGCGCTGCGCTTGTATACCGAGGGTGCGGCGTGGTTTTCCTTCGACGACCATCAGATCGGCTCGTTCATCGCCGGCAAGTACGCGGACCTCGCTGTCCTCAGCCACGACTATCTGACGGTGCCGGAGCCGATGATTCGACGGATCGAGTCGGTGATGACGATGGTCGGCGGGAAGATCGTGCAAGCCAAGCAGCCCTTCAGCGGGCTTGCGTGATCACTCGAGCGTCCAAAGCCGGGTCCAAAGAACAGGACCCGGCCTACGGCAGCGAAAACACTTGCTCCGCATTGGTCTGGAACAGCTTCTTTTTATCCTCGTCTGGAATTGGCACGTCATCTGTGGCGTCCACCTCGTACAGCTCGAACTGATACGGGTAATCCATCGCG
>Ga0111538_10005833_pt1 | contig 16767 bp, 15 predicted proteins | sample SoiMethybrSBSTD1_FD_79669 | JGI IMG/M metagenome (GOLD analysis project Ga0111538, IMG submission 79669) | Bulk soil microbial communities from a Populus tree surrounding site in Tennessee, USA - Soil MetaG P. TD hybrid SBSTD1 (version 2)... | ecosystem: Environmental > Terrestrial > Soil >...
AGCTGGAAGCTGGAAGCTGGAAACTGGAAGCTGACTCTTACTTCTTCTTCGTTGCCGGCGCCTTCGTCGGTCTGAGCGTGTACTCAGTGCGGTAGCGCATCTCCACATTCGGCCGGTTCGCGACCTTGATTTCAACCTTGCGCTTCCGCTGCGTCGGATCGGGATTCGACGAGTAGTAGCCGAGCACGTAATAGTCGCTCGTCTCCGCATCGATGCGCTTCAACGCTTTCATGAAGTCGTTCTGGTTGATCGTGGCGAAGCCGCCGGTCTGTTCGGCAAGAACGCGCAGGCTGTCCTGTGACGTCCTGATGTAATTCTGAAAATCCATCATGTCGACCTTCTGATCGAGGTCGGGCATGCCGACGAGCCCCCGCGGATCGATCGTGTAGATGGTGGTGTTCGCGCGATTCGCCTCGCGCGTCAACTCGCTCAGCTCATTGGCCAGGTCGGCGAAGCTGAACTGGTTTCCCTTCTGCAGGAACGGGTTCGTGTCGTTTGCGTCGCTGTTGTTGCCCGACCCATCGTCGCTGTTGCCGGCGTTCGGGTTCATTTCCTTCCACTTGTCCTCGGCTTCCTTCTTCCGCGTCTCGGAGAACGGATCGAAGTCGTAGCCGTTGCTCACATACACGAACGCCTTGCGCCGGTTATGGACCGACTCGAGCGTCTTCATGATGTTGTAGGCCGTGTCGAATGCGACGTGCGCGCGATAACGCACTTCCGACGGACCTTCTGCGCCAACCGGCGCCTCGAGGATTTCGTTCGGCTTCAGTCCGGCGCCGGAAATCTTATCGATTGCTTCGGTCAGTCTCTTACGGTCGTACGTGAGATCGATCGCCAGCGAGGAAGGACCGGTCGAGACGATCCCGAACATGTCCCCTTCGTGCACGAGCTCGTTCGAGATCTTCTTGAACAGATCCTTGATCCGCCCGGTGTTCGGAAAATCGAGATGCAGGTCGTCGACGAAAATCAGCCAGATTCGTCCCGCGGCGTCGTTGGTTGGCCGGCTGGGAGGAAGGATGATGCCTTCCATGACCGGCGCGGCGGGCGCGGGCGTGGAATTGTAGACGCGGCCGCCGTGGGTCAGGATGAACGAGATCAGGTCCTGCTTGACGCCGTCTTCGTACACCTCGAAGTCGTTCTTTCCCAGGTCGGCGATGAATTGGCCTTTGTTATCGCGGACGATGACGTCGGTCGAGACGATGTCGAAACTGCGCCGGATAACGCCCCCCTGTTGAACGGGAGCGATCACCGGTTTGTCCGCCGTCGGCTCTTGTGTCGTCGCCGGCTTCGGTGGAGTGGGCGGTGCGTTTTGCGCCTGAAGCGCTCCGCCGGCAGCCAGAAGGGCCGCGGCTGCAGACACTTTCAGCGCCCGCTGAAAATCGATTGCTCGCATGGTTTGATTATACGGCTACTGTTCCTCGGGGAGGCCGGGCTCGTCGGCCTCCTCTTCGTCCTGTTGATTGACTGTTGAGTCGGACGGTGTGCCTTCAGAACTACGGTCGCGGCGTCGTTCCGCCGACCGTCGCCCTCTCCTCCTGCGCCGTCCGACCACCGATCGCAGGGACTCGAAGACTGATTCGTAATCTTCGAGGCCCGCTTGTACTTCCGCTTCCGTAACCCAAGTGTCTGGGTTTAGACGCTCCGCGGTGGCTTTCAGCTCTTCCTGACGAGTGGGATCTGACACGGTTTCTGAAATCCGTGCGAGGACCTCTGAGTACCGCGCCCTCAACCGCGACAATCCCTCGGAACCAAGCCGGGCTTCCACTGCACTCAGTGCGTCACCGGCCTGCGGCCGTGGAGCGGGCGGCTCGACACGCGGTTCGACCAGGAATTCTTCGACAACTGCGACGTCGGCCGGCTCGATGTCAGCGACCCCCTCCCCGGTCTGTGCAGCAGGTAGGTCGTCGACCGACGGAGTGAAATCGGGAGCCGCGGCTTCGACAAGCGCGTCGCCCGCCGGTGCGGCGGTCTCCTCCTCTTGTCGGCGGGGTTGATCTTGTTGCTGCCGAGGACGTCGCCGCTGGTCCACCTGCCCCGCTGTTCTCGGCTCACTTGACGCGGTCTGACCTCCTGCACCGGGCGTCTGACCCCGGGTGCCGTCCTGGCCTTTCAGGATCCGCGTCCAGTCGAACTCGACATCGGGATTGTGTTGCTCGATCAGCCGAATGGCATCTTCGTCGAGCGCGGATCGGCCGATGCGCACGCCGGGTGGCGTCCTAAACCAGTAGAGGATGCGCGATCGCGGCTTTCCGCGACGTCGGCCCCCGGAGCCGTGCGTGTGCACGACAAACGTGTTCTCGTACCCGCGTTTGTCGCGCGTAAACCTCAGATGCGGCAGAACTACTTCCTCTTTTGCGTTCGGGTTGCGGTCTTACGGACCGGTCCCTTCGACCGGGAAGACGAGGCTTTCCGCGCCGCGGGTTTGGCTCGCCGCGGGGCGGCGGCGCGTGACGACCGGCTAGCAGCCCGCGGTGGTTTCTGCGCTGGTGCGCGACGCTGCGGTTCGCTGACCGGCGCGGCGCGATGCACCATCGTGAACCGCGTTTGATCGCCGATGGTGTGATAGCTCCAGATCTCCGCGACGTTCACCTGATTCTCCGCCGCAAGGCGCCGCGCGATATCGACCGATCCAGCGGGAACGTAGAGATGAAACGGAGCTCGTGCGCGTCCGAGATGCGCCCACTGCGCCATTGCCTCCAGATGATTGACTGACTCGGCCGTTTCGACCTCAACAGTTCCCATCAACTTGTGTCCGCGGTCGGTTGATGTGAGGACAAGATCTGGAAAAATCTGCACCTGGCCGATTTTCACCGGGACTGTCTGGTCTTCGCCGATGTTCGTGGTCACGTCGTGACGACGCTTGAGTCGAACCTGGAGGAGTCGAATGACGCGGTCGTGCTCCAGCTGCTCGCGAACAGGGCGAACCAGTATCGGGCTCACGTGACCTCCACGAGGGAGAAAAATTGGAAGGGTCGGGAAAAAGAACCGCGAATTATAACGTGTCCTTTCGGCAATTGTATAGTGAAACCGCGCGAAATGCGGCTCGACCTTGACGGGCCATGTCTTTTGCCTTCAGAATGATGCGGTGATTGCCTCGGCCGCTAGCGTCGCCGACCAGACCACACGGACGATTCTGATAGTCGACGACGACCGATCGGTGGCCGATACGTTCGCGCGGATGCTCAAACTCGAAGGGTTCGGCGTGGAGACCGCGCTGTCTGCCGAAGCGGGCCTCGAACTGGCTGACAAGGTCCGTCCAAACGCGATCATCCTCGACATGCGCATGCCGATTACCAATGGGTTGCAATTTCTGCGACTGGTTCGGTCAAAGCCCCATCTTGTCGAGGTCCCGGTCGCCATCGTCACCGGCGATTACTTTCTCGCTGAGTCGGTGCAGCACGAACTCAAATCGCTCGGCGCATCCATCCGGTTCAAGCCGCTCTGGCTCGAAGATCTCATCGCCCTGGCGAAGACCCTGATCTCGGCGTGAGCGATCGCTTTCTCAAAGCCTGCCGTCGCGAAACGGTCGATGTCACCCCGGTCTGGTTCATGCGCCAGGCCGGCCGCTACATGGCCGACTATCGCGCGCTGCGCCAGCGATATTCGCTGCTCGATATCTGTCGAACGCCTGAATTGGCCGTTGCGGTCACGCTTCAGCCGGTCGACGTGATCGAGGTGGACGCGGCGATTCTGTTTTCCGATCTCCTGATTCCATTCACCCCGATGGGACTCGACTTTGATTTCATCAAGGGTGAAGGCCCTTCGATCGCACATCCCATCCAGTATGCCGGCGACGTCGATCGTCTGCGTTCGTTCGAACCGCGCGAAGCATTGTCGTACGTGCTCGAGACGATCGGATTACTCCGCCGAGAGCTCGTCGATCGCGTGCCACTGATTGGGTTTGGCGGTGCGCCATTCACGCTCGCTGCCTACGCGATTGAGGGTGGCCCTTCAACCACGTACGCCAGGACGAAGGCATTCATGTACGCGCAGCCTGCCGCGTGGCATCGGCTCTGCGAGCGCTTTGCTGACATGATCATCGACTATCTGACTGCGCAGGTCGAAGCGGGCGTCGAGGCGTTACAGATATTCGACTCCTGGGCGGGAGCGCTGGGACGCGACGACTACCGCGAGTTTGCGCACCCCCATACCTCGCACATTCTCACCGAAGTGGGAAAGCTGGGTGTTCCGGTGGTGCACTTCGCGGTCGGCACTGCGGCGATCCTGGCCGATCTCGCTGATGCGGGTGGCGACGTAATCGGCGTCGACTGGCGTCTGCCGCTCGACGAAGCATGGTCGATCATTGGCCCGAATCGAGCCATCCAGGGCAACCTCGATCCCACACTTCTGCTCGGCCCGCGGGAACGATTACTGAAGGCGGCCGACGATGTCCTTCGTCGTGCCGGCGGTCGCCGCGGCCACATCTTCAATCTCGGACACGGCATCCTCCCGAACACACCACTCGAGCTTGTGCAGGAATTAGCCAGGCACGTGCATCGATACAAGTTGTAGCTGTCGGCAGATATCATCGGACTGTGATCGCAATCATCGGCGGCGGTATCACGGGGCTGGCAGCCGCCTACGAGCTGATGGTCCGACGCGTGCCGTTTCAGCTCTTCGAAGCCTCTCCCCGGCTCGGCGGCATCATCCGCACCGAACACGTCGATGGTTTTACGATCGAGGCGGGACCCGATTCGATTCTGGCGCAGAAGCCCGCGGCCATCGCGCTGTGTGAAGCGCTCGATCTGCGCAACCGGCTGATTGCCACCAATGTGCCGCGCACGGCTTTTGTGCTGAAGGACGGTCGTCTTCATCCGTTGCCGACTCCTTCTGTGCTGGGGATTCCGACGACATGGAGAGGCCTCCTCAAATACGATCTGCTTTCGCCGGGCGCCCGTGTGCGTCTCGCGATGGAGCCGTTGATTCGAAGACGGCGGACGGTCGACGATGAGTCGGTCGCGGCGTTCTTTCGCCGTCGCTTCGGCGACACAACAGTCTCTGCGATTGCGGAACCGTTGCTCGGCGGCATCCATGCCGGCAACATCGATGCGCTGTCGATTCGGTCGCTCTTCCCGCGGTTCATCGATGCGGAAGCCCAGCACGGCAGCGTCCTGCGCGCATTCCATCGTCATCAGGGCTCTGGTGCCGACGGCCTTTTCAGATCGCTGCTTGGTGGGATGGAAGAACTTGTCACCACGATTGAACATCGCCTCCCCGCGAATGCGGTACACAAGAATGCGGTGGTCGTTGCAGTCGCGCCTGACGGCGGAGCATGGCGGATCGCTACGCGTGGCGGGACGACGCTCGCGCGCGCGGTGGTCCTCGCGTGTCCTGCCCACGTCGCCGCGACGTTGATTCGACCGATCGATGCGCGTTCGGCGGAACTCTGCAGCGAAGTGCCATATGTTTCGACTGCGAGCGTCGCGCTCGCCTGGCCACGACACGCAATCGCCCACCCGCTCAACGGCTCCGGCTTCGTCGTGGCGCGCGGTGCCAACAGCCGCGTGCGCATCACCGCGTGCACCTGGGTGTCGTCGAAGTGGAGCAACCGCGCCCCTTCAGGAATGGCGCTGCTGCGTGCATTCGTTGGCGGCTCGCACGATCCGTCTGCCGTCGATGCTGCCGACGACGATCTCGCCGAGTTGGCGGTGAACGAACTGACACCGATTCTTACAATCAAGGACCGGCCGATCCTGACCCGCGTCTACCGTTGGCGGCAGGCCGGCGCGCAGCACAACGTCGGGCACATCGCGAGAGTCGCCGAAATCGAACGCCGGCTGGCGGCGCACCGGGGCCTGTTTGTCGCGGGCAGCGGTTTTCGGTCCGTCGGCATTCCGGATTGCGTCGCCGATGGACGTGCGGCGGCTGCATCAGCGTGCGGTACTATTCAATGATGAAAAAGATTTCATGCGCTGTCGTCGCAGTCGTGGCAGCCTGCGTGCTGGTATCGGGGCAGACCGCTGATGTTCAGAAGGTGTTGGGCGAGATTAAGGCGAAGGACAAAGGCCTTCTCGCCGTGTCCGAAGAAGACGGACGCTTCCTTCGACTGATGGTCGCCACCAGGAAGGCGCAGCGCGCGCTCGAGATCGGCGGCGCCAGCGGCTACAGCGCGATCTGGATCGGCATGGGGCTTCGCGACACCGGCGGACGGCTGGTCACGATCGAGTACGATCCGGTTCGCGCCAGGGAACTGGCCGAAAACATCAAGCGCACCGGCCTCTCCGACATCGTCCAGGTCGTCGCCGGCGACGCGTTTCAACAGATCCCGAAAGTGCAGGGGACGTTCGACTTCGTATTTCTCGATGCGTGGAAGAAAGACTACAAGCGGTTCTTCGACATGGTTTTCCCCAGGCTCGACAAAGGCGGACTTTTCCTGGCACACAACGTGGTGAACAAGAAAAGTGAAATGGGAGACTTCCTCGACGCGATACAGAAGCCGTCGATGTGGACGACGATCGTCGCGCCGTCGGGAGAGGGAATGTCGGTAACCTTAAAGCGGTGAGAAACTAATCCTCAGCCGCTGGTCCCGACGCTGGAACCGCCGTCTTCTTCGGCGCGCGCTTCTTGCGGACCTTCGCGCCCCGCAGCCCTGCCGGCACCGGTTCGTCACTCGGTTCGAGGCGGGACATGCTCGTCAGGAACTTCTTCACGCCGTGTTCGTCGAACTGCACGCGTGTATATGCGTCCTCGACGGCAATGACCGATCCCAAGCCGTAGGTTGGTTCCACGACCCGGGCCCCCACATCGAACCGCTTCATCACGAGCTCCTTCGCCGGCCTTACCCACTTCGTGCCGCCGCAAACCCTAGACTATCTGATATTTAAGGCCGCCGTCAACACGCGGCCCTGTGCTACAGTGCGTCGCGTTTCCGTATGCGTTCCGTGCACATCATTGGCGTGTCGCTCGACCTCGGGGGCAACAGGCGCGGCGTCGACATGGGGCCCTCCGCGTTTCGCATTGCCGGGCTTGGCGAGCGGCTGACGTCGCTCGGCGCCACCGTTATCGATGCGGGCGATCTTGTTGCTCCGATTCCCGAAACCAAGTCGTTCGGTGATCCGACACGCAAGTACATCAGAGAAATCGCCCGCGTGTGCGAGAAATTGTACAAGACGTCCCTGTCGGTGCTGGAAAAGGGCGGGTTTCCGCTTGTTCTGGGAGGCGACCATAGTCTCGCCGCCGGTTCAGTCGCGGCAACCGCGGATTTTCTTCGACGCGATGGCCAACCCGTCGGCCTGATTTGGGTCGACGCCCACGGCGACATGAACACGCCGGCAACCAGCGGCAGCGGCAATGTCCATGGCATGCCGCTCGCGTCGCTGCTCGGCCCCGAGCCGTCGGAGCTGTCACGGATCGGCGGGTTTTCCCCGAAGGTGCAGCCGAATCACACCGTGCTCATTGGCATTCGAAATCTCGACGAGCGCGAGAAGCAGAGCGTTCGCGACTCGGGCGTGCACGTCTTCACGATGAAGGATATCGACCGCTCCGGCATCGCTGCCGTTGCGGAACAGGCGCTGAGTATTGCCGGCGCCGGCACCGGCGGCGTTCACGTGTCTTTCGATCTCGACGTCTGCGATCCAGCAATCGCGCCCGGCGTCGGCACGCCGGTCAAGGGCGGCCTCGATTATCGCGAAGCGCACATGGTGATGGAGATCGTGGCCGATTCGGGCCTGCTCCGCGCGCTGGATCTGGTCGAAGTGAATCCCATCCTCGACGATCGCAACATGACGGCTGTTCTTGGTGCCGAGCTCGCGTCATCGGCACTCGGTCAGAAAATCATATGAGAATCATGCGCACGCTCGCGTCTGTGACTGCGGTTCTGCTGCTCGGTGTGACGGCACCGGCCGTGACCCAGAGCCGTCCCAACATCATCTTCATCATGTCGGACGACCATGCGGCGCACGCGATTAGCGCGTACGGATCGCGGGTGAATCAGACACCCAATATCGATCGCCTGGCGCGCGAAGGCATGCTGCTTCGCAACGTGTTCGTGACCAACTCCATCTGCACACCGAGCCGGGCGGCGATTCTGACCGGTCAGTACTCGCATCTCAACGGCGTGCCGGTGTTCAATCGATTCGATAGTTCGCGCATCACCGTCGCGAAGCTCCTTCAACAGGGCGGCTACTACACCGGCATGATCGGCAAGTGGCATCTCGGGAGCGATCCAGCCGGCTTCGATCATTGGGAGATCCTTCCGGGTCAAGGGGCGTACTTCAATCCCATCCTCTACACCGCGACCGGAGAAAAGACGTACACCGATCGGTACGTGACCGATGCGCTCGCGGATCTGGCGATCGACTTTCTCAAGACGCGGCCGCGCGAGAAGCCGTTCTTTTTGATGCTGCACAACAAAGCGCCGCATCGCCCATGGGAACCGGACGCGACCCATCGCGCGCAGTTCGCCAATCGGTGGATTCCGGAACCGGCAACACTGTGGGACTCGTACGCCACGCGCACCGACGCGATTCACGAAAACCTGCAACGCGTCGTCGGCGACATGACGCGCCGCGACTTGAAGCTGCAGCCGCCGGCAGGACTCGCGGGCGCAGAACTCACAGCGTGGCTTGGAGGAAAGCCCGACTCTGTGACGATCGTCCGCGACGGCAAAGAGGTGACCCTGACAGGTGAAGCGCTCGGCCGCTGGAAGTATCAGCGCTACATGCAGGACTACCTCGCCACCATTCAATCAGTCGACGACAACATCGGTCGAGTGCTGAAGTTTCTCGACAGCAACGGCCTGTCGAGAAACACCATCGTCATCTACACGAGCGATCAGGGGTTCTTTCTCGGTGATCATGGAATGTTCGACAAGCGATTCATGTACGAGGAGTCCCTCCGGATGCCGTTTCTCGTCAGGTGGCCGGCCTCAATCAAGGCGGGCACGACCGGCGATGCGATGGCGCTCAACGTCGACTTTGCACCGACGTTCCTCGATCTAGCGGGAGTTCCCGTTCCGGCAGACATGCAGGGCCGCAGTCTTGCGCCCGTCTTTCGTGGACGCCTCCCGGCCGACTGGCGGACCTCGATGTACTACCGCTACTACCACGACCCAGGAGACCACAACACACGGTCGCATTACGGTGTCCGGACCCGCACGCACAAGCTGATCTACTTCTGGAAAAAGGATCAGTGGGAGCTTTTCGATCTGGTCAACGATCCGCAGGAGATGCACAACCTGTACGGCCAGCCAGGACAGGAGGCGATGACCGCTTCGCTGAAGGCTGAACTCGCGAAACTCAAGAAAGCCATGAAAGACGACGATCAGTTCGCCAACGAGCAGCTGCCAAACGGCGTCGACGGGCCCGCCGCGAAGCTGCGAGGGAAATGAATCAACAATGGCTACTCGCTTTGACTTCTTCGCCCAGACGATTGACAGGCTGTCGCGGCGTCAACTCCTGAACGCGGCATGGAAAGTCGGCGCAGCTGGTCTCCTCCAGCCGCTCGCCACGTCCAACGTCTTCGCCCAGGCGGTATTTGGCAGCTACCCCTTCACGCTCGGTGTGGCATCAGGCGACCCCTTGCCCGACGGCGTGGTGCTGTGGACACGGCTCGCTCCGGATCCGCTCGATGGCGGCGGCATGCCGGCGGCGAGAGTCGAGGTGGGATGGGAGATCGCGCGCGACCAGGGCTTCCGCACCATTGAGCAAAAGGGTGTCGAGATAGCAAGGCCAGAGCTCGGTCACACCGTGCACGTCGAAGTGAGCGGCCTGCAACCAGGACGCGAATACTGGTATCGCTTCCGCGCCGGCAGCGAAGTCAGTCAGGTTGGCCGGACCAAAACCGCACCAGCGGCGGATGCCGCCGTCGACAGCCTTCGTTTCGGAGTTTGCGGCTGCAATCACTACGAGGCCGGATACTTCACCGCCTTTCGCGGAATCGCCGACGAGCGTTTCGATTTCGTCCTCCACACCGGCGACTACATCTACGAGGATCGTGCCGACGGCGGGCGCAACCCCGCGCTCGTTCGGCAGCACAACAGCCAGGAAATCTTCACGGTCGTCGATTACCGGAACCGATACGCGTTGTACAAGTCGGATCGCAACCTGATTGCCGCGCACGCGTCGGCCCCCTTTGTCATGGCGTGGGACGATCACGAGGTCGACAACGATTACGCCGGCACCGCCGAGGAACACGACACGCCGTCGGAAGTCTTCCTGCTTCGCCGCGCGGCGGCCTATCAGGCGTACTACGAAAACATGCCAGTCCGCCGCGGCCAATTTCCCCGAGGCCCGGACATGCGCTTGTATCGCCGCCTGAAATTCGGAAGCCTGATGGACATGAACGTGCTCGACACTCGCCAGTACCGAAGCGACCAGGCGTGCGGTGGCGGCGTCGTCACCGGATGTTCCGCAGCCAACGATCCGGCGAGGACAATCCTGGGTGCGGAACAGGAGCGATGGCTGTTCGAGCAACTGCCGACGGTGCGCGCCAAATGGACGGTCATTGCTCAACAAGTGCCGATGTTTGCGCGCGATGCCTCTGGCGCGAATCCTCAGGCCCAGTATTCGATGGACAAGTGGGACGGCTACACCGCAAATCGCGATCGCGTGTTCGCCCGGTTGAAAGAGACGAAGGCGCCAAATCCAATCGTCCTGTCGGGCGATGTGCACATGCACTACGGGTCGGACTTGAAGATGGACTTCCGCAACCCGCGCTCGGAAACGATCGGCGTGGAGTTTACCAATACTTCGATCACTTCCGGCAGCGATGGAACCGACGTCGCTACGATCTGGGATCAGATCCGCAGCGCGAACCCGCACGTCAAGTATCACAGCGCACGACGCGGCTATATCGCGTGCACCGCAACACCGGCAACGATGCGCGCCGATTTCAAGATCCTCGATCGCGTGACGATCCCGGATCAGCCAATCAGGACAGGGGGTTCGGTTGTCGTTGAGGCTGGCCGCCCGGGGGCTCTCCTGAGTTCTTGATCCGCGCCGCACGCCGATCGAGTCCGCGCCACGCGACCCACAGCCCCGCGCCGAACACCGCTCCGAGCACGAACACCGCGACGACAGTGAACAACATCGCGGTGATCTGCATGAAGAGGAACCTCATCGTCTCCATCTCGTGCTCTCCATCTCGTGCACGTGCCGGGCGGACTTCTCGAGAATCCCGCCCGGCACCTCAATCAACAGCCAGCAATCTCACTCGACATTCGACCATCCGTAGATCTGAAATCACCAATCTCCAATCCGCAATTGTTCATTGCTTCCACGTTAACCAGATGTCGTACACCGGCTCGATCGCGCCGTCGGCCCACGCAAGCTCGCCTTTCTGACGAAACTCGTTGCCGAACTTGTCGATGCGTTTCTTGGTGCTGTATTCGGTGCCGATCCATTGGACACCGGTATTTGCCAGCGGGGTCAATTCATCCGGCTCGGAAATCCCGTTGTGATTGTTATCGCGCCATAAGAGTAATCGGGAAAAAACCGCATCGCGCGAATCTATTCGGCCCTCTGCATAACTCGCGCCCCAGCTGGGGCCTTCAGCAAACCTCAACACTTCAAACCCATTCATCGTCGTCACGTCGGTCCGATCGCCGTAAACGGGTGTGTGGTTCCCAAAGAGCTCCGAGCCATCGTCTATTCGACCGTTGTTATTCCGGTCGATCGCGAGAAATGCGTCATCTGAATCGGGTCGGGTCCACGCGACCCGGTCGGGTATTCCGTCGCCATTGAGATCGAACATCACACCATCATCCGCACTGCTGAGATGGTACCCGTTGCGTGCGGTGTCGACGATGATCGGGCTGCCGGGCGTCCAGACGCAGTCGGCGCCATTCCAATAGTAGTCGGCTCCCTGCGCGGCGCACTGATCCGCCGCTGACTGCTGCACCGGCCAGACGCCGGCAGTGCTCGCCGTCGACCCCGATTGATACCAGTTCACGAACGCCCAGATGAACCAGTGTTTTCCGCTCGTCGTCCAGTTGCCCCATCGCGGGACCGGAACTTGCCTGATCACCGACGCGGTATAGAACGCGCGGTTCGAGCTGGCCGAGTTCGCGACGCCACTGACCCACGCCTCGACTTCCACTTCGATCGGGCAGACATTAATCGAGCGGCTGGTTTCGACGATGTATTGAAGCCACGCGTTTGGGCCGAATTGCCAGCTGTTGTTCGATCGCGCAATGTCTCCGCAATCGAGAAATGGAAGCGAGTCGTTCCCCGACTCCGCTCGTGCCACGCCGGGCACACTGGCTGCCAGCAGCCACACCGACAGCAACACCACCACACGACGAACTCGAGTCATGTCGTACTCCTCCTTCGTGAACGGCTGTTACCTGGGTTGGCGGAAGTGGGCGAGCTCACGTTTCGGCACGCTGATTTCGATTCCGGTCTTCAGATTCTCGACCCACGCAGCAATCGCGACGCTGGCGTCCGGCCGCACGCCGGCCAGAAGCCGATCGCGAATGTCGAGCGAGCGACGCCGGCATTCCAGCTGAATCGCTCGCTGTTTCTCGTTGATGTCTTTCACCGGCGCAACGCCGATCATCGGTCGCAGGCGCTCGATGTCTTTCTGACACTGCTGGTTGCTCTTGCTGTACTGTTCCAGCTCCATCTGCAGAAGCCGTTCTTCGTTGGTTGATAAGGTGAGCGCCGTAGGAATGGTGCCGGCCGTGTGCAGTTGCCTGAAGAACGTCTCCCAGATGTACCACTCGGGAATCAACTCAGGATTCTTGGCGCCATCGATCTCGAGTCGCTCCGACGGTGCAGCAATGACGAAGGGATTCTTCTGAGCAGGTTGCTGCGCCGACGCCTGATCGACGAGAGACATGCCGGTCGAGATCACGCATGCAACGATCGTCGTGACGAGCCGTTGAACCATGGTTGCTCCTTCCGAAACTCCAGTTATGCGCGGCGCGCGAAAACATGCGCCTTTGGCGACTGCGACTGGAAAGGATTGCTTGATGGAAGGAGACGTGTGCAACCGCCGCGCCATGACGGAATCGCTAATCACTGATCACTCATCGTGAATCGTCGAATCACCAATCCTCGAATCCTGAATCGTCGAATCAGGGAATCGATGCTCCGATCGCGGATTCGAAGATCAGGGATCCGACGAGTCGAGATTAGCGATTCTGGGATTCACGATGAGTGATCAGCGATTAGCGCTTCGAGCGACGGGAAGGCACTGCTATGGACGGAATCGCTAATCACTGATCACTCATCGTGAATCGTCGAATCACCAATGCGCGAATCCTGAATCGTCGAATCAGCGAATCGATGTTCCGATTCGCGGATTCGAAGATCAGGGATCCGCCGAGTCGAGATCAGCGATTCAGGGATTCAGGATGAGTGATCAGCGATTAGCGATTCGAGCGACGGGAACGCACTGCTACGGACGGAATCGCTAATCAATGATCACTCATCGTGAATCTGTGAAATCCCAGCACAAGGGTGACACTTCATCGCGCTCTTTCTAGGCCAAAACAACCTAGAGTGGAGAGCCGATGACCAAAGCAGAGCAGACGCGATTGATGGCTTGGCGCCTCCGGGTGCTTCAGGAGGCCGGCGCCGGCGCGCGGAATGTGGCGCAGACCTGCCGGCGCTTCGGCCTGTCCCGACGGACATTCTACAAATGGCGGAAGCGGTACAAAGACGACGGCGCCGCGGGCCTCTGCGACCGGCCGCGCACGCCACACCGCTCGCCGCAGTCGACGCCGCGGGAGGTGGTCAGTAAGATCCTGTACTTGCGACAGAACTACCATTTCGGACCGAGCAAGATCGCCGATTACCTGAAGCGCTTTCATTCCGTCGCGATCGCGGCCTCCTCGGTGCATCGCATTCTCGAACGGCATGGGATGAATCGCTTGCCCGCCAATCAGAAGCACCGGCCGCACGTCACGCGCTGGATCCGGTATGAGAAACCGCAGCCTGGCCATCGATTGCAGATGGACGTGAAATTCCTCGAGCGAATCCCGGGAACCCGGAAGCGGCTCTACCAGTTCACGGCCATCGACGATTGCACCAGGATTCGAGTCCTCAAAATCTACGACGCCTGCACTCAACAGACGGCGATCCGGTTTGCCGACGAAGTATTGCGGCGGTTACCGTTTCGCGTGCAGGTGATTCAGACGGACAACGGCGCCGAGTTCCAGTCGCGATTCCACTGGCACCTCGAAGGCCTGGACATCCGCCACGTGTACATCCGAGCCCGGACGCCGCGGTTGAATGGCAAGGTCGAACGCTCGCACCGCGTTGATGACCAAGAGTTCTACCAGCTCCTCGACAAAAACGGCATCAGCGATGACATTCGGCTGTTCAACAAGAAGTTGCGCGAATGGGAGAAGTACTACAATTACCACCGCCCGCATCGTGGGCTGGGCGGGAAAACCCCGTACGAACGCCTGGTCGAAAAGACGCGCGCAGGAGTGTCACCGAGGTCGTGAGACCCTACATCGTCGAATCCCCAATGCGCGAATCCTGAATCGTCGAATCAGGGAATCGATGCTCCGATTCGCGGATTCGACGATTAGGGATCCGACGATTCGGGATCAGCGATTCAGGGATTCAGGATGAGTGATCAGCGATTAGCGATTCGAGGGTCCCCTTTCAGCCCAAACGTCTGCGTCTGAGTCTGTCCGTTCACCGTCAGCCTCGCAGTGAACGTGCCGGTTGGAATCGGCGTCGCGGCGCCACGACCGCCGAAGCCGCGACCGCCGCCACCGGGTGTCCAGACAACACGATGCATGCCGGCGCTGGTGGCAAATGGCTCGGGCGTCGGTCGCCACAATATCGATGTATTAGGAATGCCACTGCCGCCGCCCCGCGCGCCGGCACCTCGCCCGCGTCCCGCCCCTCCCGCTGCGCACGGCGAATCTGCCTGCGGTGTGTTGGTGAAAATCGCGAGACAGGCTCCGCGCGTATCGAGAATCTCGATCGATGCCGCGCCGGTCACGGGAGACTTCAGGTAGTAATCGATCGACGCGCCGTTGGGCGCGTTCTGCGCCTGCGGCTCGTCCTTCTGCGTCGGCGTGCCGTTGTCGGTTCCCTGGCTGAAGCTCACCGCGTCGGCAGGCTTGAACAAGTACGCATCCCGGCTTGCGATCTCATCGCTCGCCTGCCGCAGCGGACTGATGTCGTCGATCACCCAGAACCCTCGCCCATGCGTGGCGACGATCAGATCGTTCTGATACACCTCGAAGTCTCGGACCGACGTCACCGGGAGATTGAGTTGGAGTGACTGCCAGTTGTCTCCATCATCGAACGACACGAACGCGCCGCGCTCCGTCCCCGCAAACAACAGACCTCTCCGCACGGGGTCTTCTTTGACGACGTGGACGTAGCCGTTGGGGGGGAGGCCGCGGGAGATCTCCTGCCACGTTTTTCCACGATCGCGAGTGCGATAGATGTGCGGGCCGAAATCCGACAACTGGTGACGATCGACAGCCGCGTAGGCCTCGTCCTCTTGTGTGTGTGAGCCTTCGATTCCGGTAATCCGGCTCCACGCGTGAATCGCAGGCGGCGTCACGTCCTGCCAGTTCTTCCCATCATCGATCGACAAGTGAACGAGCCCATCGTCGGTGCCAACCCAGATCATGTGTGCGTTGACCGGAGAGGGGCCGACGGCGTAGATGACGCCGCGCTTGCCGTTTCGATCGGTGTCCTCCGCGGAAACCGGATCGAGGTTTGCCGGCACGCCTGGATCAGGACGTGTTAGATCGGGACTGATTTGCGTCCAGGTCTGCGCTCCGTCGGTCGTGCGGAAAAGAAACTGATTTGCGTAGTACAGCGCACGCTGATCGGCTTTTGAGAACACGAGGGGCTGCGTCCAGTCAGTCCGCGCCGGCTCGGGGGTGGTCGGCACTGCGGTTGGCAGTGGGACATTCTGTTCGAGATCGTATCGGGTGCCGAGTCCCCCGAACACCATTCCTGGATGTGCTGGATCGCCAGCGGTCATACCGCTCTCCCCGCCGGGGCCAATCGGTTCCCAGTCACGCATCGTGATGACGGCAAACTTCCCACGCGACCGCACCGCAACGGCGCCGCTGTCCTGTTGCGCGCCCGTCACCCAGTACGGTGTCCGGTAGTCGACCGACAAGTGGTAAATCTGGGCGGTTGGCTGATTCAGCCAGGAGCTCCACGTCACGTCGCGTGGGTCTTCCGCAGTGGCATTGTGCGTGATGATCGTGCCTTGGTCGCTCGCCACGATCATCGTGTCGGAGTCATCCGGCGACACCCAGGTGCCTTGATAGTCGTCGCCGCCAGGCGAACCTCTCAGCGGCTCCCATGTCTTTCCACCATCCTTCGATCGCGACAGCGACACGTTCGAGACATACACGATGTCGGCATTGCGCGGATCGACCGTGACGTGTTCGAAGTACCAGCCACGTCCCCACAGCGCGGTGTCGCTCGACAACTTCGTCCACGTCGCACCGGCATCGTCCGATCGATAGAAGCCTCCCTGTTGCCGCACCGCCGGGGTGGCCGCTCCCCTGCCGGTGTCCGCGGCCGCCGCCGTCGCACCTGCGCCGCCGCCTCTGCCCGGAGGCACTCCGGGACATTTGGCGTCGCCTGGCGCGCCTTCTGGCAAGAAATTGTCGACCACTGCATACACTCGCCGCGGGTTCGAGACCGCGACGGCAAGTCCCACGCGCCCGACACAGGCGGTCGGCAGCCCGCCGGCTAATGGCTTCCAGGTCGCGCCGCCATCTGTCGATTTGAAGATGCCACCGCCCGGTCCGTTGCTCGGCTGATACGTGTACCAGGGCGGACGCCTCGTGTTCCACAGCGACGCGTAGATCACCTGGGAGTTCGCTGGATC
>Ga0111538_10005837_pt1 | contig 16757 bp, 15 predicted proteins | sample SoiMethybrSBSTD1_FD_79669 | JGI IMG/M metagenome (GOLD analysis project Ga0111538, IMG submission 79669) | Bulk soil microbial communities from a Populus tree surrounding site in Tennessee, USA - Soil MetaG P. TD hybrid SBSTD1 (version 2)... | ecosystem: Environmental > Terrestrial > Soil >...
CCAGTTGTCGAACTTCTGCGACAGTTCGCGAACGGCCTCGTCGCGCCGCGCCTCCACATCGGCCAGGATGGATTCGACCGTCTCGCGCACCTTGGCGTCGGCGACCTTGATCGCACCTGCATCCATTCCACGCTTCAGATAACGAGCCATGGAATCTCCTCCCTAGTCGGTTTGGTCGCCGCGGTGAGGCCGGCACCACCGATCTCAGCCAGCGCGGTTGCAAGGGTACCATCATTCTCTCGATGGCATGGCCGCCCAAACCCGCAGCTCAGGACCTCGGACGCAGGCGCGTCACGTGCCCCATCTTGCGTCCCGGCCGCGCATCCCGCTTGCCGTAGAGATGCAGCGCGGTACCTGGCTCGGCGGCGAGGCGCGGCCAATCGAGCGCATCCTTGCCGATCAGGTTTACCATCTCGGCGTCGCTGTGGCGCTTGGTGGAGCCGAGTGGCCAGCCTGCGACTGCGCGGATGTGGTTCTCGAACTGGCTGATCGCGCAGGCCTCGATGGTCCAATGCCCAGAATTGTGCACGCGCGGCGCGATCTCGTTGACCATCAGCCGCTCGGCTGCCGGCGACTCGGGGCCGAGGTAGAACATCTCCACCGCCAGCACGCCAACGTAGTCGAGGGCGCGGGCGATCGCACCGGCCATGTCGCGGGCCCGCGACAGGTCGTCCTGCAATACGCCGGACGGCACCACGGAACGGCGCAGGATCCCGCCCTCGTGCGAATTGCAGGGGCTGTCGTAGAACGCCAGCTCGTCGGACGCACCACGCACGACCAGTACCGAGAGCTCGAGCGCAAAGGCAACGCGCTTCTCCAGCACCGCCGGCACCGCGCCGACCTTTCGCCATGCGGCATCCGCGTCGTCGCCCGGTGCGATCGGCGCTTGCCCCTTGCCGTCATAGCCGAGCTTGCGCGACTTCAGGATGGCCGGTCCGTCAAATGCGCCGAGCGCAGAGGACAGCTGCGCGGCAGTGTCTATGGCACGAAACGGAGCCACGCCTATGCCGAGCGCGGCGATGAACTCCTTCTCTTTGAGCCGGTCCTGCGCCACCTCGAGCGCCTTGGCGCCCGGACGCACCGGAAGGTGCAGGGCCAGGTGACGCGCTGTCTCCACGGCCACGTTCTCGAACTCGAAGGTGACGGCGTCGACCTCGCGGGCGAAGGCCGCAAGGGCTGTCGTGTCATTGAAGGCAGCCCTGGTGGTGCGGGTGGCCACGTCGAAGGCCGGCCCGCTTTCCTCGCAGTAGATGTGCGTCTTGAGTCCGATGCGGGCCGCTGCCGTCGCCAGCATGCGACCGAGCTGGCCGCTGCCGAGGATGCCGATGGTCGAGCCGGGCGGAAGCGGGGTCATGCCGGATGCGTCAGGCATCGCCCTTCGGCGCCTCGGGAACTGCCGCCGACTGCTTCGCTCGATAGGCCTCCAGGCGCGCGGCGAGCGCTTCGTCCTCCAGCGCCAGGATCTGTGCGGCGAGTATCCCCGCGTTGATTGCGCCGGGCTTGCCGATGGCCAGCGTTCCGACCGGAACGCCGGCCGGCATCTGCACGATCGACAACAGGCTGTCCTGACCGGACAGCGCCTCGCCGGGGACTGGAACCCCGAGCACCGGCAGCTGGGTCATGGCGGCCGTCATACCTGGCAGATGCGCCGCCCCACCGGCACCGGCAATGATGACCTTCAGGCCGCGCGACTTGGCAGCCCCGGCATAATCATAGAGGCGTTGCGGCGTGCGGTGGGCGGACACCACTTTCGCCTCGTAGGCAACACCCAGCTCGTCGAGCACATCGGCGGCGCGCTTCATCGTCGGCCAGTCCGAAAGACTGCCCATGATGATGCCGACTTTCGCCTTCCGAGCCATGCCATTCCGTCCATTCGCGCGAAAGCGAGCACTTAAGAGGCAGACCGTCGCTCCTGACAAGAGCGCTGCCGGGCGCTTCCCGTGAACAACTTGGTGTTGCGATGCCCCGTCGCGCTCCGCATCGGCTCCGTAGCCGATGGGCCATAGCCAAAGGCTGGCCGGAAGATCAGGCGATGATGTCCGGCAAGAGGCGGTCTTCCAATGCGGTGATCTGATCCTTGAGGGCCAGCTTCCGTTTCTTCAGCCGCTTGATCAGCAACTGGTCGGTCAGCGGCGAGGCTTCGCTCGCCGCGATCTGCGCGTCCAGATCGCGGTGTTCGGCCCTCAGCCCTGCCAATTGCTCGCGAAGCTCGCGCTCGTCCGGTCGCTGCATCGGCCCTGTGGGCCCTCCGCCGGGAAAGCCGCCTGCACTTGCACGAAGGTATTACTATCCCCACTCATGCGCCGCTGCAAGGGTTGCCTATGGTTGGCATAATCTTTTGTAATAAAATAACAAATCGAACCTTGTCGTTGCCTGATCCTTCATGCACAGGCACTCCGAGGCGTTGGACAAGGCGTCGCAATCGTGTCACACTTTGCGTCCCTTCAACACCCCAACGGAGGGCCTTATGACGCTTGCTGGACATCTCGCTGAGCTTTCCGAGAAGCACCGCATGCTCGAATTGAAGATACAAGAAGAGGTTTCCCGGCCTGGCTCCGACGACCTCCAGATCAACAGGCTGAAGAAAGAAAAGCTCAAGATCAAAGAAGAGATGCTGAAGCTGCAAGGCGATAGTCGGCACTAACAGCAAGACCGAAGACCAAAAGGGGATTTACCCACGTAATTCCGTGGGATGGTTGAATTTGCGACGGTGTGGGTGGCGCGGAGTATTACCCGGCGGCACCCGCGCCAATTCGCTGCATACCTGCAAAGGAAGCTCGCGGGGAAGAGGCGGCGTGCGCCCTCAGTACCGCTCGAATCCGCGCGCCAGTTCCCAATCTGTGATGCGGCGATCGTACTCGAACTGCTCCCATCTCGCGGTGTGCACGTAGTGCTCGACCACGTCGTCCCCGAACGCGTGACGCAACAGATGTGAGTCGGCGAGCCAGCCCGCAGCCTCGCGCAAGGTCTTGGGTACCTCCGGAAGTGCCTTGCCTGCGTACGCATCGCCGGCGAATGGCGGCTCCAATTCGAGCTTGTCCTCCACGCCCTTCAGACCGGCTGCGATCAGCGCGGCATAGGCCAGATACGGATTGAGGTCGGCCCCACCGATGCGGCACTCGATGCGGATAGATTTGCTCGCCTCGCCGCAGAGCCGAAACCCCGCCGTGCGGTTATCCCGGCTCCATACCGCCTTGGTGGGCGCGAAGGTGCCCGCCTGGAACCGCTTGTAGGAGTTGATGTAAGGCGCCAGGAAATAGGTGAGGTCGCGCGCGTACTTGATCTGGCCGGCGACGAAGGCGCGCATCAGCGGCGACATGCCGTGCTGAGCCTCGGCATCGAGGAACAGCGGCCGCGTCCCCTGCTCGTCCCACAGCGAGAGATGAATGTGGGCGGAGGACCCCGCCAGATCGTAGCGCCACTTGGCCATGAACGTGACGGCCCTGCCCTGGGCGTGGGCGATCTCCTTGACGGCGTTCTTGAGGATCACGTGCCGGTCCGCCATCTCCAGCGCATCGGCATAGCGTACGTTGATTTCCTCCTGGCCGGGGCCCCATTCGCCCTTGGAGTTCTCGACCGGGATGCCGGCGCCCTGCAGTCCCCGCCGGATGGCGCGCATGATCCCTTCCTCCTTGGTGGTCTGGAGGATGTGGTAGTCCTGGATGTAGCTGCCAGCCGTCTCCAGGCCCTGGTAGCGCTTGGCCGCCACCGACTTGTAGGTCTCGTCAAACAGGTAGAATTCGAGCTCCGAGGCGCAGAACGCGCGCATCTTCAGTGCGCCGAGCCGCGCAACCTGGCGCTTGAGCATGGCGCGGGGCGAATGCGGCACCTCATGGTGATGGTGGTCAAGCACGTCGGCCAGCACCAGCGCCGTGCCCTCGAGCCACGGTAGCTTGCGCAAGGTGGCGAGGTCGGGCTTCAGCACGAAGTCGCCGTAGCCCTTGTCCCAGCTTGCCGCCGCATAGCCGGGCACCGGCTCCATGTCGATGTCGTTGGCGAGCAGGTAGTCGCAGGCGTGGGTTTCCTTGTGCGCGCCGTCGATGAAATACTCGGCCTGAAAGCGTTTGCCGATCAGTCTGCCCTGCATATCGACCATCGCAACCAGCACCGTGTCGATGCTGCCGGCCCGTACAGCTTGCTCAAGCTCGTCGAATGCGAGATTGCCGGCCATAGCACCTCTCCGCGTACAGATCAGGCCTCACCAGGAAATCCTGAGCCGCCCCAATCTCGATGAGCGCAGCGCGGATGTCGAGTGCAGCCCGCTACCAGCTCGCCAATGCTGCCTCCGCCAGGCGGAGGACGTCGTCAGGGCTGCCGCCGGAATTGAGCGGGATCCAGGCTTCCGACAGCTCTCCGACCTGCCAAGCGAGCTGGCGCCGAACCACCTCGGAAGTTGCATCGGAGGCATCGTTGCGGCGCGCATCGACACGCGCAGTCAGGTCCTCCGGCGCCGCGGTCAGCCACAGGCCGCGGAACGGCACCTTCAGATCGCGCGCTAGGGTCTCGATGTCCGATCGCTCGTGCGGCCTGGCCGAGACGGCGTCGATGATCACGGCATGGCCGGCCGCCAGCGCCAGCCCCGCCTTGCGCCGGAGAATGTCATAGACCCGGTCGCTCGTTTCGATGGTGTATGTGTTGGACGGCAGGCGCTCGGTCTCGCCAACTCCGAACAGGCTCTTGCGCTCCAGGTCGCTGCGCAGATGCACGGCGCCTGGTGCGGATCCGAGCTGCGGGGCAATCCGCGCGGCGAGCGTTGTCTTCCCTGTCCCGGAAAGGCCCGCGACCGCAAGCAGCCGCGGCGGCGCAGGCGCCAGGTAGCCGAGCGCAGCCCGCAGGTAGGCGCGGGCAAGCTCACGATCCGCGGTGGCGCGCCCTGGCTGGGTGATCTCCTGGGCCGCCCGCTCGGCCGTCACCATGGCACGCACCCCTGCCCTGCACGCCAGAAACAGCGGCATGGCCAGCAGGCCCGCGAGCTCCTGCTCGTCATTGGCCCGCCAGAGGTAGCGGTTGAGCACGACATTCGCCGCCGGCCGCTGCCGATGCCGGTCGAGGTCCATGAGCAGGAACGCGAGGTCGTACAGCGTGTCTACGGTCGCTATCGCGTCGTCGAACTCGACGGCATCGAAGAGGGCAGGCCGTCCCTGCCATAACACGATGTTGCCGAGATGCAGGTCGCCGTGACAGCGGCGCACGCAGCCGCGGCGCGCCCGCTCGTCGAGGGTCGCCGACGCGCGGTCGAGCTGGGCTCTGCAATCCCGCGTGAACCGGTCGACGTCGCGGGTCTCGAACACCTCGAGTCGTGCGAACGCCCTGCTCAGGGATGCGGTGAGCTGCCGCATCTGTTCGGCCCCAGCGGCCGTCGTGACGATTTCGGCGCCGCGATGGCTCTCGAGGACGGTGTCCGCAACGGCGCGCGCAAGATCCGAAGGCACGCCACCCGCCGCCGCGATGTTGACGAGCAGGTCGGCCTGGCCGAAGCGGCGCATGTGCACCGCCCACTCCACGGCCTCCCCGTCGCCGCCGATGGCCAGCTTGCCGTCGCTCGACCGGGTGATGGGCACGCATCCAAGGTAGATGCCGGGTGCCAGCCGCCGGTTGATCGCAACCTCGCGGGCGCAGGCTTCCCTGCGCTTCTCGAGCGTGGAAAAATCCATGTAGGGAAAGCGCACGGCTCGCTTGATCTTCCAGGCGTCGCACCCGGCGAGAAACACCAGGTTGCCGTGCGTGTCGAAGCGGTCAACGGTCTCGCTGGAAAGATGGGTGCCGGCGTGCGTCGCCGGGTCGGCCAGGAAGGCGATCACCGCCGTCTGGTCGGCCTCCGGTTCGGTTTCAGGGTCATTGCCGTGCGTCATGGTTCTTCCGACATAATCTAGCACCAGACGCGCCGCGGTCCTTGCTACGGATCAAGGTCGGCGCCGGCGCGATCATCCCAGGCGAAGCCTGGCAGCCTGCGACCGTGTGGCGCTCGCATTTGCGCCAACGCTCGAGGGGGTGCTGCTTCCACAAAGGTTGCGATTGGGGCACGATGCTTCGACGGCATGGCTGCACCGCAAGTCAAAGCCAGCCCGCAGGAGGACGCTCGTCAATGCCACTGTCGATGTATCAGGCTTCGGTGCCGATCTTCACGCAGGTCCTGGCCGCGCTCGGCAACGTGATGGGCAAGGCCGAGGCGTACGCGGCCGCGAAGAAGTTCGATCCGGCCGTGCTCATTGCGGCCAGGCTCGCACCGGACATGCTGCCGCTCGGCCGCCAGGTGCAACTCGCGTCCGATTTCGCCAAGGGTGCCGCCGCGCGCCTGTCGGGCAGCGACATTCCAAGCTGGCCCGACACCGAGAAAACCTTCGCGGAGCTCCAAGGGCGCATCAAGAGGACCCTCGACTACATCCAGGCCTTCAAGCCGGAGGCCATCGACGGCTCGGAGGCGCGCGATGTCGCGGTGAAGGTGGCCGGACGCGAGCTGACGTTCAAGGGCCAGCCTTATCTGCTGCAGTTCGTCATGCCGAATTTCTACTTTCACGCCACGACCGCCTACGCCATCTTGCGCCACAACGGCGTCGAGTTGGGCAAGCGCGACTTCATGGGAAACGTGCCCGGTCTGACCATCTGAGGACTGAATGGCAGAATCGACGAAATTGCCGCGCCGGCCCGATCTCTTCTCCCTGGCGGGCAGGACGGCGCTGGTTACCGGGGCATCCTCGGGCTTCGGCCGCCGTTTCGCCCAGGTGCTGGCCGGCGCCGGAGCCAAGGTCGGGCTGGCAGCACGCCGCATCGACGTACTGCGCCAGCTCGAGGCGGAGATCCGCGCCGACGGCGGGCAGGCCCAAGCGTTCGCCATGGACGTGACCGATCGCGCATCGGTGGCAGGCGCGGTGGCGGAGGCCGAGGCGGCTCTGGGGCCTGTCACAGTTCTCGTCAACAACGCCGGCATCCCGTCGGGCGCCTTCTTCACCAAGACGACCGAGGAGGAATGGCGCTCGGTCATGTCCGTCAACCTCGACGGCGTGTATCGCGTTGGCCAGGAGACGGCGCGGCGCATGGTGGCCAACCGCACCGGCGGCTCGATCATCAACATCGCCTCGCTGCTGGGCTTCGGCGTCATCAAAGGTCTATCGACCTATTCGACCACCAAGGCGGCCGTGATCAGCCTGACCAGATCGATGGCGCTGGAGCTGGCGCGCGACCGCATCCGCGTCAACGCCCTGGCCCCCGGATATTTCGCCACCGAGTTCAATGTGGAGTATCTCGCCAGCGAGGCCGGCAGGCGGATGATGGCGCGCGTGCCCATGGCGCGCGCCGGCGCGGTCGAGGAGCTGGATGGGCCGCTGCTGCTGCTGGCCTCCGATGCCGGCGCCTTCATGACCGGCAGCGTCGTCACGGTCGACGGCGGCCATCTATTGGCGATGGGCTGAAGGATCGGCACGCATGTCCTGGAGAAAGTCCGAGGATGGCCGCGAACGGCCGGAGCTGAGGAAGCGCCCGGCCAACTTCGTGCCCCTGAGCCCGGTCAGCTTTTTGGGCAGGGCGGCGGCATTCTTCGGCGACCGCACGGCCGTCGTCCACGGCAAGCGCCGCTTCACCTATCACGAGTTCTATGCACGCACCCGCCGGCTGGCGGACGCTCTCACCAAGGCCGGCATCAGGCGGGGCGATACGGTGGCCATTCTCGCGGCCAACACCCCGGCCATGCTGGAAGCACACTTCGCCGCTCCCATGATCGGCGCGGTGCTCAATCCGATCAACATCCGCCTCGATGCCCACATGATCGCCTTCTGCCTCGAGCACGGCGAGGCGAAGCTGCTCATCGCCGACCGCGAGTTCCACGCTACCATCGCGCCGGCGCTGGAAAAGCTCGGCAGCAAGCGCCCGCGCGTCATCGATCTCGCCGATGCTGAAACCACCGGTACTCCGGGCTTCGGTGGCATCGAGTACGAGGCGTTCCTGGCTTCCGGCGACCCGGCTTTCGCCTACACCGGTCCGGAGGACGAGTGGGATAGCATCTGTCTGCTCTACACCTCCGGAACGACGGGCAATCCCAAGGGCGCCGTCTACAGTCATCGCGGCGCCTACCTGGGCGCCCTCGCCAACGCCCTCACCTTCAAGCTGGACCACGACAGCCGCTACCTGTGGACGCTGCCGATGTTCCACTGCTCGGGCTGGACTTTCACGTGGGCTGTCGCCGCCGTGGGAGGCACGCACGTATGCCTGCGCAAGGTCGAGCCCAAACGCATCTTCGATTGCGTTGCCGAGCATCGCATCAGCCACATGTGCGGCGCGCCCATCGTCCTCAATATGCTCGTGCACGCGCCCCCCGAGGCGAAGCGTGCCCTGCCCGTGCGCACGAAGGTGGCGACCGGCGGTGCCGCGCCACCTGCCATCATCATCGAGCGCATGGAGGCCATGGGCTTCGAGGTGCTTCACCTCTATGGCACCACCGAGAGCTATGGCCCCTCCACCTATTGCGCGCCGATGCCTGAATGGGCCGCGCTGCCGACCGGGGAGCGCTACGCGCACATGGCGCGGCAGGGCATCCCCAACCCCGTCATCGAGCACATGATGGTGGCCGACGCGGACACGCTCGCGCCCGTTCCCCGGGACGCGGCCACGGTCGGCGAGATCATGCTGACCGGCAACACGCTCATGAAGGGCTACCTCAAAAACGAGCCTGCCACCGAGGAGGCCTTCGCCGGCGGCCCCTATCACTCCGGCGATCTCGCGGTGTGGCACGGCGACGGCAGCATCGAGGTCAAGGATCGCTCCAAGGACATCATCATCTCGGGCGGCGAGAACATCTCCTCGCTCGAGGTGGAGGAGGTGCTCTACCGTCACCCCAAGGTCATGGAGGCTGCGGTGGTGGCCCGGCCTGACCCCACGTGGGGCGAGCATCCCTGCGCCTTCGTTACCCTGAAGCCCGAGGCCGGCGCCGCGACGGCCGAGGAGATCATCGCCTTCTGCCGCTCCAACATGGCGCGCTACAAGGTCCCCCGCACGGTGGTGTTCGGTCAGCTCCCCAAGACGTCGACCGGGAAGATCCAGAAGTTTCTTCTGCGCGACCAGGCCAAGGCGCTTACCTGATTTCTCCGGCTTCCCGGTCGCAACCCCGCCGATATCGCGTGAGATATTTCGGCCACGCCTGGGGTGCGGCCGTCGACGGGGTTCTTTCTTCCGCCGGAATAGCGCGCCACTCTATGAGGTTGGGTGAGGCGATCGGGCGGCGCAGCCGCAGGGCGTTCGCCAGGGGGAGAGGTTCATGACCGAGCTCAGTCCGCTTCGGCAGCTGCGTATGGGAATGCTGCCCAAGATGGTGTCATGGTACGATCCGCGGCTTCTGGCCCGCATCGGCGTGCGCACCATCATCTCGGCGGTGTTCGGACAGTATGCGGACCAGCGCCTGATCCAGGCCGTCACCGATCCATGCGACGACAAGGACCTGTGCACCCGCTACGACTACAGCAATCCCGACGTCAACGAGCCGAAACGGTGCATCGCGCCCGACGAGACCGGCGCGTTCTGGATCGACTACGTCGCCGACGTCGGCGACGGCTTCGAGCCCAGCTACACCCTCGCCTATCTCCTGGCCCAGGATAGCCTCGACGTGCGCCAGGCCGGGCGCCTGCGGCACGGCGAGATCCTCATCCTCGGCGGCGACCAGTGCTATCCGCAGGCCACGCGGGAGGAATACAAGAAGCGCCTGCTCACCCCGTTCAACTGGGCGTTCAACGTTCCGCATCCCGACCGCAAGCTGTTCGCCATTCCCGGCAACCACGACTGGTACGACGGCCTTACCTCGTTCGACAGCCTGTTCTGCTCCTCGCGCGATCGCAGCGCCAGGGGCAACGTGATCGGCGGGTGGGAGTGCCAGCAGCACCGCAGCTACTGGGCGATCCGCCTCCCTCACAACTGGTGGGTGTGGGGCGCCGACATTCAGTTCTCCAAGTATCTCGACACCAGCCAGGTCGGCTATTTCGAGATGGTGGCTGCGCAGATGGGTCCCCAGGACAACCTCATCATCTGCCTGGCGGAGCCCTCATGGCTGCTGGCCGATTTCACCGGCGAGGACGAGGAGGAGAACTTCTTCAAGATCACCACGATCGCTCGCGAGCGCGGTGTACGCATTTGCGCCGTCATCGCCGGCGACTGGCACCATTACGCGCGCTACTATGCTCACGAGCTCGACACTCACTTCATCACCTCCGGCGGCGGAGGCGCCTTCCTGCATCCAACCCACATCCTCAAAAACTCGATTGCCGTGCGTTGGCCCGAGCGCCCGGCGGAGGAGCAGGAAAACGGAAAGGCGGCGCCCACGCCTCCGGGCCGGCCCCAGGGCGAAGGCTGGAAGGCGAAGCAATACGACATCCACCTGAAGCGCAACACCAAGGCTGCCGGCGGCATGGTGGAGCAGGCCGTCCAGGACGTGCAAGACGTGCTGGCGCCGCTGCAGGGTCCGGCCAAGCGCAAGCGCCAGCCTCTCAAGCCGCAGGCTCCCAAGTGCTATCCAGAGAAGGGCCGCAGCTACCTGCTCAGCCTCGGCAACATTCTGTTCCCGTTCTATAATCCTGGCTTTGCCATCGGCATCGGCCTGATCTACTGGCTGATCACCTGGGAATTCCAGACGCTCGTCACGCGCCATAACATCTCCGACGGCAAAATCGACGAGGTCGGCATCGGCACCTCGCTCGCCAGCATCCTGGCCTACATGCCGCTCTATCTCGTCCAGGCCATGATAGCCTCGATCGCGCTGGTGGCGATGCTGGGCGGCCTCTATGCCTTCCTCGTGTCATACGTAGACGCCGTCGAATCTCCTGGACCGCGGCGCTATCTGACGAAGTTCTTCGTCGGCTCGGCGCACTTCCTGGCCCATCTGACGGCGATGTTCACGCTGTCGCTGTTTGTGGTCATGCTCAACAACTGGATGACCCCGTCGATCGAGAAGGCCGTCACTGGCATCTACGAGAAGCGCAAGGAGCACACGCAGGTCGTCCAGGACGTGATCGAGGAGTCGCTGCGGCCGCTGCAGCGGCGGACCGAGGTGCAGCAGCGCAGTGCCGAAGGCGACAAGCGGCCCAAGCCCATTCGCGAGGTCGTGGGCTTCATGTCGTATCCCACGCTCATGATCGTCTTCGGTGCGCTCGTAGGCGGCTCGCTGTGGGGTTTCTACTGGGTGCTCACGGGCCTGGTGCGCATGCACGCCGCCGAGGCCTTCGCGGCGCTGCGGATCCAGAACTACAAGAACTTCCTGCGTATCAAGGTCGAGAAGGACAAGCTCACCATCTATCCTCTGGCCGTGGACAGAATACCAGGCGCGGATGACTGGATGAATGCGCCGCGCGGCAAGGCCAACCCGCAGCCGACCAATCCCAAGCTTATCGCGGTCAAGCCCATCGACGTGCGGCTGATCGAGGACCCGATCGTGATCCACAGCTACGACGAAACCTACGAGTGACGCCGTGCGCACCGGCCCGGCCGAGGCTTCGACTATCTGATGGCTTCGCCCTCGGCGCTGTCGCCGGCGCGCACGAACGGCTCCAGCCACGAGCCCCGCACCGTCACGCTTTCGGCTCCCGCCATGTCCGCGGGCTTGAGCGGCCGGTCGGTCGGCACACCGGGCTTCGTCAGCAGCCGCAAGTCAAGCGTTCGCTCGGCCAGATCCACACGCCCCGACGCGGCAATGCCAGCCGTGCCCGACCGCGCCTGCAAGACCTCGGTGAACAGTACGCCGTTGCGGATGACTGCACGCGCCTCGACGTTCTCGATGCTGGTTTGCGCCTTGGCCAACAGTCCCCAGCCCGGCGACACGGTGGACTTCGCCACGGACTTCACGGCTTTCATGTCGAGGCCTACACGTCCGCCATCTGCCATGGCGAAGGTGGCCTTGCCGGATAGGCGGCGGAGCAGCTCGACCGGCGTCTGGCCAACACCCTGCAGATCGACCGACAGCGTCGAGCGCCCGGTTATCACCGGAGAGCCCAGCAGGGCGGTTGCGGCACTTCCCGCATCGAAGCTCTCGATCTTTCCGCGAACGGTATAGCGCGGGAGCAATTCATTGCTGTTGACCGTGACCTGGGCATTCATCTTGCCGGCGTGAACCTCGAGCTCGGCGATATCGGCCAGCAACTTGCCGGACCGAACCGCAATGGTCGCGGCACCGCGACCCAGAACGAGCCCGTAGCTCTTGATCGTGACCTTGGGCGCGGAGAGGCGGACGTCCGCGTCAACGTGCCGGAGGATCGGAAACGACAGGTCGAACGCGGACCACGAGGCCGCCTGGCGGTCGAACAAGAACGCATGCGAGCGCGCGGCTTCGGCATAGGGCGTCAAGTCCAGCGCGCTGAATGCCAGGGTGGCGTCGATCAGCGGACGCGTGCCCTTGAGGTCGAGCGAGAGCGCGCCGGTGGCCTCGTTGCCGTCTATCGCCACCTTGGCATCCTCGACGGCCAGCGTCTCCCGCGCCCAGTTGAGCTGCCCCTTCACGGTCGTGGCGTTGAGCCCGGAGGCGCTGGATACCGGCACGCCGAACCAGCGTGCGAGTCGCCGCAGGCTCGGACTGGTGATCTCGACATAGCCCGCCAGGCGCAGATCGGCGGCGGCATCGAGGTATCCGTCGAAGGCTGCCTCCAGCAGATCTCCCTTGAGGCTGACCTTCATCGGCCAACGCTGAGACGACCGCTTCTCGGGCGAGAGCGCGAGCATGCCGTCGAAGGCGAGCTGCTGACCGCGGATCGTGAAGCTTCCCCGGGCCGTCACGTAACCCTTGCGGCGGCCGCTCAGCTCCGCCTGGATATCGTTGATCGTTTCCGCGCCGCCATCGGCCGATGTCACGTGCAGGGTGCCCCGCCGCATCGTCAGCGCATCGAACCCCATTGCGGACAGCTGATCCACCAGCAGCGGCGCGGTGACATCGATGATGCTGCTCGCCGTCGTGCGCTCAAGACCGGGCACGTCCGCTCGCGACCCCGATACATTGAGATGAAATACGGGCCCGTCGAGAACGAAACGGGAGATCGGCGTGCCGGAGGCGGCATTGCCGTCCGCATAAAGCGTGCCGCGGCTGAGGGTGAGGTCCGGGCGCGAGCCGAGACGCACCGTCTCGGTGATCACGTGCATGTCCCGCGGCGAGGCCATGACGGAGTACCCCGAGAAGGGTTCGTCTGCGGTGCGCTGAACGAGCAGCACGGGAGCGAGCACGGCGAGCAGCAGGCAGGCAAGCGTGGCAAGAGCGAGCGTAGCGAACCGGGAGATGACGTTCTTGCGTCTCATGCCGTGGACTTCAGCCTAGCTCGTCCGGGTTGTGCCGGAACTTGCGCCCGCGATTCGGAGGCGGACGTATTGGTTGCCGTAGTCGAGGCCTGCAAGCTGGATGTGCTTTTACTCATCACCCTCGCCGCGTGCAAGCCGAACATCGCCTCTTTCCGGGCAAGCGGCTCGCGCGCGATCCCTGGCGCATTGATAGCCTGTTATGACAGAAAGGACCAGTCAAACCCTCTTGGCACTGTTCATGCGTGACTTGCTGTGGAGACTTGAGGAAGCGTGCGCCGCTCAGGCTCCTCCCGGCGAATTTTCAGTCTTCATGGCATCGCGGGCGCCCAAGTCCCTCGCAATCTGCGCTGACTTGCATCGCATTTCGATGAGATCAGGTGTGCTGCGATTCCGTGCGGGGGCGGGGATGACGGCAGGATCGGCAGCGCATCGCCCGCAGCGGTGCAGCGGCCAGCCGCCTCCGCCGCATTGACTTGGACCCCCATCGACTTCAGTTTGTACACAGGCCCATGAAGCGCGGCGCCAGGCCGTCATGACGAGCGAGGTTTCCCGGTGAACAAGGTCTTTGCAAGTGCCAAGGGGGCGCTGGACGGCGTGATCAAGGATGGACAGGTGCTGGCCGTCGGCGGCTTCGGCCTGTGTGGCATTCCTGAAGCTTTGATCGCCGCGGTGCGCGACTCGGGCGCCAGGAACCTCACGGTCATCTCCAACAATGCGGGGGTCGACGGCTTCGGCCTCGGTGTGCTGCTCGAGACGCGCCAAGTCAAGAAGATGATCTCGTCCTATGTCGGTGAGAACAAGGAGTTCGAGCGGCAGTATCTTGCCGGCGAACTCGAGCTCGAATTCACCCCGCAGGGGACGCTCGCCGAGAAGCTGCGAGCGGGCGGCGCCGGCATTCCCGCGTTCTACACCAAGACCGGATACGGCACGGTCGTCGCCGAGGGTAAGCCGGTCGCGGAGTTCGAGGGGCAGAAATACATTCTGGAGCGGTCGCTCAAGGCCGACGTCGCGCTGGTCAAGGCCTGGAAGGGCGACAAATCCGGCAACCTCATCTACCGGATGACGGCGCGCAACTTCAATCCCAACGTGGCGACCGCCGGCAAGGTGACGATCGCAGAGGTCGAGCACCTGGTCGAGACCGGGGAGCTCGAGCCCGATCAGATTCACACGCCCGGCATCTTCGTTCAGCGCATCGTTCTCAACGCCACCCCCGAGAAGCGGATCGAGCAGCGCACCGTGCGCAAGTCCTGAAAGGAGCTGCCCTATGGCTTGGACTCGTGAGCAGATGGCCGAGCGCGCTGCAAAGGAGCTGCGCGACGGCTTCTATGTGAACCTCGGCATCGGCCTGCCGACGCTGGTCGCCAACTATATCCCTGAGGGCATGTCGGTGATGCTGCAGTCCGAGAACGGCCTGCTCGGCATCGGTCCCTTCCCGACCGAGAACGAGGTCGACGCCGACCTGATCAACGCAGGCAAGCAGACGGTGACGACGCTGCCGGGCTCGAGCTTCTTTTCCTCCGCGGACAGCTTTGCCATGATCCGCGGCGGACACATCGATCTCGCCATCCTCGGCGCTATGCAAGTGTCAGAGACCGGTGATCTCGCCAACTGGATGATCCCCGGCAAGATGGTGAAGGGCATGGGCGGCGCGATGGACCTCGTCGCCGGCGTCGAGCGCGTCGTTGTCGTCATGGAGCATACGGCGAAGAAGAAGGATGGCTCGATCGACAAGAAGATTCTGCCGAAGTGCAACCTGCCGCTCACCGGCGTCGGTGTGGTCAACCTGATAATCACCGATCTGGGCGTGATGGAGATCACCAAGAGCGGACTCAAGCTGATCGAGCTGGCGCCGGGCGTAACCAGGGAAGAGCTCGCCGAGAAAACCGATGTCGCGGTGAACTAATGTGATGATTGCTTGCCTGCGCCGGCGGAGGCCGGGGTCGCCGCAACGGTGAGCAGGAGGAGACGAGCCCGTGCCCCGCATTCCCTATCCCGATCTGGACAAGGCGACGCCAGAGGTGCGTGAGATGTTGGGCCGGCTGCCGGCGCCGGCCAATATCTTCAACATGATGGCGCACGCGCAGACCTGCCTGAAGCCGGTCATGAAGCTCGGAGGCACTCTGCTGGGCAAGCTCGAGCTCGATCCCAGGCTGAGGGAGCTGTGCCTCCTCCGCGCGGTCCGGCTGGAAGGCGGCGACTATGAATGGGTGCAGCATGTTCCCATCGCCCGCGACCTCGGGGCCACCGAGGCGCAGATCGCCGCGCTGGAGAACGACGACGACGAGGCCGCGTGCTTCGATGCCCGCGAGAAGGCGGCTCTGCGTTTCACGCGCGAGGTCGTGGTCGACGTGCGGGCATCTGAGGCGACGGTCGCGGAGGCGCGCAAGCACCTGTCGGACCGCGAACTTGTTGAGCTGATCCTGATGGCCGGCTTCTACATCATGCTGGCACGGTTGACCGAGACACTCGGCATCGAGACCGAAGCGCCGATGGGCAGCGCTCTCGTGCGCAATATCGAGAAGCGCGTCGCGGCCAACCGGCTAAAGACAACTTAAGACGCCGCGTACCGCGCTTTGCGGCCGCTGGAAGCTCCCGTCGATCGGCAATGGCAAGCCCGACGCGGCCGTGAAGCTCGTATCCTCGCGCGCTTGAGACCTGGCCGCCTTTTCGCACGACCGCGCGGGAATTTCCGCTGCGGACCTGCGCATGCGTCATGCGGGCATATTGATGTCTCAAACATCATGATGCATGGTCTGAGCCCATATTCTGATCTCTAAGCCTGGAGACCGAAATGATCACTGCCGCTCAGATGCGCGCAGCGCGGGCCCTGCTCGGCATCGACCAGCAGACGCTGGCCGATCTTGCCGACGTTTCGCTTCCCACCATTCAGCGGATGGAGGCGAGCCAGGGCAACGTGCGGGGCATCGTCGACACGCTGATGAAGGTGGTGGAGGCGTTCGATCTCGCGGGCATCGAGCTCATCGGGGAGAACACGCCGAGCCAGGGCATGGGGCGAGGCGTGCGCATGAAGATCGCCGCCGCCGCGGCGGTCCGGCGCGTGGGTCAAGCGTCCCAGCGCAAGAGGGGTTGAACGCCTGCACAGCCAACACATGCAATTGCGACGGTGACCGCCGACGAGCCAGCCGACGATCCCGCCGCTCCTTGTCGCAAGGAGACGGAGAGACATGGACGCGTCTGCGCCCAGAAGCCTGAGACCCGCGGCGCCGAGCTTCGCTGAGCTGTTCACCCCGAAGCTCGTTACGATCCTGCGCGAAGGTTATGGCTGGCCCCAGCTCCGCGCCGATGCCATCGCCGGGTTGACGGTCGCCATCGTCGCGCTGCCGCTGTCGATGGCGCCACCGCTGCGGTCAGCGGCGTGCTCGATCGCATCGGCGAGCATCCCAGGCTGTTCGTGCTGGACTTCGAGGACGTGCCGCTCGTCGACAGCACCGCAGCCAAAGCGCTCGAAAAGTTCGCCCACAAGCTCCAGCGCTCGGGCACGC
>Ga0111538_10005839_pt1 | contig 16756 bp, 12 predicted proteins | sample SoiMethybrSBSTD1_FD_79669 | JGI IMG/M metagenome (GOLD analysis project Ga0111538, IMG submission 79669) | Bulk soil microbial communities from a Populus tree surrounding site in Tennessee, USA - Soil MetaG P. TD hybrid SBSTD1 (version 2)... | ecosystem: Environmental > Terrestrial > Soil >...
ACCCCCGACGAGTCCGGAAGGTCGTCCAGTTTCAGGCGGGCGGGGGGGATGGGCTCCGACATCTCAGGCTTCAATCGGGATCTTACCGCGCCGCGAGCCCACTCCGTCGGAAGGCCCGCCGGAGGGCGAATCGGGGGAGCTCAATCCCGGCGGCGATGAAGGACCCGCACCCCATCGTCCGTCGAATGCAGGATGAAGGTGTCGCGGATCGCCGCATCCCGTTCGACTCCCAGGAGAGAGGAGTCCACGACCGATTCGACACCGCTGTCCCTCAACCAGGGACCGAAGCGTCCCTGGAGATGCGCTTCGAGCGCCTTCGGGTTCGTCTTGCCGTCGAGATTGACGATGTCCGGCAGCACCCAGGCGAGGAGACCCGACTGGAACGATCCGATCGGTCGGCGCGTCTCGTGTGTGCGCACGTACCGGAGCAGTTCCCAGGTGTTGGTCGGGGACGGCCGGCCGTGCTCGCGTATCGTCCACGCCGCCCTTCCCACGACGATGATGGCGAGGAGCGCCGGAAGCGCGAAGCGCGCCATCGGGGCGAAGCGACGGCGGAGTCGATCGGTCCCCTCGGCGACGACGAGGACTCCGAACAGAAAGGATGGGGACAGCCATCGCGCGGCCATGTGCCCCGCACCGAAGAACGTCGCGTACACCAGCACCAGCCCCGCGAGGCCGGCGGCGAGCAAGGCGCCGACCTCCCGCACGGGTCGCGTCGCCCCACGATGCAGCCGGATCGCGAGCGCGATCAGGCCTCCGAGCGCCGCGAGGCAGAGCGCCAGCCGCGGTCCCGAGGGAATGCTTCCGAGGGGCAGTGGCACCGGAGAGACATCGCGGACGATGGCCTCCAGGATCGACCGAACCTGGTAGAACCGACCCTGATCGTAGAGTCCGCCGATCCCCTCCGCCCTGGCCCCCTGGGGGATCAGCGACCCCGATGCGGAGGCGACGTAGGTGAGCCACGGGAGGGCGCACGCGAACGCCGTCCCCATGGCGATGGCGACCTCGCGGCCGGCGGACCCGCCCCACGCCGCGCCGGGGCGCGACGGATCCCTCGCCTGCAGGGCGACGAGAGCAGCGCAGGCCAGGGAGAGAATCACCGCATCGTTGCGGGCGAGAAAGGCGATCCCGAGCGCGAGTCCGAGGTGCACCGCGTGCCGCCGATCCCGGGGCGCGGGCCCGCCGCGCGCCACCACCAGCGCCACGGCGACCCAGCCGAGAAGCGCCATGGTTGTCTCCATTCCATTCAGGCAGATCGACTGTCCCGATGGGGCCAGGATCCAGAGCAGCGCGGCCAGCGAACCCATGGGGCTGCCGCGATGCTCAGGATGGAGAAGAAGCCACAGCCGCTGGACCAGCCAGGCTCCCGCGACACTGTAGAGGAGCCAGTTGAAGACCGTGATCGCCATGGGAACCGCCACGGTGTCCCATCCCGCCAGCGATCCGAGAGCGAGACAAATCGGGAGATAGAGAGGCTGGAATCCGCTGGTCGGTGGAGCCGCGCCCCCCGCGTGGCTTCCGACGGGAAGATCGCGGGCAATGACGAGGTAGTAGTAGGCGTCGTCGGCCAGCGGACGGCGCAGCCAGTCCGGCGAGAACGGCGCGGGCAGGAGCGGAAGGGTCAGGAGGGCGGACACCAGAACCGCAGCAACCCCCGGCGACCGGACGAGACTCCGGAGCGCCGCCGGCATCGCGGAGGGTCCGCTCATCCGGCGACGACGAGCACCTTCCGGAGGTACCTGATCCGATCGCGCAGGGCCGCGGCCTCCTCGAAGCGCAGCGCTTCGGCGGCGGCGTGCATCTCCTTGGTGAGACCCTCGACCTCCGACTCGATCTCCTTCGGGGTCTTCCCCTGCTCCGCCCCCCCGTCGGCCTCGATCGGCACCTTGAGGTAGTCGGCCTCGTAGACGCTGCCGAGCACGTCGTCGATCGACTTGACAATGCTCTCCGGCGTGATGCCGTTCGCCTCGTTGTACGCCTGCTGGCGCGCGCGGCGGCGGTCCGTCTCGCTGATGCACGCCTTCATGGAGGCGGTCATGACGTCGGCGTACATGATGACGCGGCCGCGGATGTTGCGCGCCGCGCGGCCGCACGTCTGGATGAGGGAGCCGGCGGAGCGCAGGTACCCCTCCTTGTCGGCGTCGAGGATGCCGACGAGCGACACCTCCGGCAGATCGAGTCCCTCGCGCAAGAGGTTGACCCCGACGAGGACGTCGAAGTCGCCGCGCCGCAGGCCGCGCAGGATCTGCACCCGCTCCAGCGTTTCGATGTCGGAGTGCAGGTACTGCACCTTGAGCCCGATGTCGGTGTAGTAGCGGCTCAGCTCCTCGGCCATGCGCTTGGTCAGCGTGGTGATGAGCACCCGCTCGCCGCGCTCGATCACCTGCCGCACCTCGACCAGCAGGTCGTCCACCTGGTGCCGCACCGGGCGCACGTCGATGACCGGGTCGATGAGGCCGGTGGGACGGATCACCTGCTCGACGAACTCCCCGCCGGTCTGCTGCAGCTCATAGGGGCCGGGGGTGGCGGAGACGTAGATCCGCTGGCCGACGCGCGCCTCGAACTCCTCGAACTGCAGCGGCCGGTTGTCCACCGCCGAGGGCAGCCGGAACCCGTACTCGACGAGGTTGAGCTTGCGGGCCCGGTCACCGTGGTACATGCCTCGCACCTGGGGGATCGACACGTGGCTCTCGTCGATCAGCATGACGTGATCGTCCGGCAGGTAGTCGAGCAGGGTCGGCGGCGGCTCCCCCGGCTGGCGGCCGGTCAGGTGGCGCGAATAGTTCTCGATCCCCTGGCAGTAGCCGATCTCCTTGATCATCTCGAGGTCGAACATGGTGCGCTGGTGCAGGCGCTGCGCCTCGAGGAGCTTCTTCTCCGACTCGAGGACCGCGAGCCGGTCCTTCAGCTCCGCCTTGATGCTCTCGATCGCCTTCAGCAGGCGATCGCGCGGCGTCACGTAGTGCGAGTTCGGGTAGATCGGGATGCGGTCGAGCTTCCGCATCACCGCGCCGCGGATCGGGTCGATGGCGGAGACCGACTCGATGTCGTCGCCGAACAGCTCGACGCGCACCGCGAACTCCTCGTACGACGGGAAGATCTCGATGACGTCGCCGCGCACCCGGAACTTGCCGCGCTCGATGTCGAACGGCGTCCGCTCGTACTGGATCTCGACGAGCTTGCGCAGCATGGCGTCGCGGTCGATGGCCTTGCCGGGTTCGAGCAGGAGCATCATCCCGTGGTACGCCTCCGGCGAGCCGAGGCCGTAGATGCACGACACCGAGGCGACGATGATGACGTCGCGCCGCTCGAACAGCGACCGGGTCGCCGAGTGGCGCAGGCGGTCGATCTCGTCGTTGATCGTCGACTCCTTCTCGATGTAGGTGTCGGACTGGGGGATGTAGGCCTCCGGCTGGTAGTAGTCGTAGTAGGAGACGAAGTACTCCACGGCGTTGTCCGGGAAGAACCGGCGGAATTCCTGGAACAGCTGCGCCGCCAGCGTCTTGTTGTGCGACAGGACGAGGGACGTCCGGCCGACCGCCTCGATCGCCTTGGCCATCGTGAAGGTCTTGCCGGAGCCGGTCACCCCCAGCAGCACCTGGTGCTTCTGGCCGGACCTCAGCCCCTCCACGAGGCGGCGGATCGCCTCGGGCTGATCCCCTTTGGGCTCGAACTCGCTGACCAGGCGGAACGGGCTTGCCATCGACTCTCCGCGACGATCATAAACGACCCGCCCGGTGCTACTCTGCGCCTCGATCGCGCCATGGCCATCCCCGCTCTGAATCCGCTGCTGAACCGTCCTCCCCTCCTGGGGCTCGACGGCATTCCCGGCGCCGAGCTCGACACGGTGGCCGACCCGTTCCCGGTGACGCACGGGGGCCGCCTGTACCTGCTCGCCGAGGTGCAGGGACGTCGGCCCGCATCGGGCCCCTTCAAGAAGATCGGCGTGTTCCGCGTCGCGGACGGCCTGGACCGGGTGGAGTGGCTCGGAGAGGCCTGTCCGGAGGACGACGGGCTCTGCTCCTTTCCGTTCGTCCTGCGCGATGGCGACCGTTATCTCCTGGTCCCCGAGGTCTTCGTGCCGATGCAGGGGGGCGGGCCGGCCATCCTCCAGACGCTGCAGATCTGGACGACGCGGGTCGATGATTTCCCCTTCGGCTGGACCAAGCATCATGAGGGGGTGCTGCCGGGCTGCGCCGCTCCGAGCGACAAGGTGCTCATCAAGGACGACGCGACGTTCTGGCTGTTCTGCTCCGACAATGCCATGCAGAGGCTCCTCGCCTACACCACGGAAGACCTGCGCCGCTTTCGGCCGCACCCTGCCAACCCGATCGCGACCGCGCCGGGCCCCTGGCGGCTCGGAGGCGGGCCGTTCCGCATCGACGGGGAGGTGGCGCTCCCGCTGCAGCACCGCCACGACGGCTCCGGCTACGGGGGAGGCGTGACGGCCTTGCGGCTCCTGGCGCGCGACGCGGAGCGCGTCCAGGCGTCCCTCGATCCGGGCCCCCTGCTCGCGGCCGAGCGGGGACGCGACTGGATGTCGCACGGCGCCCATCACGTCGCCCTGGTCCGGCACGCCGGCCGCGTGATCGCCGCGACGGACGGCTCGGATGGTCGTCACTGGCGCAGCACCGTCGTCGACGCCGGCGGCGTTCCGTCGTTGCGTCCGCTCGCATGACGCGGCTCGCCCGTGGCGGGGGCTGGCGGCTGGCCGAAGAATGTCCATGCGACGTCGACTTCGTCGACTACTGCGAGGCGCAGGGAATGAGGTCGCAGGTGATCTTCCACCTGGGATGCGGTCTGCACCACCTCGTCGGCCGCGCGCTCTGCCGTCGGGATCGCGGCAACCTCGTCCTCAGCATCACCACCGTCCTGGAGGAGCTCCTCTCGTATGCCGACGCCATCCTGGAGGACGATGAGCTGGCGCGTCGCTACCGCGTCCTGTTCGGCGACGTGTACGACCTGGAGGCTCGGATCCTGCCGAGGTTCGATGCCGTGACGCTCTTCCATCTCTGCGAAGCCCAGGACGACCAGCGGCCGGACCTCGCCCTCGCGACCCGCGCGCTCATCGAAGTCTTCCTGCAGCGCCTCCGGCCGGGGGGCCGCGTGTTCTTCTACAAGGGATCGACCGGCAGGGCGGAGACGGCCGCGGTGGTGCGCCCGATCGCCGCATCGGGACGAATCGCGCCGGCCGGTGAGCACCGGTCGCTGGAGATCTACGAGGCGGTGCGGTGAACGGTCCCCTGCCGCTCGAGGCGTTCTCCGCGTTCCGCTCCGCCGCGGGACCCGTCACCCTGCGCATTGACCTCCAGGGGTTGTCCGTCGCGCTGGAAGGGCTCCCGGAGGATCTCGCCCTTGCGATGCGGGCGGCGTACGGTCCGTATCTCGAGGACGGGGACGCGGCGCCGCCGTCGCTGCGGATCGAAGTCCTGGCCGCGGACCTCGACTACTTCATCGAGCCGCGCTTCCACAAGGAGTGGGAGGTCTACAAGGTCCTCACGGAGCACGACGGGGCCGTCTTCCGCCTCACCTCCTACCGCTTCGCGGGGTGGTACGACGTGGGACGCGGCCGCGGGCAGGTGGCGCTGTCGCGGGGGGATCTCGATCCGGCGCCGCGCGCGATGGAGAACTTCCTGCGCAGCGCCTACGCGTGGCTGGCGATCGACCGCGGCGGGTTCCTGCTCCACGGCGCCAGCATCGTCCGCGACGGCCACTGCCATGTCTTCTACGGCCCGTCGGGCGCGGGCAAGTCCACCCTCTCGGCGATGTCTCGGTCCGGCCGGGTCCTCAGCGACGATCTCACGCCGCTCCTGAAGACGCCGGCTGGGCTGGACGCCGTGGGGAGTCCGTTCCGCGGGACGTACCGGGTCGGCGAACCGGTGGTCGGGCGGTTCCCGATCGCGGGCTTCTACCGGCTTCGCAAGGATGCCGACACCTTCGTGCGGCGGGGGGATGCGGCCTGCTTCGCCGATCTCCTCGGCAACCTGCCGTGGGTCGTCGACCAGCTGCCGCGGCATCCGGCGCTGGTCGACCGAGTGCACGCCGCGGTGACGGGAGTCCCCTTCTCTTACCTTCACTTCACCAAGGACGCGGACTTCTGGCCCGCCATCGATCGCGGGCCGCGCTAGCGGCGCGTCTCAGGCGCGCGCCGACCAGGCGCCCAGGACCCCGTCGTCCGCCAGGCGCTGCGCCAGCGCCATCCCGTCGCTTTCGTCGCCGACGATCGTCTCGAGCGGGGTCGATCCGTCGCAGTGGTGGAGCAGCGCGCGTCCCCTCTCGTCGAGGGGGATCGTCGCCGGCCACGCCGGGTCGAGGACCTCGATCCCCGCTCCGGTCGGACGCCAGCGGACCAGCGCATAGGGCCGATCGCGCGGGCCGAGGCGCGGTGACTGTTCGGAGGTCGCGGCCGGGCCGATCAACAGGCGGACATACCGGCCGTTGTCGATCGGCAGCAGGAGCCGGAACTCGTCCCCGGTGCCGCGGATTTCCGGATGCCTCGCGTTGATGGTGAGGGTTCGAAACGCCAGATCCGTCCCCGCCTCGGTCAAGGACACGCCCCCGACGGAGCTCGCGGACCCCGCGATGGCTGCATCCAGCGCGGCGCGCAGCCGACCGGCATGGACCTCCGGCGCGAACTCCGCCTCCGCGCGGCGGCGGGCCGCCTGCGACGCCGCCCGCCAGGCCTCCGGATCCTCCAGAAGCCGGAGCGCCGGGTCGACCAGCGCCGACCAGTCGGCGCGCGGGCCGCGATCCGAGAGCCACGTCGGCGCGAGCCAGCCGGTTTCGCCGTGGACCACCACGTCGCGCAGCCCGCCCCAGTCCGCCGCCAGGACCGGCAGGCCGCTGGCGGCCGCCTCGGCCGCCACCAGCCCGAAGTTCTCCAGACGACACGTGGTCAGGTGCACGAGGAGTTCGGCGCCGGCCATCATCGCGGCCACGTGCTCGATCGGCTGCGGCCCGAGAATCCGGACCTTCCCCTCGAGTCCCGGTTCGCACGCCAGGGCCGCGACCCGATCGTGGTAGGCGCGACGGCCGTCGGTGTCCGGGACGGGGCCGATCATCGCGAGGTGGCAGTCCGATCTCCGCCGGAGAAGCGCCCGCAGCAGATCGATTGCGAGGTGGTGGTTCTTCCGGCGCACGAAGGCGGCCGCGACCAGGAGCAGCGGTCCGGAGGCCGGAAGCCCGTGCGCATGCTCCAGCGCGCGGCGCGCCGACGCGCGGTCGGGGGCCGGCCGAAAGCGCTCGACGTCCACCGGCAGCGGGACCCTCTGGAGACGCACTCCGCCCGGCATCAGGAGGCGTTCCGCGACCTGCTCGCAGACCCGCGAGGTGACGAGGATGGTGTCCCCGGAGCGCAGCTTCGGGACCGTGTAGGCCCAGAAGGAGGCGTCGGCGAACGAGCCGTGATCGAGGAACACCCGGGGTGGTGTCTCCGGCGCGCTCCAGTCGAAGGAGCAGACCTGCAGGTCGGCCGGCCCGTCGCCGGTGACGACGTCGCAGGCGCGGCGCAGCACCTCGGCCACCCGCGCGTTCGCCCCGCCGCCGCCGGAGCGGGGGTCGCCCCGGACCTGGAATCGAAGCTGGATCCGCGGCCGGCTGCTCATCGACTATGATCGACGGCGAGCGCCGGAGCCGCGACATGCCGATCGACCCCCGCCAGAAAGCCCTGTGGCTGTATGAGCTGCGGCTCAACGGGTTCGTCATCCTGAGGAACTTCCTGCCGGTCGATCTCGTCGCGTCGATGCGGACCCAGTTCGAGCCGATCCTGCTCGGCGAAACCATGCGTGTGCGCGACGGCGACGCGGCGATGCTGCGCGGCAACGAGCGCCTCAGCTTCGACCTCGTCCCGTACATCGACCGGCTGAAGGGACCGCTGGACCACGACCTCTATCGGCGGAATCCGGTCATCGAGGAGCTGGTCACGGAGGTGCTGGGCCGATGGCGCTACGGCGTCACCAAGGCGGAGTGCGCGCTCCAGGGGAGCGACACGATGGCGTGGCACCCGGATGTCCCGAACGACGAGCACCGCGACCCCGCCGGGCCGGTGCGCCCCGAGCGCCTGACCTTGAACGTGCCGCTCGTCGACGTCACCGACTCGAATGGCCCGATGGAGATCATCCCCGGTTCGCACCGCATGCACCATCACGATTGCCGCGAGTATATCTACGACGTCCCGCAGATCCATCCGGTGCGCATCCTGCTGCGGCGCGGCGACGCCATGCTGCGCGACGGCAATGCGCTGCACCGCGGCACCACCAACACCACCCCGGCGCCGCGCATCCTGCTGGACCAGACCTATCGCACCGTCACGGCCTGAAGGTCGCGACGACGTGGCCGCCGAGGCGCCGCACCGACCGGAAGCCGGCGGCGCGCAGCTCCGAGGCCAGCCGGTCTCCGCTGAAGACGTGCAGGTACGAGCGCCCGATCGTCCCCGCGGGTGACATGTAGAGCGTGTACCAGTCCACCCACTCCGCCCGCCGGTCCCCGCGCAGGCGGCGCAGCAGCCAGGCCAGCGCCAGCTGCGCCCGGCGCACCGGACCGCGCGGCCGGGCCCCGCTCAGCATGAGGCATCCCCCCTCGTCGAGATGGCCGGCAAGCCGGCGGATCGCCGCGATCCGCCGGTCCTTCCCGGCGAGAAAGGAGTAGAGCAGCGGGGTGAAATAGATGGCTCCGAAGCGCCGGGCGCCGAGGTCGACGGCGTCGAGCGACGCGGTCAGGAGGTCGGCCCGGACGCCCGCCTCGTCGAGGGCACGGCGGCCCGCCGCGGTCATCCCGGGCAGGACGTCGAACCCGGTCACGTGGTAGCCGAGGCCCGCCAGGTGGACGACCTCCCCCGCAGCGCCGCTCCCGGCGACGAGCACCTCACCGGACGGCTGCACGTGACGGCGCAGCATGTCGATCTGCTCCTGGGTCAGATTGCTCGAGCGCATCCGGAGGTAGTCGTCGATCTGCGCCTCATACTTCGCCTCCACGGAGCGGTCCGCCTCCCCGCCGAAGAGCGGCGCGCGCTCGACGCGGCGCCAGGTGAAGCGCACCGCCGGCCAGCGCAGCGCCAGCCGCAGGCGATCGGCCGGCGTCGCCGACGGGCCGCTCCGACCCGGAGGGATCACCGCACCGATCACCGCGGTCTCGGAAATCGATCGGTGCAGGCCGGGGAGACCGTCGACACTCCCCCGCCAACGCCCTGGCGCTCCGTCGAGTCGAAGGATGTCCGCCCACCCCTCCCAATCGCACAGGACGAGCATGCCGGCGGAGAGGAGGGGCGCCGGGACAATGGCGACCTCGCTGCCATCACGGATCGCGGGCTCGAGACCGAAACCGGCATAGCGCAGGTTGAGCCGCGCCCGCGTCTTCAGGAGCGCCCGCATCGTGCCCGTCGGGACCAGGAGATCGCCGGGATGCAGGCGCAGCGAGCGCGGACATTCCTGCCCCCAGGGGGGCGGGGGCTCAGCGGACATCGCGGTAATCGCGGCGCAGGCGCGCCGGGTCGGTTCCCAGTGCGTGACGTGCCTTCAGCCACGCGAAGCGCAGGCTGGTCTTCAGGACGCCCCCCTCCAGAAGCCGCCGGCCGGAGGTGCGGGCCGCGCACGAAAGCGTGATTACGTTTCCTTCCTTGCGCAGGAGACGCGCGAGACGCAAATCTTCGAAGAGCGGCAGCGGCGGAAACCCTCCCAGACGCCGGAACAGGTCGCACCGGAGGAACATCGCCTGATCGCCGTAGTGGATTCCCGTCCGCCGCGAGCGCCACGTTGCCCAGGCGCCGATGACGCGCAGGCGCACGTCCGTCTCGAAGAATGCCAGGCGGAAGCCGCCCCCCGCGACGGCGGGATCGGCGAGCGCCCGCGCCACTGCCGCCAGTCCATCGCGGGGCAGGAGCGTGTCGGCGTGCAGGAACAACAGCGCGTCGCCGCGCGCCTCCGCCGCCCCGGCGTTCATCTGCGCGGCCCGGCCGCGCTCGGCGCAGCGCACCACGCGCCCTCCCGGAATCGCCGCCTCGAACAGCGCGATGGTGCGGTCGCGGCTGCCGCCGTCGGCGAGGATCGCCTCCCAGGGCGGCGCGTCGCGCTGGGCCGCGAGCGCGGCGAGCGTCGCCGGCAGCGCCTGCTCCTCGTCGAGCGTTGGGATGACGACCGAGATCATCTATACTCCGCAGCCCGGCAGGCGCTGCGGCGTCGCGCCGTGAGGTGACGTGAGCCCCTTCTCACCGGAATCCAATTCGACCTCCAGATCGGGAACGCCACCGGCCGATCCGTCCGGACCGCGCGGGGGCTTCACCACCCCGGGCGGCGGCTCCGGCCCTGCCGGCGGCAATGTCACCCCGCCGGGTGGCTCCGGAAGCGGCTCCGGCGGCGGCCGATGGACCTGGGTGACGCGCCGCCGCAAGATCTGGGGCGGCATCCTCCTCGGCGGCCTCCTGGTCGCCGCGATTGCCGGCTGTTCCCTTGGCTGGTCCCTCACCCGCGACATCCCGGAGGTGAAGTCCCTTCAGGATTGGAAGCCGCCGGTCGTCACCTCACTCTACAGCGCCGATGGCAAGCCGCTCTACCAGTTCGGCGCCGAGAAGCGGATCGTCGTCGATCTCACGCAGGTGCCGCAACAGTTCCTCGACGGCCTGGTGGCGACCGAGGACTCGCACTTCTACGACCACGTCGGAGTCGATCCCTGGGGGATCGCCCGCGCCATCATCAAGGACGTGATCCACATGCGCAAGGCGCAGGGGGGGAGCACGCTGACGCAGCAGCTGGCGCGCTCGCTGTTCCTCAAGCCGGAGAAGACCTGGCGGCGCAAGCTTCAAGAAATGGTGCTCGCCCTGCAGATCGAGAAGTCGTTCACCAAGGACGAGATCCTCAACTTCTACGTCAACCAGGTCTACATGGGGCACGGACGCTACGGCATCGAGGCGGCGGCCCGCTTCTACTTCGGCAGGCCGGCGAAGGAGCTGACGCTGCCGGAGTCGGCGCTGCTGGCCGGGCTGGTGCAGCGTCCGGAGGCGTATTCGCCGGTACGGGCGCCGGAGCGGGCGACGTCGCGGCGCAACGTCGTCCTGAACCGCATGGTCGAGGAGCAGAAGCTGTCGCGCGAGGCGGCGAAGGCCGCCATCGACGAGCCGGTGAAGGTCGCGAAGATCCAGGACGAGGACAACATCGCGCCCTACTTCGTCGAGGAGGTGCGGCGCTACCTCGACGCCACCTACGGCGAGGTGGCGCTCTACCAGGAAGGGCTCGAGGTGTACACCACCCTCGACCCGACGCTGCAGCGCGCCGCCAACCAGGCGGTCTTCGACGGCCTGCGGGCCCTCGACAAGCGGCGCGGCTGGCGCGGCGCCCCGCGCAACCTGATCAAGGACAAGGAGGATCCGGCGAAGTTCACGCACGCCACCTGGATGCGCCCGCCCGTCGTCGGCAGGCTGCGCTGGGGGGTGGTCACGGAGGTCGGCAAGAAGGAGACCTCCGTTCGGCTCGGCGAATGGACGGCGAAGCTGGATGCCGCCGGCGTGAAGTGGACGAGGAAGAACCTCGCGCAGGTTCTCAAGGTCGGCGACGCCGCGCCGTTCCTGGTGCAGAAGATCGACGAGGCGAAGAAGACCTTGTCGGTCTCCCTCGACCAGGAGCCGGACGCCGAGTCGGCGCTGCTGGCGCTCGACCCCTCCACCGGCGAGGTGCGGGCGCTGGTCGGCGGCTGGGACTTCAACCGCAGCCAGTTCGACCGCGCGACGCAGTCGTACCGGCAGGCCGGGTCGGCGTTCAAGCCGTTCGTGTACGCGGCGGCGCTCGAGTCCGGCTACACGCTGGCGCAGACGATCTTCGACGAGCCGACCGTCTTCGTGGACCAGGCGACCGGGGATCAGTACCAGCCGAACAACTACTACCGCAAGTACTACGGCATCACGACGCTGCGCGAGGCGATGGAGGAGTCGCGCAACATCGTGGCGGTGAAGCTCCTCAACGAGGTCGGCTACGGCCGGACCATCGACACGGCGCGACGCATGGGGATCTCCAGCCCGCTGCGGCCGTACCCCTCCATGGCGCTCGGCACGATGGAGGTGTCGCTCTGGGACCTGACGACCGCCTTCTCGGTCTTCCCCAACCAGGGGGTGCGGGTGGAACCGCACTTCATCCGCCAGGTGGTGGACCGCGAGGGGCGCGTGCGCGAGGCGGCGAAGCCGCGCGTCGTCGAGGCGATCCGGTCCGACGTCGCGTACCTCATGACCTATCTCCTCGAGGGCGTGACCGAGATCGGCACCGGGGCCGCCGCCGCGTCGGCCCTCGAGCGGGTCGTCGCCGGCAAGACCGGTACGACCGACGACCTGGCGGATGCCTGGTTCGTCGGCTTCAGCCCCAGCCTGGTCGCCGGCGCCTGGGTTGGCTTCGACCAGAAGAAGACCCTCGGCGAGGGAGAGACCGGCGCGCGGGCGGCGCTGCCGATCTGGATCGACTTCATGCGCGCCGCCCACGAAGGCAAACCGGTGGAGAAGTTCAACAAGCCGTCGAACGTGGTGTATTCGCCGATCGACCGGCGCCTCGGGAAGCTCGCCACCTCCGACTCGCACTGCCCGGCGACGTTCCTCGAGGCGTTCGTCGAGGGGAGCGAGCCGACCGAGCCGTGCTCCGAGGTGGAGCACTTCCGCGCCTCGCTCCCTTATTATTTGCAGAAATTCGAGATCACCCGCGACTTCGAGCTGCGCATCGAGCCGGACGTGGTGACCAAGCTGGTGCGCGAAGGATCGGGGGATCTCGAGCTCGCCCCGGACGGCAAGGAGCTGGTGCTGCGCGGCGACGACGGGGCCGAGCGCCGGCTGCGTCTCGACCTGAGCCGCGGCGAGCGGCGCGAGGTCCGCGCCGACCTGACGGTGCTGCCGCCGATCGACCCCCAGGATAGCGGCACCGGCGACGGCGAGGTGCCGGTGGGGATCGACGGCCGCCCCGCCACCGTCGTCCCGATCAAGCCCGACTGAGGTCCGGCGTTCTCGACGCGACGGACGGACGCTCAGGCGATCGTCGTCTCGAGCGGCGTGTAGGGCAGCCCCTGCGATGCAGCGACCGCCTCGCAGGTGACCTTGCCGGCGTGCACGTTCACCCCCGGGCGCAAGGTCACGTCGTCGTGCAGGGCGTCCCGGAGCCCCTTCCCGGCAATCTTCAGGATGTACGGCAGCGTGGCGTTGGTGAGCGCGAACGTCGAGGTGCGCGGCACCGCCCCCGGCATGTTGGCGACGCAGTAGTGCACCACGCCGTCCACGACGTAGGTCGGGTCGGAGTGCGTCGTCGGATGCGTGGTCTCGATGCAGCCCCCCTGATCGACCGCCACGTCCACGATGACCGACCCCTTCTTCATGTGCCCGAGCATCGCCTTCGTCACCAGGCGCGGCGCCGAGGCCCCCGGGACCAGCACCGCGCCGACGAGCAGGTCGGCGCGCCGCACCGCCTCGTGGACGTAGGCGGTGGTCGAGTACACGGTGGTCACCTGGCCGCGGAAGATCTCGTCGAGGTAGCGCAGGCGCGGCAGCGACCGGTCGAGCACCGTCACCTTGGCGCCGAGGCCGAGCGCCATGAAAGCGGCGTTGATCCCGACCACCCCGCCTCCGAGGATCACCACGTCGCCGTGCGGCACCCCCGGGACGCCGGCGAGGAGCACGCCGCGCCCGCCCATCGGACGGGTCAGGAAATACGCCCCGACCTGGATCGCCATGCGGCCGGCCACCTCGCTCATCGGTGTCAGGAGCGGCAGCCCGCCTTCGGCGTCGGTGATCGTCTCGTAGGCGATGGCGGTCGAGCCGCCGTCGACCAGGGCGCGGGTCAGCTCGGGCGCCGGGGCGAGGTGCAGGTAGGTGAAGAGGATTTGCCCCTTGCGCAGGAGCTTCGTCTCGGGGGGGAGCGGCTCCTTCACCTTCACCACCAGGTCGGCGCGCCGGAAGACCGCCGCCGCGTCGGCGACGATGACCGCGCCCGCCTGTTCGTAGGCGGCGTTCTCGATGCCGCTGCCGAGCCCGGCGCCGTCCTGCACGAGAACCTGGTGGCCGTGCTCGACCAGGGCCCGCACCCCCGCGGGGACGAGGCTGACGCGGTACTCGTTGTCCTTGATCTCCTTCGGCACTCCGATCTGCATGCTCACGCGTCCGCGCCCCCGTGCGCCCCGCGCCGCCACGGCGGCGCGGCGGCGGGTCGATCAGTTGTTGTCGATCTGCGCCTTCTGCAGCCGTCCGGAGTGATCGACGTAAACCGTCTTCCACTCGGTGAAAATCTCGATGGCGGTGGCGGCGGCCCCCTCGCGGTGCCCGTTGCCGGTCTGCTTCGTCCCGCCGAACGGCAGGTGCGTCTCCGCCCCGATGGTGGAGGAGTTCACGTAGGTGATGCCGGCCTCCAGGTCGCGGGCCGCCCGGAACGCGCGGTTCACGTCGCGCGTGTAAATCGCCGACGACAGGCCGTACACCGTGTCGTTGGCGATCCGCAGCGCGTCCTCGAAGCCGTCCGCCCGCAGCACCGACACCACCGGTCCGAAGATCTCCTCGCGCGCGATGCGCATGCCGGGCGCGACCTCCGTGAACACGGTCGGCGCGAAGTAGAAACCGTGCTCCCGGCCGCCGTCCTCGAGGCGCGTACCGCCGCACGCGAGACGCGCCCCCTCCTGGCGGCCGATCGCCACGTACTCCTCGACGGTGCGTCGCTGCCCCTCGCTCACCAGCGGCCCGACGTCGTTCCCCTCGTCGCGCGGATCCCCCACCTTGAGGGCGCGGGCCCGCTCCGTCAGGCGCCGGACGAACTCGTCGTGCACGCGGCCGTCCGCGACGATCCGGCTGGTGGCGGTGCAGCGTTGCCCGGCGGTCCCGAACGCTCCCCAGAGCGCGCCGTCCACCGCGAGGTCGAGGTCGGCGTCGTCGCAGACGATCAGGGCGTTCTTCCCCCCCATCTCGAGGGAGACGCGCTTGAACCCCTCGGCGCACGCCACGGCGACGCGCCGCCCGGTCTCGGAAGAGCCGGTGAAGGAGACGAGGGCCACGCCGGGATGGCGGACGATCGCTTCGCCGGCCGCCCCGCCCGCACCGGTGACGAAGTTGACCACGCCGCGCGGCGCGCCCGCCTCCTGCGCCACCGCAGCGAGGTGCCGGGCGAGGAGCGGCGCGGCGCTCGCCGGCTTGAGGACGACGGTATTGCCGCAGACGAGCGCCGGGATCAGCTTCCACGACGGGATGGCCAGCGGGAAGTTCCACGGCGCGATGAGTCCGCAGACGCCGACCGGCTGGCGCGTCGTGTAGCAGGTCTTGTCCGGCAGCTCCGACGGGGTGGTGAAGCCGTGCAGGCGGCGTCCCTCGCCGCCGATGTGGAAGCAGACGTCGATCCCTTCCTGGACGTCGCCGCGCGCCTCGGCCAGCGGCTTCCCCATCTCCTCCGCCATGGCGCGCGCCAGATCCTCCTTGCGGCGTGTGAGGATCTCGCCCATGCGGAAGACGATCTCGCCGCGCTTCGGCGCGGGGACGAGGCGCCAGGACTTGAAGGCGCGCGCCGCGGATTCCACGGCAGCGGCGACGTCGTCGGGTCCGGAATCGGGGAACTCGGCGACGACCTGTCGCCCGTCGGCGGGATTGCGATCTTCGAAGGACCGCCCGCTGCGCGCGGGAACCCACTCGCCGTCGATGAGGTTGCGGAACGGTTGCGCCGTCAAGCCCGACCTGCCTCCATCCGCGACGGCAGAGCGAAGTCCTTTGTCGCCAATTGGTTGGGGCGCGATGCTAGCAGAGGCCTTCGGGGACGGTCAAGGCGCCATCGTGGCGCCCCGGCCTTCAGAGGTTGCTGCTGTGTGCTTCCTTGCTGGTTTCGAGTTCGCCGGTGGAGTGGATCGGTCGGTCCGTCACGCTACCGGCATCGCCGTATTCGCCGAATCTGTTGCTCTCGCTCTTTTAGGTGGGCTTGGGATGGCAGGAGGCCTTTCGAGGGGTTACTGCTCATCCGGCATGCGTGACGGACCGACCGTTGCATCCAACGAACCTCTTGAGTGCCCGATGCAGTGAACGCCTGATTCGCTGCCTCGGTTCCGTCGCCTTTAAAGCAATCCACGTGCCGGCTCGGGACGAAGTCGACGGATGAACCCGTCCTGAAGCGCTTACCCATTCCATTTCAGTCGTTTGCGCTGATTCAGACTGACAGGATCGAGGTGCAGAAAGGGGTCGGGAAAACCCATCGAGGCGACGAAATGGCGCGCAACGGCCATGCTGGCTGTCCGGATTGTCCGCCGGCGGTCAGCGCTTGGGGGTCTGCGACCGCATTTCCTTGATGCGGCTGCCGACCTCGCGGTAGGTGGAATCGACGCCGAAGACCTCCATGTACATCCTCAGCGCCTCGGCGTACTCCCCCTTCTCGCGGTGCGCCTCGGCCATGTCGTAGCGCAGGCCGACCGCCTGGTGCTCGTCGAGCCCCGGCATGTCGAGCCCGCGCTTGTACCACTTGAGCGCCAGATCGGGCATCCCCTTGTCGCGGAAGCACAGACCAAGGATGCCGCAGCACTCGAGGGCGCGGTTCGGGTCCTTGGCGGCGAACTGGAACTCGCCGATCGCCTCGTCGACCAGCCCCATTTCCTTGTAGGCGATGCCGAGGTTGTAGTGCGTGTCGAAATCGTCGGAATCGACCTGCTGCTCCACGCCTTTACGGAACGCCGCAAAGATGTCTTCGAACGTGTGCGCCTGGCCGTCGAGAACGTCCTTGTCGGCCGCCTCGGTCTTCGCCTGCTCGTCCGCCATGGAACGATCGAGCTCCCCGGCCAGATC
>Ga0111538_10005841_pt1 | contig 16755 bp, 15 predicted proteins | sample SoiMethybrSBSTD1_FD_79669 | JGI IMG/M metagenome (GOLD analysis project Ga0111538, IMG submission 79669) | Bulk soil microbial communities from a Populus tree surrounding site in Tennessee, USA - Soil MetaG P. TD hybrid SBSTD1 (version 2)... | ecosystem: Environmental > Terrestrial > Soil >...
CGTCGATCACTCCCGGAGGGCCTCGGTCGCCAGCGCAAATCGCGCACGAATGGCATTCAACTATTTGAAAAGGCTAACAATATGCCAAAGTCACCTAGCCTGATCCTGAGCATGGCCGCGCTCCTCGCGCTCTGGTCGGGGCTAGCTGCCGGGTGCAGCGACGACAGCCCGGGCTCGAACGGTGGTGCGGGTGCGGCCGGTGGCACCGGAGGCAGTGGTCCCGGCGGCGCCGGCGGCGGCCTGAGCGTCTCGTGCACGTCCGAGGACGATTGCGGCGGCGTAAACCCTCACTGCGACACGAGCGCCGGTAAGTGCACGGGCTGCAAGAACGACGACGATTGCCGGGGCGCGCTCCTCTGCAACACCCAGACCGGCATCTGTCGGGATTGCGTGAGCGATGCGCAATGCGGTGGCTCGCGGCCGATCTGCGACGCGGTTTCGGGCCAGTGCACCGCGCGCTGCACTTCGGACGCGGAATGCGCCAACACCGGCGGACCTACCAAGTGCGATACGCGTGCGGGCCGTGGCCTTTGCGTCGACTGCACGGGCCCGAACGCGCCCTGCCAGTTCTGCGAAACGGTGAGCTTCAGCTGCGTCGGGTGCCTGACCGACGCCGATTGTCCCACTAACTTCCCGCACTGCGGGCCATCGCTCGAGTGTTCTCCCGCGTGCCAGTCGGACGACGACTGCCCGGGCGAGCTGCACTGCGATCCCAAGACGTCGCGCTGTCTCGAATGCGTGACGAACAAGGACTGTCCCGGCGAAGTCTGCCAGGTGGACTCGACCTGCGGCTGAGCGCAGCAAAAAGGTGAGCCGCCGATCGAATGACTTTTCACTCAGGCACGGGTCGCGCAAGACGCGCGTTCCGCTTTGATCAGCTTCGGAGGCGCGATGCGAGTCAAAAACCGAAAAGCGTTCGTCGCGACGGCGTCGGCGCTGGCGATCGTGCTCGGCGCGGTTGCGAGCGGCTGCGGGAGCAGCGACGAGCCGAGCGGACCCGGCCAAGGCGGGAGCTCTGGCGCCGGCGGTAGCGCGGCCGCGGGTGGCAGCTCGGGTGCGGGCGGGACCGCGGCCACGGGCGGAGGCGGCGGCGGTTCGGGCGGCAACGCGGGTTCGGGTGGTAGCGCGGGCTCGGGTGGCAGCGGCGGACGGGGTCAGGGTGGCGCCGGCGGCAGCGGCGGACGAGGTCAAGGCGGCACCGCTGGAAACGCCGGAAGCGGCGCCTGCGCCTGCGAGTCCGGTCAAACGTGCGACCTCAGCGGGTGCCAGAGCGGAACCTGCGTCTCCGGTACCTGCACGGGAAGCTGCCCGGCGGGCAACTGCGCGCTCGACTGCGACGAGGGGTCGATGTGTAACTTCCAGTGCCCCGGCGGAGGCTGCACGTACGACTGCGACGTGAACGCCAACTGCACGCTGGGCTGCCCGAACGGTTGTACGGTGGTTTGCGACGGCAACTCGACGTGCAACGTGACGTGTGGAGGCGGCACGTGCAACGTGACCTGCGAAAACGGCGGTACCTTGACGTGCACCGGCACGGGCTGTAGCGCGGCGTCATGCTGACCCGAGCCCGCGTAGGCCTCGCGCTCGCGCTGGCCGCAACCACGCTCACGGCGTGCGGCAGCGACGAGGTGACGACCAATGGCGCGCCGGACAGCGGCGGCTGCACGGTGGACACCTCGTACAACCCGCCGTTCGATCCCGCGAAGATGGTCGACGGCGTCGACAGCCCGCTGTTTCCGCTGCCGCCGGGCATGAAGCTGACCTACGAGGCCGGCGAGGAAACGGTCGAAATCGAGGTCCTCAACGAGCGCAAGATGATCCAGGGCGTGTCGTGCACCGTGGTGCACGACGTCGCCAAGGTGTCCGGGGAAGTCATCGAAGACACCTTCGACTGGTACGCGCAGGACCAGAGCGGCGCGGTCTGGTACATGGGCGAGGACACCAAGGAGTACTCCGGCGGGGTAGTCACGAGCACGAAGGGCTCGTGGGAAACCGGCGTCAAAGGCGCCAAGCCGGGCTACATCATTCCGCCGAACCCGACGATCGGTCAGAAGTACCGCCAGGAGTACTACGCGTGCGAGGCCGAGGACTACGGCGAGGTCCTGGCGATCAACGAGAACGTGACGGTGCCGGCCGGCTCGTTCTCGGCCTGCCTGAAGACTCGCGACACCACACCGCTCGAGCCCGCCGCCAACGAAGAAAAGTATTACTGCCCGGGCATCGGCATCGCGCTCACCGTCGACGTGAAGACCCAGGAGCAGGAGCGCCTGATCGAGATCTTGCAACCGTGACGGGACTCATACGTTGAAGCGGAAGTGCATGACGTCCCCGTCGCGCACCACGTAGTCCCGCCCCACGATCGCGAGCTTGCCCGCCTCGCGGCACCTGGCTTCGCTCCCGAGCTTCACCAGATCTTCCCACCAGATCACCTCGGCCTTGATGAAGCCGCGCTCGAAGTCGGTGTGAATCACGCCCGCCGCTTGCGGCGCCGTCCAGCCTTTGCGAATCGTCCAGGCCCGGCACTCCTTCTCGCCAGCGGTCAGGTACGTGATCAACCCGAGCAGCTCGTAGCCGGTGCGGATCACGAGGTGGAGCCCCGGCTCGTCGAGCCCGACGCTCTTCAGAAACTCCGGCCGCTCTTCCGGGAGCAGCTCCGCAATTTGGGCCTCGAGCGACGCGCAGATCGGTACCACGGGCGCTTTCTCCTCGGCGGCGAGCTTCAAGAGCGCCCGGTAGTGCTTGTTTTCTTCGACCCTGCCGAGCGAAGCTTCGTCGACGTTCGCGACGTAGAACGCGCGCTTCGTCGTCAAAAGCTGCATGTCGCGCACGATCTCTTGCTCTTTGTCGTCGTGAAGCTCGAGCGCTCGTGCCGGCTTGCCCTGATCGAGCAGCGCGGCCAATCGCTCGCACACGCCGATCGCGGCCCGTTCCAGCGGGTCGCCGCCTTTGCTCTGCTTCCTGGCGCGATCGAGCCGCTTGGAGACGGTGTCGAGGTCCTTGAGACAGAGCTCGGTCTGGATCGTCGCGACGTCGCTCACCGGGTCTACCTTGCCCTCGACGTGCACGACGTTCGCGTCGTCGAAGCAGCGCACCACGTGGGCGATCGCGTCGACCTCCCGGATGTGGGAAAGAAACTGATTGCCGAGCCCCTCCCCCTTTGACGCGCCGCGCACGAGCCCCGCGATGTCGACGAACTGGATCGTCGTGTAGGTCTTCTTTTCCGGCTTGTAGATCGCGCTCAACTGGTCGAGCCGCGGATCGGGCACCGGCACCACACCCACGTTGGGGTCGATGGTGCAGAACGGAAAATTCTGAGCGTCCGCCTTCGCGCTCGAAAGCGAGTTGAACAGCGTGCTCTTGCCGACGTTCGGCAGCCCGACGATGCCACACGAGAAACCCATTGACCGAGTCCGATGCTGGAAGTGGAAGCGCCCTTTAGCACCAGTTGGGGTCGGGGCCCCAACTGACAACGGGACCGCGGCCCCAACCGACAACGAGACTGCGTGCAGGAATGCAGGACCGGCCTGCGAGATTGCAGGAAAACTGAGCGCCGCGGCGATGGCACGAAACTGGCCGGACAAGCTATCCTCGTTTTTGGCCCGTCTCGTGGGCCTCCATCACCAAAGGACGACGCGCTTCCATGGACATGAGCTTCACGCCCGAGCAGGAGGCCTTCCGCAACGAGGTCCGCGAGTGGATCCAGTCGGCGATGCCGGCCCATATCAAGGCCAAGGCCGAGGTCGACGGCAACTTCGACCCCAAGGAGACCAAGCTGTGGCACCAGACCCTCCACAAAAAGGGCTGGATCGCCCCCCATTGGCCGAAGGAATACGGAGGCACCGGCTGGGATACGGCCCGCCGCTTCATCTTCAGTGAGGAGGTCGAGCTCGCCGGCGCGCCCCAGCTCAGCCCGTTCGGCCTGGTGATGGTCGGCCCGCTGATCATCCAGTTCGGCAACGAGAAGCAGAAGCAGCGCTTCCTCCCCAAGATCCTGAGCGCCGAAGAGGTGTGGTGCCAGGGCTACTCCGAGCCCAACGCGGGCAGCGACCTGGCCTCGCTTCAGCTCCGCGCCGAGGACGGCGGCGACCACTTCATCCTCAACGGGCAGAAGACCTGGACCACCTACGCGCAGTACGCCGACTGGATCTTCGTGCTCGCTCGCACGGACCCGAAGGTCAAAAAGCAATCGGGCATCAGCTTCATCCTTTGCGACTTGAAGACGCCGGGCGTCACCGTCAAACCGTTTCTGACCACCGGCAACACCTACGCGTTCTGCGAAACCTGGTTCGAGAACGTCAAGGTGCCGAAAGAAAACCTGATCGGCGAGCTCAACCAGGGCTGGACCTACGCCAAGGCCCTGCTCGGCCACGAGCGCACCGCCCTCGCCGGCATCGGCGGCTCGTCGCGCACCCTGCTCCGCATCAAGCGCATCGCGCGGGACACGCTCCAGAACGGAAAGTCCCTGCTCGAGGATCCGCTGATTCGCGGCAAGATCGCTCAGCTCGAGATCAAGCTCGAGTCGCTCAAGATGGCGAACTACCGCGCCATCGCCGCGAGCCAGCTCGGCCACGCGCCGGGCCCGGAGTCCTCGATTCTCAAGCTCCGCGGCACCGAGATCCAGCAGGAGTGCTTCGACCTCGCGATGCTGGTGATGGGGCACAACTCGCTCTCTTGGTTCAACGATCCCGGCATCGTGCCGCCTCGCGAGCAGTGGGTCGCCTCCACCTTCAACTACATCCGAGCCGCGACCATCTACGGCGGCTCCAACGAGATCCAGAAGAACATCATCGCCAAGCTGATCCTCGGGCTGCCGAGCGCTTAGGCCGCAGGAAAGAAATCATGAACTTCGAGCTTACCGACGATCAGAAGATGCTGGTGGATACGGTGCAGTCCTTCGTGCGCAAGGACTCACCGGTCGAACGCCTGCGCAAGATGCGCAAACACGAGATCGGCTGGGAGAAGAACGTCTGGAAACAGATGGGCGAGCTCGGCTGGCTGGGCGTAATGTTCCCCGAGGCGGTCGGCGGCGCCGGCATGAGCTTCGTGGAAGCCGGGCTCATCCTCGAGCAGCTCGGCACGAGCCTGGTGCCCGAGCCGTACATTCCCCTGCTCGCCGCGGGCGCCGCCGTGCTCGCCGCGGGTTCGAGCAGCCAGCAGGAGCAATTTCTGTCGCCGGTCGTCAGCGGCGACAAGAGCCTCGCGCTCGCTTACCTCGAAGAGCAGAGCCGCAACGACGTCTGGAACGTCGCCACGCGCGCCGAAAAATCCGGCTCGGGCTTCAAGCTCACCGGCAAAAAGCGCTGGGTGCTCAACGGCCACGCCGCCGATCAGCTCGTGGTTTCGGCGCGCAGTGCGGGCGGCGAGCGCGAACCGAAGGGAGTCGGCCTGTTCGTCGTCGATCGCGATGCGAAAGGCGTGAAAATCACCGAGCTAAAGTGCATGGACAGCACGCGCGCCGCACTCTTGGAGCTCGACGGCGTCGAGGTCGGCGCCGATCGCGTGCTCGGCGACCCGGCCGGCGCCGTCGATGCGCTCGACCTCGCCGTCGATCACGGCGCCGCCGCGGCGTGCGCCGAGGGCTCGGGCATCTGCCAGCGCGTGCTCTCGATGACGCGCAACTACCTCACCGAACGCAAGCAGTTCGGCGTCGCGATCGGCACCTTCCAGGCACTGCAGCACCGCATGGTGGACGTCTTCGTCGAAACCGAGCTCGCCAAGAGCACGGCGATCCTCGCGATGCTCAAGGTCTCGGCGACCGACAAGGTCGAGCGCCATCGCGCGATCTCTGCCGCCAAGGTGCAGCTCGCCGTGAGCGCCGGCTTCGTCACGCGCCAGGGCACGCAGCTCCACGGCGGCATCGGCGTCACCGACGAGCACGACGTGGGCCTCTACTTCAAGCGCGCCCACGCGCTGTCGACGCTCTTTGGCGACGAGCCGTATCACGTGGCTCGCTTCGCAGCGCTCCCGACGTTCACGCGCCACGTCGCGTGACGAGCCGCAAAGCGTTGCCGTAAATCTCTAAATTTTCGGACACGCGAGAAAATCGACGGGCACCCGATCACTTCGCGCCCGGGCAACGACCAATGGATTGTCCGGGCTTAGGCTGAAGTGATCAGTAAACCACTGGCCGGCGGGCCGGCCAGTTGATAAGGTGCCTGCAATGAAGTGGAGTGTCTTGGGAGCGTTGGTGGGATCAGCGATCTTGTCGGCCTTCGCCTGCGGCGGAGGCGAGACCAGCAGCGGTAGCCAGGTCTACGGCGGCTCGAGCGGGGCGGGACCGGGACCAGGCGGCAGCGCGGGAATCGCAGGCGTGGGTCCCGGCGGCGTCGGCGGCTTCGGGCCCGGCGGGATCGGCGGCGCGATCAACGTCGACAGCGGGCAGCCCCCTACCGATGCGAATCCCGACGCGCCTTGTGAAGGCGTCAAGCAAGACGTCGTTACGCAGAACCTGCCCGTCGACATCATCTGGGCGATCGACAACTCGTTCAGCATGGCGAACGAGGGAGCCGCGGTGCAAGCGAACATCAACACGTTCTCCCAGCAGATCACCGCGGCCAACATCGATGTGCACGTAGTGATGCTCGCGGGTCCCCCCTTCTGCGTACCCACACCGCTCGGCAGCGGTCAGTGCCCCGGCCTCTTTCCCCCGTTCAACCAGGATTCCAAGGCGCCGAACTATTTTCGCGATCCAAACGCGATCGTCGACAGCTGGAACGCGGCGACCGTGTTGATTCAGTCATTTCCCAACTACAGGAGCACGCTGCGGGCAAACGCGCTCAAGTATCTGGTGGTCGTGACGGACGACGACTCGAGCGGCATCACCTCCGGCACGTACACCAACAATCCGACCGGCTTCATCAACGACTTCACCAATCTCGATCCGATGCTGAAAGCACCGGCCGGCGGCCCCGCATGGAAGATGTCGGGAGTGTATGCGTTTACCGAGTGCCCCGGGGTGAGCAAGGTCGGCGCTACCTGGAAAGCGATCATCGATCAGACCGGCGGCGTGCACGGCGACATCTGCGGGTGCTCGAGTGGAGACCAGAACGCCTGCAACCAGACCTTCAAGACCGTGATGGACTCGCTGGCGAAGACCATCACGATGGCCGCCAAGCCGCTCGACTGCGAGTACCCGATCCCGCCGGCGCCGCCGGGCAAGAGCTTCGACAAGACGCTGGTCAACGTCAACCTGACGACCAACGGCGCGACCGAAAACATCGGCTACGTCCCGGATGCCACGAAGTGCCACCCCGAGCTCGGCGGCTGGTACTACGACAACGAAGCCAACCCGACGCGCGTCATCACGTGCCCGAAGAGCTGCGACAAGATCAAGAACACGCAGAACGGAAGCGTCGCGGTAGCGTTCGGCTGCAAACGCATCGACATCCCCATCGCGCAGTAACCTCCCACCCGCCCACCCCCACCGTAATCCTCCCTCGGGGGTAAACCCCCGAGATCCCCCAACGCTGCTCGCTTCGCTGCGCGCGGGCTCGCTATCGCTCGCTTTTGTCGCGGCGCAGTAGCTCTATCAGTACGGGATTGCGTCAGTGGCGCGTTAGCGCGCGGTGCGCGCGACGTGTTTCGCGAACAGCTCGAGCACGCGGGCGCTCGCGGGCGTGTCGACGGCGTTGTTCAGGATTGCGTCTGCGTCGAGGCCTTCGGAGGCGATCGGGTCGCGGCGGGCGCTGACGTATTCGCGCAGCACGCCGCCGTCGATTTCGGGGTGAAACTGCACCCCCCACACCTCGTCGGCGAAGCGCAGCGCGGCGTTGTCGTCGAGCGCGGTGCGCGCGAGCACGCGGGCACCCGGGGGCAGCGCGACCACCGTGTCGACGTGGGTCATGTTGACCTTGTACGGCGCGTCCTCGCCGAGCAGCGCGTCGGGAGCCAACTGCTCGAGCTCGACGCTGCCGATCTCGCGCCCGCGCGGGTTCCTTTCGACGCGGCCGCCGAGCGCCTGAGCCAGCATCTGATGCCCGAAGCAGATCCCGAGCACCGGGACACCCGCACCCACGGCACGCAGCAGGTAGTCCTCGGTGCGCAGCATCCAGCCGGCGCGTTCGGTCACGCTCGACGGCGATCCGGTGATCACCAGCGCCGAGACCCGCTCGAGCTCGGGAAACTCGAGCGCGTCGCGGGCGTCGACGGAGCTCCACGGCCCGTTCCAGCCTGAGCCCGTGGCCTCGCGGATCAGCTGCCGCCAGTCGCTGCCCTGCTCGCGAACCGACTGGATCGGCTCGCCGGTGATCACGACGCACAGCGGGCGCATTTTCCATTAGCTTAGCGCAAAGATTGTTTCGGATTCGCGACGTTTCCGCGGCGGCGCTCGAGATCGAGCTCACCGAGCCGTTCGGCATTGCCACTGGCGCGCAGCTCCGCGCGAACAACGCGCTCGTCACGGTGGTGCTCGAGGACGGCAGCGTTGGACTGGGCGAGGCCGCGCCTTTTCCCGCAGTCAACGGCGAGACGCAGGCGCAGGCGCTAAGTGCGATCGCGGCCGCGCGCGATCTGCTCGTCGGGCAGGACGCCGGGCGCTGGCGTCATCTGGCGCGGCGGATCTCGGAGCCCACGCAGCGCACGCCGAGCGCCCGCTGCGCGATCGAAACCGCGTTGCTCGACGCGGTCGCGCGCAGCCGCGGCATCTCGCTCTGGCACTGGTTCGGCGGCGCCGAACCCGAGCTCGCGACCGATCTCACGATCGTCACCGGCGACCTTTCGCACGCGCGGCGCTCCACCGAAAGCGCGCTCGCGCGCGGCTTCGAGACGCTGAAAATCAAGGTCGGCGGCGCGGCCCCCGAGCTCGATCTCGAGCGCATCCGCGCAATCGTCGAAAGCGCACCGGCGTGCCGGCTCGTGCTCGACGCCAACGCGGCGCTTTCGGCGCGGGCCGCGATCGATCTCGTGCGCGCCCTGGGTCCCCTTTCGGCGCGCGTCGTACTGTTCGAGCAGCCGACGCCGGCGGCGGATCCGGGCGCGCTGCGCGAAGTGCGGGAGGCTACCGGGCTCGCGATCGCCGCCGACGAAAGCGCACGCAGCGCCGCCGACGTGGCGCGGCTCGCGACGCTGTTGGCGGCCGACGTGATCAACATAAAGATCACGAAGAGCGGGCTCTCGGAAGCGCTCGACATGATCGCCGCCGCGCGCGCTCACGGCCTGCGGCTGATGATCGGCGGCATGGTCGAGTCGGTGTTGGCGATGACCACCTCGGCGTGCCTGGCCGCTGGGCAGGGCGGGTTCGATTTCGTAGACCTCGATACGCCACTCTTCATGCGCGACGCGCCGCTCCGCGGCGGCTGGGAGCAAACGGGTGCGCGGCTTCGCGTCGATCACATCGCCCGTGGCCACGGGGTGGAGCTTCGTCAGTAAGGGTCGTTCTTGGCCGCTTCGTCCACGGCCCGCCAGAGCTCCAGGAACTTGTCGCGCACCCAGGGATGCAGGCTCTCTGCGAAGCTCTTCGGTAGTCCGGCGGCACGGATCAGCTCTTGAACGTCAGCAAGATCTTTCAAGCGATGCGCCGCCACGATTCCCGAGGCGAGCTTCAACTCGATCCAGCGCTCGACAGGCAGGAGCGCGAAGGGAGCGCCACGCACGGCGGCCGTCGCGGGGTCCGGGAATGCGATCGGTTTCGGTTTGTCGTCGCCGGGAAACCTGCCGGTGCTCAGAACGTCGATATGAACGTTGAATTCGGTATCCAGGAGCTTTCCCGTGCCCGGCACCCGTTCCGCGTACCCCTTACCCAACCAGCGTCGTTTGAACTCTCGAAGGTCGTCCTCGCGCATCACGAGGTCTACGTCGACGGTGACGCGCCTATAACCGTATTCATTGAGCGCAAGGGCTCCGATGATTGCGTACGGGGTGCCCTCCGCCTCCAGAATCGAGACCAACTTTGTTACCGCCTTCTGGGCCTCTGCTTCTCCCACGAAGAAACTCCAGCAGTAGTCGACGCTTGCGGTGAGCCGAGCCGTGGCCTCGGAAGACCGTGTGGCAGCGCCCCAACGAGCGGGCGAATCGAGCGGCATTCCGTCCAATCCTAGCGCCTCCGTAGCGGGCCGCGCTCCGTAAAGTTGGCGAAGGCGGCGCCTCTGCTAAAATCGAGCATCGAAACTCGCTTCAGGGACTGGGACGCCTGACAAGCAATACAGCGAGCCCCGATTGAACCGGCAGATGAGGCCGCCAGGCCGAGGCGAAGGTCGAAGTGCTGGCTCGAGCAGGAGCGCAGCGACAGCGCGAGGCTGCACTTGAACGCACGGACCGAGCCCGACCCGCGGCAGCTCGTCCTGCCGCTGCAAGGCGTCGAAAGCGGGCCGCAGAACGGCCTGTCGATACCTCGCGCCGACCGCCTGTTCGTCAACCGCAACCTGCGGATGACGGGCATCGAGTGGATCGGCTTCGACATGGACTACACGCTCGCCATCTACAACCAGGCGGCGATGGACGGGCTGTCGATCGAGCTCACGGTCGAGCGGATGGTCCGCCGCGGTTACCCGACCTACCTGAAGCGGCTGTCCTACGACACGCACTTTCCGATCCGCGGGCTGCTGATCGACAAGGTGCACGGTCACGTCCTCAAGATGGACCGGCACAAGGTCGTCCACAAGGGTTACCACGGCCTCAAAAGGCTGCCGCGCGAAACCGTCGCCGAGCTCTATCACTACAAGCGCATCCGTCCGCACACGCCGCGCTATCACTGGATCGACACGCTGTTCGCGCTCAGCGAGGTCTCGAGCTACGCGGCGATCGTCGACGCGCTCGAGTCGCGCAACGAGCGCATCGACTACGACCGCTTGTTCCGCGACGTGCGCGAGTCGATCGACGAAGCGCACGCCGACGGGACCGTCTACAAAGTGGTCACGGCGGATCTGCCGCGCTTCGTCGAACGCGATGCGGAGCTCGCGCGCACCTTGCACAAGCTGCGTTCGGCGGGGAAGAAGCTGTTCATGCTCACGAACTCGCCGTGGTCGTACGCCGAGCGGATGATGACGTACCTGCTCGGCGGAGCCCTGCCCGAGTATCCCTCGTGGCGCCATTTCTTCGAGGTCGCGATCTGCGCCGCGGGCAAACCGGCCTGGTTCAAGGAAGGCCGCGCGCTGATGGAACGCGACGGCGACGTGCTCCGCAACGTGCGCCCGCCGCTCGAGCGCGGCCGTCTGTACGAGGGCGGCAACCTCAACGAATTCGAGCGTCTGGTCGGCGTGCGCGGCTCGAACGTGCTCTACGTCGGCGACCACATCTATGGCGACATCTTGCGCTCCAAGAAGGAGTCCTCTTGGCGCACCGCGATGATCATCCAGGAGCTCGACGCGGAGATCGCCGCTTACGAATCGTGCCGCGGCGAAATGGCGCGCCAGCGCCAGCTCGACGAGGCCCGCGATCACCTGGAGGACGAGCTCCGCTTCTACCAGTCGCGCTACAAGGAGCTCACGCGCCAGGCGACCAACGGGTCGAGCCTCGACGCCGAGCGCGTCCGCGTCAAACGGGCGCTCGAGCGCGTGCGCGGCGAGCTACGGCAGAACGAGCGGGAGCACGACGGAATCGAGGAGCGCACCGATCGCCGCTTCCACCCCTACTGGGGGTCGTTGCTCAAAGAGGGCAACGAGATGAGCATGTTCGGTTTCCAGGTGGACCTGTATGCGGACGTCTACACGCGTCGCGTCTCGTGCCTTCAGCACTATTCTCCGCAGCAATTCTTCCGCTCGCCGCACGATCTGATGCCGCACGAGCTGTGACGCTGGTCCAACCGCGAGAAAAGGCGCAGCGGCGAGCAAACCGCTGAAATCGAAAAAATCTACGCGTCTTGACGCGCGGCGCGTAATGCCGGAGCAAGAACGGCGTGAACGTGGTCCGCGCAACCACGGCCAAGGCAGCCGCGCCGATCCTCGCGGTGGCGGTGGTGTGCGCGCGACTGCTGTTGGCGCCGAGCGCGGTCGCGGGAAAAACTTGTCCGGAGGGCATGGCATCGATCGACGGCGCCTTCTGCATCGATCGCTTCGAGGCCAGCCTGGTCGAGCTCGACAAGGAGGGACGCGTGCTGCGCCGCCACTCCCCGTTCCTTCCGGTCGAGAAAAACCGCGTGCGCGCCGTGAGCGTCAAGGACGCGTTTCCGCAGGGCTACATCAGCATGCGCGAAGCGTCGGCGGCGTGCCGCGAGGCCGGCAAACGGCTGTGCAAAGACGACGAGTGGATCACCGCGTGTGAAGGCAAGCCGAGCACCACCTACCCGTACGGAGACGAGCACGTCGCCGGCTACTGCAACGACAACGGGATCTCACCTTTGCGTGCCCTGCATCCGAGAATGCGCGAACGCGGCACGTTCGCCTGGAACAAGATGAACGACCCGCGCCTGAATCAGATCCCAGGCTCGCTCGCCAAGAGCGGCTCCTTCAACAAGTGCCGCAACGCGTACGGCGTCTACGACATGATCGGGAATTTGCACGAGTGGACGGCCGATCGCTCCGGCACATTTCGCGGCGGCTTCTACCTCGACAACACCACACACGGCATCGGCTGCATCTATCGAGCCACCGGGCATTCGCCGATCTACCGCGACTACTCGACTGGATTTCGCTGCTGCGCGGACACCCAACACCAGGGAGACAAGGCCGAGGCCGCCTCCAAGGGCTAGCCCGAACCTGTCCGTTGAAGCGCCCGCTGAAAGGCGCCCCAGTTGGGGCCGGGGCCCCAACTGACAAACCAGGGAGCAGGCTGGCGCAGGACCAGATTGTGTGGAAGGTTGTCGGCCGCCTTGTGTGCCCGACGCGCGACGGTCGCCGCTGGGTATGCTAGGCGATTCAGCCCTCTGTCACTTCCGTGACGGAGGCGTGTCCCCGAAACCTGGCTGTTCCCAACACAAATATACAAGCTCGTCCGATTCACACCGCATTTTGTCGTTCGCAAATCATCCGGACATCGTAACCGGCCATCGCTTTGTGCGTTACGCCGGCCCAAGCCGGGTTCACGGAGCTTGGTCTTTTGTTCCGATCGTGATCTGATCTTTGCGAGAACCCCCGGTGTGAAGGGCGCGTCCGACATGAGGTCCCGTTCATGAATCTGGTTGAGTGGCTGCAGCGCTTGATGACCAATTTTGGCGCTGGGTGGGTGCTCTGGCTGTTGATGGTGCTCAGCATCATCTCCGTGGCGATCATGCTGGAGCGCGGTTGGTTCTACTGGTCGCTCCGCGACGATATCGCGCGCCTCGCTTCCGATCTGCGCGAACGATTGCGCGACAACGATCTCGAAGCCGCGAAGAAGCGCATGGAGGCCTCACCCTCGGCGGAAGCCGCGGTCGTGGTAGCCGGCTTGCTCGAGGCGGATCGCGGCGCCAAGTCGGCCGAGGAAGCGATGCAGGGGGCGGCGGCTCTACAACGCATGAAGCTCGAGCGGCGCCTGGCCTATCTCGGCACGCTCGGCAACAACGCCCCGTTCATCGGTCTGTTCGGCACCGTGATCGGCGTCGTCCAGGCGTTCGAGGCGCTGGGCCAGAAAGAAGTCGCGGCGGCCATGAGCTCGAGCGCGATGGCGCCCCAAGAAGTGATGGCCGGCATCGCCGAGGCGCTGGTCGCCACCGCGGTCGGTCTTCTGGTGGCGATCCCGGCAGTCGCGATGTTCAACGTGTTCCAGCGCCGCGCGCGGGCAATCCTCGCCAACACCGAGGCGCTGAGCCGCGTGCTGCTCGCGCATCTGGTCGCGGTCGACTACGGCACCGCGCCGGTGCCCGCCCCGCTGCGTGGCAACGTTCGGTCGAGCCGTCCCGCTCCGCCCAACGACGACGATCGGGAGTGAGTGCAGATGGCTGGCATGCAAAATGGCGGTGACGACGAGGGCCTGATCCAGGGCATCAACGTCACCCCGCTGGTCGACGTGGTGCTCGTGCTCCTGATCATCTTCATGGTCACGGCCAAGATCATCGTCTCGCAAGGGATGCCGATGGACCTGCCCAAAGCCGTCACCGGCGAGGAAGTGCAGACCATTTTCTCGGTCGATCTCTCGGCCGACGGCAAGACCCGGGTCGATTCCAAGCAGGTCGCTGACGACGAAGCCGTCTCCGGCCTCGCCAAGGAGGCGCGGAGCCGGAACAAGGAGCTTCGCGCCGTGATCCGCGCCGACAAGAAGGTCGAGCACGGCCGGGTCATTCACGTCCTCGATCTGCTCAAGCGCGCAGGGGTGGCGAAAATCGCCTTCGCTGTCGCACCGCTCGGACCGGGCACCCCGGTCGACACCGCCAAACCCTAGCCTTAGGAAAGCCCCGGGATGGTCAGCCGCGCCGCCGAGCCCGACGACCCGCGTGAACCGCCACGCGAGCGCCAGCTTTCCGTGGCCGCCCCGCGCCGGATCTCGGGGGAAATGCTGCGCCCGCAGCGCGACGCGTTCGCCTTCATGTACGCGTTCGGGCGACGGCAGATGCGGGTCGGTATGATGCTCGGCCTCGCCGGGACGCTGGTCGTTCACGGCGCGGCCGCGGCGCGCGGCCTTTCCACCATGATCGATCTCGGGCAATTCGCCGCGAGCGTCCGGTTCACGGTGAGCGAGCGGCTTCGTGCGACCTACGACGTCGACACCACGCCGCCGCCCGAGGTCAAGCCACCCGACGAGCCCGACCCGCCCGAGCCCGAACCGGTGAAGCCGGTCGCGCGCTCGGCGGCTCCGCCGCCCACACCCGCGCAGGCCGCCAAGGTCATGACCTCGGAGCCCCAAGCGAACGACGCCCCGGTCGACCTCACCGGGTGGGGCATCGTCTCGGGCGAGGCGGACCGAGCCCCTGGCGGAGAAACCTCGAACAAGGGCACATCCACGAAGTACGTCGAGAAGGCCGCCGTCGCGACCGGAGTACCGAATGGGACCGGCACCGCGCCCACACCGCCCGCTCCGCCGAGCGGCAAGGATTTGTCAAAACCCGCGCGGCCTTCCGAGCTCAACTGGAACTGCGGCTTCCCCGCCGAAGCCGACATGGAACAGATCAACTCGGAAAAGGTCACGCTGATCGTGACGGTCGGCCCCGACGGGCGCCCGCAAAAGGTCTCGGTCTTGAACGACCCGGGCTTCGGCTTCGGCCGCGTGGCTCGCCAGTGCGCGATGAGGAAGAGCTATAACGCCGGGCTCGATCGCGCCGGCAACGCGATCACGACGACGACGCCGCCGTTCACCGTGCGCTTCGTTCGGTAAGTATCCCGCCCGCCCACCCCCGCCGAAACCGACGGAGGCTGCGCCAGCGAAGCTGGCGCTACGGAGGTGCGCGCCGAAGGCGTGCCAGTCCTCCGCCGGGGGCAAGCCCCCGGTCCCCCAACGCTGCTCGCTACGCTGCGCGCGGGCTCGCTTCGCTCGCTGTTGAAGTGTCGAGTTGATCCGCTCAAGGACGCGTTCGACCTGACTAACTGGGATTTTTTTCGGATAGAGTCCCGGTTGTAGTCATGAGCGATCGCGTCGAGCAGCTCGCCAAGGTCGAATTGTTCGCCGGGCTCAAGCCCGAGGCGCTCGACCTGATCGCCAAGGTGAGCTCGCAGGAGATCCACGCCCTCGGCACCAAGATTTTTCAGCACGGCGACGCGGGGGACAAGCTCTACCTGATCCTCGAAGGCAAGGTCAGGATCAGCCGCGACGTGCCGGGAATGGGCGAGGAAGCGCTCGCGGTGCTCGGCCCCGGTCAGGTCTTCGGCGAAATGGCGCTGCTCGACGAGTCGCCGCGCTCGGCCGACGCCCGCGTTCACGAGCGCTGCCGGCTCTTGGCAATCCCGAAGGACGGCTTCGACGACCTGCTCTTTTTGCACAAGGACCTCGCCTACGAGGTGCTGTGGAGCATCGTGCGAATGCTGCTGAACCGGCTGCGCGAGACCAACGACAAGCTGACTTTCCTCTCCATCTCCGGAAAGTTCTGAGTTTGTTTTTGTTGGGATCGAGCGGCGGCGCCTCGCGTCCCGTCCGTCCAGCCGCCAGCACGCGCCGGGTTCGCCGGTAACCCAAGTCTCCTCTCACTTCCGATCGTGATCTGATCCTGCCAAGACTCCCGCGGCGCTCCATCCGCCGGGGCCCCAACCCCGGCGGCACCGGCGCTCGAACGACGCATCGCTCGGCATCGGTCCCCCCTCGGCGTTGCCCGGCTAGAAAGCGGGCGTCGGACTGCGCGACCACCGCGACGGCCTGACAAACCAGAAGCCGGGCCAAGTGGGGGGAACGGCTGGGAGCGTTTGGCGCGGCTGGTCTTGTTGTCGGGCCGGCGCGGTATCTCGGGCTGAGGATCTCGCATTGAGACGCGTGCGGTCGGGGCCGGGTGGTTGGGGTCGGGGCCCCAACCACAAACCTGGAGATCCGTCGCTGTGCGTTTGTGACGCGCGTCTTGCGGCCAGCTGTGAAAAAGCTCTGGAAAAGCGGAGCGAAAGTGCAGGGAAAGCGGGTTAGAGGGTGTGGATGGCCAATCTAAGTGGCTGAAATCATTGAGTATCGAGAAAATGCCCTCCACTATTCGATTGAACACCTGGAACGGAAGTTGACGTCTTTACACCCGTTCAGTACTCTTGGCGGGCTATGCAGGGGCTCACGAAGCGCCAGTCCCAAACTTTGGACTTCATCCGCCGGTCGATCAACGAGCGCGGTTACCCACCGACGCTCCGGGAGATCGGCGAGTACATGGGTATTCGATCGACCAACGGGGTCAACGATCACCTCCGCGCCCTCGAGCGCAAAGGCTACCTCCGCCGCGAGGACATGAAGAGCCGCGCGCTCAAGCTGGTGGAAGCAGCGCAGACCTCGACGCCGGTCCCGATC
>Ga0111538_10005842_pt1 | contig 16753 bp, 14 predicted proteins | sample SoiMethybrSBSTD1_FD_79669 | JGI IMG/M metagenome (GOLD analysis project Ga0111538, IMG submission 79669) | Bulk soil microbial communities from a Populus tree surrounding site in Tennessee, USA - Soil MetaG P. TD hybrid SBSTD1 (version 2)... | ecosystem: Environmental > Terrestrial > Soil >...
CTCCATGCCCTCTTTCGCGGCCACTCGGGCACCGTCTGGTTCGACGATTTCTCCGTGGAGGAGCTCCAGCCCGACCCGGGCACGATCCTCTTCCAGGGCGCGGCATGGACCCCTCCGACGGTCCGGACGCGGGGCGCCGCCGCGCCGCGACTGTTCGAGACCCGGAACGGCCTGAAGCTCACCGTCCGCCGCGACCGCATCGAATCGATCCTCCTTCACGGCCGGGAGACGGCCACCCTGGATCCCTCGGGATTCGCCGTGCGGGACGCGGCGCGCGGAAGTCCCTGGATCCCGGTCGACGACTCCGGGTGTCGCGATCTGGACCTGGCGCTCGACGCGCGATGGGAGGCCGCGGGAGACCATCTCTCGATCGAAGGCGAGCTTCGCGATCTGAGCGGAAAGGATCGCGCCGTCTCGCTGTCGTTCCTCGTGCCGGTGGACGCCTTCGGATGGTCGTGGGGAGAGGACGCGCGCCGCTCCCGCCGCATCGACGGCGCCGGCGAGTACGTCGATGCCGTGCCGGTCCCGTGCGGGTCGACGGGAACGCTGTCGCGCTATCCGGTGGCGGCCGTGTACTCCCTCGACGCGGGGCTCGCGATCGCGGCGGACCCGGAGTCGGCCGTCCAGTACCGCGTCGGGTATCACGCGGGACTGCGGAAGCTGTTCATCACGTACGACTTCGGCCTGCTGCCGGACTCGATCGATCTGCCGTCGCGAGCCCGCTTCCGGTTCGCGGTCTTCCCGTTCACTCCGGCGGACGGATTCCGGGGCGCGCTCGCGGGCCTGTACTCGGTCTTTCCCGAGCGATTCGCGCGCCGCTGCCTCGACGCCGGCGGCTGGCTTCCGTTCGCCTCCCCCTCGCAGATCCCGCAGTGGGAGGACTTCGGCTTCGCGTTCCGCGAGGTCGCGCGCGGCGATCCGGTCGAAGGCTCCGACACCCTGCGCACCTTCCGGTACACGGAGCCCCTGGGGTGGTGGACCGCCCTTCCCGAGCAGATCCCCCGGTCGCGCGACGCGCTCCTGTCGAAGCTCCGTGACCTGGATCCCGCCGCCCTGCCGCTCGAAGCCGTCGAGCGCTCGGTGATGAAGACCGCCTCGGGGCTTCCCCGCTTCGCCTTCGAGAAGCGGCCCTGGTGCGACGGGGTGCTCTGGAGCATGAACCCCAACCCGAGACTCCCGGGAGCGTCGACCGCCGCGCGCCTGTGGTGGAACCCGGAAATCAAGGCGCGCGACTACCTGCAGGAGAGCGTTGCGGGCGCCGGCGGCGAGTTCATCGACTCCGCCGAGGGCTACGCGATGGCGGAGCTGGATTTCGACCGCGAACACCTGAGGTATTCGACGGTGCCGCCGACCTTCTCGAGCGACTCGCGCATCCCGGTCCTGTTCAAGGGCCAGATGATCCACGAGTACGTGAAGGCCGCGGCGCGCGAGATGCGCGAGCTGGGCAAATTCGCCTTCGGCAACGGCACGCCCCACCGGTTCTCGTTCCTCGCGCCGTCCTTCGACATCCTCGGCACCGAGGTGGACTGGTTCCCCGAGGGCGCCTTCTCGCCGGCGACCGACGCGGAGCTCGGCTTCCGCAGGGCGATGGCGTACCAGAAGCCGACGTGCGTGCTCCTCAATACCCGGCTCTCGACGCTGACCTCCGCGGGCATGGAGCTCTATTTCCAGCGATGCCTGTTCTACGGCATGTTCCCCGGCCTCTTCAGCCACGACGCGCACAGCAACTCCTACTGGAGCAACGCCGCCCTGTACGAGCGCGATCGCCCGCTCTTCCGCAAGTACATGCCCCTGATCCGCCGGACCGCGATCGCGGGCTGGCAGCCGGTCACGCGGGTGCGCGCCGAGCGGCCGGAGGTCCTGACGGAGCGGTTCGGCCCCGACGGCGCCGGGGTCCACTTCGTGACCGTGCTCAACTCGGGGTCGACGGAGGTGGACGCGGAGCTGACCCTGGAGTTCCTCACCGGGCGGATCGTCGACGTGAAGGACCTGATCACGGATGCGCCGGTTCCGATGCGCGACGGCAAGATCCGGATCGCGCTTCCCGCCCAGTCCGCCCGCCTCCTCGAGGTCCGCGAGCCGCCTCAGAAGTAGAGGTGGATGCCGACGCCGAGGGTCTCGATCCTCTCGATGAAGAACTGCCCGTTGGGATCGAAGCCGCGAAAGTATTCGACGAGGATCTGGAACCGGCGTCGGGAGTTTGCGGGGTTGACGAATTCCACGCCCGCGCGGAGCGACAGGTCGACATTCCAGTCCGTCTTCTCGTGCTCCTCCAGGTGCACGGCGAGCACGGGAGCGACCGAATCGCTGAAGCCGGGGATGAGCGACGTGACTTCCACGCCCTGCTGGGCCCACCAGTTCGGAAGGTCGTGCGGAACGCTGTGGACCATCCGGCCGAAGCCCGCATAGACGCGCACGGGACCGACGTCCTGGGAGATCTTCAAGGTCACGGCCTCGTAGCTGAGATTGATGCGGGGCTGCGGAAACCGGAACACGAATTCGTCGCCGAGATGGGAGCTCTGGTGGAACACCGCGGCCTCCGCGGAGAACCGGCCGTAGCGGTAGTCGAAGGGCACGCCGAGCCGATAGTCCGCGTTCACGAGGTCCTTGGACGGCGCGTTGAGGTCGAAGATTCCGTTCACGGAGGGCTGCAGTCCGGCCCCGAAGCGACCGCCGACCTCCGAATCGTACTCGACGAAGTTGACGTGCTCGCCCAGCGAGATCGTCCCGACGTTCCTCAGCTCCACGGCGCCGGGCTGGATCACGCGGGCGTAGCTCACCGAGAAGTGGGGCCAGCGCGGATCGGCCAGCAGGGGGTCGAAGATCCGGTTCTCCGGTAGGAACTGCCAGCCTCCCCGACGGTTCGATGCCGGAGTGATCGCCGGAGGCTCCGTCGTGATCGGCGGAGGATCGTCGGGCTCCAGGATGCGCACGGCCCGCACGCCGCGGACCCGGGAGAGGCCGGCCACCACCTTCTCCCGCTCGTGTCCCACGAGATCGAGCGCCTGGATATAGAGGACCCCCTTCACCACGCGGACGCTCACGCCCGTCATCGCGAAATCGCGCTCCAGGAGGGCGGTCGCGTATCCGGCGATGTAGGCGTCTCCGTCGTCCGCGCGCGCTCCGGACTGCGAGAGCAGCGTAAAGACCGCCGTCACGAACCAGGACAGGGTGAGGCGCCGCATTCCGCCCCCTATCTACGCCGGACGGCGACATCCACAATTCGAAATCGACATTTCCGGTCCGCCTTGACTCGACCCGCCGCGCCTCCGATATTGACTCGAGGGTTTCCGCAGCGTCTTCTCTCCCCGGCCCGACGAACCATGATGACCGTTGCCGACTTCCTGATGCTCCTGGTCGAGAATGATGCCGACCAGGTACGCGCCATCCAGGAAACGTTCGCGAAAGCAAACCTGGTGAATCCCCTTCATGTGGTCGACGGGGCGAATCGGGCCATCGACTACCTCTCGGGCGCCGGCGCCGCCCGCTCCCTTCCCTCGCTCGTGCTGATCGACCTCGATCTCCCGGGACGCGAGGCGATCACGCTGCTGGACCGGCTGACGGTCGGCAGTCCCAGGAAGATCCCCGTGGTGCTCCTGGTCTCGCCCGACGCCGACCCGGCAACTCTCGACGAAGCCCGGGACAAGGGCGTCCTCACCTCGATCCCGAAGCCGCTCGATCTCGAGGGATTGCTGCGCATGATGCAGTCCATCGGGATGTACTGGATGATCCTCGACCGGTGCCCCGACTCGGAGCCCGCCGTCGCCGCCGGAACCGCGCCCGATCCCGTCGTGCGGCGCCAGGACACCGACATCCTGGGCCATCGGATCACGTTCCAGAAGACGTCGTGGGAGCTGGTCCGGGCGGCCCGGACTTCCGAGGCGCTCGACGGGCTGATCCGGATCTACTGGAAGCCGCTCTACTTCTTCGTGCGCCGCAGGGGCTACGACAACGAAACCGCGAAGGATCTCGTCCAGGATTTCCTCACCGCGGCGCTGGAGAACGACACGCTGTCGAAGGCCGACCCGGCCCGCGGCCGCTTCCGGACGTTCCTGCTGACGGCCCTCACGAACTTCATCAAGGACTGGAACCGGTCGTCCGCGCGGATCAAGCGGGGCGGCGGCCAGGATCTGCGCTCGCTCGACTTCGAGGGAGGCGAGCAGGAATATGTGCGCGCGAGAGCCTCGGAGGAGACTCCGGAAGCCGTCTTTCATCGGGCGTGGGCCCAGGGATTGTTGGCCCAGTGCATCGCGAACCTCAAGGGAAAGCCGTCTCATCTCCGCGCGTTCGAGCTGCTGATGAAGGGCGGCGGGTATCCGGAGATCTGCCGGGAAACGGGATTGAACGAATCGGCGGCGAAAACCGCCGTCCATCGACTTCGCCAGCAGCTCCGCGACGTCCTCACCGGCACCCTCAGCAGGTCGCTGGGGGAGGATGAGGAGATCGACGTCGCGCTGGCCGAATTCGCGTCCCTCCTGGCTTAGGACGCCATCCGCGCGAAGAGCCGGTCGACCGCCCGCGCGATTCCTTCCGCTTCCGCGGGATGGCCGGGACGCCGGACCATCGTCCGCTCCACGCCTTCCGGAAGGCTCTTGTCGGAATCCCTGCGGGCGATGAAGAGCACCTGCGTCGAGGGAGAGATCGCGCGGATCGAGTTGAGGAGTTCGTGGCACTCGCAATCCGGCAGATCCACCTCGCTGACGACGAGTTCGGGCCGATCCTCCGCGACGTACTGGAGCGCGTCGATGCCGAACGAGCGCCTGACCACGTGATAGCCTCTCCGGTCGAGCAGCGAGGAGAGGGCGGTCGCGAAGTCAGCGTCCGGATCGACGACCATGATCATGGGATGACGATCGCTCATGTCCAGGATCCTCCTCTTTTCGGCGGCGCGGCAGGTCCAGCCCGACTCAACAGTGCTTCGCTGCTCTATCTACGATGATGGAGTCATCCCGGTTACGGCTCTTCACCCCCCCGGCTGTAATTATTCAAGGATCGCGTCGTACATAGCTGGGTTCATTGGAGATCCGATCATGGATGCGCTGATCTTGGGAGCCGGTTACGCGACCCGTCTCTATCCGTTGACCCAGGACCGCCCCAAGCCGTTGCTTCCCGTCGGAGGAATTCCGATTCTTCAGCGCATCTGCGAGCAGCTGTTCGAGTCGGGAACCTTCCAGCACATCCACGTCGTCACCAATCATCGATTCGCCGATCATTACGAGCGCTGGCTCACGGATTACCGCCGCCATCGGTCGCCGGCGGCCCCGATCACCATCCACGACGACCAGACCACGACTCCCGAGAATCGCCTCGGCGCGATCGGAGACCTCCGGTTCGTCATCGAAAAGGCGCCCATCCAGGACGATCTGCTGGTCATCGCGGGCGACAATCTCATCGGCGGCAGTCTCGCTCCGTTCCTCCGGCACGCGGCAAACAAAGGCGCCTCCGTGGGCCTCAAGGACTTGCGCTCGAAGGAGCTCGTCTCGCTCTACGGAGTGGTCGAGACCGGCCCCGACGGGCGCATCATCGGATTCGAAGAGAAGCCCAAGGAGCCCCGCTCGACCCTCATCGCCGTGGGCCTTTACTACCTCCCCGCGGCGACGCTCCCCCTGGTTCGCACGTATCTCGACCTGGGCAAGAGCAAAGATCAACCCGGGTACTACGTCCAGTGGCTCCACACCCGGACGCCGGTCTACGGCCACGTCCTCGAAGGAGAGTGGTACGACATCGGCGATCTCGACTCCTACCGCCGGGCGGACGCGGTGATGAGCCGCAAAGAGGCTTCCTGAAGGGCCGCGGCCATCGGCATAACAACCGTCACCCGACGGGCATCAGGATTGGAGACAGCGTGATCCGCACGAATCGAGGCTCCCTGCCGGCAGGATCTCGGCTCGGCGGCGTATCAGGACCGTCCGAGATGAGCGCCACCCAGATCATTTGTCGCGAGCGGGTGTCCTCGCATAAGCCGGTGCCCGTTTTCGGTTTCCTCCGAAAGTACCCCTATCGGACCATCGCCGCGGCCGGCATGGGCCTCGTCGTCGGCGTGCTGGGATGGGGCGTCGCCTTGATGGTCCAGACGGTCGTGGACCACACCGGCGCGCTCGACAAACTCTACCTGCTCGGCGTGGCCGTCACGGTGGTGCTCGTCCTCCGCGGGCTCCTGAGCCTCGTCCGCCGCTCGCTTCAGGTGCACCTGGCCCGCGGCATCGAATCCACGCTCGCCGACCGCTACTTCGACCACGTCACGCAGCTGGAGATGCGCTTCTACGACAAGTACCACACCGGCGACCTGATGAACCGGCTCCGCGGAATCGAGGTGCTCCGGAACGCCTTCGAGGACCGGTTCCTGGGCGTCACGTTCGACGCCGTGCTGGTGCTCATCGCCGCGACCGTCATGGCGAGATACAGCATCGCTCTCGCGGTGGTCGCGACGATCGGGGCGGCGATCCCCGGCATCGTCATCGTCGTCATTCGCAACTCGATCAAACGGTCCTTCGAGGACATGCGCCGGCTCGACGGCGACCTCTCGAACCACTGCATGGACGCGCTCCTGGGCGTTCGGGACATGCGGATGTCCGAGGGCGAGCGGTGGATCCGCGAGCGCATCAAAGGCGCCTACCGCCACGTCCAGGACTTCCGCATCCGGCACATGATGAAGCTGACGGTGCTCGGCGCCGGGACCGTGTTCATCTCCGCGCTCACGAGCGTCGTCGTGCTCGTGATCGGCGCCCGGCTCGTGGCCTCCGCCCATCTGAGCCAGGGACAGCTGATGTTCCTCTTCACGATGGCCGGCACGATGCTCGGCCCGCTGGAGCAGCTCGCGTCGACCTGGATTTCATTCGACGAGGCCTCCGTCGCCTACGCCCGGTACCGGGAGATCCTCGGGCTTCCCGCGGAGCCCCGCACCGAGGCGAAGAAGGAGGCGGACGACATCCGCGGCGAGATCACGTTCGACCACGTCACGTTCGGCTACCGCGCGGGGCAGCCGATCCTGAACGACGTGTCGCTCCACATCGACTCGGGGAATTCCATCGCGATCGTGGGCGAGAGCGGCGCGGGCAAGTCCACGCTCCTGTCGCTCCTGGCGGGGCTGTACGTGCCCGACTCGGGGCGGATCCTGATCGACCGGCGGGACATGCGCTCGTTCGCCCTGGAAGAGGTGCGGCGCCGGATCGGCGTCGTGTTCCAGAATCCCCACCTGTTCAACGCGACGCTGGAAGAGAACATCCGGATGGGCTGCTGGAACGCCACGCCGGAAGATGTCCGCCGGGCGGCGCAACTGGCCCACGCGGACGGCTTCATCGAGCGGCTGCAGGAGGGATACGGCACGCCGGTCCAGCGATCGGGCGCGACGTTATCGGGCGGCCAGGTCCAGCGGATCGCCATCGCGCGCGCGCTGGTGGGAAGTCCGAGGATCCTGCTCCTGGACGAGGCGACCGGAAACCTGGACGCGCAGACCGAGGCGGCCATCTGGGGCACGCTCGCGGAGGCCGGCCCGAAGTGCACGCGCGTGTTCGTCACCCACCGCCTGAGCACGACGTGCCGGACCGACCGGATCATCGTGCTCGAGAAGGGCCGGATCTGCGAGACGGGAACGTTCGAGGAGCTGATGCAGGCCCGCGGCCATTTCTACCAGCTCTGGCGGCGCCAGATGCCCGCCACGTCGGCCGCGTGAGCGGCCTCAGTGCGCGCCGCCCCTCGACCCTTTCATCTCCTCGATCTCAAGCGTCATCTCGCGCAGCGTGACGCCCGGAAGGGAGCGGGTCCAGGGCAGGAGGCGCTTCTCCTCGAAGTCGACGTAGAGGTCGACCTGCTTGAAGAGCGCCTTCATCAACGAAGCTTGATCCTTCTCGTCGGCCTGCGCCACCCGACGGCAGGCGACGAGGATGTCCTTGTGCTCGTTCCTCGCCGTCCTTACCAGTTCCTCGACGGCCCTGGACTTGAAGGCCTGCAGCGAGGGGTAGAGCAGCCGTTCCTCGATGCGGAAATGGAGCCGGAGTTCTTCCTCGATGCGTCGGATCATGCGGACCTTCAGCTCCCGGTCGCCCGGCCCCAGCCCCTCGTACTCGGCGAAAAGGTCCTTGAGATGGAAATGATCGTGGGTGAACAGATCGTGCGGGTCCTGAAACACAGGGCCGGGATTCATGTCGCTCCTCCGTGGCACCCTCCGCGCCTCCGGGCGCGGAAGAACACCGACCTCCGGCGCGAGGCTTCGATCAGGGCCTAGATGACGTACTCAAAGAGATCGTCGTGGTCGCCCCTGGGCCCCGGCGGCGTCAGCGACGCGGACGGAGGAGGAGGCTCCTGCCTCTGCTCGCCTTCGTCCGTCGAGAAGTCCTCCTCCTCTTCCTCCAAGTCGATCGTCGGCTGGGGGATGATCGGAGGCGGCTCCGGCCGCGGAGCCGAAGCGGGTATCGCGGCGCTCGGAACGGCGGCCATCATCTTCTTCTTGGGCCGCCGGCCCGACGTCTTCCGGCTGGTCACACGGCGCTTCTTCGACGTCTTTCCGACCTTTCGCGACCGCGAGGTGGACATGGACCGAGACCGGGTGGACGCGGACCTCGACCGACCCTGCCTGGCCCCGCCCGAGGATTCCTTGGACTCCAGATCCCGATGTTCCCCAAAGAGTTCCATTCGAATGCATCCTGAATGAGGGCCTAACTGGGTGATCCCTCGTCAAAGGCGGCGTTATGGGGGCCCCGGGCGGGACGATCAGAGGAAAACCCGGAAGGCCGAGCAGAGATGCTCCGCCAGCCGGCGCAGCGGGCTGCGCGACGTCCACCGCGCCGCGTCGACCTCTCCGGATCGCGCGAAGTCCTGCTCGAACATCGCATCGAACCGGCTGCCGAGGCCGCGGCCGAGCAGCACGAGGTTCAGTTCGCGGTTCACGAGGAGGGAGAGCGGATCGATGTTGTAGGAGCCGATCGTGCTCCAGGCGCCGTCCACCACGGCCGCCTTCGAATGCATCATGACGCCCGGCCACTCGAAGAGGCGGATGCCGGAACGCAGGTAATAGGCATAGAACCGCTGGCTGGCCCGGAGAACGAACGGGCAATCGCTCGACCGGGGCACCAGGATCCGGACGTCCACCCCCCTTCCCACCGCCCGGCGGAGCGCTCGGCGGAAGGATCGGGGCGGGAGGAAATAGGGACTCGCGATCCAGATTCGCTGCCGGGCCCGCTCGACGGCATGGCGGAAGACGGAAGCGAACGGCCCGGGGCCGAGCGGACGGGACTCGAGGACCATCACCGGCACGTCGCCGAGGCCTGCCCCGAGCCCCGTCGAGGGAGCCGCCCGCGCGACGGCTGCAGCAGACCTCCGCTCGGAACCCTTCGACTCTTCGTGCCAGTGACGTTCGAACGACGCCGACAGCGTGGCGACGACCGGGCCGGTCACCAGAACGGCCGCATCCCGCCACCCGCATCCCCCTTCCCGGGCCGGCGCGTAGTCGCGCGAAAGGTTGAGTCCCCCGACGAAGGCGCCTGCGCCGTCGACGACCACGAGCTTCCGATGGTCCCGCCAGCGGAACAGCCCGCCCTGGAGCAGGAACCTCCGGATCGGATTGACCCCCCGGACCCGGATGCCATGCTCGCGCATCCAGCCGAAGAACGAGCGCGGGGTCGCGCGCGACCCGGCCGCGTCGACCAGGACGCGGACGGCCACGCCCCTGGCGGCCCGATCGGCCAACGTCCGCGCGAAGCGGCACCCGACGAAGTCGTCGGCGAAGCAGTACATTTCCACGTCGATCGTGCGCGTCGCCCCGCGGATCGCTTCGAGCATGCGCGGCAGCGCCTCCTCGGCCGAAGCGAGCAGCTCCGCGTCATTCCCGGCGATGATCGTCTGACCGGGAGGGCAGAGCGAGTCGACCTCAGGCGTACGAGGGGAGGAACCGGAGTCGACCGGACGGGCAAGCCGGCGGATGAGGAAGCGGGACAGGGGCCTGCGATGAACGCCCGATCGGCGGTCTTGAGAGTGCAAAGAGACCTCCTCCGCACTCTCTAGAGCCCGGACCCCGTGCCGATGTTATAGGAGCGGTCGCCCCGCCGGCGGGATCATCGACGGGTTGCCGGTGGGCTCCGGCGTCTTGTTGAGGATCATCCAGTACATGCCGATGGACTTCACCAGCTCCAGCAGGCCCTCGAAGCCGACGGGCTTGACCAGGTACGAGTTGGCGCCGAGGTCGTAGGCCCTGCTGACGTCGCTGGATTCCTTGGAGGAGGTCAGGACGATCACCGGGATGTGTTTGAGGGCGGGCTGCTGGCGAAGCCACTGGAGGATTTCAAGGCCCGACTTCCGCGGCAGCTTGAGGTCCAGGAGGATCAGCGACGGCAGCGGAAAACGCCCCCGGTCGGCGAAGTCTCCCGATCCCGCGAGGTAGTTCAGCGCCTCTTCGCCGTCGCGCACCACCTTCAGCGGATTGACCAGGCAGGCCTTCGCGAATGCCCGCTGGATCAGGAGGATGTCGTTCGGATCATCCTCGACCAGGAGCATGATGAAATCGGTCAGCTTCATGAGAACCCTCGACTCTCCGCAGTCCCCTCCGCTTCCCGCACCCCGGGCGTGCAGGAGCACGTTCGGAAAACCACTGCGGACCGTCCCGTCAGATCCCTTTGACCGGATAACGTTCCGGCAGACTTCGCCATTCGCACTTCCGTGCTGAACTGCACGGCCGGTACGACGTCCGTGATGACATCCGAAGGGAGTTTGGTCAAGTCCGGAGTGGTCTGCGAGAGCGAGAAGAATCCCTAGCCCCCACGCCCGAGCCTCCTCCCCGATCCAGTTTGAATCCCGGAAGGAGATCGGAACGAGCCGACACACCCCCGGGTTATCCCTTCCCCTGATGCCCTCGACCTGCGGAGATGCCGAGAGCATCACCCCTTGGCATCATGGTGCTAAAAAGAGTAGATCCTCAAGCGCAGAAAAAGTTACGCCAAAAGCGAACCGCCGCTCAGGACTTCGCGAGCGCGTCGAGCGCCGGTCCGAGCTGCTTCTGGAGGACCGCCTTGGCGCGATGAGCGAGCGCCCGGGCCGCGCCGGGACGGATCTCGAGGATCTGGCTGACTTCCTCGTACGGAAGGTCGTCCACGTAGTGCAGGACGAACACCTCCCGCTGCGCCTGCGTGAGATACCCCAGGGCGACGGCGAGCAGACGGTTGGTCTCGCGGCGGACGGCGCTCGACAGGGCCCCGCGCGTGCGCGGCCGGCCCACCCGGCCCCCGCGTTCCAGCTTGGCGGAGTCCGCGAGCTCGGCCTCCTTGTTCTTGTCCCGCAGGTAATGACGGCACAGGTTCAGGGCGATCGAGGAGAACCAGGCGCGGGGCTCCGCCTCGCCCCGGTAGGACGAGATGTGAGTGAGGCCGCGCGTGAAGGTTTCCTGGGTGACGTCCTCGGCCGCGGCCGAGCTGTGGAGGATCATGTACGCCATGCGCCAGATCCGGTCCGCGTGCCGCTTGAAGAGCAGCGCATAGGGCGTCATGTCGCCGCCCTTGGACCGTTCCATCAGCTGCTGGTCCGTGAGTTCAGAGGCGCCCGCGAGGGACGTAGCGGCGGCACCGGGAGCCGGGGGCGTTGCGGGGACGGCGGCGTCCTTGGCCGGCGCAGCGGCAGGAGCGGCGGACTTGGGGGGAACTCCGGGCTTCTCGGTCTGTTCCGACGACGGAACGATGACTGAGGTGTCGCTCATAAACTCCCCCGATGGCGCCCTCGACGCGGTCTCAAGGCGCACTGCTCCTGAGGTCCATTGCTCCTATAGAGCCCGGACTACAAATAATGTTACGGGAGAATCGGCGAGAACTCAACCGTCACCTGATGAAGGTTCTCCCGCGCCGCCCGCGCCCAGGTCGGGGGAGGGGGGTCTTAGGACATCGGGTCAGTCCCCGGACGCCCCCTCCCTGGACGCTGGCCGCATCGGCAATTTACCGCTCGCCCCGGGGCGGAACCCTCAGGACGGAGTTGAAGCCCCCGTACGGATTCGGCACCCGCTTGGCGGCCTGGGGGTCGTCCTGCCAGTTGCCGTCGATCACCAGGCGATACTGATGCTCGCCGGGCTCCAGCTCCAGGACCGTGCGCCACTCGTCGTTCGGGCCCTTGCGCAGCCGAATGCCGTCGCGCGTCCACTGCGTGAAGTCGCCCGTCACGACGACTTCGCTGGCGCCCTTCGCCCGAACCGTGAACGGCACCTCGCGCGTCCCGGGCTGGGCCGACTTACTGCGCTCCGTCTTGATCGATTCCATGCAGTTCTCCCTATAAAACCAGGCCACCGACAAAAACATCGTCTCGCCCGCAGAGGACGAGATCACACGCGGTTGAACCATCCGGACGGGGAACGGGTCTGGAGCGGCCGCGCACCACGGCCGTAGGCGAAGAAACGAAGGTTGATACCTCTCTCCCTGCCGTCCATTCAGCGATCCTAGCGGGACCAAATCAGTAAGAGACAAAGAGGGCTCCGGCGTTATGCGAAAAGCGCCTCCTCGTCCGAGTCCCTCCCCTTCCCCGCCCGCCGATAGACCTGCCGCGGGCCCGACAGAGACCCCGTAGAGCACGGATCCTGTCGGGCCCGAGCAGTGCAGTATGGGGATGGGTGGGAACAGTAGCCTTGAGAATGAGAAAGATCGTCGAGGGCTCCCCGGCATCCCGGCATCGCGATCACGGCGTCAGTACCCGAACAGCAGGCCGAACGTGATCTGCCAGTAATCCGGATTGCCGCTTTGCCGCTCGATGTCGGATTCGGGATTGACGAAAATGTATCGGAAGTCCGCGAACAGGATGAAGCCGCGGGAAGCCCGCAGCTCCGCGCCGGCCATCACGTGACCGCCGAACCAGTTCGTCGTGTCGTCGCCGAAGGCGGAGAGCGTGCCCGAATTCTCGATCTTGGTGTAATACCACCCCACTCCGCCGCCGATGTACGGGCGGATCGGCAGGCTGGGCAGGATGATGAGCAGCGCGCTCAGTTGGACGGGGATCTGCCAGATGTCCGTGTCCCCGTTGTTGAATTCGCTCTTGTGGAAGGAGACGGAAGCCTCCGCCGCCAGGAATCTCAGGAAGTAGAGACGTGCCCCGAGGCCCGCGAACCAGGTGCCCTCGTCCGCGTCCTTGGCTTCCAGGAATCCGCCGAAGGGTCCGATCGCGAAGCCGAACCCGGTGTCCTTTTCCTTCTCCGCCTCCTGGCTCCGAAACGAGACCGCCCCGAACAACGGGCGTTCGAGGGAATCCGCTTCCTCAGTCAGGAAGACCGCCGGCAGGCGGGGCGCGGCGTCCCACAGGGTGAACGGCCGCTCGTCGAAGCGCGAGGGGTCGCCCCCAGGCAACCCGAGCATCGCACCGACGACCACCGGCAGAAGTGTGCTGATCAATCAATTCGTCCCGGTAACCCGGAACTCCCCCGACTCCCTTACCCGTTTCCCTATCTCGCTCGTCTGCGCGTTCGTTCGCCCGCTCGTCGCGACCGACGCAGGGACGAGAGCCGCTCCGTCGTGGTCATGCCGTGACCGCCGATGAAACGCTCCAGCCGGTGCGTCAACTCGGCGCGCACGGAGGGGGCCTCCTCCAGCAGCGCATTCAGGAAGGCGCAGCTCAGGTAGGTGGCCGACTCCACCGTGTCCAGGCCCATGCGGCTCAGCCCGCCGAGATACTCCCGCAGCACTTGCCGGGCCTCGGCCCGCAGCCGCGAGCCGATGCGCCGGAGATCCTGCAGCAGCGCTTCCGGAGGCGCGGCTCCCACGGGAAGCGTCGCAAACCGGACTCCCTTCCGGCCCTCGCCGCGCCGGGAGACCGACCTCGACCGCTTGACTCGTGCTGACATTCGCATGACCGGATTCGTGGTGTATAGATACAGACCCCTTCCAAACGTTACGGAGGTCGTGAACAATAGATCCGGGTGCGGCGGGGCTCAGGCGGCCGAGCCGTCCCGGGCAAGCCGGTCCAGTTCAACTTTGACCAGCATCGAGACCGACGCCGACCGCGAGGTGACGCCGACGAGACGCGTCGCCTGTCGCATCGTCGAGCGATTGTGGGTGACGCACAGGATCTGATGGCTCTGTTGCAGCTCGCGCAGCAGCAGCGCGAGTTTCGCCGCGTTGGCTTCGTCGAGCGCGGCGTCGACTTCATCCAGAACGAGAAGCCGTCCGGCATCGCGCCCTTCCTCGCGGGCGCCCGCGGCCAGCGCGAGGATCAGCGCGAGTCCGGCCAGGCTGCGCTCGCCGCCCGACAGAAGAGCCAGCGACGTCTCGGGTTTGCGGGGCAGCCGCACGCGGACGTCCACGCCGAGAGGATCGTCCCCTTCCCCCGCGACGGCCTCCAGTCGCGCTTCCCCGCCGTGGAACAGGATGCCGCAGTACTGCCGGAATCGGGCGTCGACGTCCGCCAGCGTTCCGGCGAACAGGCGCGACGTGACCTGCTCCATTTGTCGGATGAATCCCGAGAGCTGAGAGCGCGTGACGGCAAGATCCTGGAGCAACGGAGCCAGGCCCGCCAGTTCACGAACGATTTCCCGCTCTCGCTGCTCCGCCGTCTCGTCGACCGGACCGAGGAGCGCCAGCTCGCGCGTCAGATCGTCGAGCTCCTGCGCCGCCTGGGCGGGATCGATCTCCGCCGTCCCGGTCGTCGTCGGCTCCCCGAGCGCCGCGAGCCGCTCCTCCAGTCTCGCCCGCTCGCACCGACGGCCCGCCAGGTCTGAAGCGAGCGCCGAGGCGTCGCGCTCCACCTCTTCGAGCTCGTGCGTGCACCGACGCAACTCCGACAGGAGCGATCCATACAGGGTGGTCACTTCCCTGGCCGTGCGCACCGCAGACCCGGGACTGCGGATGGCCTCGATCATCGCGACCACGCGCTCCAGGCCGTCGACCGAGGCCGGCCACGCGCGGGATCCTCCGCGCCGGAGCCGGTCGCCGATCGATGCCAGAACTTCCGCCGCCTCCCGGATCCGGGCGACCTTCTCCGCGATCGGCGCCGGCGCGCGCGCGGGCGCGGCCTCCTCGGTTCCCAGGCGCTGCAGCCCTTCTTCCAGACGCTGCCGGAGCGCCGTCCCTTCATTCCGTCGCGCCGACGTCCCGTCGATCTCCGCGCGGAGACGCGTCATCTCGAGGTCGACGGCGTCGAGGGCGTCCCGGAGACGCCGATGCTCGCACGCGGCGAGAGCGCTCCGAAGAATCGCGCCGCGCTGCTCCCCCCGGCGTCGCGCCGCCGCCTTCTCGGCCCGCGTCCGGACCTGGCCCAGTTCGCGTTGCAACGAGCCGCTCTGCCGCTCCGCCTCCGCCGCGTGGGCTTCCGCCTTTCTCAGGCGGTCGACGGCCTCCTGCTTGCGCGCGCGGTAGCCGGCGATGTTCGCCGACTCCTCGATCCAGCGGCCCACGTCGGCGGGCGGCGCCAGGACGAGACGATCCACGGATCCCTGCCGGATGAGGGAGAACCCGCCCGTCAGGCCGGTCCCCGACAGCACGGCCTGCACGTCCTTGAGTCGCGCTTCCACGCCGTTGAGCAGGACGCGGCTTCCCCCGCCGCGCAGGATCTCCCGCGTCACCGAGACTTCGGAAAAGTCGATTCCGAGCAGGCGGTCCTCGTTGTCGAAGCTCACGGTAACCCGGGCGACCGGCGCCGCCGGCTCCCGCTCCGACCCGTGGAAGAGGACGTCCTCCATGCCGTCGCCCCGCAGGCTCTTCCACGACCGAGAGCCGACCGCCCACGCGATCGCGTCGATGAGATTGGACTTGCCGGACCCGTTGGGCCCCACCACCGCCGTCATGCCGGCGCCGAGGTCCAGATCCGTTCGCCCCGCAAACGTCTTGAAGCCTTCGATGGACAACCGCAGCAGCCGCCTCATTCGCCCGCCCCCTGGAGCGACCGGTCATAGATGGGATTGTGGAGGACCTGGCGCACCCGCTTCCACGTCCAGTCGGTCCCGTCCTTCCAGGCGCGTCGCTCGCGGTTCAGCGTCAGCGCCGTCTCCAGCAGCGAGCATCCGCGACGCGATAGCTCGCGGGCACGGGCCACCGACTGCATCTGTTCGAAGACCGGGACGAGCTCCTGGCCGAGCCGCGTGAATCCGAAGGGGACGGGCCCGTAGACCCGAAGCCCTTCGCGGCGGACGTGGAAATCGCGGAGCGACCGCTCCCTCGCGCGGTTCGCCTTGATGCCCCCCACGCGAAGCGCCACGGACGCCATGGCCCGCCCTTCCCGGGTTCGGGTGTCGATCTCTTCGGCGACGATCCGGAGATGGCCGCCGCGGGTCACGATGGCTTCCATGGCGGCCGCAATCCCTTCCGCGTCGCATCCGAGGTCTTCGAACTGGCGCACCAGGATCACGGGAATCCGATCGGGATCGGGCCGCTTCGGCGCCGCACCGGGCAGAAGTCGGAGGTGCGGTCGCACGGTCACACCGTCACCCAGGGCGTCGAGGAACCCCGCGAGCTCGGAGGCGACGGCTTCCAGCCGGCGGCGATCCTGCGCCGGAGCCGGCGGCGCCGCCGTGCTCGATCGATCGCCGGAGGGGATCCAGGAAAGCACGCGGTCCTTGAACTGCGGGCGATGGATCGCGCCCGTAAAGGGGTCGGCGACCTCGGCGATGATCGGCCGCTCGGGGTCCGGAGACTCCTGGCGCGCGAGGTTTTCGAGGTCGGCGACCAGCGCCGCTTCGTCCCGAGAGTCGCCGGTCACACCGTACGCCAGCACCCGGAACGGCCCCTGGCTCTTTCTCGCCAGGCTTCGCAGGGCCTCATCCCACCGTTTCTTCACGCCATACCCTCCGGTAGGGATATCGGCA
>Ga0111538_10005844_pt1 | contig 16741 bp, 17 predicted proteins | sample SoiMethybrSBSTD1_FD_79669 | JGI IMG/M metagenome (GOLD analysis project Ga0111538, IMG submission 79669) | Bulk soil microbial communities from a Populus tree surrounding site in Tennessee, USA - Soil MetaG P. TD hybrid SBSTD1 (version 2)... | ecosystem: Environmental > Terrestrial > Soil >...
CCGAACATCGTCCAGATCTTCGACCTGGGCAAGCTGGAGAAGACCTACTTCATCGCCATGGAGTACGTGCACGGCCGCGACCTGCGCACCATCCTGCGCCGGGCCCGCGAGAAGGGGCTGCGGGTGCCCCTCGACCTGGCCGTGCTCATCGTGAGCCGGGTGTGCTCGGCCCTGGAGTTCGCCCACCGCAAGAAGGACGAGCGCGGGCAGCCCATGCTGATCGTGCACCGCGACGTGAGCCCCCAGAACATCCTGATCTCGTTCGAGGGCGAGGTGAAGCTCACCGACTTCGGCATCGCCAAGGCGGCCACCAAGGCCACCGTGACCGACGCCGGGGCCCTGCGCGGGAAGCTCCTCTACATGAGCCCCGAGCAGGCCTGGGGCAAGCCCATGGACCGGCGCTCCGACGTCTTCTCGCTGGGCATCGTGCTCTACGAGATGGCCACCGACCAGAAGCCCTTCCTGGGCAACTCGGAGATGTCGATCCTGGAGATGGTGCGCGAGTGCAAGGTGATCCCGCCCGCGCAGGCCAACCCGCGCATCCCGGAGCGCCTGGAGAAGGTGCTGCTGAAGGCCCTCGACCGCGACGTGGAGGAGCGCTACCAGGACGCGGCCGAGATGTTCCGCGACCTGGAGAGGGCGCTGCCCGAGCGGCCCGCCCCCACCGGCGTGGACCTGGCCCGCTTCCTGGAAGTGCTCTTCGACGAGGCCGAGCGCAGCGAGATCGCGGACGACGGCCCCCCGTCCTCCCTCCACCACCCGGGGGCGCCGGCGGAAGAGCACGTCGAGTTCGACAGCGTGCTGCCGGAGACGGAGGCCGCGGCCGGCCCGGAGGCGGAGCCGCAGGCGGAGGTGGAGGAGCCGCCCGCCCCCGCCGCCCCCGCCCGCGACCCCATGTCGATTCAGAAGCTGTTGAAGAGGTTCGGCATCAAGTAGAGCCGGCCGGAATGGCGCGGCAAAGGAGGGAACGCCCCCATGGCGCTGTCTAAGGAGCAGGTCCAGTTCTGGCAGACCACGCTGGACATGACGCGGAAGCAGATCGCCGACCTGAACAGTCAGATCGAGGACGAGCTGGCCAAGGTGAAGGAGCGGCTGGCCGAGATGCAGCACAAGAAGAACGCGGCCAAGCAGATCTACGACGGCGCCTGCAAGATGCTGGGCGTGGACAACGACCTGGAGAAGGAAGAGGAAGAGGCGGGCGAGTAGAGGCCGTGGCCTGGTTCCGCCGCGAACACACTCCCCTTCCGCCCCTGGAGGCGGAGAGCCGCGTCCCCGAGGGCCTGTACATCAAGTGCACGTCCTGCCGGGAGATCATCTACCGCAAGGTGGTGGTGGAGAACTCCAGCGTGTGCCCCAAGTGCGGCTTCCACTTCCGCATCGGGGCCCGCGAGCGGCTGGAGCTGCTCTTCGACGGCCCCTGGGAGGAGTTCGACCGCAGCCTGGCCAGCGCCGACCCCCTGCAGTTCGTCGACACCAAGCCCTACGCGCGCCGACTGGCCGACGGGCGCGAGAAGACGGGCTCCCCCGACGCGGTGGTGAACGCGCTGGGGGCCATCGAGGGCCAGCGGGTGGTGGTGGCGGCCATGGAGTACGCCTTCATCGGCGGCTCCATGGGAGTGGTGGTGGGCGAAAAGGTCACCCGCGCCGCCGAACGCGCCCTGCGCGAGCGCCTGCCCCTGCTGGTCGTCTCCTGCTCGGGCGGCGCCCGCATGATGGAGGGCATCCTCTCGCTGATGCAGATGGCCAAGATCGCGGCCACCCTGGCCGCGCTGCACGAGGCCGGGCTGCCCTTCGTGAGCCTGCTGACCGACCCCACCACCGGCGGCGTGACCGCCTCCTTCGCCATGCTGGGCGACCTGAACGTGGCCGAGCCGGGCGCGCTCATCGGCTTCGCCGGCCCCCGCGTCATCGAGCAGACCATCCGCCAGAAGCTGCCCGAGGGCTTCCAGCGCTCGGAGTTCCTGCTCGACCACGGGATGATCGACATGGTGGTGGACCGCCGGGAGCTGAAGCGGACCCTGGCCCGCTCGCTGCGCCTTCTGGTGTAGGGGCCGCCCCGCCCGGGCCGGGCGGTGGTAGTCTGTTCGGGTCAGCACCTACTTCAAGGAGACAATCCATGCAGCGACGCATCCTCCCGGCTGCCCTGCTCTCCCTGGCCCTCTGCGGCTTCGGCTGCGACAGTGCCACCGAGGACTCCACGATCTTCCAGGCCAACCTGGCCGGCACCAACGAGGTGCCCGGCAACGGCAGCGCCGCCAGCGGCGGCTGCTCAGTGCAGGTCACGGGCAGCACGGCCATCTTCAGCGTGGCCGTGAACGGCATCACCAACATCACCGGTTCCCATATCCACATCGCACCGTCGGGCGCGAACGGGCCCATCCGGGTGGTGCTGTTCCCCACCCCCGGCGGCCCCAACTTCACCACCGCCACCGGCAGCGTGAACGGCCTCCTCATGAGCGGCGACTTCACGGGCGGGCAGGTGGTGGCCATCAGCTTCGACGAGCTGGTGAACCAGCTCCGCGCCGGCAACGCGTACTGCAACGTGCACACGACGTCCTTCCCCGCGGGCGAGATCCGCGGCCAGTTCCAGCTCGTCAACCTGGACTAGCCGCCCAGCCGTGACGCGGGGACGGCCCTTCCCCGTCCCCGCGTGATTCCAACGTGAACGTGAACGTGAACGTCCCCGTGCCCGTCCGTGGCGGAAGCCGTTAAACTACCGCCCTGCGTATCGACCTCAACGCCGACGTCGGCGAATCGTTCGGGCCCTGGCCCATGGGCGCCGACGAGCTGCTGCTGGCCTGGGTCAGCTCGGTGAACGTGGCCTGCGGCTTCCACGCCGGCGACCCCCGCGTCATGGACCGCACGGTGGAGCACGCGGCGCGGGCGGGCGTGGCCGTGGGCGCCCATCCCGGCCACTTCGACCTGCGCGGCTTCGGCCGCCGGGCCATCCCCGCCGACCCCGAGGAGATCGAGCGCGACGTGCTCTACCAGGTGGGAGCGCTGCTGGCCTTCACCCGCGCCCACAATGTGCCCCTCGTGCACGTGAAGCCGCACGGCGCGCTCTACAACCAGGCCGCGGCCGACGAGCGCCTGGCCCGGGCGGTGGCCCGCGGCGTGGCCCGGGCCGGGCGCGACCTGGTGCTGGTCGGCCTGGCCACCACCCCGGCCATGGGCCGCGCGGCCCAGGCCGAGGGCCTCCGCTTCGCGGCCGAGGCCTTCGCCGACCGCCTCTACGAGAAGGACGGCACGCTGGTGGCCCGCGGACGCCCGGGGGCGGTGATCGACGACCCCGAGCAGGCGGCCGCGCAGGCGGTGCGCATCGCCGTGAAGGGACACGTGCTGGCCGCGGACGGCAGCGAGGTCCCCCTGCGCGCGGAGACGCTGTGCCTGCACGGCGACACGCCGCGCGCCCCGGAGAACGCGCGCGCCGTGCGCCAGGCCCTGGAAGCGGCCGGGGTGGCGGTGCTCCCGCTGGGGGCGTGAGCGCGGGCCACCGGCTGCGGCCGGTGGGCGAGGCGGCGTTCTGCCTCGAGCTCGGCTCCTCCATCGACGCCGGCGTGGCCGCCCGCGTGCGCGCGCTGGGCGCCGCCCTGGAGGCGGCCTCCCCGCCCTGGCTGCGGGAGGCGGTGCCCACGTACCGCTCGCTGCTGGTGCTCTTCGATCCCGGCGCCCGCGCCGAGGCCGTGGCCGCGCTGGGCACGCTGGCCGCGGCCGATGCCCTTCCCGCGCCGCCCGGCCGCTGCCACGACGTGCCCGTGGTCTACGGTGGCGATGACGGGCCCGATCTCGAGGAAGCCGCGCGCCACTGCGGGATGGGCGCGGACGCCTTCGCGCGCCGCCACGCCGCCGGCGACTACACGGCGCTCATGCTGGGGTTCGTGCCCGGCTTCGCCTACCTGGGCCTGCTCGATCCCGCGCTGGAGACGCCACGGAGGGCCACCCCGCGCGTGCACGTGGAGGCGGGCACGGTGGCGGTGGCGGGACGGCAGACGGCCGTGTACCCGCTGCGCTCGCCCGGGGGCTGGAACCTCATCGGCCGCACCGCCCTCGCGCTCTTCGACCCCCAGGCCCCGCGGCCGGTGCTGATCCACCCCGGCGACCGCGTGCGCTTCCGCGCCGTGGAGGCGCTCGACGCGCCAGCGACGCCGTCCCCCGCGGCGGCGCCCGCCGGCGCGGCCGCGCTCGAGGTCATCGCGCCCGGCCTGCTCACGACGGTGCAGGACGCGGGCCGGCCCGGCCGGCGCCACCTGGGCGTGCCCGCGGGCGGGGCCATGGACGCGGACGCCCTGGCCGCGGCCAACAGCGACGTGGGCAACACGGCCGGCGCCGCCGCCCTCGAGTGCGTGCTCCAGGGACCGTCCCTCCGCTTCCACCGGGCCGTGCGCTTCGCGCTGGCCGGGGCCGACCTGGGCCCGGTGCTGGAGCGCGCCGATCTCGGAGCCTGGCCCGTGCCGCCCGGACGGGCGGTGCTGGCCCGGGCCGGCAACGTGCTGCGCTTCACCGAGCGGCGGCGCGGCTGCCGCGCCTACATCGCCTTCGCCGGCGGCCTCGACGTGCCTCCCGTGCTGGGCGCGCGGGCCACCCTGCTCACCGCCGGCTGCGGCGGGCTCGACGGGCGCGCCCTGCGCGCCGGCGACACGCTGGCCCTCCTCCCCGAGGCGGGTGGCGCGGTCCGCGAGGCGCCGGCGCCCTCTCCCGCCGCGGGTCCCGTCGAGCTGCGCGTGATCCTGGGCCCCCAGGACGACGCGTTCGGGGACGATGCCGTGCGCACGTTCCTGGACGGGGCCTACGTGGCCCGGCCCGAGTCCGACCGCGTGGGCTGCCGGCTGCAGGGGCCGGCCGTCCGCCACGCGGGCCCGGCCGAGATCGTGTCCGACGGCATGCTGCCCGGCTGCGTGCAGGTCCCGCCCGACGGCCAGCCCATCGTGATGGGCGCCGACGGGCCCACCACGGGCGGCTATCCCAAGATCGCCACCGTGATCGGGGCCGACCTGCCGCGGCTGGGCCAGGTGGCGCCGGGCGACACGGTGCACTTCCGCGCGGTGACCGTCGACGAGGCCCTGCGTGGAGGAGGACGGCGATGAAGCTGCTGTGGGCGGGCGCCGGGCTGGGCCTGCTGCTCCAGGCCGCCCCGCCGGCGGAGAAGGGCCCCTTCCGGCCCCGCGACCTGGTGGAGGTGACGTCGCTCGAGGGCGGCATCAAGACCGACGTGCGCTACGCCACCGAGCACAACTTCATGAAGCGCGTGCTCTACCCGCAGGCCCGCGTGTTCCTGCAGCGGGAGGCGGCCCTGGGCGTGGTGCGCGCCCACCGCGCGCTGCGCGCGCAGGGCTACGGCCTGCTGCTCTTCGACGGCTACCGGCCCTGGCGCATCACCAGGATGATGTGGGACCTCACGCCGCCGGCCCAGCGCGATTTCGTGGCCGATCCGGCCAAGGGCAGCAAGCACAATCGAGGCTGCGCCATCGACCTCTCGATGTATGCGCTGGCCGACGGCAAGGAAGTGGAGATGCCCAGCGCCTACGACGAGTTCTCGGAGCGCGCGCACCCCGCGTACCAGGGCGGGAGCGCCGGGCAGCGGGCCCGCCGCGACCTGCTGCGCCGGACCATGGAGCGCGAGGGCTTCTACGTGGAGCCCAACGAGTGGTGGCACTTCAACTGCCGCGACTGGCGCTCCTACCGCATCGAAGACGTTCCCTTCGAAGAACTGGGCTCCCCTACAAGGTAATATCGAAGGAACGAAGGAGTAAGGATGAGCAAGGGATCGCTGGTGGGCCTTGGCTGCTTGGGCGTGGTCCTGATCGTGGCCCTGGTGGTGGGCCTCTCCGGCGTCGGCCAGTACAACACCCTGGTCCAGCTCTCGCAGGGAGTGGACGCGCAGTGGAGCCAGGTGGAGAACGTCTACCAGCGCCGCGCCGACCTCATCCCCAACCTGGTGGCGGCGGTGAAGGGCGCGGCGGAGTTCGAGCGGGGCACACTGGAGGCGGTCACGCAGGCCCGGGCCAGCGTGGGCCAGGTGCAGGCGCCGGCCAGCCTGCCCAACGACCCGGCCGCCTTCGCCCGCTTCGAGCAGGCGCAGGGCGCGCTCAGCAGCGCGCTGTCGCGGCTGCTGGTGGTGGTCGAGAAGTACCCCGACCTGAAGGCCAACCAGAACTTCCTGGCCCTGCAGACCCAGCTGGAGGGCACCGAGAACCGCATCTCGGTGGAGCGCAAGCGCTACAACGAGACGGCGCAGGCGTACAACACCCGGCGCCTGGAGTTCCCCACCCGCATCTACGCCTCGTTCTTCAACTTCGGCGAGAAGGCCTACTTCAAGGCCCAGGCCGGCGCGGAGAAGGCGCCGGAGGTGAACTTCGACTCGCTGCGCCGATCGCCCGCGCCCGCGCGCTAGGCCCTTGGCCGTGCTGCTCGCACCCTGGCTCCTGGCGGCGGCCATCGCCTCCGCCCAGGAGCCGCAGAACGTCCCGCCTGCGCCCGCCCACTACTTCAACGACGACGCGGGCCTGGTGGACTCGTACGCCGCCCGGCGCCTCGACCAGAAGCTGCAGCGCTTCGACGAGGAGACCTCGTCGCAGGTGGTGGTGGCCATCTTCCGCGCCCTGCCCTGGGAGCCCATGGAGGACTTCACGGTCCGCACGGCCCAGGCCTGGAAGGTGGGACGCAAGAAGCTCGACAACGGCGCCGTCCTGTTCGTGTTCGTGGACGACCGCAAGATGCGCCTGGAGGTGGGCTACGGGCTGGAGGGCGCGCTGCCCGACATCACGGCCAAGCACATCCTCGAGGACACCATGGGCCCCCTCTTCCGCGAGGGCCAGTACGCGGCCGGCATCGACGCCGGCGTCGATGCCGTCATGGCCGCCACCCGCGGCGAATACCGCGCGCCGCCGCGCAAGCGCCGCTCGGAGTCGGGAGGGGCGGCGCTGCTGCTGCCGCTCGGCTTCATCGTGCTCATGTTCCTCCTCTCGCGGCGGCTGAACGGGCCGCTGGGGCCGCGCCGGCGGCGGGGCCCCTTCTACATCGGCCCCGGCGGAGGCTGGGGCGGTGGCGGCTTCGGCGGCGGCTGGGGTGGAGGCGGCGGCGGGGGGGGCGGCGGCTTCGGCGGCGGCGGCGGCTCGTTCGGAGGGGGCGGCGCCAGCGGCAGCTGGTAGTCCCGGCCCGCGGCCCGCCCGTTTGACTTCGCGGGGCCGCATTGCTACAAGTCCATGCTCAGCTTGGAGTTTGCCGATTCAGCGGAACCCGCCGGGCGCACTTTCGTCCAATTTCTGAAGAGAGTCCCAGAATGAGCAGGCTGAAGGATCTGGTGAGCAAGGGCGTGCGGCTCATCGTGGCCGAAGACGAGGGAGAGCTCGCGTCGGAGGCGGCGCCCGCGTCGGCGCCGCGCGAGCGCGACATCCCGGCCGCCGCCTTCGAGGAGCCGCTGCAGGTGCCGGCGGCGGTGGTCGAATCCTCCGTGCCCGCCGACGTGGACGACTTCTCCGCCGTGTACGCCGAGGCCGGCATCACCGTGCCCGACCACGGCTACGGCGTGGACAAGGCCGAGGAGATGCTGGCCAACAAGCGCCTCAGCGCGCTCAGCCGCGAGGTGAAGGCCACCGCCGTCATGGCCGCCCTGGAGGCGGCCGGGGCGCCGGTGCGCGACATCATCCAGGACGGCGTGCGCCGCGACACCGCCCTCGACACCTTCGAGGCGGCCAAGGAGGCCGAGCTCAAGGGCCTGCAGCAGCAGAGCCAGGAGCGCGTGCAGGCCATCAAGGCCGAGATCGACGAGTTCCTGCGCAGCAAGAACTCGGAGATCGAGGAGCTGAAGAAGGCCACCGAGGCGGCCGAGAAGGCCTTCGCCGCCATGCAGAGCCGCAAGCGCAAGGAAGAGGACCGCATCCACGAGGTCGTGGCGCATTTCATCGAAGGCGCCGACAACCCGATCACCGCCGGCCCGCGGGCCGCGGCGACGGCCCCTCCCTCCAAGCCGGCCCCCGCGGACTCATAGGAGAACCGAGATGGCGAAGCAACTGACGCCCCTGGGGCGTTTCCTTCTCATCCTGTGTGGCCTCTCGCTGGTGGGCTACGGAGCCTACCGCTACGGCCTCTTCGGCAAGCTGGCCAGGACCGTGGCCCCGGAGAGGAAGCAGGAGGGTGTCGTCTCCAAGGACGACTTCGGCAGCACCTCGTCCACGACCCCCGGCTCCACCTCCAGCACGCGCACCACCAGCGGCCCGGTCAGCGGCGGCTCGCGCCTGGGCCGGCCCCTGCGCGTGGCCATCGTGCTGTGGGGCGGCTACGCGGGCGGCATCATGGCCAACGGCGGCATGGCCGCCAACAAGAACAGCACCTTCTACAAGGACTTCGGCATCGAGGTGGAGCTGCTGCAGATCGACGACTTCGTGAAGTCGCGCGACGCCTTCCGCGCCGGCGGCGACAAGGGCGGCGTGGACATCATCTGGTCCACCGTTGACGCCTACGCGCTGGAATACGGCGGGCTGGAGAAGCTGCGTCCCAAGGCCATCATGCAGTACGACTGGAGCCGCGGCGGCGACGCCATCGCCGTGGACGCCTCCATCAAGAGCGTGGCCGACCTGCGCGGCAAGAAGCTGGCCTGCGCCCAGGAGACGCCCTCCCACTACTTCGGCCTCTACGTGCTCAGCCAGGGCGGCCTCAGCAACCGCGACGTCAACTGGGTCTTCACCGACTCCGCCGTGGACGCGGCCAACGTGTTCAAGGCGGGCAAGGTGGACGCGGCCGTGTCCTGGTCGCCCGACGTGTACGTGGCCGCGCGCGAGCGCGAGGGCGGGCACATCCTGGCCTCCACCAAGGAGGCCAGCAACCTGATCGCGGACATCTTCGTGGCCCGCGGCGACCTGGTGGAGAACCACCCCGAAGACGTGCGCCGCTTCGTGGGCGGCTGGCTCAAGGGGGTGGAGATGGTGCGCCAGAACCCCACCCGCGCGGCCACGCTCCTGCAGACGAGCCTGACCGGCGTCAACTCGCTGGATGACGCCAAGGCCATGCTGGACGACGTGAAGCTGCCCGATTACGCGGAGAACCGGGCCTTCTTCGACCAGGGCGGCTCGCTGGTGAACTACCACTCGATCTACCAGACGGCCCAGAACATCTGGCGCAAGATCGGCAAGATCAGCAGCGTGGAGGCTCCGAAGAACACCATGGACACGCGCTTCCTGGACGCCGCGGCCGAGTGGTTCGCCGGCGCCACCACGGTCAAGCCGGAGTTCGAGTTCAAGGCCCCGGCCAAGCCGCAGGCGGAGTCCATCCTCACCAAGACGGTGTCCATCTACTTCCCCTCCGGCTCGTCCACACTGGACGAAAACGCGAAGGCGGTGCTGGACACGCAGGTGGTGGACCTGGCCGCCACCTTCGGCAGCTCCTACATGCGCATCGCCGGCAACACCGACAACGTGGGCAGCCGCGAGGCCAACGTGCGCCTCTCGCAGGCCAGGGCCGAGGCCGTGCGCCGCTACCTCAACACCAAGGGATTCGCCGGCAACAAATTCCAGGTGGTGGGCAACGGGCCCGACAAGCCGGTGGCCGACAACGGCAGCGACGAGGGCCGGGCCAAGAACCGGCGCACCGACTTCGAGGTCGTCCCGCAGTCATGAACGTGCGCGAGCCGGTCCGCAACCGGACCGCGCGGCTGCTGGCCCTCTGCGGAGTGGGCGTGTTCCTGGCCGTCTGGTGCGCGCTCAGCTACGGCGGGCTGGTGCCGCGCATCATCCTGCCCTCGCCCAGCGACGTGCTGCAGGCCTTCCCGGTGCTGCACTTCCAGGAGGCCCTGGTGCGCAGCGCCGGGGCCAGCTTCTACCGCGTGATGATGGGCTTCCTGCTGGCGGCAGCGGTGGCCATTCCCCTGGGGCTGGTCATGGGCACCTTCCCGGCCGTGAAGCACTTCTTCTCGCCCATGCTCGACCCCCTCCGCTTCCTGCCCATCTCGGCCCTGGTGCCGCTGTTCATCGTGTGGTTCGGCATCGACGACCTGCAGAAGATCGTGTTCCTCTTCGTGGGCATCGTGGTCTACCTGCTGCCGCTGGTGGTGGAGGCGGTGGAGGGCGTGGAGGAGGTCTACCTGCAGACGGCCACCACGCTCGGCGCCACCAGGGGCCAGCTCGTGCGCCACGTGCTCATCCCGGGCAGCATGCCCGCCATCGGCGAGGCGCTGCGGGTGATGAACGGCATCGGCTGGACCTACGTCATCCTGGCCGAGGTCATCAACGCGCCCTACGGGCTGGGCGCGCTGATCACGGTGGCCGGCAAGCGCTCGCACGTGGACCAGATCTTCGCCCTGGTCATCGTGATCCTGGCCATCGGCGTGGTCACCGACCAGGTCATCCGCTTCGTGAACAAGCGCCTCTTCGCGTGGGCGGGCTGATGGCGGCCGCGGAAGCCACCCACACCGACGTCCTGGAGCTGCGCAAGGTCTGCAAGACCTTCGTCACCCCCGACGGCAAGAGCTTCGACGCCATCAAGAACGTCGACCTCACCGTGGCCGACCTGCCCGGCAGCGGCGAGTTCCGCGTCTTCCTGGGCCCTTCCGGCTGCGGCAAGAGCACCATCCTCAACATCGTGGCCGGCCTCTTCGCCCCCACCACCGGCCAGGCCCTGCTGCGGGGCAAGCCCATCGCCGGCCCCGGCCCCGACCGGGGCATGGTGTTCCAGAGCTACAGCTCCTACCCCTGGCTCACCGTGCTGGACAACGTGGCCTTCGGCATGATGCTGCGCGGCGTGCCCCGGGCCGAGCGCGAGAAGGAAGCGCGGTCCTGGATCGAGAAGGTGGGCCTGAAGGGCGCGGAGCGGAAGTACCCCAAGCAGCTCTCGGGCGGCATGCGCCAGCGCGTGGCCATCGCGCGCACGCTGGCCGTGAAGCCGCAGATCATCCTCATGGACGAGCCCTTCGGCGCCCTCGACGTGCAGACCCGGCTGGGCATGCAGAACCTCATCAACGAGCTGTGGGAGGAGATCCAGGGCACCATCCTCTTCGTCACCCACGACATCGCCGAGGCCGTGTACCTGGCCGACAAGATCCACATCGTGAGCAGCGCGCCCGGCACGCTGGTGGACGAGGTGGAGGTCGACCTGCCCACCCATCGCACGGAAGACCTGAAGAACAGCCGGCGCTTCCGCGAGCTGGAGACCCTGGTTCTCGACAAGATCCGCGCCCAGGGCGGCGGCGGCAACATGAGGATCACGACCTAGACCCCCAAGGGAACCCACTTGCCCTGCGTGTCGTATCCGCTGGATGAGGGGGGAGATGCGGTGACGAAGTTCCTGTTGTGGCTGATCCTTCTGATCCTGTGCTGGCCGCTGGCGCTGCTGGCGGTCGTCCTCTATCCGCTGGTCTGGCTCCTAGCGCTCCCGTTCCGCCTCATCGGCGTGACCGTCGAGGGAGTGTTCGGGCTCTTGAAGGGGATCATCCTGCTGCCCGCGCGGCTGCTTTCGGGACCGTCGAGGGCCTGACCCCCATGTCCGGGATCCGCGACCGGCCGCTGCTCGACGCGCTGCTGGACTCCTGGGACCGCAACAACACCATCTTCGTGAACCTGCTGCGCGCGCTGCCGGCGGACACGCTGGAGCTGCGCCCGGCCGCGGGCAGCCCTCCCCTGGCCGAGATCTTCCTGCACGTGCACTACACGCGCCTCTTTTTCGTCTCCGAAGATGCCCCGGAGTGTGCCCGGCCGCGGCCGCAGGGCGACTGGCGGAGCGAGCGCGACGTGGAGCGCATGGCGGAGATGCTGAACGAGAGCGCGCAGGCCGTGCGCGACGCGGTGCGGGGACGGGTGGAAGCGGGGCGGGACATGGAGGTGCGCTACGACCACCCCCTCCTCATGATCCAGCACCTCGTCTGGCACGAGGGCTACCACCACGGCGCGGTCAAGCTGGCCCTCAAGCAGGCCGGGCGCCCGTTCGACGACGAGGCGATCGGGCCGCTGACGTGGGACGTCTGGATGGAGAAGACGAAGTGAGGCGGCCTACGCCTCCGCCAGCCCGTTCATGAACGTGCCCTGCACGCCGGCGAAGTGGGTGAATCCGTCCAGGATCCACTTCTTCACCGTGGCCGGGTCGTCCGGCCCCGTGTAGTAGCGCAGCGCGTTGTTCACGCCCTTGAGCGCGGCGTCGAAGTGTTCGGCCTCCACGCCGGTGTGGATGCTGATCCAGTAGTAGGCCTTGTGCTTCTCGCCCAGCATCTCCACCGTGGCCGGCTCCAGGGCCTTCACCAGCTCGGGGCGGGTCGCGCGCAGGTGGGCGTCGAGCAGCGTGAACTCCTGGTCGGCCAGGACCTCGCTGCCGGTGTGGAAGCCCATGGCCGCGAACAGGCGCTGGTCGGGGAGCCGCTCGCCCACGCCATAGCCTTCCGACACCAGGCCCATGGCGGTGGTGGTGGCGGCGTTGATGCGGATCACGTCGTTGAGCTGCGCCGGCGTGTAGCCGAAGTAGCCGCCCATGGCCTTGAGCGTGGCCTGGGCCAGCGTGCGGTGCGTATCGCGCCAGGGCGTGGCCCGGTCGTCGAACTCGTCCACCGCCGCGTAGAAGAAGTCGGAGGCCACGTGGGCGGCGCGGTCGGCCACCAGGCGCAGCGGCTCGTCCGGGTCCTGGAAGAGGCCCTGGCGGGCCCCCACCTCCCCGGACAGGTTGGCCAGGCCGGGGCCGAAGGCGGAGTTGAACTGGATGTAGCGGGCCAGCACCGAGAGGAGGTGGGCCGGCTCCCGGGCTGCCTCCAGGGCGGCCACGAAGGCCTGGTTGCCGCGGTGGCGGTCGAGCACGGGGGCCAGGTCGGCGCGCGCGATTCGGAGGTCGGGCATCGGACTATGGTAGCTTAGCGGCGGCAGAGCCAAAGTGCCCGACGAGCCCAACTACCTCAAGGCCGCCTTCAAGAGCCAGTACAACCTCATCGGCCTGGCCACGGCCCTGGGCTTCGCCATCCTTTCGGGCGACCCCATGCCCTGGCTGGTGGCGGCGGCCGGTATCGAGCTGATGGTGCTGCCTTTGGTGGCCGGTAACGGCCGCTTCCAGCGCCTCATGAAGGCCCGGGCCATCGAGGACCGCGAGGACGCCCAGCAGGAGAAGGTGCAGCTGGAGGCCACGGAGATGCTGCGCCAGCTCTCCGACTACGAGCGCGGCCGCTACCGCCAGCTCCAGCAGCTGGGCCAGGAGATCCGGCACAACTACGGCTCCCTGGACAGCTCCAGCCAGATGCTGCTGCAGGACCTGGAGAAGAAGCTCGAGTTCCTGCTCTCCTTCTACCTGCGCATGCGCTCCTCCCTCTCCCGCTACGAGCGCTACTTCGCCACCACCGACCCCGAGCAGATGCAGGAGCGCATCGCCATGCTCCAGCACGAGATGGAGTCCCAGCCGCCCTCCAAGATCCAGCAGGTGAAGGCCCGCACCAAGGCCGTGCTGGAGAAGCGGCTGGAGCGCTACGCGAAGGCCCTGGAGAACAAGACGCTGGTGGAGGCGCAGACGGAGACGGTGCAGGAGGTGCTGCAGCTCCTGCGCGACCAGAGCTACTCCATGCGCGACCCGCGCACCATCACCGAGCAGCTCGACGGCCTGGTCACCTCGGCCGAGGAGACGGAGCGCGGCGTGCGCGACATGGAGAGCCTCCTCTCCACGGACGCCGACGCGCTGATGGGCGGCTCCGTGGACGAGATCGAGCGCGAGCTGGAGAGGGGGCGCACGGCCGTGCCCCAGCCGGTGACCGGCGGGCGGCCCGCGCAGGCCGCGGCGCCGCCCGTGAACAAGGCCCCGCTGCGGAGCGCTCCCCCGACTCCGCCCGCTCCCGAGCGCAAGAAGCTCACGCACTGACCCCGCGGTGACGCGTCCCCCCGGCCTCCTCCTGGCCACCTTGCTGGCCCTCCTCCCCGCCGCCGCCCGCGCGCAGGGCACCGAGGGCCGCGTGTGCCTGGAGGGCGCGGCCGGGGGACGGCTGCAGGTGGAGGCCCAGGGGCGCGCCCTGGGGCCGGCCCTGGACGCGGCTTCCGGCCGCACCTGCGTGGCCGCGGTCCCGGCCGGGTTCGTGCGCGTGGTGCTGGAAGGTGCGCACACGGCCGCCCTGCCGCTCGACCTCCTCCCCGGCGAGGCGGTCATGCTGGACGCGGCCGCCGACGGCGCCCTCTCGGTGCGCCGCCGCGAGCGGGTGGCGCTGGGCACGGGGTTCGACGCGGCGGCCCTGCGCGCCCTGCCCGCGGCCGGCGAGCCCTGGTCGCTGCTGGAGACCGTGGAGCCGGTGGTGGTCGCCGACCGCATCGACGGGGGCGGGCTCTTCGCCGGCACGGCCGGGCGCGTGAGCACGCACGGCAGCTCCTGGATGCAGGCCACCTTCGCGCTGGGCGCGCTCGACGTGACCGATCCGCTGCGCACGGGACGCCCGCTCACCTGGCCCGCGCTCTTCGCCCTGGACGGGGTGGACGTGGCCACGGCCTCGATGCCGGCCGCGGCCGGCGCGCCCGGCGCCTTCGTGGCCCTGCAGCCGGCCGCCCTCGGCGGCCGCTGGACGCTGAGCGTGGCCGGCAGCGCGGTGGCCAACGAGGGGCGCGCGGCGGGCCCGCCCGTCTCGACCCCGGTGGAGGGGCCGGAGCCGCCGGCGGCCCGCTTCGGGCGCCAGCAGCGTTACGACTTCCGCGCCCAGGGCCCCCTCTCGTCCACGCTGCGCGGCGCGCTCAGCGGCGGCTTCGACGACACCCGCCGCTTCGAATACGGGCACGATGACGCCCCGCTCGACGGGCGGGCGCGCACGCTGGGCGCGCAGCTCCTGTGGACGCCGGGGCCGGACCACACGCTGCGCGTGCAGGGCGACGTGCAGCGCCTGGAGCGCCCTTCCGAGGGCCGGTTCCTGTTCGCCGACCAGGGGCTGGAGGAGCGCGACCACCTCTCCGGCGGCCAGGCCGAGTGGCAGGGCCGGCGCGCCTCCGGCCTGCTGGCCACGGCCGCCCTCGGCTACCGGGCGGCCCGGCTGAGCGCGGACGGCGGCACCGGGCCCGGCACGGCGGAGCGGCTGCTGCGCGGCCCCCTCGACGACCTGCCCCTGCCCGGCCTCACCTACCGCCGCCGCATCGACGCCGCGCTGGGCCTGCAGCTCGCGCCCTGGTCGGGGCCCGACGGCACACACGCGCTGCGCGTGGGCCTGCAGGCCGCGCGCACCGACGCCCACCTCGAGCCCTTCACGGCGCCGGTGGCGGCGGGCGAGCTGCTGGACGGCCAGCCGGCGCGGGCCTGGACGTTCGCCGCCGGTGAGAGCCGCTGGAACGGCACCGACGTCGCGCTGCACGCCACCGACGCCGCCACCCTGGGTGCGTTCGAGCTCGAGGCGGGACTGCGCCTGGAGACGAGCGGGGCCCGGGCCGACGGCGTGGACGGGACCCTGCGCTGGAACGCGGTTTCGCCCCGCCTCAACGTGCGCTGGCACGCGCGCGACGCGCTCACGTTCTTCGCCTCCTACGGCCACTACCGCCACCGCCTGCCCCTCTCCCTGCTGGCCTGGGGCGACCCCTCCGCGCGCACGGCCACCGTGCGCCTGTGGACCGACGACGGCGACGGCCTGTTCGAGGCCGGCGAGAAGGGCACGCTGGTGGCCCGCCGCGGGCCGGGCGCGCCCATCGGCGCCCGCGATCCGGACCTGGCCGCCCCGCGCACCGAAGAGGTGGTGGCGGGAGTGGAGGCGCGCTTCGGCTCCTGGCGCGTGGCCTTCCAGGGCGTGCACCGCGACGAGCGCCGCCTGGTGGAGAGCGTAAACGTGGGCGTGCCCGCCGACCGCTACCAGGTGATCACGGTGCTCGACCCGGGCGGCGACATCGTGGGCCCGCAGGACGACCAGCTCCTGCCCATCTACGTGCGCGACCCGTCCACCTACGGCGCCGACCTCCTGCTGCTCACCAACCCCGACGGGCACGAGAGCCGGCACCAGGGGGCCGAGATCACGGTCGAATACGCGCGGCCGCGCCTGCACGTGCTGCTGGGCGCCACCGCCCACCGCACCGACGGGATGGGCGCCTGGCGCGGCTTCCGCCCGTCGGAGAACGACCAGGGCGGCGTGGGCGACCTCTTCGACGACCCCAACACCCTGACCTTCGCCCGCGGCCGCCTCTTTCCGGACCGCGCCTACACCATCAAGCTGTCCGGGACCTGGCGGGCGCCGCTGGGGCTGCACGTGGGCGGTGTGGCCCGCTACCAGGACGGCCAGCCCTTCGCGCGCCTGGTGGTGGCCCCCCTGCCCGAGGGCCCCACCGCGGTACAGGCCATCCCCAACGGCCGGGCCCGCTTCACGTACGCGCTGACGCTCGACGCCCGCGTCGAGCGGGTGTTCGCGGTGGGATCGCGCGCACGCCTGGCCGTGCTGGCCGAGGGCTTCAACCTCTCGCAACGCGGGCACGAGGTGGAGGAGGTGGTGGTGAGCGGCAGCGCCTACCGCCAGGTCACCTTCCGCCAGCCTCCGCTGGCCATCCGCCTGGGAGTTCGCCTGGAGCTTTAGGGTGGCACGCGCCAGAGTGAATCTGGCGCGTGACCCTTGGGGGCTTGCCGCCGCTTCGCGGCTTCGCCCCCAAACCCCCAAGTAGCCCGCGCGGGGCGGGTCTACAATCTCGCCCTACGAGTGCCATGACGGGGAACGTCGGCGACGTCACCGCCCTCCTGCTCGCCTGGGGCGAGGGCAACCGGGAGGCGCTCGACGAGGTGATGTCGGCCGTCTACGCGACGCTGCACCGGCTGGCCCACCGCGAGCTGCGCCGGGAGCGCCCGGGCG